>OJDD01000390.1_pt1 | contig 12691 bp, 8 predicted proteins | sample 1592591 | NCBI WGS metagenome assembly OJDD01 (sample SAMN05416809, study PRJEB24817) | seawater metagenome | isolation source: Sea water | place: Canada:Atlantic | collected 2013-07 | reverse complement strand
GAGATAGCGTAGCGTCTCGTGGGCTCGGAGATGTGTATAAGAGACAGGGGCTGGAAAGCGCAGCTGGATGCGGCGGAGCGTCTGACCCGTATCGGCGCCCTGCCCGACAACCGGTTTCTGGGCATTTATACCGACCGTGAGCCTGCGGCCTCTGGCGGGGTGTGGGACCGTGTCGAAGCGCTCCAGCGGTTCGACACGGCCATGTCCAGCGGCAATACAGAGGCAATCGCCAAAGCCCTGCGCCCCGCGTGGCGCGCCATGCAGCAGGCCGAGACCGAAGTGACCTTCGCCACCCTCTATGCCGAGGATTTGCAGGGCACCGACCTTACAGGTGCCAGCGCGGCCCTGCGCGACCGTATCTTGCTGCTGTCACCGCTCTACGAGCAGGTTACCAGCGCCGATACGACACCGGCAGAGATTACATTCCTGTCACAGATCGCGCGCGGGGAGGCCCCGAAAACCACGCCCGATATCCCCCACGCACAGGGGATTTCCAGCGCGTTCACGACGCCAACACCACGTGAGGGGCTGGTTGAAATGGCGCAAAACGGTCAGTTGGGCAGCGCCATCCTGCATACAATTGCCCTGCTAGAGGACGGCGCCCGCGGCGACACGGCTGCCCTGCGCGATGCGATCTCTACCCTGCGGGCCCTGGGGCTGGAAGATGCCGCGCGGCGGGCTGCCCTGCAGACGTCTTTGCTGGAGCGTGACTGATGCAGACCGAGTTGCTGCACTGGATTTCGACCTTCCTAGAGGCGCAGGCGGCGGAACTGGGCGCGGCCACGAACACGCAACTCGCCTATGGGCGCGACCTGAAGGATTTTGACAGTTTTCTCGCCCGCCGCGCATTGGATTTCGTCACGGTCGGTCGCAAGGATATCGAAGCCTATCTGATCTGGTGCGACGCGCAGGGGCTTGCCAAATCCACCCGCGCACGGCGGCTGTCGGCGATCAAACAGCTGTACCGTTTCGCCTTTGAAGAAGGGTGGCGCACCGATAACCCCGCGATCCAGATTGCCGGTCCGGGGCAGGACAAGCGTCTGCCCAAGGTGCTGTCAGAAGACGAGGTTGACCAGCTGCTCGACGCGGCGCGCCACTCGGGGCGCAACACCTCGGACCAGCTGCGCAACACCTGTTTGATGGAGCTGCTCTACGCCACCGGCATGCGGGTGAGCGAGCTGGTGAGCCTTAGGGTCAGCGCGGCCCGCGGCGATCCGCGTTTGCTTATGATCATGGGCAAAGGCGGCAAGGAACGTCTGGTGCCCCTGTCTGACCCGGCGCGCGAGGCGCTGGCGGCATGGCTGGTGCAGCGCGATAAAACCGACGAGACCGCGCAGGCCAAGGGCAAACCCGCGTCGATCTACCTGTTTCCCAGCCGCGGCAGCGCCGGGTATCTGACGCGCCACCGCTTCTATCTGCTGATCAAGGAATTTGCCCTGACCGCCGGTGTCGATCCGGCCAAGGTCACCCCCCACACGTTGCGCCACGCCTTTGCAACGCATCTGCTGGCCAATGGGGCCGATCTGCGGGCGATCCAGACGATGTTGGGCCATGCCGATGTCGCCACGACCGAGATCTACACCCATGTCCTAGAGGCACGCCTGTCCGAGCTGGTGCTGGAAAATCATCCGCTGGCCAAGGCGGCGCGGCGCAGTTCCGGCGGCAAGACATCCTCTGACGGCCAGTGACCGGTCTCTAGCGCTTTGTGGTAGCCTTGGGTCAGCCCCGCCTGCACCATCGCGCGGGCGGCGGCGGCATAGTCATAGTCAAGCCTGTGAAACGACACCTGCCCCGCATCAAGCACCGCAAAACGGGTCTGCGGTGCGCCGTCGTTGGGCGGCATGCCGATGACACCGGCGTTGATCCACATCCCCCGCGCTGTCTGCCGTTCAAACGCCACCCCGCAGTGCCCTGCGATGATCCCGTCCACCGGACCGATGCTGCGCTCCACCGCCTGCCATTCCGCGTCAAACACGGCCTCGGGCGAGACGGGCCAGATAAAGCGGGCGATATCATGGTGCCCCCCGTGGATCACGGCATAGCGCTTTCCGGCGTGGTGAAGGCTGAGGATATCCGGCAGCTGCCCCATCCAGTCCCGCTGCGCTTGGGTGATCTGCGCGCTGGCGTAGCCGTACCAGCCGACCGACAGCAGATCGCAGGCGCTGCCATCCTCGAACCCGCAGCCGCAATCCATCGCACCTGCGGCAAGCTGCTTTTCACAATTCCCCGCCACCACCGCGATGCCACTGTCCTGCATCCTGTCGCTGACGGCATGGGCATCGGCGCAGTAGGCCACGACGTCGCCGGTGCAAATCATCCGGTCCGGCCCCAGCCCCAAGGCGCGCGCGCGGTCAAACAGCGCGTCAAGCGCCTGCAGGTTGGAATACGGACCGCCGAACAGCACAATTGGCCCGTTCAATTGTCCCAAATCTTGATGGTTCACCCTGCTCATCCCTTGAATGAAACCGCACACACGCCCATAACCCTATGAGCAAACGGATAAGGTATACTCACAAATGGACACGGCCCCCGCAATCCTAGACGGCGCATTTTGGATCAGCTGCGGTATCATCTTGTTTCTTCTGGTGCTTTCCGGCTTCTTCTCGGGGTCTGAGACGGCGCTGACGGCTGCATCGCGGGGCAAGCTGCGCGGGCAAGCAGACAAAGGGTCCAAGGGTGCTGAACGGGCGCTTCGGATCACCGAAGATAACGAGCGGCTGATTGGCTCTGTCTTGCTGGGCAACAATCTTGTGAACATTCTTGCAGCCTCGCTTGCGACGGCGCTGTTTACGCGTGTCTTCGGTGAATCCGGTGTGGCGCTGGCGACGCTGGTGATGACCCTGCTTGTGCTGATATTTGCCGAGGTGCTGCCTAAGACCTATGCGATCACCAATGCTGAAACCGCCGCCGCCGCCGTGTCGCGGCCCATTGCGCTGGTGGTGCTGATCTTCAGCCCCGTGGTATCAGCCGTGCGGTTTCTGGTCCGCGGCATCCTGCGCCTTTTCGGCGTGACCATCGACCCTGACAGCAACATCCTTGCCGTGCGCGAGGAAATTGCGGGGGCGCTACAAATCGGCCGCTCTGAAGGCGTGGTAGAGAAAGAAGACCGCGACCGTATTCTAGGCGCGCTCGACCTGCGCGAACGTATGGTGGAAGAGGTCATGCTCCACCGGTCAGGGATCGAGATGATCGATGCTGCCAATGACCCTTCGCAAATCCTTGAACAGATCCTGGAAAGCAACCATACCCGCCTGCCCGTCTATCGCGATGACCCCGAGAACATCATCGGCGTGATCCATGCCAAAGACCTGCTGCGTGCCATGTACAAGCACATCAGCGGTGCCGAGGATGACAAACCGTTCAAGACGTTCAAAATCGCCGATATCGCGATGAAACCCTATTTCGTTCCCGAGACATCTACGCTGGACGAACAGATGCGCCAGTTCCTACGGCGCCGCACCCATTTTGCGCTGGTGGTGGATGAATATGGCTCGCTTCAGGGGTTGATCACGCTCGAGGATATCCTTGAAGAAATCGTCGGCGAGATCACCGATGAATTCGACCCAGATGCGGACCATGGCGTGACCAAGGCCGAGGACGGGCAGTATTTCGTCGATGGGGCCATGACGATCCGTGACCTGAACCGCGCCACGGAGTGGGACTTGCCCGACGAAGAGGCCAATACCGTCGCCGGTCTGGTGATCCACGAAGCGCAGATGATCCCGACGCCCAATCAGGTGTTCTCTTTCCACGGGTTCCGGTTCGAGGTCATCGCCCGCGATGGCAACCGGATCACACAGCTGAAAATCCGCCCCCTGTAAAAGCCGCCCTCAGGTGGTGTCGGTATCATTGTCCATCTTTGGCGCGTCATCCTCTGTATCGCTGCGCTTTACCGCGTCACGGACCGCATCGCGCACGTCTTGGCTGGCGCTTTCCATCAACTGTGCCCGGTCGGGTTCAAAGTCGATCTTGGCAAGCGCGCGTCTGAGGTGACGTTCGGCAGCCCTGCGCGCGGCCATGCGTAGCCCCTCGTCAGGGTGACGCATCAGGCCATTCAGCGTGGCTTGAAGCCGCTGCTGCACCTCGACCACTGTACACCCGTCCCGCGCCAACGCGCCAAAAGCGTCCTGCATCAGGTCAGACGGGTCCAGCGGTGCGACATAGATGTGGTCCAGCACCTCGTCGCGGTCCCTTTCGGTCTCGTCCTCGTAAAAGCTAAGGATGCGGCCAATGCGGGTGATCACGTCGATCGCGGTGCCGGGGTCGTTGACCCCCGGCGACAGCGCCTTTGACGCGACCTCTCCCATCACGATGAGACCAAAGCGCGGATCCTGATCATAGGTTCGCAGATCGCCGATGGTGATACTGGCATTGATCCCTGCATGCAGCGTTTCATCGGTGTGTTCATCGTCCTTGGGCTGCCCCACGCGGTCGATCATCATCAAAGGTTCGTTGACGAAAACAAAGCTGCCGATGTTGCGCTTGAGGTAGATCTTTACCCCGTGGTTTTCCGCCACGGTATTCAACGCTTCGGGATAGATATGCTGGATATAGCCGTTTTCATCCGCGGTGAACGGCTTTGCACTGTCGGGGATATCACCGGTCAGCGGATTGGCCCCGAGGCAAGGATTATGCAGGCGTTCCTTGAAGGTGCGGCGTGTCTGATCCTCCACCTGTCGCGAGGTATCGATCAGGCTGCCAAAGGTCTGCAAATGCAGCACCCAGCGGATCAGGCTGAATACGATCACCGTCAATACGATCACCGTCATCACGAACAACACGAAAGACCGCTTGTCGTCGAACACCCCAAGCTCGCGCAGGATGATGGCGATCAGCGCATACACATAGGCCCCGATGAAGACGGCCAGCGTATTCTGGGTGGTGCGGTCCTGCACGATCAAGCGGTGAATGCGCGGCGTCCATTGGGTCGAGGTGCTGCGATATACAGTGACCATGACGCTAAGCGAAAAGGTGGTGACCGCGAGCATCGCGTTAGCAATGATCGACAGCAACCGGTCCGCCGCACTGCCGGTCAGATAGGTCGCGAGCGACTGCGGGATCCAGCGCTCGATCAACATGCTTAGTAGCAGCGACAAGACCGCCAACAACCCCATGATCAGCACCCGCACCCAGAGTTTGCGGCTGTATTCACGGCCCTTGCGGAGCAGTGTCGATGGCAAAAGGAAGTCAAGGTTCATAGGGTATATCCGCGTCATGAAATGCCATGCTCAACAAGCTTGCGCGGAGATCACCTGGCTTAAAAGCCCAACGCCCTATTGCGCCCGATGGTTCAAAAACGCAGGGCCAAATCAGCGGGCGGGACTGATGCTATGCTCTTACGGTGGTTGAGAATTCTGGCTATGGTCGGTGTATGAGCCATGACATCCCCATCATCCTGCTGGCCGCGGGGCAATCCTCGCGGATGCGGGGGCGCGACAAACTGCTAGAGATCGTGGAGGGCGAACCCCTGCTGCGCCGACAGGCACGGATCGCGCGGGCGGCGACGCGAGGCGCGGTCATTGTGGCGCTGCCACCTGCGCCCCACCCTCGCTATACGCTTGTGGCTGATATGGAGGTTGAAGCGCTCCCCGTTCCCGATGCGGCAGAGGGGATGAACGCCTCGCTTCGCGCGGGGTTTGCGGCCCTTCCCGCCGGGACGCCTGCCGCGATGGTGCTGCTTGCCGACCTGCCAGAACTGACTGAAGATGACTTGAACACCGTCTTTCACGCCGTTGATATTAAATCAAATTACACAATATGGCGCGGTGCGACGGCGTATGGAAAGCCGGGGCACCCGACGGTATTTGCCGCCTGCCATTTTGATCATTTTGCCCGGATGCAAGGTGACACCGGCGGCAAAGAGATCATCGCACAGGCTCAGGACCGGACGCTGCTGATCCCCCTGCCGGAGAACCGCGCACGACTGGACCTTGATACGCCCGAAGCATGGGCCGCATGGCGCGCGACACGCTGACCGGCACCTGACCACGTACCCCTGAACACGAAAAAACGGGACAGTCGCCTGCCCCGTTCTTCGCCCTGCACCCCCTCTAGGGGATGCAGGCCTGTTGCTGCATATAATGTGGCGCTTACTTCGTCAGAAGTTTCGCCTCGTGCTTTTTCAGCGTGCGGCGCGCGGCGACATAGCCGTCCACCCCTTCGCGCGTTGCCAGTTCCGGGAAAAGCTCCAGGATCTCGTTGCGTTGCGCGTTGCCGACACCTGCAAGGCTCATATCACCCGGCTGGAAGCTTTCGGTCCATGTGCCGTCAGACAGGATCACCTCGTGCTGGTCGAACATCACGTGGATGTAGGTCGTGCCAGAGGTTTCAACGATATCAACACCTTCCAGACCGGTCAGGTGTTTCGCCGCGACCAGAACCTCGCGCTCTTCGAAGTAGAGCGCTGTCTTGTCGTTGGCCACCAGAACGCGGTGGTTGGGGCTGACCAGCATGTCACGCTCGGGCAGATTGTTGCCCAAAGCGCCCTGACGGATCAGAACCGGCAGCAGATGCGCTTTGTGCGCCAGCTCTTGTCCGGTCATCTCGCGGGCACCGACCCAGCGGATTTCCTGGATACCGTTGTCACGTGTGATGACACGGTCGCCCACCACCAGATCTTCGACCCGACGTTCCCCTTTCGGCGTAGCGATCAAGGTGCCCGGCGTGAAGCAGGGAATGATCTCTTCGATGTTGGTGAAGTCGAGACGACCGGTCTCAGTGCCGGACGCATCCGTAAAGACGATTGTACCGTCGATGCCATCGTTGGGGCTGTCGCCGTCGATGGTGTCACCGGCATCATTATCCGGCGTGACGTTTTCAAGACGATAACCGCCGCCGGGGCTCAACGCGCCTCTCAGATCGATGACGTCGTAGTCGGAGGCATCTGTGCCGGCACCGCCGTCGATGGTGTCGCCACCGTTGACGTTGGTGAAGGTATCGCGCCCGTCGTTACCTTGCAGGCTGTCATTGCCCGCGCCACCGCTGATGATGTCGTCGCCGCCACCTGCGCTGATGGTATCGTCGCCTTCACCGCCTTCGATGGTGTCGTTGCCAAAGCCACCCAGCAGGCTGTCGTCGCCGACGCCACCGTCGATGCTGTCGTTGTCCTCACCGCCGTCGATGGTGTCGTTGCCCTGACCACCGTCGATGGTGTCGTTCCCGGCACCGCCTTTAACGTCGTCGTTGCCATTGCCAGCGAGGATGGAGTCGTCACCGTCCCCCCCATCGATCTCATCGTGGCCCTGTGCGCCGCGGATGGTGTCGTTGCCTTGACCACCCAAGATCGTATCATCGCCCTGACCGCCATCCAGGCTGTCGTCGTCAATGCCACCGTCGATGTAATCGTCATCGGCACCACCCAGGATGGTGTCGTTATCGTCTTCGCCGTACAGCACGTCATTGCCGGCACCGCCTTCGATATAGTCCTTGCCGTTGTTCGGCTGTGGATCGGTGGCGTCGACTTCCTCGCCTTCGTAGCCGGCGATCGGTTCGTTGCCAAAGCCACCATAGATGGTGTCATTGCCTTCGCCGCCATACAGGCTGTCGGACCCGTGGCTGCCGATGATGCTGTCGTTGCCGTCGTCGCCGTAGACCTCATCGTCATCGATACCCGCGTTGATCGAATCGTCGCCTGTACCGCCGTAGATGGTGTCAGAGTCGTCGCCGGTGCGGATCGTATCGTTGCCGCTGCCGCCATCGACGAAATCACGACCATCGTCCTTGTTCGGATCGCCGGAGTTGAAGAATGGGTTGGGTCGTCCACCGACGGTCGGCTGATCATTCGCATAATCAGAGAAGGTGTCGATACCCGCTTCGATCAGATCGTCACCGTCACCGCCATAGATTTCGTCCGCACCTTGGACATCGGTGATGGTGTCGTTGCCGCTGCCGCCATAGATGGTGTCGTTGTCGATGCCGCCTTCGATGACATCATCATCCTCGCCACCGTCAATATAGTCGGCATCATCACCGCCATCGATCGTATCATTCCCCGCGCCGCCGATCAGCGTGTCTTTGTCGTCGTTGGGGTTGGTATCCTGATCAAAGGGTGTGGAGACCAAAGGAACGTCCGTGTCGGGCACGCCAATCGCACCGGGCTTGTTGCCAATCAGTACGTCGTCACCCTCACCACCGACGAGGGAGTCGTTGCCGTCACCACCGATCAGGCTGTCGTCATATTTACCACCGTCGATGGTATCATTGCCGCCCTGGCCATCGATGGTATCATCGCCACCGCCGGCGTTCACCACGTCGTTGCCGTCACCGGTCATGACATTCTCGTCACCGCCGGAGCCTGTGACCGTATCGTCACCGCCACCCAGTTCGAGTCTCTCGATCTCCGAGAATTCGGTGGTGCCGGACCCGTTGGTCAGTGTCCCTTCCTCTTTATCGGTGAAAGTAACTGTCAGGTCGTCATCCACAGCCGTACTGTCGATGACATCGCCGTCGGTTTCGCCGCTTTCGCCGCCGATGATAACGTCGTTATCGACGCCATCGGTCAGTGTGAACGTGTCGTCGCCCGCGCCGCCGTCAACGGTATCGTCGCCCAACCCGCTGTCGATCGTGTCGTCGCCACCGTTGCCAAAGATCGTATCGTTGATCCCGTCTGTGCCGTCGATCTGGTCGCCTTGGGCGTCGGTGTAGCCCGGTGCCATATCCTCGCCAGAGTCCAGACCATCAACAGGGCCGGCCATCTCTTCGCCGATGATGTTTTCGATCTCGGTGAATTTGAACGAGCCAGCGGATGTGCCGTCGTCGTTGTATAGATCAACAGTACCGTTCTGACCATTGCCGTTGCTATCTGGTTCCAGATCACGCAAGCGGAAATTGAGGCCAGTCAGGTCCAGCGTGTCATCGTCGGTGTTCAGCGCAGGGTCGGCATTGAAGCCGCCGGCACCGCCGTCAACCGTATCGCCATCGGTGCCGCCAAAGATGGTATCCTTGCCCGCGCCGCCGCTGATGTTGTCTTTTCCTTCGCCGCCAGTGAGCTGGTCATCACCGTCGCCGCCGATCAACGTATCGTCATCATCGCCGCCAAACAGCGTGTCATTGCCCGCACCGCCGTCGATCAGGTCATCGCCCTCGTCGCCCATCAGCAGGTCATTGCCGGCACCCCCGTCAACGCCGCCCACGGGCGCGTCGAAATAGACGTCGGTGATATTGATGCCCGCGTGGTTCCCGGGCGACAGGCTTTGATCCATCGTGTGGGTGATTTCGAGGTAATCCACCGGACCCGAGATGTTCACCAGCGCAGAGTGGCTCGGATCTGTATCCGGGCCATCGGCACCGCGGCTGATCAGCGTTTCATTCCCGCCAACGCCGTCCTGGTTCTGCGCCTGAATGCCGCCACCTGTGCTGACGTTGATCGGCGTGCGTGCGCCATCGGGGCCAACGGCCACGATCACAACTTTCGACGCGTTATCAATGTCATTGATGCGGAAGCTGATGTTGGTCACATCCTTCGAGAAGTCCAAGCGATAGGTCGCGCTTTCGCCATCCTGGTTCGCCAGAGACGCCAAAGAACTGTTCGCATTGGTCGCCTGACCGTCGCCGGTGATCGAATGCACCTTCTGCTGGTCAGTGGAGAATGTCGTCTCGGGCGTTTTGCTGCTGCCGGTGACCGAGAAGGTCACATTGACGTTGCCCGTGTCCTGAACAAAGCCACCGCCCAGATTGTCGTTATTATCGACTGCGGAGTTGTCATGGGGGTCTGGTGCCTTGTCCCACTCAAAGCTCTCACGCTCTGTCGTGCCGCCGGGCGTAGAGGCGCCGCCCGTGTTGTTGTCGCCATAGATCGTGTCATTGCCGGTGCCACCGGAAATGGTGTCATCGCCGTGGTTGCCTTCGATCGAATCGTGGCCCGCATTGCCTTCGATGCTGTCGTTGCCGCCTTCACCAAAGATCGTGTCGTTGCCATTCCCGCCGGTCAGCACATCGTCGCCACCAACGGTGCCATCGGTTGGGGACGTGCTGTCATCGCTCACGGTATAGGTTTTGGCGATATGATCGTATTTGATCGACGGCAGGTTAGAGTTGTGGCTGACGAAATCGTAGGATTTGCCGACTTCCAGCGGTTTGTCTGTCACGAAACCGACGGCATCGTTGCCGTCAAAGTTCACGACGTAGACTGTCACATCCTGCGAGGAATCCACCGCGCCTTCGGGGCGCACAATGTAAGAATACTCGGGGATGATCTTGTCGCCGGCGTATTCGGTGTTGCCATCCAATTTGGTGGTTTTCGCCAGGGTTTGCGAATTGTCGTTATCATTCAACTTATCGTCGTCATCATTGATGCCAACCGCAACAGGTGCTGAATTTTCATTAATGGTGAACGACTTGCCAGACAGATCGCCGGAGCCCACATCGCTGTTCTGGAAGGGGCTTGAACCGCCAGCCACCGTCACATTTGCCAGATCCCATGTCAGAACGGTATGATCCGCACCCGATACAGGCTCGACAGTCTTCGAGACGGGCTGCGCTTTGGTCAGGCCGGCGCTATCGCCAAAGATGATGTCATCGCCTTCGCCGCCATGCAGCGTGTCGTTCCCGACAGTGCCGTCGTCATCCGCCAGCAAGGCCGCGGGGTTGTCAAAGAACACGTCGGTTACATTGACGCCCGAGTTGCCGCTTGTGGCACCGGTGTGGATGAACTCGATCCGCGATACGGGACCGTCGATGGACACGTTAACGGAATACTTGCTCGACGAGGGGGAATCGTCGTCGCCCTTGCTGGTGGCCGTGTCTACGCCGAACTTGCCGTCACTGTCTGTCAGCTTCACTTTGCCGGAGCTGCTGTTGGCGATCATATCGACGTCGATCATCTTGCCGGAAGCGTCGTAGGCCAGCACTTTCACTGCGCCGCTGTTGTCGATGTCGTTCACGTTGAAGGACACATTGCCAACGGCCTCGTCAAACCGCAGTTCGAACTTTGTTTCGCCGGTGCAGTTGGCCAGCGATTCAAAGGAGCTGTTATCGTTCACGCCATGGGCATCGCCCTCGACATTGCCGGTGAATTGTTTGCTGTCGCTGAATTCCTGATCCGCATTGTTACGTGGCGAAAAGCTCTTGAGCTCGAACGTGACGTTGACGGTGCCGGTATTCTGCGTGAACCCGCCCTTGAGGTTGTCATTGTCGTCGATCGCGGAACCGTCGCCCGATGGGTCGGGTGCCTTGGACCATTCAAAGCTTTCGCGGGTGTCGCCGTAGTTGCCCTTGGTCGCGCCATCACCGATCAGGATGTCGTTGCCCTTGCCCCCGTCAACATAATCATTGCCCGACCCTGCAACGACCGTATCATTCCCCAAACCCGCGTTGACCGTATCATTGCCGCCACGTGCGAGGATGATGTCATCATTGGACCCGACGTTGCCGAATACCGCGTCGTTGCCGTCAACACGGTCACCGCTTGGGTCATCATTATAGCTGGCGTCGATCTTGTTGCCCTGCTGGTTACCGTCCACGATCCCGTTCGGCCCGTCGGCCGGAGCCTCGGTCGCGGTTTTCTCGGCCTCGGCGGTCGAGGTTTTTCCAAAGAGCCACAGTTTATTCAAAAAGATGGTCATATCGGTCGTCTCCAAAATCAGGTCAGGCACGCTACGGTTGTACCGTCAGCCGTAAAACGAGGGTGCCCAGTCATGGGCGAAGCTAATTAATTCGTATGGCACCAATTCTGTGCCGGGGTACTAAGGCGGGGCAAAGCAACGCCCTGCCCGCGACGCTGCTGCAATGAAACATACGGCGCGCGGACGGGTACATCGCGTGACACGCCCAAATCTGCAGCAGTTTGGATACGGGTCATTTGTGTTCTCGATGTGATCCGAAAACGGCGCTTCGGGGAAGAAATCAAGACGGTGTCGGCAGCGGCGGAGCAACGCAGAGTTGCAACATCACCCATACCCGAACGGTCCGGCAGTCGTGGTCTGTAGATACAGTGTCCCATCAGTTTTTCCTCCTTCCGCCAACGTGGCGGGCCGTTAAAAAACGGCGCACAATACCCCTAACAAAGCTCCGCGGTCACAGACGACACACAAAGAACTCTACCGTTCTGAAGGGAGGATCAGCCGCAGAAAGCTGCCCGCTGCCGCGCAACCGGCAGTGGTATATTCATCGGCTCTTGAGAGCCAAGCGAACACATCTTCCCCGCACAACATGTGCGTTCGATGCGGTCGCCCCCGAAACCTAAATTACTTTGCCCCCCAGTTGGGCACGTTCTTATTACCTACCCGTTGACGTTGCTGGAAGGAAAAAATGGCAAGAATTCGCAGACGCGCCTCTTTTCCGCCGTTTTTGACTCGACGGCGGCGCGGAATATGCACGCATAGGTAGCGCATTGTTTCCCATATCAGGGTGCGAATTTCGATGATGCGGGTGGTTTTTGGGATTTTTCACTTAATTTTAATGATTTCCCAAACCCAACCTTCGGCACTGTTTCGCAGGCAGACACAATAAACCATCTTAGCGATTAAATTCGGCGTGGCGGGACTGTGGCGGGGCGTAAATTCGCGATTTGGAACCAATAGCTTGCGACCGCGCCCATTTTTTCGAAAACGCCGCCAGTTTGCCAGCGCAAAACCGAATCGCAATACCACCTAAAGGATAGTCTTCGGCACCTCAGGTGGGGTGCCATATGCCGATTATTTAGGCCCTGTCTCTTATACACATCTCCGAGCCCACGAGACGCTACGCTATCTCG
>OJDD01000389.1_pt1 | contig 12692 bp, 13 predicted proteins | sample 1592591 | NCBI WGS metagenome assembly OJDD01 (sample SAMN05416809, study PRJEB24817) | seawater metagenome | isolation source: Sea water | place: Canada:Atlantic | collected 2013-07 | reverse complement strand
TCACATTGTCGACCGTGGCATGGGCCAGAAACCCCTTGGGCTTGTCGATCCCGTCCCCGTGGATAAAGGCCGCGGCTTCGGCCCGCGAGAATTTATCGGCGATCCGCCCCGCCAACCAAGCCTCGATGTCAAAGGCACTGTCATCCAGCAACCGCTGCGAGGCTTTGGGCAGCGCGCTCAACTCGTGCAGCGGGATGGTGATCCGGTCGATCTGCGGCGTATCGGTCTCGGACACGGCCCCCGTTTCTGTCGCCCAACCGGCCCCGACATCCGCATGATCCACCAGCACGTCGTAAGAGGTCGCCTCGACCTGCACCACCGACGCAATCGCCCGGATAGAGGCCGTTGCATTCAACACCGATTTCACCCGATCCGAGGTCTGCGGGTCCACCAGATAGCCACCATCCGAATTCACCGCAGCCGACAGCGCCTTGCTCTCCAGCTCAAGCCCGCGCAACCCGTCGTCGTCGCCGTTGCGGATATAGGTATGCAGCGCCTTCTGATGCGGCGCGCCCGTCTCTACAGCCCCCGCCAATGGTGTGCGCGCCGGCAAAGTCATCTTTCGATCCAACATAGTCATTCGCTCTTCTGTTTGTTGCAACTTGGTCGTCATCTCGTCCTGAAACCCTTTGAAATCCTGCACAAATCCACCCACAGCGCGGCGCATCTCCTCGACCGCGCCTCGGGGCTCGGTGCCCATGTCATCCTCGTGTCGTTCCATCCGCTTACCCTCCGTTCCGTTTGAAATTTTGCCGCGCCTCGTCAAAGACACCGGCCATGCCGCGCAAGACGTCTCCGATGGCGATGAAATCCCCCTTGGCCGCGATCCGCGCCGTGGGGAGCATGGGAAAGGTCACCAGCGACACCTCCCACAGGTCCAGGGTCTGCAGCACCCGCTGGCCCGCGTCATTCTTGGCCGCCCGCTGCGTGCGATAGCCGATGCTAAGGCCATCAATCGCCCCGGCCTCGATCAAGGCCGCCGCCTCGCGGCCCCGCGCCACACTGTCCAGCAGCCGCCCCTTGACCCAAAGCCCCCGCGCATCCTCGCGCAGCTCGTCCCACACGCCGATGGGCTGTGCCGGATCATGCTGCCACAGCATCTTGATCCGACGCCCCGCGGCCTCCGCCGCCGCCAGCGAGGCGCCATAAGCCCCCCGTGCCACCAGATCACCACCCTGATCGACCCGCCCGAACAGGCTGGCATAGCCGCTGATCTCGGTGCCGCCCTCCACCACAAGCCCCTCGTCGAAACGCGCGAACTTATGCTCCAACCCAGCGCCCATATGGGGCAAACCTCTCCCGTTCTCCGACCCGAGGCCGAAGCGCATGCCATCTTCCATGACACCCTCCCTTGCGTTCAAATTGCTACGGCGCGACCACCAGAAACGACTGTACCGCCTGCGCCAAAATCACCGCGACCACACCATAGACGGTCAACCACAACCGCCGCTCCAGCCGCTCCATCATCTCTTCCAAGCGGTCGAGCCGCTGCAAAAGATTCTCGTGGTGGATCGCGCTCACCCTCTCATGCGCCTGCAACCGCAGGCCCGGCGCACATTCAAACCGGTCATATCCCATCTCCTCAACCATCCGCCGCCACCGCTGGCAGCCCCAACAAGGACCGCTTTTCCGCCTGCGTCAGAAAATCCGCCCCCGCCACCCGCGCCCATTGCGCGTCACGCTCCTGCGCCAGGGCGGGCACCTGATCCAGATCGGGCTTCAACGTCACTGCCTCATGCGTGAACCCCGCCAGCCACGCACCAAGTGCGGCCGCAACCCGCGTGGCCAAAGGCAGGACCGTCAGCCGGTAGAACGCCCGATGCGCCTCCTGATAATTGGCATAGGTCGCATCCCCCGCGATCCCCAGCAGCATCGGCGGCACCCCAAAAGCCAGCGCCACTTCCCGCGCCGCCGCCTCCTTGGTGCGGTGAAACTCCATGTCCGAGGGCGAAAACCCCATCGGTTTCCAATCCAACCCGCCTTCCAGCGGCATCGGCCGCCCCGCATTGCGCGCGCCTTGATGGTGGCTCTCCATCTCGCTGACCAGACGGTCATACTGATCATCGCTCAGCTTGCCCTGCCCCTCCGCACCGCGATACACAATCGCCCCCGATGGCCGCGCCGCATTGTCCAGCAACGCCTTGCTCCAGCGCGAGGCCGCGCCATGCACATCCAAGGCCATCGCCGCCGCCTGCAACGGGCTGAACCCATAGTGGTCATCCTGCGGGTGGAAATTCTTGATATGACAGATCGCGGCCGTATCCCCGGCCACGTCAAACCGATGCTTGCGCCCGCCGACGGCATATTCATAGGCCACCGGCCAGCCATCCGCCCCCGGCACCACCGACATGCGATCCGACCGCAAAACATGCAGCTCCACCGGCACCGGCCCCGCGCCAACCGCCTCGATGTAGCCGTTGCCTGTCAACAATAGCTGCGCATAAAGCGCCTCCAGCAGCTCCGCACGCCCCTGCGCCCCATTGGGCCGTGCCACCAGATCCAGCAGCGGATGCGCCTCGAACCGTTGCGCGGCATCCTGCAACACCAGCGGCAAGGCCGCCGCGGCCTCGGCAATCAGCTTCACCGACCGAAACCCCACAGGGTTGCCGCAGAACCCGCTGCGCGTCAGACTGACCACATCGCGCGGGCTCCAGGCCACGCGCCCGCTGGTCTGAACCGCAACGACAGGCCCGGTGGCAGAGGCTTTCTTCTCCGCAACCACCTCAACCGCCCCCCGTTTGAGAAAATCAAAAACCATGCCGCTGCTCTCCCTGCTCATTGACCGCCCCATGAAAATCTCACCAATCCCTTAACGTCGCCCGACCAGAGCGCACGCCCCGCCCGCAACAGCGCTTCATTTTGCCCGTTAAACTCTCCCCGAAGGGCCGCTCTCCTCCGCAACGCGCTCACAATCCACGCACCCCGGGCATCCGCCACTGTGCCGCAGGCTCGATCATCAGCTCATGCAGCGCCCAGACCAGCGCATCGACGCGGTCCGGCGATCCGCCGCCCTCAAAGCCCCGCGCTGTCATCCGGCACATCTGGTCCTCCAGCGCGTCCAACCCCGCCACATGCCCCACGCGCCCCTGCTCATAAAGCGCCGCCACAGGCTCCGCCCGCGCCACCTTGCCACGGCTGGCATGGACCGATTTCACCGGCACCAATGGGTCGACCTGACGCAAGACCTCCGCCACCATCTGCCCGCCCTGATTGACCTCGGCGACAAGACGATCCGCGCCGAACTGCTCCATCGCGCTGATCGCCGCGCGCGCCCAGCCCGACGGGGTCGCCCCCTGCACCGTGCAATCGGCCAGCACCACGGCGCGCCAATCCTGCGGCGGGCCTTGCGTTTGCGCGCCCACCACCACGATCCCGCATTCATCCGACCCCGCGCCTGCGGTGGTCGCAGGGTCCAACCCCAAGACGATCCGGTCCAGCAGCGGCACATCCCGCACCCGCCCGGCCTCGATCCGCTCGGAGGTCCACAGCGCCCCTTCCGCATCGGCCAGCAGCACACCGTCCAGTTCCTGCCGCCCCAACCGCGTCCCGCGATAGCGCGCCCGCACCTCCTCTAGGAAAGAGCCCGCAAGGTTCGCGGCATTCGCCTCGGTCGGGGCATGGGTGGTCACGGTCGACGGCGACGCCAGCAGCTTTTTCAGCACGCCGACATTACGCGGTGTCGTGGTCACGCACACCCGCGGATCATCCCCCAACCGCAAAGCGAACTGCAATTGGTCCCACGTCTCTTCCGCCTTCTTCCACTTGGCCAACTCATCCACCCAGGCCGCGTCAAACTGCGGCCCGCGCAGCCCCTCTGGGTCATGCGCCGTATGCACCGTCGCCACGGCCCCATTGGGCCAGACCAACCGCTTACGCGTCGCCTCCCAATCCGGTCGCCGGTCCGCAGGCGAGCACGCCAATATCCCGCTGTCGCCAAAGATCATCACCTCGCGCACCTGCTCGATCGTCTCTCCCACCAGCGCCACGCGGCGACAGCGCCCCGCATCCAAGGGCCGCGACCCTTCGACCTGCGCGCGCACCCATTCCGCCCCCGCACGCGTCTTGCCCGCACCGCGCCCGCCCATGATCACCCAGGACCGCCAGTCGCCGTCCGGGGGCAATTGATGCGGCATGGCCCAGAACTCGAACAAAAAAGGGAGAGCCAAAAGCTCTCCCTCCTCCAGATCATTCAGGAACCGGTCTTGCACCGCAACATCGGCGGAGCCGATCCAGCTTGCACCCGATGTCAGCCCGCGCCCTTTCCATGTCCAGCGCGTATCCCCCTCGGGCAATGCCCGCTTGTCTGTTTCTGCACTCATTCAGATAGGTCTCCACCTTGACGCAGGTCGCCACCATGCCACTGACTTTACCCAATGCCTTCGACGCTGCTGTTTCGTTTACTTCCTCCCCGGATCGGGCCTGTTCGCGCAGGCTCTCTATCTCACGGCGCAAATCGCGGATCGCGACCTGCAACGCCTGAAGCTGCTCTTCGCTGGCAGCAATTTCGTGTTCCGGGGTATTCATCGTCATCTTGCTCTTACCTCTCGTTTTGGACCTCCAACCCGAGCAGACACGAAAAAACGGCCACCGGAACTTAATCCGAGGCCGTTTGCCCATGTCTTCTAGCATGGACGTATTTCTATGTCAGAGCGGACGCAAAGTCAAGGAAAACAAGGTTACCGAAACCTTCCAAGCCCTTACGATGGTTAACAAATTCCTAATTTAACCCAAATCCGCGCCCGCTCTGACGCTTAGTTTCCGCCCGTCGACGCATTGCCCGCCGCTTCCGCGCCACGCTCCGCCTCGATCTGGCGCCAGCGTGCAACATTGGCGTTATGCTCTTCCAATGTCTCGGCAAAAGCGTGACCGCCGGTGCCATCGGCAACGAAGAAAACATAGTCCTCGCTGGCCGGTTGTGCCGCAGCCATCAGGCTCGCACGTCCGGGGTTCGCAATCGGCGTCGGTGGCAACGCGTCGATGACGTAGGTGTTGAACGGGGTCTCCTTGCGCAGCTCACTGCGGCGCAGACCACGCCCCAAGACGCCCTGCCCGTTGGTGATCCCGTAGATCACGGTCGGGTCCGTCTGCAGACGCATGCCCTGATTCAACCGGTTGACGAAAACGCTCGCCACCTGTTCGCGCTCTTCCGGTACGCCGGTTTCCTTCTCGACGATAGAGGCAAGGATCAACAGCTCCTCAGGCGTCTCGACGGGCAGCCCCGGATCGCGAGCCTCCCAGGCTTCGGCCAAACGCTGTTCTTGTGCCGCGGCCATACGCGTCAGGATTTCGGCGCGGTCGTCCCCTTCCGAGACCTCATAGCTGTCGGGGGCCAAAGATCCCTCCGCAGGTACCGCAGCGATCTCGCCAGACAGCAGGTCAATGGCTTTCAATGCCTCGGCCACCTGCCAGCTTGTCACGCCCTCTGCCATCGCGATGCGGAACCGCGTGTCGGCCTTCGCCTTGGTCTGGGTATAGACCTCTGGCACCTCATCCTCACCGGGGGTGAATTCGGCACGCTCGACGAAACGGCTTGTTGCGGGGTCCAGCTCGCGCACCTGCGTGCTGATGCGGTTCACACCGATGCGGTAGACAACTTCGGTACCGCAGGTGCTTGCCCCGCCGCGTGTCACGGTGTCCACGATCTCTTTCATCGAGGCTTCGGGCTGGATCAGAAAGCTCCCCGCCTTCAGGTCGCGGGTCTTTTCCTCATACTCCGCCCCAAGACGGAAGATCGCAGCCGAGCTTACGGCCTCTTGCGTAGCAAGATCATCGCCCACGGCACGCATGTTCGACCCGCGCTCCACCTGCAGGCAGATCGCCTGCGACAGCGGACCGGGGGCATCATACTGCCCCCGCCCCCACAGGATAATCCCGCCTAACAAAAACAAGCCTAAAATCAAAAACGTAACAGCGTTAGACGCGATATGACGCCACATTAGGATGCTTTCCCGAAGATCACGCTCGCGTTGGTGCCACCAAAGCCGAAAGAGTTGCTCAGCGCGACATCAATCTTGCGCTCGACCTTCTTGTTCGGGGCCAGATCGATCTTGGTTTCAACCGCAGGGTTGTCGAGGTTGATGGTCGGCGGTGCCACCTGATCGCGGATCGCAAGAATAGAGAAGATCGCCTCGATTGCGCCCGCAGCCCCTAACAGGTGACCGGTGGCGGATTTGGTCGACGACATGGTAACCGTTTCAACCGCATCGCCCAGCATCCGCTCTACGGCACCCAGTTCGATCACATCGGCCATGGTCGATGTGCCATGGGCGTTGATGTAATCGATATCGGTTGGTGCCAGACCGGCACTGCGCAAAGCGTTGCGCATGGACCGCTCCGCGCCGTCGCCGTCTTCGGCAGGTGCGGTGATGTGATAGGCGTCGCCCGACATCCCGTAGCCCAGAACCTCAGCATAGATCTTGGCGCCACGCGCTTTGGCGTGTTCGTATTCTTCCAACACCACAATGCCCGCGCCTTCGCCCATGACGAAACCATCACGATCGGCGTCATAGGGGCGGCTTGCCTTGGTCGGATCGTCGCCCCGCTTGGTGGACAGCGCTTTACAGGCGTTGAAGCCCGCCATGCCGATCTCGCAAATCGCGGCCTCGGCCCCGCCGGCAATCATCACATCCGCGTCGCCATGCTGGATCAGACGGCTTGCGTCACCAATCGCATGGGCACCGGTGGAACAGGCGGTCACAACCGAATGGTTCGGGCCGCGGAATCCATAGCGAATCGATACCTGACCCGAGATCAGGTTGATCAGCGCGCCGGGTACAAAGAACGGGCTCACGCGGCGCGGGCCTTTCTCGTGCATCATCACGGCCGTGTTCGCGATAGAGTTCAGGCCCCCGATGCCCGACCCGATCAAGACGCCGGTGCGTTCCAGATCTTCGCGGTCCGTGGGCATCCAGCCGGAATCCTCGACCGCTTGCTGTGCTGCGGCCATGCCGAACAGGATAAAGGTATCCACTTTGCGCTGTTCTTTCGGCTCCATATACTTGTCGCCGTTAAAGGTACCATCCGTACCGTCGCCAAGCGGCACTTCGCAGGCGTATTGAGTGACCAGCTTGCTGGGATCGAAGCCCGTGATCTTGCCCGCCCCGGACTGACCATCCAAAATTCTGGACCAGCTGGCCTCCACGCCATCGGCCAACGGAGTTACCAATCCCAAACCTGTCACTACTACTCTGCGCATATCCAAGCCCCTTGGTGTTTCTTTGCGTTGACCGGCTATACCTTGCCGAGACCGTAAATTTCAAGACGCGAAGCGCCCAAGCCACGGTCAGACCGGCGGGCCTTTGCGCGTCATCAGACGTATCTTGTCGCCGTCAAGCTCTATGTCGCGCAGCGCGGTATATCCCAAGGTCTCGGCCAGACGCAGCGACGATGCATTCGCCACGGCGATCATGCACACGGTGCGCCCCGTCACCACGCGGTCGAACCAGTCATGCGCCGCGCGCGCGGCCTCAAGTCCCAACCCCGTGCCCTGCGCTTCGGGGGCCAACACCCAACCGGCCTCTGGAAAGGGATCGAAATCGTCGCCAAACCCGCGGGACCCAAAGAAAAACCCGACCTGACCTTCCATCTCGCGGGTGCCGCGCGACTGGATCGCCCATTGCCCGAACCCGACAATCTGCCAATGGCCGGCATTGCGCAAAAACGCATCCCAGCTTTCAGCCTTGGGTTTGGGCTTGCCGGTAATATGGGTCACCACGGCGGGCGTGGCCCAGATATCAGCATAACGGGGGAAGTCTTCGGCCCGCATGGCGCGCAGGGTGAGACGGGCGGTATTGATGGTCGGTACTGATCGCGACATGTGGTGAATTACCTTCACGCTTGAATTTCTGTCGCAGCCAGTGTCACGCCGAAGCCCGCGCAACACAAGTGACGCGCGGTCCCCCCAAGCAAAAACGGCGCCCTTCCGCTAGGAAGAACGCCGTTCTCTAAATCTCGTGCCGCCGCGACGCCTATGAGGCTGCGGCTAGCGAAAACGTCTTAGGACGCTTCTTTGATGAACTTGACCGCGTCGCCGAAGGTCTGGATGTTCTCGGCTGCGTCATCGGGGATCTCGATGCCGAACTCTTCTTCGAACGCCATAACCAGCTCAACAGTGTCGAGGCTGTCTGCGCCAAGATCGTCGATGAACGATGCGTTCTCAACAACTTTGTCTTCTTCAACACCCAGGTGCTCTACAACGATCTTCTTTACGCGGTCTGCGACGTCGCTCATATTCAGTCCTCATTCATTCGGGCAATCCTGCCCTCTTCTGTTTCCGTCAGAACCTTATCTGGTCCGTATGGATCGTGCCCCGAGGGGCGGCTATGGCCCTTGTTGTCACAAGGTAAGGGGGGCAATCAAGCCTCCCTGTCGTGGATTCTGCGCCCCATTTAGCACAAGACGCAGATTTGGCAAACGCTTTGCAGCGCAGGGTCACAACATGGCCATGCCGCCGTTCACATGCAAGGTGGTTCCGGTAACATAGGCGGCTTCCGCACTTGCCAGATAGACAACAGCCGACGCGATTTCGGATGCTTCGCCCATACGGCCCGCAGGGATTTGCCCCATGATTCCCGCCTTTTGGTCGTCGGTCAGCTTGTCCGTCATTGCCGTGGTAATGAAACCGGGGGCGACCGCGTTCACGGTGATCCCGCGGCTGGCAACTTCATAGGCAAGCGATTTGGACATGCCCACCATACCGGCCTTGGACGCGGCATAGTTCGCCTGACCGGGGTTACCGGTGGCCCCGACCACGCTCGAGATATTCACGATCCGGCCCCAACGCGCCTTCATCATCCCGCGCATCACGCCTTTGCACAGCTTGAATGTCGCGGTCAGGTTGACGTTCAGGACCGAATTCCATTCATCATCCGACATGCGCATGAACAGGTTGTCACGGGTGATGCCGGCGTTATTGACCAGAATATCAACCGATCCCATCGCTTCGGCCGCCTGTTTGGGCAGCGCGTCAACGGCGTCCATATCGCTCAGGTTACAGGGCAGCACATGGGCGCGCTCGCCCAGTTCGGCGGCCAGCGCCTCAAGAGGTTCGGTGCGGGTGCCGGACAGGCCCACGGTCGCGCCACGGGCATGCAGGCTGCGCGCGATTTCCGCGCCGATACCACCCGAAGCCCCGGTGACCAGCGCATTTTTTCCAGTAAGATCAAACATATGTAATTCCTTTCGCGGCCTGTCTCAGGCCGTTTTCACGGCAGCGGTATCGGCAGCGGTGCCGATGTTCACGCAGGTGATTTCCTTGTTGATGCGGCGGATCATGCCGGACAGCGCCTTGCCCGCGCCGATTTCCCAGACCTCGGTCACGCCCTGCGCGCCCATCCATTCAACCGACGACATCCAGCGTACCTGACCGGTGACCTGCTCGATCAGCAGCTTGCGGATCTGTTCGGGATCGGTGACCGCCTCGGCCACCACATTCGCCACCACGGGCACGGCGGGAGCGTTCATTGTCACATCCGCCAGCGCACCGGCCATCTCTTCTGCGGCGGGGGCCATCAGGGCACAGTGGAACGGGGCAGACACAGGCAAAAGCAGCGCGCGCTTGGCACCAGCCGCTTTCGCCAGATCAATCGCACGTTCCACGGCAGCCTTGCTGCCCGAAACGACATTCTGCGCCGGATCGTTCTGGTTGGCGACCTGACAGACCTCGCCCTGGGCGGCCTCTGCGGCGACGGCCTCGGCCTGATCAAAGCTCAGCCCCAGAAGGGCGGCCATAGCGCCCTGCCCCACGGGCACAGCGGCCTGCATCGCGCGCCCCCGGATGCGCAGCAACCGCGCCGTATCGGCAAGCGAGAATGTCCCCGCCGCGCATAGTGCCGCATATTCACCCAGCGAATGGCCCGCGACATACGCCGCTTTGTCGACGGTAACGCCTTCGGCCTTCAACGCCGCCATCGCCGCCATTGATGTCGCCATCAAGGCGGGCTGCGCGTTCTGTGTCAGCGTCAGCTCGTCCGCATCGCCTTCCCAGATCAACTGCGACAGCTTTTCGCCCAAGGCTTCGTCCACCTCGTCAAACACGGCCTTTGCCGCCGGATAGGCGTCGGCCAGATCGCGGCCCATACCGATGGTTTGCGCGCCTTGGCCCGGATATACGAATGCAATGGTCATAAAGTCCCCCGAATTTGCGTTTCCAGCGCTTTAGCGCGTGGGTGGCCGTCAAACAAGCCTGCACGGCGACTGTGCGCTGATCCGCATTGGTCCCCAAGCCCCGTTGCAGTATGGAGAAACCACCCCATTTCGCGACGGAGCACCCAGATGGCCTTAACCAATACCTCAATCCGCTACGGCGGGGTGACCAAGTTCTTTCACTGGCTCACCGCCCTGCTGATCCTGACGCTGATCGCACTTGGCCTTTATGCCAGCGACCTGCCTCACGACACCCAAGACGCCCTGACCCGCAAGGCGTGGTTCTTTTCGTTACATAAAACGCTGGGTGTCACGGTGTTCTTTGTCGCCCTCGCCCGCATCGTCTGGGCCTTCGCTCAAACGAAACCGGGGCTGCTGAATGCGGATCACAAACTGGAAAGCTGGCTGGCCGAAACGGTGCATTGGGTGCTTTACGGGTCTTTGGTGATCGTGCCGCTGGCCGGCTGGATCAGCCACGCCGCGGCCTCCGGCTTTGCGCCGATCTGGTGGCCTTTGGGGCAGTCCCTGCCGTTCATTCCTAAAAATACCTCCCTCGAACATGCCTTTGGCGCGGTACACATTATCGCGGGCAAATTGCTGATCGGGGCGCTGGTCCTGCATGTGGCAGGCGCAGTGAAGCATCATGTCATCGACCGCGATTCGACGCTGCGACGCATGTTGCCGGGCGAGCCGGCGATTGGCCCGCTCCCTGCGCAACACCACTCTGCTGCGCCGGTGGTAACCGCGACCGTGGTCTGGATCGCGGCAATCGGCCTGGGTTTGGGGCTGGGTCTGGGCCAACCGGCAGATACAGAAGAGACCGCAACGCTCGACGCCGTGGCGTCCGAATGGCAGGTCCAAAATGGCACCATCGCGCTTGAGGTCACGCAGTTCGGGTCCGTCGTGGCAGGCAGCTTTGCCGATTGGACATCCGCGATTACCTTTGATGAGACAGTCCAAACTGGCAAAGCCGGCGAGGTGACAACCACGGTCGCGATCCCGACGCTCAGCCTCGGGTCGGTGACGGATCAGGCGATGGGTGCGGATTTTTTCAATACCGAGGCCTTCCCCACCGCAACCTTCCAAGCTGATATCAATGTCGCCGCAGATGGCTACATCGCGGCAGGGACGCTCACGATCAAGGACCAGTCCATACCGGTCGAACTGCCCTTCACCCTGACACTTCAGGACGACACCGCGCAGATGACAGGCACCACTACGCTGGACCGTCGCGACTTTGGCATCGGGGAAACGGTGACGGATGAAAGCACGCTCGCCTTTAGCGTCACCGTGAATATCGACCTCACCGCCACACGAGGACAGTAATCCGATCCACAACGGCGCGGGCCATATGGCCCCGCCCCCATAAACGCAAAAACGCCGGGGACCTGCCCCGGCGTCTTCGTTTTCTCACTCAATAAAAAGCTTACTCAGCCTTCATCGCTTCGATAGAGATGTTCACTTGCACTTCGTCGCTGACGAAAGGCGCGAACTGACCAAGGTTGAAATCGGTGCGTGTGACCGTGGTCGTCGCGTCGAAACCGGCCCAAGGCTTCTTGGCCATTGGATGCTCGCCCATCTGGTTCAGCTTGGCGTCCAGCACAACGGATTTCGTGACGTCGTTCATGGTCAGGTCGCCAGTGATCAACGCGGTCTTTTCGCCTGTGACTTCGATGCCCGTGGAGACAAATGTCACCATGTCGCCATCTTCGGCCCCAAAGAAGTCACCTGTCATAAAGTGCTCGGTGCGCGGCTCCCAGCCGGTGATCATGTCTTTGACCGGAAACGACACCGATACCGAGGAATTCGCGGGCTCCGCTTCGTCCATCATGATTTCACCGTCAAATCCGCTGAACATCGACGTGGTGGTCGAGAACCCGAGGTGGTTATAGGTGAAAACGATCTGGCTGTGGCTTGCGTCCAGCACGTATTTTTCGGCTGCGAACGCGGATGTGGCACCCAGTGTAAGGGCAGTAGCAAGAAGGACAGACTTCATGTTCATTGGAATTCTCCTGTTGGCGTGTGTCTGGAGTATACATGAAGCATTTCAATATTTCAGCAACCCAGCAGCGTTCAACACTTAGTGCGCATTAGCGAACAGTCGCGCGCCCTTTAGATGCTCGCTTTTAGATGCCCGCTTTGCCGTACAACACCCGGATAGGATCAGACCACCTGGCCGGAATCCCGTAGGCTAAAGGTCAGGTTATCGACCACACGACGTTCTGCAATATGAACATCCACAATGAAATTGCCCCGTTCGTCCCAAAAGTGGAAATTCCGGCCAATTCGCTCTACCCTTCCCAGATCGCAAAAGCTGCACCGGTGCAGCACGCGTTTGGACCCGACCGCGCGGGGGCGTACGAGCCGAAGCTCGCGTCGCAGCGTATCAATCTGTATGTCGGGCAACGCGGGCTTTTGCCCGGATAGCATCAGGCTTGCGCCCAACATTACAGACAACGCCGACAGCCCCACCTTGAACAGCATCACATCAGAACCAAAGTTCGACCCCGGCGTCAGCCACAACCCCGACGCCGCCAGCACCAAGGCCG
>OJDD01000387.1_pt1 | contig 12791 bp, 7 predicted proteins | sample 1592591 | NCBI WGS metagenome assembly OJDD01 (sample SAMN05416809, study PRJEB24817) | seawater metagenome | isolation source: Sea water | place: Canada:Atlantic | collected 2013-07 | reverse complement strand
TCTACACGTAAGGAGTCGTCGGCAGCGTCAGATGTGTATAAGAGACAGCCATGGTTCCATATGCATCGAGTTAAACTCGTAAAATGCACGTAGGTCGTCATCCATGGTTTTGTTATTTTGATAAGCAGGCGGCACTAATAAACGCATGGCACGGAATAAATCCATCCCACCGGCTAAGAATACCTCTAGCATGTTATCTAGTGACGATGAATCAGAACCCTCGGTATTAACAAAAGGGGCTGCTTCTTTCAAATCAGGAATAAGCGGCGTAGCAAATTTAGAGGCCCGAGCCATTGCCCAATCTCGGTTACCTTTAATGGTGTTAATTTCACCATTGTGGGCCAAGAAGCGGAACGGTTGAGCCAATGGCCAACGTGGAAGCGTATTGGTTGAAAAGCGCTGGTGGAATACACAAATAGCACTTTTCAGACGCTCGTCAGCTAAATCTAAATAAAAGGCGGGTAAGTCTTTCGGCATTACCAAGCCTTTATATATAGTTACCAACCCAGATAGGCAGGCAACATAAAAATCTGGATCGCTTTCAAGACGCTTTTCAGCGCGTCGACGCACCATATAAAGGCGGCGTTCAAGATCGCGCTTGCGCCAACCTGCTGGTGCATTCACAAATACTTGTTCTATTTGTGGCACGCCGGTAAGAGCAAGTTCACCCAATACAGAGCGATCGACAGGCACTTCGCGCCAGCCAACTACACTAAGGGTTTCTTTTTCAAGTTCTTCATTCAACACCTCACGCGCAGTTTGCGCAAGGGCCTGGTCCTGGCTTAGAAAGATCATGCCAACGCCGTATTTTTTGCTGAGTTTCCAGCCATTTTCTGCGGCGATAGTATGGAAGAACGCATCCGGTTTCTGCAGTAGTAAACCACAGCCGTCTCCGGTTTTCCCGTCAGCGGCAATACCGCCTCGATGCTGCATACGGTCTAAACCGTGAATAGCAGTTTCTACTAGCGTATGGCTAGCTTCTCCGTGGGTATGGGCGATTAAGCCAAATCCACAGTTATCCCGGGAATCGTTGGGGTTGTATAAACTCATCTCTTAACTCCTTCAACCTTTGACTGGGGCAAGGTGTGCGTTGCGTGTAGATGCGCCTAGGTATTGCGTATCACAACATTGTTCAGACGTCTTTTGTCGAGCTGGCACTATTACCGCTCTATGCGCCTTTTCTTGTCGTTATTTATTATTAGAGGATTCCAGTCGTGTTCCGCATTTTTATGCATTATTGCTTTGCGGGGCGTACAAAATACCTATATTGATATGTAAAATCAAACGCTAAAGTAGGGGGTATAACAAAGATTTAGCATATAGTTTAAAATCTTCACTATTTTCATAGTGTTAAACTTATAAATTCATCTTTGTAACAAAATTGTTATAACCCGATATATCGTCTTATTGGTAGGCAATGAAATTATAGCAAGTGTCTTTAAATTGCCCAAAGTGAATAAAAATTCATGTAGAGGTGTTTAATATCTAGTCAAGGGCATGTTTGCTGTATTTTTATGTAGTTGTAAATCCTTTATTACACGATACCAGAATCATACAGCGTTGTACAAATAATGCACTGTGGTAAGTTGATTCATTTAAACGCGCAACCACCATTCAATACTTACGAACTCAGTGAGCATTTCCGTAATGCATAAACCCTGATAGGATATGTTGAAAATAATCCTAAAAATAAGTCGTTCATGCATTCAGATTCACCAAACGATTCTTGGGCTATTCGTTTTGCGCAGTTTGTACAGCGCTTCGGTACGCTTAAGTTAAGTATTCTGTTCGTTGTATTTTCGCTGGTCTTTACGCTTGGCGGCTCTTACGTAATTCGCGTAAGCATGGGCAGTGCAGTACAACCCGATGACTTTATCAGCGCGGTTATACTCACCATGCTTTCGGCACCTTGGGTACTGTACTTTTTTAGCGAACTTATAAAGCAGTTAGAAAATTCACGTACCAATCTTAAAGAAGTGGTAAGCCAACTAGAGCGCTTGCGAGAAGAAGATGTTTTTCTTAACCGTGAGCTGCAAACTAATATCCGCCAATTAAATCACGAAATTGAGCAGCGTAAATTAGCGCAAGAAGAACGTGAAGCCTTATTTAAAGACTTAGAGCGTGAAATTCAGGATAAATCTGAACAAGAAGCGCAAGCCCGCCGTTTATCTACCTTGCTGCGCTCGATCATCGATGCCTCGCCAGATCTTATTTACTATCGAAATGAAGAAGGGCGCTTTGCGGGCTGTAACCGTATAGCAGAACTCATGACGGGTAAAACAGAGCAGGAACTGCTTGGTTTAACCCCTACTGATGTTTATGAAGAAGACTTGGCGCGACAAATCGTCGCTAGCGATCACGAAGTGCTTGAAACTAACGCCAGTATTACCGAAGAGTTATGGCTACGCTTTGCCGATGGCCGTCGTCGCTACTTCGAAATGAAGCGAGTTCCATTCTTCGATAAAGAAGGTAACCGTTTAGGCTTGCTATCATTTGGTCGAGACATGACTGAACGTAAACAAGCAGAAAATGCAGCAGCGAAAGCCAGTACCGACAAAACCCGCTTTATCGCTACGATTAGCCACGAACTACGTACTCCGCTAAACGGTATTGTTGGCTTAAGTAGAATGCTGCGCGATACCGAGTTAAACGAAGAGCAATTTAGCTGGGTAAGTACTATTTATGCCAGTGCTATCACGCTTGGCAATATCTTTAACGATATTATCGACCTTGATAAGTTAGACAGAGACAAAGTTGAACTGAGCTTGAAGACAGTATCGCTTCGCGACTTCACCGAAGAGCTAAGCAGTATTATTCGACTATTAGCCGGTGATAAACAGCTAGAGCTTAAGACCACGATTAAAGAGCCTCTTCCGAGGTTAGTTGAAGTCGATGGCACGCGCTTGCGCCAAATTTTGTGGAATATCCTGTTTAACGCAGTGAAGTTTACCCAAAAAGGCCATGTGAGCTTATCCATTGAAGCCACTAAACCAGAAAATGACGTCGCGTTCGTGACTTTTGTTATTGAAGATACTGGGGTAGGCATACCTGAAGAAGAGATAGAAAAAATCTTCGCCATGTACTATCAGGTTGATCACCCTGATCATCAGTCGGCGACAGGTACCGGTATTGGTTTGGCTATTTGTAAGCAAATGGTCGATTTAATGAAGGGTAATATCAAAGTTACCAGTGTGGTAGGTAAAGGCACGCGTTTTGAAATAGAGCTACCGGTAGAAATATCGAAAAAGCCGATGCAAGTGGCGCAGCTTCAGGTTACTGACTTGAACATTCTACTGGTAGAAGATATTGAACTTAACGTGATGGTTGCCAAAGCCTTGCTTGAAAAAATGGGGCAAAAGGTGGATGTGGCCATGACAGGGCAAGAAGCGATTGATAAAGCCCGCGCGAACCAATACGATTTAATATTGTTAGATATTCAGTTGCCAGATATGACGGGCTTTGACGTGGCCAGTACGTTGCATGAAGAAGACTTAGTAATGCAAACGCCCATTGTGGCACTTACTGCGAACGTGATTAAAAAGCGGGAAGAATATTTGCAAAATGGCATGGACGATATTATTGCCAAGCCCATTAAGAAATCTCGCGTGATTGAGGTGTTCAACGAATTATTCCATGCGCCGCCTGCACCATTAGAAGTTGAAGGTCAGGTAGAACGCCCACCAGAGCCAAGCAAAATATTAAGTAACATTTTAGATATGGACTTGCTCCAGATGTTAGTGGATACAATAGGCGATGATATGGTGCGAGCAAGTGTGAAAGTGTTCCAGGAGAAAATGCCTGAATACATGGAAATTTTGCAGTTGAGCCTAAGCGCTGATGAGAAATCTGAAGTCTGCTCGCAAGCGCATAAAATTAAAGGTGCGGCGGGTTCTGTAGGGCTTGCTCGTGTTCAGCGTATTGCAAATCAAATTCAACAAGGCGACCACCCAACGTGGTGGCAAAACGTTCATGATTGGGTTGAAGAATTACAGATGGCGGTACAGTACGACATGAAAGCCTTGCAGGATTGGCTTAATCAGCAGCGAGTAGACGATTAATTCGTTTATCAAATTACGGGGCTGATTAGGCCCCGTTTTTATTTGAAAGTTGATTTCGCGAGTTTACAAGGGGTAGACGTAATGACAATGAGTACTGATAACGAGACGTTTAGCAACGCTCAGCTAGACGCTATAACAGCTAATGAAAACACGTCTGCATCAGACAAGCCTCAACTTCACCAACTTAATTTAGAAGCGATTTCTCCGCGTTACCGCGTGATTAATATTTCATTGGCTTTTGGCATAGCGTTTGTGCTTATCATGGTGGCTAGTGCGCTACGGTATCAGTCATTTTTCGCGCTACCAGAGCCCTTGGTCGCCGCCTTTCCTTATATTGTTGTGGGCATTTGTGTGCTGGGGTGTTTATGGACGACCTATCATTTTTTTGCCGATCCGCTTATTAAATATGCCCTGCGTGAACAAGACTTAAGCTTGCAATCAGGCTTGGTATTTAGGTCGTTATCTTGCCAGCCCATACTTCGCGTTCAACATGTTGAATTAAAACGTGGGCCGATTGCGCGCCTAGCTGGTTTAGCTTCTTTGCAGGTTTTTTCGGCTGGTGGTGCTACCCACACGTTTGAAATTCCAGGTATAGAGGTGGAGGTGGCCGAGCGGTTAAGGCAGTTCATACTTGATCATAAAGATGTGAGTGCAAAATAATGGCTTCCTCCGAAGTAGAATCGGCGAAGCCTTCCGAAAGCAGCGCACAAGGGAAAGCCATTAAGGTTGATACCGGTGAAGGCTGGCGTAGGCTTTCCCCCATTGCCATTGCTTATTTTACCCTTCGCAGCATTAAAAGCATGGCACAAGGCGCCATTTACGCCGTACCGGCCATTGCAGTAACGGCCAATATTACCGATAACATTCAATCGCCCAATACCCTTTTAGGCATTGCTGCGATCTTCATTATTTTCTTTTCAAGCGGTGTTGTTAGCTTCTTCATGTACCGCTTTAGAGTAAACAACCAGCACGTTGAAATTCACAGTGGAGTGTTTTCTCGAAGTTACACCAACTTGCCATTTTGGCGTATTCAGAATGTAAAAATTGAATTACCTTTCTACTATCGACCGTTCGGCTTTGCACTCGTAATACTTGATACTGCTGGAAGTGCAGGAGAAGAGGCTAAAATAGTCGCCGTTCCCTTGGCCTATGCTCATGCTTTAAGAAAGCAAGTGCTTGCCGAGCATCAAGACTCTCGCCCCCTAGACCCTCAACATCGCGACAATTGGCATCACGAGCCTGGGCATCAAGAGACTGGGCGTCACGCAAGCTCTTATGTAAATGATAGCAATGCAGTTGCTAATACTGCGGTTAACAGTGAGCAAAGCAAGCGCTATTTAGAAACCAACGAGGATGGCGAAACCATACTGAATAGGCGCTCTATAACCGATATCGTGATCCACGGAATTACCAACAACCGAGTATGGATTTTATTAGGTGCTGCAGCCCCCTTTTACGACAATGCGTTTGGCTACTTATCAGAATGGCTGGCTGAAAAGGGCTTGCAGCTAAATCAGCTTGTTGGCGAGCAGACCATAGCGTGGTGGCAGTTTGGCTTGTACGCGTTTGTGATGCTAATGATGGCTATGGCCTTGGTCGCAGTGATTAGTATTGGCGGTGCTCTGTTTACCTTTTACGATTATACATTGTCGCGCCACAACGACAGATATATCCGCAGAAGTGGTTTATTGAATAAACAGGAAGTGAGTATGCGGGCATCCCGCATTCAAGTAATTTCTGCGAAGCAAGATTGGTTAGACAGAATTCTTAAGCGCGTGAACCTGTACTTCGAGCAAAACGCATCAATTGGGCACTCGACCAATGAGCTTATGTCGCCAAACCGACTTATTGTACCTTCTGTGACTGAAGACGAAGCGGATGAGTTAAGCCAAGAAGTCATGCCGCAGAGTAAAATTCGCCGTAGCGACTACCAGTCTATAAGTAAGCGTTACATTTTACACTGGGTGATAGCAGGGCTTTCTATTCCTTTTGTGGTGGGTGCTGGATTTGGTATCTATATAGAACATTTAGATATTACTGCAGGGGTAACTTTTGTTAGCGCAATACTGCTAAGTGTTATTGTGCTTAGATGGTGGCGTTGGGGTGTGGTTAGCGACGGTAAATACATTTATGTAAGGCGAGGGCGCATAGGTGTGGATTACTTATGCTTCGAACCCTACAAAGTTCAGCAGGTAGTGGTAAAGCAAAGTGTGTTCATGAAAAGGCGAAAGCTTGCTACCGTGCAGTTTGTATTAGCATCTGGGGCTATTTCAGTGCCGTTTTTACCTGAAGGTTATGCGAATGAGTTAGCTAATAACGTGCTATTTGAAGTGGAATCGAAACGAAAGTCTTGGATGTAATAATTTTTCGATAACAAGCGTGGCACCTCCAGAATATGACCACAGCTTGTTTTATTTTTGTGATTACGTTAAGGCAATCGAAGCGACTAATTTGGGCAGGTATGATGCAATTGTTTAGCGTTAGCTGTCACTGGCAATTATTCTATCTTTTCCAGTACGCTTAGCTTGATAAAGCCGTTTGTCAGCAATGTCAATTTGCGTTTCAAGGTTAGTGTGTTTTTCTGCGCAAATACCAATGCTGCACGTTATATTTAGTTCGTGCTGCGTGAAACGTGAGCTTCGTACAAGGTTAATAAAGTGCGAAACGTTCCCAAGATGCTCCTTTAAAGCTCGGGTCGATATCACCGTAAACTCTTCACCGCCGTAGCGAACCACCAAGTCTTCACTAAAATGTTCTTTTAACAAAGTGGCAAACTCCTGAAGCAACATATCACCTGCCTTGTGACCTTGATTGTCATTCACCGATTTAAAGTTATCGATATCAATCATACATACGGTTACCGCAGAGGTAGACGTGTCCTGGGCTAATATTTCTTCTCCTTGTTCTATAAGGTAGCGGCGATTGTAAACTTGAGTCAGGGGATCGATATTGGCTGATTGCCTGATGGTCTGAATCATTTCCTGAGCTTCTAAATTTTGCATCACTCGGCAGAAGAACTCTTCATGATAGAAAGGTTTAGAAAGGAAATCGTTAGCGCCACTTTTAATGAACTTAGAGGAAAGTACGCCATCATTGGTACCTGAAAGCCCAATAAAGATTAAATCTTGCATTCGACGTTCGTGTCTAATTGCTTTGATGAGTTCGTATCCATCCATATTAGGCATGCGGTGATCGGAAATTACCATACGGATATCTTGATGCTCAGAAAGCACATTGAGTGCCTCTAGGCCATCACTTGCCTCATAAATTTGGAATTGGAATTTTTTAAGCAGACTGCAAATATAGTTTCGACTAGTAACAGAGTCTTCAACAACGAGTACCTTAGTGGTGAGGTTTTTTCTCAAGCGGTCAATGAGCTTGATGACCTGATTGTAGGAATAGCGAGATTCTTTGGTTATATAATCAAGTACACCTAAATCGAGAAGTTGTGCTCGGGTAAACTCATCAAAATTGCCTGTTAACACCAAAGTGGGAATTGAATACGATAAACTTAAATCTACGCTCTCACCGTTGGGAGCATCAGGTAAATTTAAATCTACAATAGCGGCAAGAAAGTCGTGTCCTTTTTTAAGTTCTTGCGTTGCTTCAGCGAAATCCTTACAAAGGATTGGCGTTAAGTACGGGTTGTCTTCTAATAGTTTACTTAAAATTTTACGAACGGTTAGGCTGTCTTCTACCACCAATACTTTATTCATGACAACGTGGACTCTAAGTAATCAGACGAAAAGAATAACGAATAAACATAAAAAAAGCGCCCCTAAGAGCGCAATATTATACGGAAGTCTACCTTAGCGATAAGGGAAGAAAAGCTGGCATTTCTCAAAGGGTTAAATTTTATACTGTTGGTTAGCTTTGTTCTTGCGGAACGCGAACCCAGCCTTCCATCAATATGCGGGCGCTTCTACTCATGACGGCTTGTTCAATATTCCATTTGTCGTTTTCAAAGCTTGCTTTTGCGCCTACACGCAAGGTGCCTGATGGGTGACCGAACACAACAGCTTCACGTTCACTGCCACCAGCAGCAAGGTTCACTAATGTACCCGGAATAGCCGCCGCTGCAGCTATGGCCACAGCGGCTGTGCCCATCATCGCGTGATGCAGCTTACCCATAGACATAGCGCGAACCAGTACATCAATATCATTTCCCAAAATGTCTTTACCACTAGAGGCCTTATAGCCTGCAGGTGGCGCTACCATAGCGACTTTAGGCGTGTGCTGGCGAGAGGCCGCTTCGCCAATATCACTAATTAGCCCCATTTTCACAGCGCCATAAGCACGAATAGCTTCAAATTTGGCAAGGGCGGCATCATCGTTATTAATGTCATCTTGGAGTTCTGTACCCGTGTAGCCAATATCTTCAGCGTTAACGAAAATAGTTGGAATGCCTGCGTTAATCATAGTGGCACGAAATGAACCTACATCAGGTACTTCAAGGGTATCGACTAAACGACCAGTAGGAAATATAGCGCCTTCGCCATCGGCAGGGTCGACAAACGCAACCTCAACTTCTGCGGCAGGAAACGTCACCCCGTCTAATTCAAAATCACCGGTTTCTTGCACTTCACCATTAGTAATAGGCACCTTGGCAATAATGGCTTTATTGATGTTAGCTTGCCATATATTGACAACCGCAATGCCGTTATCTGGAATTTTACTGGCATCGACCAACCCATTATTTATCGCAAATGCGCCGACTGCGGCCGTTAAGTTACCGCAGTTACCGCTCCAATCCACAAAAGGCTTGTCGATAGAAACTTGACCAAATAAGTAGTCAACATCGTAATCATCGCGCTCACTCTTACTAATAAGCACGGTTTTGCTAGTGCTCGACGTAGCGCCACCCATGCCATCGGTTTGTTTACCGTAAGGGTCTGGGCTGCCAATCACACGCAATAAAAGTGCATCTCGCGCCGGTCCAGGCTGCTGCGCCGCTTCGGGTAAATCAGATACGTTAAAGAACACACCTTTACTGGTACCACCGCGCATGTAGGTAGCTGGTACACGAATTTGAGGGGCATACTTCGTCATGTTTATTCCTTTTTTAAATTCCGAACAACCTCCAGCGTCTAACACCTAGTTAAACATTGTTGGAGGATGTTAGGGGAACGTAATTTGGGCTCAGGGCCCTCAATACGCATGGATGCAAGTTGGGAGCTTACAACAGCAAGGCAACCAGTCACTCAGCGAAAGCAGCGCTTAAAAATCACTTTCCACAGTTGTATTACAAGTTTTGGCTTAACGTCGTTACACACTAAGGTATTGAGCTACTTCGCTTCATAAACCTTCCGCAGCAAGGATGCTGTGGCAGAGCCCCCATGGATGGGTTCACGGCGTGTTTATGAAGTGAAGTGGCTCAGTGCCAAACGTCAATGCGCTAAGATGAAGGCGCTAGCTTTCAACCTCTTCAGCTTCTAAGAAGTCTTTGGCAAAGCGTTGAAGCACACCGCCTGCGCTGTAAATCGACACCTCTTCTGCGGTATCTAAGCGACAGGTTACGGGCACATCTAGGGTTTCACCGTTGGCTCGATTAACCACTAAGGTTAGCGTAGCACCCGGTGCAGGTTCACCTTTAACGTCGTAGGTTTCAGTGCCATCAAGTTCAAGGGTTTTGCGTGTTGTACCCGGTTTAAACTCAAGGGGTAATACACCCATGCCAAGTAAGTTGGTACGGTGAATACGCTCGAAGCCCTCTGCGACAATGACTTCTACCCCAGCTAAACGAACACCTTTGGCAGCCCAGTCTCGTGAAGAGCCCTGACCATAGTCGGCACCTGCTACAATAATCAGTGGCTGTCTGCGCTGCATGTAGGCTTCAATGGCTTCCCACATGCGCACCACTTTGCCTTCTGGCTCAATGCGAGCAAGCGAGCCTTGTTTCACTTCGCCGTTTTCAAGCACCATTTCGTTGAACACTTTCGGGTTCGCCAAAGTAGCGCGAAGCGCCGTTAAATGGTCGCCCCTATGGGTGGCATAAGAGTTAAAGTCTTCTTCCGGTAACCCCATTTTCGCCAAATACTCACCCGCTGCACTGGTAGCCATAATCGCGTTCGATGGCGATAAATGATCGGTGGTAATGTTATCGCCCAATATAGCCAGCGGTCGCATGCCTGTCATTGTACGCTCAGCATCCATTGCACCTTCCCAATAAGGCGGGCGGCGAATATAGGTACTCATTTCACGCCAATCATACAGCGGGCTAATGTCGCTGCCAGTATTCACTTTTAAGTCGAACATGGGCTCGTACACTTTACGAAAATGCTCTGGTTTCACGCTTTTCGCGACAATGGCATCAATCTCTTCGTCGCTTGGCCAAATATCTTTAAGCGTGACGGGGTTACCGTCGTTATCTATGCCTAATACGTCTTTTTCAATATCGAAACGAACCGTACCGGCAATGGCGTAGGCCACCACTAATGGCGGTGATGCCAAAAAGGCTTGTTTCGCATACGGGTGAATACGGCCATCGAAATTACGATTACCAGAAAGCACTGCCGTGGCGTATAAGTCACGGTCTATAATTTCTTGCTGAATTTTCGGGTCTAGCGCGCCGCTCATTCCGTTACAGGTGGTGCAGGCAAAAGCCACTATACCAAAGCCCAACTGTTCCAGTTCGCCCATCAAATCGGCTTCTTCTAAATACAGTTTTACCGCTTTAGAACCTGGCGCTAACGAACTTTTCACCCAAGGTTTGCGGGTTAAGCCACGCTGGTTTGCATTGCGGGCAATTAAGCCTGCTGCAATTACATTGCGCGGGTTAGACGTATTAGTACAACTAGTAATGGCAGCGATAATTACCGCACCATCAGGCATTTTGCCTTCTTCTTGTTCCCATGCGCTAGCAACGCCGCGCTGAGCCAAATCGCTGGTGGCTAAACGAGCATGTGGATTAGATGGGCCAGCCATGTTGCGGCCAACAGAGGATAAATCAAAAGTGAGAACACGCTCGTATTCGGCACTCGCTAATGAATCTGCCCATAAACCGGTGTGCTTCGCGTATTGTTCAACTAAGGCAATTTGCTTTTCTTCACGGCCAGTTAAGCGCAAATAATCGATGGTTTGCTGGTCGATGTAGAACATCGCCGCGGTAGCGCCGTATTCGGGCGTCATGTTTGAAATAGTAGCGCGATCGCCAAGGGTGAGGTGCGTAGTACCTTCGCCATAAAATTCCAAATAAGAAGACACCACACGCTCTTTACGCAAAAACTCAGTAAGTGCCAATACAATATCGGTAGCAGTAATATTGGGCTGTGGCTTACCCGTAAGCTCAACACCTACAATATCAGGTAGGCGCATGTAAGAGGCGCGCCCCAGCATAACGCTTTCTGCTTCAAGGCCGCCTACACCAATAGCAATAACGCCTAGTGCATCAACATGAGGGGTATGGCTGTCGGTGCCAACCAAGGTATCAGGAAAGGCAACGCCGTCGCGAGACTGAATAACTGGCGACATACGCTCTAAGTTGATTTGGTGCATAATGCCATTACCCGGCGGTATCACATCCACGTTTTTAAACGCTAACTTAGTCCAGTCGATAAAATGGAATCGGTCGTCGTTACGTCTATCTTCAATAGCGCGGTTTTTTTCAAACGCGTCGGGTTCAAAACCCGCATGTTCAACGGCTAATGAATGATCGACAATTAACTGGGTAGGCACAACGGGGTTTACTTTCGCCGGATCGCCGCCTTTCGCCGCAATGGCATCCCGTAAGCCAGCCAAGTCAACCAACGCGGTTTGCCCCAAAATATCGTGGCATACCACGCGGGCTGGAAACCACGGAAAATCCAAATCGTTCTTGCGATAAATAAACTGCTTAAGTGAATCGGTTAACGCGTCAGGGTTACAACGGCGCACTAAGTTTTCGGCAAACACTCGTGAAGTGTAGGGAAGTTTATCGTAGGCGCCAGGTTCAATGGCTTCCACTGCCTCGCGGGTATCAAAGAAATCGATACCTGCGCCAGGCAAAGGTTTACGGTATTCGTAATTCATATTACTCATGATTTTAAGCCTTAGTCGTTAACTACGTGCAGACATAGGAGGTACGTCACGAATATCTTCACCAGTATATTCAGCTGATGGGCGAATAATACGGTTGTCAGCGCGTTGTTCCATCACGTGTGCTGCCCACCCCGTTAGGCGAGACATCACGAAGATAGGGGTAAACAACTTGGTGGGAATTCCCATAAAGTTATAAGCGGAAGCGTGGAAAAAATCAGCGTTACAGAATAGCTTTTTCTCGCGCCACATCACTTCTTCACAGCGCACAGATACGGGGTAAAGCACCTCGTCACCTACATCGGCAGCGAGCTTTTCAGACCAACCTTTAATGATTTCGTTACGTGGGTCTGATTCAGAATAAATGGCATGCCCAAAGCCCATGATTTTGTCTTTACGGGCAAGCATGGCCATCATTTTTTCTTCAGCGTCTTCGGCTGATGTAAAGCCTTCTATCATTTCCATGGCTGCTTCGTTCGCACCGCCATGCAATGGACCGCGAAGCGAGCCAATAGCGCCGGTCACACATGAGTGCATATCTGACAAGGTTGAAGCACATACGCGAGCGGTAAAGGTAGATGCATTGAATTCGTGCTCTGCATACAAAATAAGTGAAACGTGCATGACTTGTTCATGCAACTCGCGAGGTTTTTCGCCGTGCAGCATATGCAAGAAATGACCACCAATTGAATCGTCATCGGTTTCTACATCAATACGAAC
>OJDD01000382.1_pt1 | contig 12819 bp, 3 predicted proteins | sample 1592591 | NCBI WGS metagenome assembly OJDD01 (sample SAMN05416809, study PRJEB24817) | seawater metagenome | isolation source: Sea water | place: Canada:Atlantic | collected 2013-07 | reverse complement strand
CGTCTCGTGGGCTCGGAGATGTGTATAAGAGACAGGGTAGACCAAGCCTACTATGCCATGTGGCGGGACATCCTGATCCAGCCCTTTGACAGCGATATGCCCTACGATTTTGCCGAATCAGAGCTGCACAAGGACGTCGCCGCCAAGACCACCACCGTGTTCAAATATCTGGATTACTTCAAACCACCGGTAGAGAGCATCTTTATCGACCGCATGATCGCCGGTCATTACTGGATGATGAAGCGGTTGGGGGTGCAGGCGGCGTTCCGGGAGGAATTGGAGAAGTACCTTCGGCGATCGCCGGACTGAGCTTTTACCCGGCCAAGACTAACTACCGCGACGTCAGCAAGTCATCTGTTTCAACGAGGCCAGATTTTAGGGGAAGGTCGCAGAAGGAATAAAGCTAAAACTCAGCACCCTCGTATAGATTTTTCAAGAAATCAACGAAATCACCGCCCGCTCTTTTGACTTCTTCAAGACTCATACCAATAAATGGTACAGCAATAATGTTCATCATAGCTGTACGCTTGTCGAAGCCAAAAGCAATATCCCCACCGTCTGAGCCTATCAATAGCAAACCTTCAGCAAACTCATCGACACCATATGCTTCATTTAATTCTGCCAGCTCATCCACCTTCCATAGCATTAGATAAAAATTTTCCCCAATATCGCCCTCAGCACCATTAGAAGTTCTTAAAAATTCTTTATAAGATGAAGGGAGCGTCACCTCTAATGTTTTTTCAGCATTTTCTATCTCATCAATTGATGCAGGATCATTGAGCTCTAAACTAGAAAGATATTTATCGAACGCGTTTGCCATCAATTTTTTCCTATTTGTTTAAATCCCGCTGTAATCGATTCCAAAACTTCGTATATTCAGCATGATCTTTCGGCGAAAGTCTAACCTTGTTAGCCGGGTCTGTTGGACTACCCCCAAATTTCACGGGTTTCATTTCATGAAGTTGCAAACCTTTTAGTGATGGATCTGACCGGTGAAGCCTTCTATTAGCGGAGTTCGCTGCCTTCCTAGCTTCATCATATTCAGTACCCTGCAACATTCGGAACGGCCCTTCCGGTTTCGGACCGTTCGGATACCCATTCCAATCTATAATCGAAAATTCGCCGGTCGTTGGGCTATTCTTAAAAAGTGAATCGGCGTGCTGCCCAAACTCGTCAAACATTCTAACAGTCGGCACCTTCTTTGCAATGGCCCCAACTGCAGAGAGCGCACCCTCCTCTACAAATGCATCATACACATTTGTGAAATCAACTTGTTCCAAGAAAACATTACCAAGATCGGATCCGCTATTATGATACGAATAGAGCTCTTCTTCTCTAAAGGTATGACGAATCAAATCGATTTCAGTTGAGCCGGAATAGACTCCAGAACTACTTTCATTCCCGACCATCCCATTCAGGAATGAATTTGCCGGCTGCAAAATGTTGTCACTTGACAGCCAGTCCAAATCATAACCAAGCGCGATATCTGTAAATGGAATTGTAAGATCACATACACCTATACAAAAATACCCGTCTGGATCAGTAGAACTAAGTGGATTGTTCCAAGTATAAGAGTATCTATTAAGCGACTGACTACTAGAGGGGCTCTGGACGAAGAAATCTGCCGACAAGAAACGTCCAATGGCAGGGTCATATAGTCGACCATTCATGTGAATCAGGCCAAAGTCATCAATGTGCTCGTGGTCTGTAAACCCCCGATCATCAGCCAAAGGAATTTCGTCAGTAGGCTCCCTCCAAGTATCAGTTCTAGCACCGAAAGGTTCGTATGAAAGTTCGTCTATAATAGAATTTTCTAAACTACCTGTGACACTAGAGTCAGTTGTTAGAACTACAGAGCCTATATGATCTCGTAGAACATAAATTTGCTCGAACACTTCATCAGAACGTTTATCAATGAGAACACCATCGACATAACTTTTCTGAATGATAGTCCCCTCTGATTTCTCTTCCTCAAACGCTCCCCCGGAAAGATAGTAGTTCTCAACAGTACCAGCAGGTGTCAACTTCGACTGAAAATATCGGGAATCGTCAGGACCATATTTATATTCGACAGTGATATCGTTGCTTACTAGAGTTTTTGGCTTATTAAGATAATTGTAAGCAATAGAGCGTGAGTTGCTACTGGTCTGATTGCCATACTCATCATAACAAAAATAGGTATTATCAGCCTTGGTGACTGCATGGGGCCCCGGCGTTTCAACAGCTTCACTATTTGCGCAGGTTCCACTTTGGTCATATTTGCCATACTGATAATCATCTGTATCACGCTTTTGAGTCAGGTTCCCAATGTCATCGTAGCTGTACTGCCAGATATTGGATCCGACTTCTTCAGTCTTCAGGCGATTGAGACCATCATAAGTGAACGATTCGTGAACATCCTCTAACTCGTTCTGTCGTGACGTTAGATTTCCACCAGAATCGTAGCCGTATTTACTGGCCTGGAGTAACTCAGAGGGTACAGTACCAGTGCCTGACTGAATGCTACGAACAAGGCCCCGTTCGTCATATTCACGTCGGGTAGTAAGCCCATTACCGAGCAATACTTCCTTAGCATCACCATAGACATTGTAGGCGGTGGCGGACCAAACGATACTCTGCTCCGAACCGCTGGTTACGTCCAGAATTTCGGACAAATATCCGTTTCGGTAATTTCGACGGATCGTAAAACCCGATGGGTACTCTACCACTCTCTCGCGACCAAATTGGTCATAGCCGTAACTGAACACAAACCGCTTTGGCTCAGAGGAAGCAGCCGTTGTGATGGTCGTGGTGGTGGCACTGAGATTGCCGCTTGCAGCCTCATAGGCGTACTCTTCGGAAAACTCATCATTCCTCATGGCGCAAAGACGACCGAAACCACAGTCTCGCCCATCTTGGTTCACATCGTAGTACCAATGATCAACTGAATCGGTTTCAGGGTGAGTGCGCATTTGCTTTCTGCCGAGCCGATCATACTCGTACAGAAACGTCTTGCTGTTGCCATTGTCCGCAATGAGTCCGAGCTGTGCCTCTTTTACTACTTCCCCAACCGAATTGTAGGTAGTGATGGTTCTTCCAGTATCGGGATCATCAAGGATCTTGCGGTTACCAGCATCGTCATAGATTACGTCGATAATCGAGGCTTCATTGGCGTCTGACGAGATATTCCTAGTTTGGATAAGGCGTCCTTTAGCGTCGTACCTTAGCCTAGTGACGATAGCATCGGAGCTGTTCTTGTATTCTGAAATGCTCACGGTTTTGCCACGCAAGTCCTGCCTTTCAGTTCGCTTGGTCGTCCTGTCCGGGACTTCTGAATCGTCTTCGTCTTTTGTCAGATTCTTCGTCACTTCGACAAGTTGACCGCTGCCAGTCCCTTTGCGGTAACGCGTCTCGGTAGAGCCATCCGGAAAGGTCACAGTCTGCAGATCTTGGGAATCTTCATATCTATATTGCCTGAACGGCGCTGATTCGCCTGCAAAGTGCGGATACGAATCCTTCTTTTTGCGACCCCTTTGATCAAAAACTGTTTGCTTCACTATCCACTGGCCATCGAAGCCTGACTCAACCTCGGCTACTTCGTTACCGAATTGGTCATAATAAACTTCACTGTTCGACCCATCGTGGTTGCGCTGGCGAATCATATAGGCAGCACGTGCAGAATAGTTCTGACAACTCTGGCCTTCGCAAAACTCATAGTCACGAACCCACCCAGAACCATCTGGATTATCCACTCTCTTCACGCGGCCCAATGGGTCGTATTGTTGTCTGACTCTTAACGAGTTCGCGTCCGTCGTCTCGGTCGGTTTGCCATGGCGATAATCAACGCTCAACGTGGTTGAGTGCCCTTCAGCATTTATTATTGACGATGGAAAAACGCCATAGTCATACTCGGGGAATTGATCGGTTCTCGCTTCAATCCGGTTTTCCGGTGGCACGTAGGAAGGACTCTCCACTGTGATGCTTGCAAGTCTCGCGGCACCACTGGCTGTAGGCTGGTAATTGAACGTTTCCTTCACGCCGTCAGCAGCGTCAACTCCGGACGACTCCGTTCGATCCCCTACCACATATGGCCAACCATCAGCGGGCTCGTACTTTGTAATTGAAACCAGTTCTTTTTCGCCTGATACCTCTCGTCCTTCCAAAGAAAGGGTGGGCGACTGGTGAATGACCTTCTTTTCGTTCAGGAAGGTTGGGTGCGCCGCACTGTATCGGGTCTCAACAGTTTCTGAAAATTCTATGACGTCAATGCCACAGTCGTCCGAGTTCTCGATACAGTTGAACGGATCCCCATCGCCGGCCCCCATATCCATGACTTTAAAGCGTCGGTTACCGAAATTATCCAACTCCACGACAACTCTTTCGCTACCTATTGGGTTTCCTTCCAGATCGAACTCACTGTTAAAGCGTTTGCTCATATAGGGCTGAATTACACCATCAATCCCCGTCTCGTAGGCGGACCACAGGTTCAGGGACTTACTAATCGTTCGGTCATTACTGGTATTCTTAACCGTTTTTGCGAGGACACGTCCAACGTAAGGGAATTCAGGGAATTGCCTTTCATAACCGTACGAGGACACACCGGGCAACTCCGCTCCCCAGAAGTAGACTTTTTCTTCTCTGTTCTCATAAGCCGATGTCTTTGTCAGACTTTCAAAACCCAGAAAGCCACGCCCATTCAGGTCACGTTGAGCATTCTTGTACTGGTACTGAACACTTCCTGGCTCGCCGCTTGGAGTTGGAACGGTGACCGAATGAACGACGCTCATAGGTGAGGCGAATGTTCTCTTCTCATTTCCTGAAATATAGGAATAGTCGTGAACATTTTCATTATTGAGCCGTTCATACTTCACGGTGATTCGGCTGTTATCTCCGTTTGGATAAGCCGTTACAAAACCCGTAAGTTTGTTTTCGGAAGATATCTCACGACCATATAACTTGTAGCCATCGCCGTCCGCCACAAGTATATCCGAGCTACCATCTCCATCCGCATCGAAAACCAGTACTTTGTTATTCAGATCTTCGGCATTCGCCTGAGTTATACCTAGGTTATCAACCTCATATACGATCTTTCCTTCATCGTCAGGGAAGCCCCGCAAAAGAATGAGACTGTTTCCATATTGAGAAATCTCTGGAGAGGGGCCATTGATAATCAATAGGTCAGGCACTCCGTTCTTATCGTGATCCATAACCCGAACCCGGTCCTCCAACGGTTCGCTTTCAGTTACTGGCAAATCTAAAATCTGCGATAAGGGTTCGCCATTAAACCCGGACACATCAGTGAATGTTAATTGTCGGGGGTTGGAAAATTCGCCTCCCTTATTGATAACAATGGACAGCCTATCCAGATTAGTAATCACTTCACCTGAGTGGCTTCCAAAAGACACAACGTCTGTTAATCCATCTCCGTTAACGTCAACGGCAACAGAGTTATCCGCAGTCACCAGATTATTGCTCTCGGTTCTTAGATCAAATATGGAACTATCATTGTGTATTTTAAAAACGCCATCTTTTTTCTCAATAATTTCCGAACCAGGCTCTTGGTCAAAGTTGACTGCCTGGTAGTTCAACATTTTGAGATTAAAATCAGAGTTGAAAGAGTAACTTCCAATGACTTTGGACCACTCCATATCCTGAACATCCGGATTATCACAGGATGGAGATGCAACGAATATATCTACCTCACCGTCAGCATCGAAGTCGCCAATCATCGGCTTGTAGAGATCAGTCTGAGGATTGAACTCTGCCGCATCTTCCTGCGCAATACAAAGCCTGACATCACCTCGACTAATCGATGATGGGGTGCTCATTGACTGAGTTTCAGGATTATAGCTTTGCCGCTTCCAAGAATACTTAAATGACATGAAGTCATAAGGGACAACATCATATTCCGGAGGATGGTATTTATCGTAAGGTGGATAATAGGCTATTGCATACCCAGTGGCCGTTGAATCAATGGGACTCCAATCTGTTTCTTTGCATTTAACATCCTGCCAGGTTCTTCCATACTGATCTGGATTGTTATCCGGAAGCCCATGGTAAATAACTGAGTAGTTTCCATTACTCGTGTTTACATCACACCGAACCCCAAGGTCTTTCCAACCTCCATCATCGATTCTTTCGTAATAGCCTTCCTTGGTTGTTAAATTGTATTCCTCCTGAATCAACTCCCCGTTTAAATAAATGATCCCTTGCTCGCCATCATTGGTAATAAATGGCGTGACCATATACCTGTCGTCACCGCCCGTCTCAAGTGTTTCATAAGTTGGTGAGCTACCGGCTGGGCCACCGTATCGAATTTCAACAGTTCCTCCCTTCCCTGAACGGATCAAATCATCAAATCCATCGCGATTCCAATCCATAACTCTGAGAGATACCGTCTCCCTCGGGTCGAAGGAGTCCTTAACGGGGAACGGTAGCCAGTCTGCAACTGATGGTTCCGGCTGATACTCCAGGTCAAGGGGAAGGCCACATTTACTTTTTCCAGACTGCGCATCTGCACTGCAAAGCTGGATATTGTTCAATGTCAATAAGCCGATTAGGCCTGATGATTTATAATGAAAATTATAATCCCGAACTTTCTTACCAGACATGTATACATTGATTCTTTTTAGGAACATGTCGAGATCACGGGGGTGTCCAGCAAAGTAACGAACTAACTTATCATTACGCCCTCGCTGATACTTAAAGCGGACTTCACTTTCTCCATAGGTTATGAGAGAGGGGTAAATCGCTTGTGCGCTGACACTCTTAGGATCGTATTCGTATTTTATTTCGTGATCGAAACGGTCTGTTTCCTTGGATATCGCCCATAGCTCTTCCCTCAAAGGTTTGTATAAACGCCGTGTTCCATCGTTATGAGTTGCAACAATATCATCTCCGGATCTTTTATAGCGTACACGAGTATCTACCTCAGTCCGGTAGGTAGCATCCGCAGCCCAGTAATCTTCCCCTTCTTCCAGCATCAACCGCTGCCCACCGACACAAAGACGATCATCGTCTGTCAACGTTACTCCGCCAAAGACTTCCTCTCCGTGGGCAGGTGTTTTTGAGCAGCGATTGACGGTAGATATGCCGGACAACCCCCATCCCTGCCCAAGAATGCCATTTCCACCTTTGTCATTGTAATTCACTGACAGGCGGGGCCCGTGGTCATTTAAACCCTTGGGGACGTCTACTCCAAGTCGGTAGGTTGCGGCACCCTGTGCGCTGACATCGAATGAGCCTTCCGTCGTACCAACAACCGTCGGGTCTTCTGGAAAACTTTGAACAGGATACGACGCTTTTTGGGGAGAAATAGGATCTCCGCCTTTTTCATATTTCAGTTCAATATTGCTCCCACTATCGGAAGCAGTTACGGAAACATCGACATCTCCAGAGCTCTTTGACTGAATGCGGTGATCAACGAACCCATCATTGTTTATATCGTCCGCCAGGATCTCTAAATCTGAATCGGCGCTGTTTATTTCTCCGTCAAACTTATATCCGGGGGGAAGTTCCTGCAGCGTATATGTACCGTCTTCATTGCGCTCTAATACATAACTAATCTCATCACTCTCGAACTCAACATCAATTCCATACGGAATTCCAACTGTCTGTTTCCTGGCTTCAACGAGAATATCGTCCGCGGATCCATCCCCGCGGTGATCGATATAGTAGATTTCGTGAGAAGTATCACTCCAGTTCGATGCCCATACCGGCAGAACACTGCATGTCAGCACTATACCAATAATGCCGGAAACAAACGTAAAATTGCTCATACGAAACCCTTGACTGCGAACGTCCTTGCTGAATTTCATTTAATTTATTAGTTGACCGGAGCACCGGACTCGCCGTGTATAGCGTGGACTTCACCGCTATCGGAGCCTACGTAAATAACACCATCAGCCCCCACTCTCGGAGATGATCTAACCGGAGCACCCGTGCCGTATTTCCACAGTTCTTCGCCAGTCTCGGCGTTGATGGCGTATACATGCCCGTCGTCTGAACCGAAATAGATGATGCCCAGTTCTGACACTTCCGGCGTGGTACGAATTGAGTCGTTGGCAGAGCTCAGAACGACTGGCTCATAAGGCGATAGCGGGTCGATTTTGAGCAACTCGCCTGCGGATGTTCCTATCACCAACTCGCCACTTTGGAGCAGTACCGGAGATGACCGCAGGGGCGCGCCGGTATCAAGTGACCAAAGTTGATTGCCTTCCGAATCGTAGGCGTACAAGTGGCCGTCATCGGAACCGATATAAGAAGTACCATTGAGATCTACTGCCGCTCTCGTTCTGATCGCATCACTGGTTTGTGCCTTCCACTTTGCCAGTCCCGGTGCCCCCGGATACCAACGCGGATCACCTGGATCTGTCTCTGCAAGGTACTCCTCGGTATTGGAATAGCCGTCGCCATCAGGGTCCATCTGCCCATCTGCGGTATCATTCGGGTTTAGCTGATATTCGACTTCCCAACCGTCGTCCATGCCATCCCCGTCACTATCCAGCTCATTGGCCTTGGTGTGATGGATGTGGTGTTCATCTTCGTTACTCAACCCATCGCCATCCAGATCCGTTGTTGCATCGGAAGCATCCAATGGGTTCAGACCGTTCGCTAATTCCCACTCGTCCGGAAGGCGATCACCGTCATCATCCTGATCCTGACTGTTGCCAACTCCATCACCGTCTGTATCAAGGCACTCCAGAGGGTCTTCTTCGAAAGCGTCGTCTTGATTCAGACAGCCATCACCATCGATATCCGTGTCGCTATTATTGCCAATGCCATCACCATCGAGATCCGCCCATTCGCTGCTGTCCTCGGGGAATACATCGCCGTTGTCTCCGTAGCCGTCACCATCGGCGTCAGCCCATTCATCGGGGTTAAAAGGGAATGCATCGTCTTTATCTGGAATGGAGTCGCCATCAGAGTCGAGGTGTCCCAGGCCCTTAAACCCGGCGGTCATGACAACCAGCGTGCGGTCACCGTCAGACTTTGCATACAGGTGGCGACCATCGGGACTGGCAGCCACCGCATCCCAGTTACGAGCCCCGATTTCATCGGCACCCGATGCTTGGTCAAGCAATTTAAGGGCATCATCGTCGCGGTAATACGCTGAGACCCTTGAACCACTGTAGGTATAGGCCAGACCCGCCCCGGGGTTTGAAAACAGCCAACCATAGCGGATATTTATATTGCCGGTGCGCTCTGGCTGATCAGGACTCGTCTCTATCAAGCTATTACCAAGATAGCCATCCCCTGTCATGTAGAGAGCAGATGTCGCTTCGAGACCCGCGACCACAATCGGCTCCGGATTTGATGACGAGGCATCCGCAATCTCACGGTGAGTCGCTAACGTGCCATCCGATTCGTCACGGGCAAGCACCCAAAGCTCTTCGCGGCCCTGTGCATATACCCATGCACCGTCCTCACTGATCACAAGCCCATTGGCCGCGCCAAAAGAGGTGCCTTCATTGAGGTAATGACTGCGGAAGCTCAAATCGCCCGTTGAAGTGTCTCGATCAAAAATCAGGATGCCACGACCACGGACGCCCACGTAAAGATGCTGGCCTTGCGGAGACAGAGCAACTGCGCTCTCAGACAAGGAGGTACCCGCATAGGCAACCCCCGCCTCCATTTCAGTACCGTTGTCTGCAACCTGCAACTCAAGTGAAGATACGAAGGTAATCTCACCAATGTCGCTGAATTTATAGTGGTGTAGCAGCTGCTGAGCGGGGAAAGAGGTTTTCTCATTTCCAACGAGATACAAATCATCACCGCTTGCACTGAACGTCATCGCATGCGCGGTGCCTTCTGCAAACAGTTCCGACAGCTTCGTCATCTTGCCCGTCTCAGAGTCCCGACCATAGCTCAACAACCTCGAACCCGCAGAAGCAACCACATAGTCACCGCTCGGATGAACCGCTATTTGTCCATCGTCACCATCAAGTTCGTGAGTTTCCACCAACTCCATCAGCCGGTCATCAAACTCATTCTCCGACGGATCAAGCCCCTGCTCCTGCTCGTATTCGTTGGTGTAACCGTCACCATCCAGGTCTTCCAGGGCATCGTCCACCAGCGGGTCCAAGCCGTATGCAAGCTCAAAGTCGTCCGGCAGTCCATCGCCATCGGTGTCCGGGCGCGTGGGATCGGTGCCTGCACTACACTCCAGGTCATCCATAACACCATCGCCATCGGTGTCCTGGCCTGAGGGGTTCGCTGTCAACGGATCAAAACCGTATCGATCTTCGCAGACATCGGACAGACCGTCGTTGTCGTCATCCAGATCGGCGGTATCACCTACGCCATCGCCGTCGTAGTCGCGATACTCCTCCGGATCTCGCGGCATCTGGTCTTCGTGGTCCGGATAGCCATCGCCATCGGTATCGCCTTTGGTCGGATCCGAGTCGTTCTCGAACTCTTCCAGGTTCGTGAGGTTATCGCCATCGGAGTTCAGTGACGCATCCGATGGATCGAGTGGATCAAGACCGTTGGCTCCTTCCCACACATCCGAAATACCATCATTATCATCATCGGGATCCGAGTTGTTCCCTTCACCATCATTATCCGCATCCACCCATTCGGTGGCATCCAATGGGAAGGCATCCTCTGAATCCTTGTGGCCATCGCCATCATTATCGTCGTCTTCATTGTTACCGATGCCATTGCCATCGGTATCCAGCCACTCGTTTTCATCCAGCGGGAAGGCATCTTCCGAGTCGGTCACGCCATCGTCGTCGTCATCGTCATCCTGGTTATTGCCAACACCATCGCCATCGGTATCAACCCACTCATCCGGGTTGTCGGGGAATTCATCGAAAATATCCTCAACCCCATCGTCGTCACGGTCTGGGCGTTCACGCCCCTTAAACCCGGCCGTCATGACAATCAGCTTGCTTTCATAATCAGACTTCGCATAAAGGTGACGACCATCGGGACTGGCAGCCACCGCATCCCAGGGGCGTGCCCCGATTTCATCGGCACCCGTGGCGTAATCAAGCAATTTGAGGGCATCACCGTCGCGGTAATACGCCGAAACCCTTGAACCACTGTAGGTATAGGCCAAACCCGCCGAAGGATTTGAGAACAACCAACCAGAGCTGATGTTTATATTGACACTACGCGCTGCCTGATCAGGGCTGCTCTCTACCAGAGTGTTCCCCAGAATCTGTGGCGTCATATACAAAGCCGCTGCCCCACCGAAGCCCACAACACCTGGACCAGGACGCGACGAGGAAGCGTTGGTAATTTCCCGATGCGGCGCCAGTGTTCCATCCGATTCGTCACGGGCAAGCACCCAAAGCTCTTCGCGGCCCTGCGCATACACCCAGGCCCCATCCTCACTGATCACAAGCCCATAGGCCGCACCAAAAGAGGTGCCTTCATTGAGGTAATGACTGCGGAAGCTCAAATCACCTGTTGAAGTGTCTCGATCAAAAATCAGGATGCCGCGACCGCGGACGCCCACATATAGATGCTGGCCTTGCGGAGACAGCGCGACGGCGCTCTCAGTCAAGGAGGTTCCCGCATAGGCAATCCCCGCCTCCATTTCGGTACCGCTTTCTACAACCTGCAACTCAAGCGAGGTAACGAAGGTAATCTCACCACTGTCGCTGAATTTATAGTGATGGAGCCGTTGCTGAGCGGGGAAAGAGGTTTTCTCATTTCCAACGAGATACAAATCATCACCGCTTGCACTGAACGTCATCGCATGCGCGGTGCCTTCTGCAAACAGTTCCGACAGCTTCGTCATCTTGCCCGTCTCAGAGTCCCGACCATAGCTCAACAACCTCGAACCCGCAGAAGCAACCACATAGTCACCGCTCGGATGAACCGCTATTTGTCCATCGTCACCATCAAGTTCGTGAGTTTCCACCAACTCCATCAGCCGGTCATCAAACTCATTCTCCGACGGGTCAAGGCCCTGCCCGTACTCGTATTCGTTGGTGTATCTGTCACCATCCAGGTCTTCCTCGGCATCATCCACCAGAGGGTCCAGACCATACGCCAGCTCAAAATCGTCCGGCAGCCCATCGCCATCGGTGTCATCGTCGTAGACGTCTGCAATACCGTCTCCGTCAGTATCAAAACACTTGTCAGCTTCATCGAGGAACACATCCACTGCGTCAGGACAATGGTCTCGATCCCCGTTCGGGTGAACTCTATTGTGACGATCGCTATAGCCAAACATTGCCCATTGAGCAGAGCCTTCAGAACCAGCGTCAATCGATCGTTCTAGAAGTTCTCCGTTCTTGGAGACGAGGTACAACTGATTGGTAGTCGAGAGGGAGGCGGAGGAGTAAAAACCTGAGTCGTGATCATATTGAGATGTATTACTCAGATAACCATCAGAATAATCCAGCGAGTAAATTGTTCCTGACGTTGTAGCCACGTATACGGAATTATCGGGCCCTATAGCTGGAGTAGAATATACCTTCGAAGCCAGTGGCAAAGTGCTTGCAACAGAACCTTCAGGGCTAACGGCATAAACCGTGCCCGAGTCGTAGGTAACCGCGATGACCGAGCCGTCATGAGCAACAACGGGTGACGAAGCTATGCGGCCATCGACATTGACTTCCCACAAGAAATTGCCGTCGCCATCAAGAGCTGTTAGCCGATTACCATAAGACCCAAAATATACGTTCCCGAACCAATCGACCGCTGGCGAGGAAACTTCCCCGCCCGCGCTGTATTCGAATTCGATGCTCCCAGTGGATCCATCCAGGGCGTAGATTGACCCATCAGCCGTGCCAAAATAGACGTGGCCTCGCGGACCAATTACGGCAGAGTGTCAACGCCGGTTTAAAAGTGACCCACTTATTGGCAATATCGCCGGTTGAAAAC
>OJDD01000379.1_pt1 | contig 12855 bp, 14 predicted proteins | sample 1592591 | NCBI WGS metagenome assembly OJDD01 (sample SAMN05416809, study PRJEB24817) | seawater metagenome | isolation source: Sea water | place: Canada:Atlantic | collected 2013-07 | reverse complement strand
CGCGACGATCACCGGTGACGCCTTTGCCATCCGCCAGATCATCGACAACCTCGTGTCCAACGCCATCAAATTCTCCGAACAAGGCAGCACCGTTGAAGGTAGCCTGTCCATCCGCAACGGCCATGTGCGCCTGTCGATCAAGGACAGCGGCCGCGGCATCCCCGACGGGATGGAGGGGCAGGTCTTTGGCCGCTTTGAACAGGTCAAGAACGGCGGGCAATATGCGACACAAGGGTCCGGTCTGGGGCTCCATATCTCGCAACAGCTGGCCCGGCAGATGTCGGGAAAATTGTTCTACGACAGCGTTGTAGGCGAAGGCACGACCTTCCACATGGAATTCACGACCGTCGCCGCACAGCAACCAGCCGTGATCCTGTCAGCCGCTGACAACACGGACGACACCCCTACCCCTGCAACGACAGGCGACACGCCGGAAGCCGTGCAGGCCTGAGGGCGAAGCCCCACATAAACATAACTAATTCACGGGAAGATGGCGGACCCTAGAGGATTCGAACCTCTGGCCTCTGCCTTCGGAGGGCAGCGCTCTATCCAGCTGAGCTAAGGGTCCATCTAGGGGCGGTATAGCCAGACTACCCGCCCCCTGCAATTACAAAATCAGCCTTGGGTCACGCAAACAAATCATGCGCCAGTTCAAGCGCCTCGATCAGCGTGTCGATCTCGGCATTGGTGTTGTACATCCCGAAGGACGCGCGGCAGGTGGCGGTCTGGCCCAGATGCTGCATCAACGGTCCGCAACAATGCTGACCCGCGCGTACCGCCACGCCCTTTTTATCAAGAATGGTAGAGATATCATGCGCATGCGCCGCCCCGTCCAGCGTAAAGCTGAAGATCGCGGCCTTATCCGGCGTGGTGCCTTGCACCTGCACCCAGTTCAGCCCCGACAGACGCGACACGGCATAATCGCGCAAGGATGCTTCATGGGCGGCGATATTCTGCATCCCGATGTTCATCATATAATCCAGCGCCACGCCCATGCCGATGGTCTGCACGATGCCGGGGGTGCCCGCCTCGAACTTCATCGGGGCATCGTTATAGGTAATGCCGTCTTTGGTGACCTCGCGGATCATATCGCCGCCGCCCAGAAACGGGCGCATCTCGGCCATGCGATCGGGGTTGATATAGATCGCGCCGGACCCCGAAGGACCATAAAGCTTGTGACCGGTGATCGCGTAGAAATCGCAGCCGATATCCTGCACGTCCACAGGCATGTGCACCGCCGCCTGCGACCCGTCAACCAAGACGGGCACGCCTTTGGAATGGGCCCCTGCGGTGATCGCCTTGACGTCCACCACCGTGCCCAGAACATTCGACACCTGCGTCACGGCAATGAGCTTGGTCTTGGGGGTGATGGCGTCGATCACGGCTTGCGGGTCAAGCGCGCCAGAGGCGTCTACATCGACCCATTTGATCACGACGCCCTGACGCTCGCGCAGGAAATGCCACGGCACGATATTGGCGTGATGTTCCATCACCGACAGGATGATCTCGTCCCCTGCCTGCAGGCTCGGCATGGCCCAACCGTAAGCGACCAGATTGATCCCCTCTGTCGTGCCAGAGGTAAAGACGATGTGATCCTCGTTTCCGGCATTCAGGAACCGTGCCACAGTGCCACGCACGGATTCATACTGATCGGTTGCCAGATTAGAAAGATAGTGCAAGCCGCGGTGAACATTGGAATATTCATGGCTGTACGAGCGGCTGATCGCATCAATCACGACCTGCGGCTTTTGGGCCGAGGCCCCATTGTCGAGATAGACCAGCGGCTTGCCGTTCACCTCGCGCGACAGGATCGGAAAGTCGCTGCGGATGGTGTTTACGTCATACATCAAGAAGCACTCCTTGGGCGGCAACGCCCACGATAGAGAGAAGCAGGCTGAGCCCCAGAACGATGGCCGCCATAGAAATCAGCAAAACGCCGACAGCCTTGCCCAGTCCGGTAAAGTTAAAGGCGGCGGCGATGAAGTTGACCAATATCCAAAGCCCGATAAGGCCCGTCGCCAAGGATGCCAGCACCGACACCCCCGGAGAGATGAACATCAGCAGGAAAATCGCCACCTGCGCGATGATGCGCAGGACCTGCAAGAACACCACCAGTGCCAGCACATCGCCAAGGTCGCCTTCGCCCCCAAGCGCACGCCCGGCCCAGTAAAGCCCGTGGGTCGTGATCACCAGGACGCCCGAAAGCAGGACAAACATCGCCAGCGGGCTGGTAAAGAACGCAGGCATCGCGGGTGTCGGTTGCAGCACCAGACTGGCCGAAAAGATCAACGTATTGATCGCCGCCGCCAGCGCCAGCGCGGTCCACAGCACGTCCCGCCCTAGGCGCCATCCCATGATCTGGTTCGCGGCAGCACGCGGGTCGCGCAGGCTAAGCACGACCAATTCGGTCAGAACCGATCTTGTATCAGGGGCATTCATGAGCGTGTCCGATATGCGACCAGCAACCCGCTGATCCAGAACCATAAAAACACGCAAAGCCAGATCAGCCCGACGATGCGCAATTCGATCCCTTCGCCGACGAACCCCGCCGTCAGACCGTGCAACAGCACAAGTGGGCTGGACGCCAGCAAGGCCCAGAACAGCGCCAGACGCGTGCTATAGCCGCTGGGGTGGCCGCGCATCACCCTAAGGATGATCTGCGTCCCCGCCGCCAGCATGTAGAAAATCAACGGCGCGATGAACAGCCATGCCAGCAGGGTCGCCCCCAGTAGCATGTCAAGCTCGGTGCCGTTGACATGGGCTTCGCGGGCCAGACGCGGGGTCTGGGCCACGAAAAAGATGAGACACGCGACCATCAGATAGACCAGGTTGCGATCCTCCCGCGGGCCCTGCCCCAACAACCGCCGCACGACGGCGGCGGGGTTGCGGTAGCTGGCCACGATATCGCGTGTCGCCGCCATCAGGCTGCGTGCCGCTCAAGCCACGCGGCAAGCCGTGCGGTGATCTCTTCGCGCAGGGTCTCGTCCTCGATCTCTTCCACGGCCTCGGCCAGGAAGGACAAGGTCAGCAGATCCGTCGCGACGTTGTGCGGCACACCGCGCGAGCGTAGATAGAACAGCGCGTCCTCGTCGATCGCCCCCGAAGTGGAGCCGTGCGAACAGGCCACATCATCGGCGTAGATCTCAAGCTCTGGCTTGGCAAGGAACTGGCTGTCTTCGTCCAGCAGCAACGACTGGCTGATCTGGTAGCCATCGGTCTTTTGAGCGTCGGCCTTGACCAGGATCTTCCCTTGGAACACACCGGTCGCCCCGTTGCGCAGGACCTTCTTGAACACCTGACGGCTTTCGCAGTTCACCGCGTCATGGGTGATGAACACCGTGTCGTCGTGGTGGAAATCCCCCCCGTCGCCGACACAGGCCCCCGCCACATGGGCGGCAGCATCGTCACCCGTCAGCTCGATCACGCAATCGTTGCGCGTCATCACGCCATTGGCGGTCAGGGTAAAGGATTTGAACGCGGACTCAGTCCCCAAACGGGTAAAGATATGCGTCGCGGCACGTTGTTCGTGATCGCGGCCTTGGGCGCGCACGTGGTGGAAAGACGCATTATCCGCGACCTCCACCTCAAGCACACCGTTAAAGCGCGCGGCGACGGGGCCGTTCTCCAGCAGCGTGAATTCAGCGCCGGCGTCCAGCTTGACGACGTGGTGCAGCATGACATCCGCTGTCTCGGAGGTCCGGCGATAAACGATATTCACCGGCTTGGAGACTTTTTCCGTCACATGGATCAGCACACCATCGGCGGCAAAAGCCGTGTTCAGCGCCGCCAAGGGGCGTGCCACAGGCGTCTGGCCGTTCTTTTCCAGCGTCCCGTAAAGATCACGCGCCCAATGCAGATCGGCGTCCGCTTGGGCCAGCCGTTCGATGGTGATGCCCTCAAGCGTCAGATCGTCCGACGCATCTGCATCGAACACACCGTCAACGAACACCAGCTTGAGCCGGTCGATCTGATCAAACAGGGCCACGTCTTCCGACGCGCGCACCGCGGCAGAGACCGCCTGCGGCTGGGTCAGCGTATCAGGGCGGGTGTATTTCCAGTATTCGTCACGACGCTCGGGCAGACCTGCCTGTTGCAGACGGGACAACGCATCCTTGCGCGCCGCATCGGACCAGCCCCCTTGGGGCAGGTCCAACGTGGCGATCAACGCCTCGGTCGGGGTTTGTTGTGTCGCTGCTTCGGCCATTACGCCACCTCGGACAGGATGTCGGCATACCCGTTGTTCTCGACTTCCAGCGCCAGCTCGGGGCCGCCGGTCTTGATGATACGGCCATCTGCCATGATGTGCACGACATCGGGTTTGATGTGGTCCAGCAGACGCTGGTAGTGGGTGATCACAAGGAAACCACGGCCTTCGGTGCGCAGCGCGTTCACGCCGTCAGCAACCAGTTTCATCGCGTCAACATCCAGACCGGAATCCGTTTCGTCGAGGATGCACATTTTCGGCTCAAGCATCGCCATCTGCAAGATCTCGTTACGCTTCTTCTCACCACCCGAAAAGCCCATGTTCACGGGGCGCTTCAGCATGTCGGCGTCGATCTTCAGCTCTTTGGCACGGGCGCGCACAACCTTGAGGAATTCCGCGGCAGACATCTCTTCTTCGCCACGGGCCTTGCGCTGCGCATTCACAGCGGTGCGCAGGAAAGTCATGTTGCCAACGCCGGGGATTTCAACGGGATACTGAAAGGCGAGGAACAGGCCAGCGGCGGCACGCTCTTCCGGCTCAAGGTCCAGCAGGTCGATGTCACCCAGATGGGCGGAGCCTTCGGTGACTTCGTAGCCGTCTTTGCCCGACAGCACATAGGACAGCGTGGATTTACCGGACCCGTTCGGCCCCATGATCGCGTGGACCTTCCCGGCTTCGACTTCCAGATCGACACCCTTCAGGATTTGCTTGTCTTCTTCTTCCAGTTTGACCTTCAGGCCTTTGATGCTCAGCATGATGGGTTCCTTTTCTTGCGCTTTGGCGCTGCAATGACAGTGAATTGAGTGAATGAAAACCCCGTCGCGGGGCCGTCATCGGTGTAAGATTTCATGCCGCCCTTCCCGCCTGTAAGGCTTTGGGAAAACGGGCATAAAGAGCGGTGCGGCAGGCATCTATGCCCGCCTGATAGGAAAGCGGTGACAGCGGGTCGGGCAGAACCACCGTCGGGATGTCCTCGACGTTGATCGGGGCCCGCAGGGGCCGGCCGACCGAGGCCGCGTAATCCAGATATTTCAAGCGCGACTGCCCCATCGGGGCCAGCCAGCTGTTGGGCACGCCGTAGGCATCGGCCACGATCAACCCGTGCAGGGAAGACGCAAACACATGATCACACGCAGCAATCGCCGCGCAGACATCCTGCGCTTGCCCGCGCGGGTCAATCAGCTGATACCGCGTGTCACTGGCGATCAAAGCCTGCAACACAGGGTCATCCACCAGCGAATGATGCGGCACGATGCCGATCTTGCCATTGGGCGCGCGGTCCTGCGGCCACACGGCGTTGATCAACAGACCGGGATCGCCAAACTCTGACAGCTCCAACCCCAGCAGCGCGGCAGTGATCGGCCCACGGACCAGAGCGATATCGACGTGATCGACAAACCCCGTCCCCTGCACCGGATGCAACAGGCCCGCCCCCCAGATCACCGGGCGGTGGTCCTGCGCCTCGCTGAAGTTGCGCTTGACCACCTGCAAAAGCGACCCGATGGCCCAGACCTCCGCCTTGCGCACACCGGCATGTTCCACCGGCCGGCCCGCGACATGGGCGAGCACCACAGGGCTGAGGGCGTCCCCGAAATTCGGGACCGCCTTCCACCAGTGCAGGCGCAAGGGAGTGGTGTCCGCCGATGCCTGCATCAGAGCGCTGCGCCTTTGGTCCCTACGGTGATCATTCGCCATCCCCCTTGCGCAGCACCAACAGGGCCACACGGATTGCGGCATAGATCATTGCAAAGATCAGCATCTGGAAGAACGTGTTCTCGAAGGCGACGAGCGTCAGCCCGCCCCCGCGAAACAGCGCCATCAGCACCCAGAAAACGAGGGCGGCAATGGTCACGTCCCATGTCAGCTTGCGCATCATCGTGATTACCCCACGGACCCTTCAAGCGAGATCGCAACCAGCGCCTGCGCTTCCATCGCGAACTCCATCGGCAGCGCCTGAAGCACGTCCTTACAGAACCCGTTCACGACCAGGGCGACCGCCTCTTCCTCGTCCATGCCGCGCGAACGGCAGTAGAACAGCTGATCGTCGTCTACCTTTGATGTGGTCGCCTCATGCTCCACCCGGCTGCTGTTATTCTTGACCTCGATGTAAGGCACCGTGTGGGCCCCGCATTTGTCGCCGATCAACAAGCTGTCGCACTGGGTATAGTTGCGCGATTCCTTGGCTTTGGGGTGCATGGTCACCAAGCCGCGATAGGTGTTCTGCGCCTTGCCTGCCGAAATCCCCTTGGACACGATGCGCGATTTGGTGCGCTTGCCCAGGTGGATCATCTTGGTGCCGGTGTCGGCCTGCTGCATGTTGTTGGCGATGGCGATGGAATAGAACTCACCCTGGCTATCGTCGCCGCGCAGAATGCAGGACGGATATTTCCACGTCACGGCAGAGCCGGTTTCGACCTGCGTCCACATCACCTTGGCACGGTCGCCACGGCAATCTGCACGTTTGGTCACAAAGTTGTAGATCCCGCCCTTGCCGTCTTCATCACCGGGGTACCAGTTCTGAACGGTCGAATATTTCACCTCGGCGTCTTCCTCGATGATGATTTCAACCACCGCGGCGTGCAGCTGGCTCTCGTCGCGCTGCGGCGCGGTACAGCCTTCAAGGTAGGACACATAGGAGCCCTTGTCGGCGATGATCAGCGTGCGTTCAAACTGGCCGGTGTTTTCCGCGTTGATACGGAAATAGGTCGACAGCTCCATCGGGCAGCGCACGCCCGGTGGCACATACACGAACGACCCGTCAGAGAAGACGGCCGAGTTCAGCGTCGCATAGAAGTTGTCATTCACCGGCACGACCGAACCAAGGTATTTCTTGACCAACTCGGGGTGCTCGCGGATCGCCTCGGAGATAGAGCAGAAGATCACGCCCGCCTTTTTCAGCTCGTCCTGGAAGGTGGTGCCGACCGAAACAGAGTCAAAAACCGCATCCACAGCCACCTTGCGGGGCTCGTCGCCAATCTTCTCGGCGCCTTCGACGCCTGCCAGAATAGCCTGCTCTTTCAACGGGATACCCAGCTTCTTGTAGGTCTCCAGCAGCTTGGGATCGACGTCATCCAGGCTCTTGGGCTTTTCCGCCATCGATTTCGGGCGCGCATAGTAATACTGCTGCTGAAAGTCGATTTCCGGATAGTCGACCATCGCCCAGTTCGGCTCTTTCTTGGTCAGCCAGCGTTCATAGGCCGCCAGACGCCATTCCAGCATCCACTCGGGCTCTTCGTTCTTCTCCGAGATCAGCTTGACGATATCGGCGTTCAGACCCAAGGGGGCATAGTCCATCTCGATATCTGTGGACCACCCGTATTTATAGGCACCGCCGACTTCGCGCACGGCATCCACGGTTTCCTGATCAACGCCCTCTTTAACGCCGGTGTTCGGGTCGTCCTTGACCAAAGTGCTATCCATGCTTTTCATCCTTCAACTGGCGGTGCGCATCAAGCGGCCCGCGCCTCGTGTTTCTTCAATTTCGCGGTCCAGGCGTCTGCAAAACGCAAGACCTGTTCTTCTGTGGTGTCCGGCCCAAGCGATACGCGCACGGCACAGGATGCCTCAGCGTCGTCAAACCCCATCGCCGTCAACACCCGGCTTGTCGCCACCTTACCGCTAGAGCACGCAGACCCCGCGCTGATCGCAAAGCCCGCAAGGTCCATCTGCATCACCTGCGTCTCACCGCGCCACCCGGGCGTGATAAAGCAAGAGGTGTTCGGCAAACGCGCCACGTCTTTCCCAACAAAAATAGTCTTCTTTGACGCAGCCTCAAGAGCCTTCTCTAGAACATTTCTAAGTTCTGCAACCCGTTCCCATACGCCATCCGCCAAATCCTGCGCTGCGGCAGCGCATGCCGCCCCGAAACCGGCAATGCCGATGACGTTCTCTGTCCCCGCACGACGGCCCAATTCCTGCCCGCCCCCGCGCAACATCGGCTGCATCAATCCGGGCGTATATTCCGGCCCCGCAATCAGCGCACCGATGCCCTTGGGACCGCCCAGCTTATGCGCCGAGACAGCCAATGACGCATGACGACCCACATCCGAACGCCAACGCCCCAGATCCGACAACTTGCCCGCCGCTTGCACCGCGTCACGGAACACGCTTGAGGGCGACGCGCCCAAACGCGCCAGCTCGGCCAACAGGCTTTCCGGCTGCAACACCCCTGTCTCGCTATTGGCACGTTGCAAAAACAGCGTTTTGCCCGCCAAGGCTCCATCCGGCAGCGCGTTCAAATCCACGTGACCATTGCGCTCCACAGGCAATTGCTCGGCCTCCGGGCACCAGATGCGCACTGCTTCATGCTCCACGGCTGCGCCGGCCACATTGCCCGCGTCCTGCACCGCCCCCGCAATTGCCTCGGTGGCACCGCTGGTAAAGATCACTTCCGACACATCGCAGCCGACCAAAGCCGCCACCTGCCCGCGTGCCTTCTCGACCATCATCTTGGCCGCACGCCCTTCGGCATGGACGCTGGACGGGTTGCCCGCCACATCCATCGCCGCCAGCATGGCCGCGCGCGCCTCTGCCCGCAGGGGCGTGGTCGCGTTATGATCAAGATATACTCTCACATCAGCTTCCAAATGGTCCTAAATCCCAGGGAGTGTGAGGGACAGCGTCCCTCATTCCGCATCCGCTTCGTCCACGATGGCAAAGAGGTTCGGCACCGCCGGACAGGGGGCAAGCTCGTTCGCGACAACATCCGACAGCCGCGTCTGGTGCAGAAAGACATAGACCTGTGCGCTCAACCCCTCCCACAGGCGGTTGGTCAGCGACTGCGCCCGGCTGCCCGATGACCCGCCAGAGGCACCTGCCCCCACATGCATCGCATCGACCTTCTCGTCGACCGCCGCCAGAATATCGACAACGCGAATGTCCGACGCAGGCCGCCCCAAGCGGTAGCCACCGCCCGGACCACGCACCGACGACACCAGATCGGCCCGGCGTAGCTTGACGAAAAGCTGCTCTAGGTACGGCAGGGAAATGGACTGACGCGTCGCGATATCGCCCAGATTGACCAGGCGGTCCGCAGGCTGAAGCGCTATATCGGCCAAAGCGACCATCGCATACCGCCCCTTGGTTGACAGCTTCATCGCAGTGTTCCCTTCCCCATAAGCGCCTGTTTGATTGACGACGACGCCTGAAATGCCTAAACGCAAAGTCTGACCCCCAGAAACGGGGATCACACAAGTTAGAACCGTTCTAAACTGCCCTAGCGAATTCGTCAACTATTCCGCTGCACTTAGAACCCCAAGCAGGGACGCTCATGCCCGAGGTTATTTTTCCCGGACCCGAAGGCCGCCTCGAAGGCCGCTACCATCCACAAAAAGAACGCGACGCACCCATCGCCATTCTGCTCCACCCGCATCCACAATTCGGCGGGACGATGAACCATAAGGTCGTGTATAATATGCACTATGCCTTCTACAATATGGGTTTCACCGTTCTGCGCTTCAATTTCCGCGGCGTGGGCCGGAGCCAGGGTGAATACGATCAGGGGGTTGGTGAACTCTCCGATGCGGCGTCGGCGCTGGATTACCTGCAATCGATGAACAACAACTCCAAGCATTGCTGGGTTGCCGGTTTCTCGTTTGGCGCATGGATCGGGATGCAGCTGCTGATGCGCCGCCCCGAGATCACGGGCTTCATCTCTGTCGCACCACCGGCGAATATGTATGACTTCAGCTTCCTCGCACCCTGCCCGGCCTCCGGCTTGGTGATCAACGGGACCGCTGACCGTGTGGCACCACCCGCAGATACCGTGAACCTCGTGAACAAGTTGCACGAGCAGAAAGGCATCACCATCACCCACCAAGAGATCGAGGGTGCCGGCCACTTCTTTGAAGAGCCGCATATGGAGACGCTGATCACCTCTACCACAGACTACGTGAAGCGCCGCCTGACGGAGACAACCCGCTAATGGCGGATCCGACAGTCGTCGAACTGGCCAACCAAATGGCCGAAGAATGTCTGGCGGTCCAACGCGAAACCGGACAGGAGCGGCTTTTTATGGAAGTCGCTGCTGTTCTGGGCGCGTCGTCGCAGACGATGGAAGAAGCCTTTGTCACAGCGATCCGTACGCGGCTTGCCGCCGCACAGGGGCGTGACTTTATGGCCAAGGCGCTTGCCGCGCACCGTGCAAAGGAAAGCTGACGCATGACCACCAGACTTGAGCAGCAGATCGCCTTTCTGAACGAAGCGGACAAGCTCAAGTCGGTCACACGCGGGACGCTGCTTTGTGATGCGTCGCGGGCCGAAAACTCGGCTGAACATAGCTGGCACCTGACGCTTTATGCGCTGGTGCTGGCGGATCAGGCGGGCCCCGATGTCGACATCACCCGCGTGATCAAGATGCTGATTCTGCATGATCTGGTAGAGATTGACGCAGGCGACAACCCGATCTTTGGCAACTACGACACTGCCGATATGGAAGCGCAGGAACAGCTTGCCGCTGATCGTATTTTTGGCATCCTTCCCAACGACTTGCGCGATGATCTTCGCGCGACATGGGAAGAGTTTGAAGCCAATGAGACCCCTACAGCCCGCTTTGCCAAATCGCTCGACCGGTTCCAGCCCCCGATGCAGAACCTCGCGGCGGGCGGCGGCAGCTGGGTTGAATACAACGTGACAGAAGCGCAATTCGTGGAAAAGGTCGGCCGCAAAATCCAGACCGGCGCGCCAGGGCTTTGGGAGTTTGCCCGCGCCCGTGTCTCTGCATGGTTTGCCGCACGGGGCTAACCGCCTGCCCTCTCTACCCATCATCCCCCACCACGTTTGTCACACGCCTGTCGCAGCGCGATGATATGGGCTAAGCCGCGCAACTCTTTTCAGTATACCATTGCATACCGACTAGGCATTCACGCCTGAATAGGCTATGCGGGTGTCAGTATCATTTCAAAGGACCGCAGATGATGAACAAGATCAAAGTGGAAAACCCGATCGTTGAGCTCGACGGTGATGAGATGACCCGCATCATGTGGGATTTCATTAAGAAAAAGCTGATCCTTCCCTATCTCGATGTGGATCTGAAGTATTACGATCTGGGGATGGAGGTCCGCGACGAGACCAACGACCAGATCACCATAGATGCGGCCCATGCGATCAAGGAATACGGCGTTGGCGTCAAATGCGCGACCATCACTCCTGACGAGGCTCGGGTCGAGGAATTCGGCCTGAAAGAGATGTGGCGGTCCCCCAACGGGACGATCCGTAACATTCTGGGCGGCGTGATTTTCCGCCAGCCGATCATCTGCAAGAACGTCCCCCGCCTTGTGCCCGGCTGGACCAAGCCGATTGTCGTGGGCCGTCATGCCTATGGCGACCAGTATAAAGCGACCGATTTTAAATTTCCCGGCAAGGGCAAGCTAACGTTGAAATTCGTCGGCGAGGACGGGACAGAGATCGAGCGCGAGCTTTTCGACGCCCCCGACGCCGGTGTCGTGATGGGGATGTACAACCTTGATAAATCCATCATCGACTTCGCCCGCGCCTCGCTGAACTACGGTTTGAACCTCGGCTGGCCGGTGTATCTGAGCACCAAGAACACGATCCTCAAGCAGTATGACGGCCGTTTCCTCGAGCTGTTCCAGCATATCTACGAGACCGAGTTCGAAGATAAATTCAAAGCGGCGGGCATTACCTATGAACACCGTCTGATCGACGACATGGTCGCCTGCGCGATGAAGTGGAACGGCGGCTATGTCTGGGCCTGCAAGAACTATGACGGCGACGTGCAGTCAGACACCGTCGCGCAGGGGTTCGGCTCTCTCGGGTTGATGACATCCGTGCTGATGACCCCCGATGGCCAGACCGTAGAGGCAGAAGCCGCCCACGGCACTGTCACCCGCCATTACCGCCAACATCAGAAGGGTGAGGAAACCTCGACCAATTCCATCGCATCTATCTATGCGTGGACGGGCGGGATCAAGCATCGCGGTAAACTGGATGATAACGCCGAACTGATCCGCTTTGCCGAAACCCTGGAAAAGACGGTCGTGGATACGGTGGAATCAGGTTCTATGACCAAAGACCTGGCCCTGCTGGTCGGCCCCGACCAAGGCTGGCTAACCACAATGGGATTCCTCGAAAAAGTCGACGAGAACCTGAACAAGGCGCTGAGCGCGCAATAAGCCAACCGCTTAAGACAAGGGCCATCCTGAACGGGTGGCTCTTTTTCTGTGCAGCGGACCCTGCGTGACGCGATGTAACGGGGGAAATTATTATTCTGCACTGCAGCACCCCTAGACAGGTCAACATAGCTGCCCTATCTGCACGATATGACATATGCTGATCCCCTCCACCATAGCTCGCTTGATGATGTCCAAGGCCTAAGCCTCGGGGTATTTTTGTGCGGTATCGGAATCTTCGTTTTGACCTCTGCCGGACTAATTACCGGTCAGACGGCGGGCTTGGCGGTGATCATCGCCTATCTCACGGGATATTCCTTCGGCGTGGTGTTCTTTTTGATCAACCTGCCGTTCTACTTCATCGCCTACAAACGCCTCGGGGCGGAATTTACGATCAAATCGCTGATCTCGGTCACCATGCTGTCTGTTGTCACCGAATTTCTGCCCTACGGGTTTGCGATCCAGTCGCTGAGCCCGGCCCTCGCAGCGGTGATATTTGGCTGTCTCTTATACACATCTCCG
>OJDD01000376.1_pt1 | contig 12911 bp, 14 predicted proteins | sample 1592591 | NCBI WGS metagenome assembly OJDD01 (sample SAMN05416809, study PRJEB24817) | seawater metagenome | isolation source: Sea water | place: Canada:Atlantic | collected 2013-07 | reverse complement strand
CCTTTTGAAAAGATTACTCAGTCGTGGGCAGTTACACAATTTGGTTTACAGGCTCGAAGAAAGCGTTCTTCTGGCCCCAAACTCGGTCTAAACCTCAACCTCCTCAAACAACTCCGGCACCTCAACATTCCACCCGAACTTCTCCCGAATCCGTTTCCTCATAACATCACTCGCCACCACCTCCCCGTGCGTGATGTACACCTTCTCAGGCTTCAGCGCGCCTTGCTCCAGCCAGGCCAGAATCTCGTTATAGTCGCCGTGGGCGGATAGCGAATCCAGGTTGCGAATCTCCGCCTTAACCGGCCAGTACTCACCGTGGATCTTCACCGACTCCGCCCCATTCACCAGCGCATCCCCCCGGGTCCCCGGTGCCTGGAATCCGGCAAACACAATACTGTTGCGCGGATTGGGCAGCAGTGTTTTCAGATGGTGTAACACGCGGCCACCACTGGCCATGCCGCTGGCGGAGATAATGATGCACGGGTAACGCACACTGTTAAGTTCAATAGACTCATCCACCGTGCGTACAAACTCAGTGCTCTCATCAATCATCTCGCACTGGGCTGCATTGAGCTTGTGCTCTTTATAGTGGCGGGAAAAAATTTCGGTGGCCTTTATCGCCATGGGGCTGTTCAGGTACACCGGCATTTTCGGTATCCGGCCTTCCCCCATGATTTTATGGATCAGGTACAACAGCATTTGCGCGCGGCCCACAGCAAAGGAGGGCAACAGCACAATGCCGCCACGTCCTGCGATTCTGGTGATAATGTCTGCCAGTTCTGCTTCCAGGTCGGTTTCAGCGTGCAACCGGTCACCGTAGGTGGACTCGCACACCAACACATCCGCTTTGTCGATGGGTTCCGGTGCACGCATGATGACATCGTCCTGCCGGCCCACGTCACCGCTGAACACTATAGTGCGGTCACTGCTTCGGTGGTGGACATGCACGCAGGACGACCCCAGGATATGTCCGGCCGGGGTAAAGGTGACTTCCATGCCTTTAACCGGCTCAAACCGTTCATGGTAATGCAGTGATTCGAAGTGCTTCAGGGCCTCCTGTGCATCTTTGACTGTAAACAGGGGTTCCGGTTTGTCGTGCTTCGAAAACCCCTTGCGGAAGGCGTACTTGGCATCCTCTTCCTGCAGGTAGCCGGCATCGGGTAGCAGCACCTTGCACAGCTCATGAGTGGCCTTGGTGCAGTAGATTTTCCCATTGAATCCATTCTTCACCAGGGCGGGCAGGTAGCCGCTGTGATCAATATGGGCATGGGTCAGAACCACTGCATTGATAGACGAGGGCTCAACGGGAAACTTCGCCCAGTTGCGTTTGCGCAGATTTTTCACGCCCTGGTACATGCCGCAGTCCACCAGCAGCCGGTGCTTGTCATCCGACAGCAGATAGCGTGAACCGGTTACCGTGCCTGCACCGCCAAGGAATTGCAGCTTCATTATAGCGTATGGGGTCAGACCCCAAAGTCTTAATTTGTTTCTGCAATTTTTGTATGTACAATAAGTAATATGAAAATCGAATTTGATCCAGGGAAGGATGCCATCAACACTGCAAAACACGGTGTTTCTTTGGCTGATGCGGCTTTACTAGAATGGGAATGGGTATGGGCCACCGAGGACGTTCGAGGCGATTATGGTGAGCGACGAATGATTGGGTATGCACCAATTGGTTCTCGTGTTTACTGCGTTGTCTTTACCAAAAGAGCTGAGGTCCGATGAGTAATCAGTCTCAGAAAGGCCAATCGACGTGAAGTGAGGCTTTATGCAGATAAAATCTAAATCGGATCGGGACTTTGAGTTGCCGTCGGATCAGGAAGAGGCAGACATTAACGCCGGCATAGCTGCTGATCCAGACACCCGGGAGCTTACGGACAAGGAGTTTCAGCAACTTCGTCCTATGGGGAGGCCAAAAGCGGAGGTCACAAAGGAGCGTATAACCATCCGCCTCTCACCCGACGTTGTTGCCAAATTTCGAGCCACGGGCAGCGGCTGGCAATCTCGTATGGATAAGGCGTTGCGGGAGTACCTGCGAGACCACAATCGGGAAGATATTGAGAGGCTAGGTTAGGCGCTGGGGGCAGACCCTCAAGCTACAGTTCGATTTCATTGAACTCTGGCCATGAAAGCCCGGGTGCGGTTAGCATCAGATCAATATCGGAGTTGTATCGATAGGTCCCTTTGTTCCAGGCGTGAATATCCACCTCGCTCGACAAAATGCACTGGGGTCTGACCCCAACACAGGTTGCTCCTGTGCTAATATCTTCCCTTTCAACAGTCAGTTAACGGCAGCCAGCAATGCAGAAACCAACGGATCGCCACTGGGGAATGCCTCCCAATAAGGCAAAGGCGCTCATGCTCGCCCAGCGGGACGTGTCCGTTTTTGTGTATGACGCCGTGCAACTGGAGGGCATCAATTTTACGCTGCCAGAGGTTCAAACGCTGCTGCAGGGAATCACCATCGGCGGGCACAAGCTGAGTGACCAGCAAATTGCGGTTAATCAGGGCGAGGCCTGGAAGGAGCTCTTCAAGTTGTTGAAGGCGGGTAAGTTTGAGGTGTCGCAGGCCTGCGCACGCCAGCTTCATGCCATTGCCGCAAAAGAAGAGGCGCTTGAATGGGGGCAATTTCGCACCGGTGGCGTCTTGATAGCGGGAACCGAGTACGAGCCCCCGAACGCAAGCGCATTGCCCGCCCTGTTTGATCAGATAGTTGAAGACATGGCTGCCTACAAAGACGTTTATGACCAAGCTATCCACGTTTTTCTGACCATGGCCAGGAACCAGTTCTTCTATGACGTCAACAAACGGATGGGGCGCCTGATGATGAATGGACACCTGCTGTCGATGGGCTTCCCGGCGATCAACGTACCAGCAACCCGGCAATTGGAATTCAACCAACTGATGCTCTGGTTTTATGAAAGCGGTGATATGGGCGAAATGAATCAGTTTATGAGGAGCTGTTTAAACCCAAAAGCAATCAGGATTATGAGGGAATAAATAAGCATGGGGTCAGACCCCAAAACGGGTATGCATACGTTCCTGAAATTCCTCAGTTCCAAGCGGCTTGCCAGCAATCGCGGTGTATTGAATCAAATCATCCATGCCCTCTGGGACAGGACCGGCCACAAAGGACCGATAGCTTTCAAGGCGCCGATCCGGATCCGGCTGGTAATCCAGGTAGCAAGTAGGGGGCGTGTGAGAGTGCCAGAGCGCTCATGTTTATGGTTGAAGTACTGTGTATAGCGCTGGCCCAGAGCTTTCATGAACCAGGACAGCGCCCGATCCGTTCGCGGTGTCACCAATAGATGGGTGTGATTGCTCATCAAAACCCAGGCATGAATATCCACTTCATGCTCTTGCCGGTATCGGGCAAGAAAGGCTAAGCACAACAATCTGCCCCACCCGGCCACCAATTTCAAGTCGGGGTCAGACCCCAGTGCAGTCTTCCCGACAAAATGTCTTGGGGTCTGACCCTTGATTCGTTGCCTCTGGCCACTTGTATTGAGCTTTCAAATTTGGCAAATATTGGCAATAATTGTCATGTCGAACAAGAGATCGAGGTGACCATGGCTACTATGAATGTTTCATTGCCAGAACCGTTGAAAGAGTGGGTAGAAACTCAAGCCAAATCTGGTCGATATTCCAATACCAGTGACTACGTGCGAGATTTGATAAGAAAAGAGCAGGATCGGGCGGAGAAAATTGAAAATATGCAGCGACTGATTGATGAAGGGCTGGATAGTGGCGAGGGCAGCCAGTCAATGGAAGATCTGCGTAACCGGGCTATGGAACTGGCGAAAGGATAACAGGCACAATGGAGTATGTGCTCAGCCGCAAGGCTGAAGACGATCTGGTTGACATATTTTTGGAAGGGATTCAGAAGTTTGGCATTTTGCAAGCTAATGAGTACCACTCAAAGCTTGAGGCATGTTTTGAGTTTCTGGCAGAGAACCCCTTGGCGGCATCGCTGAATTACACTGGGGTCTGACCCCAAATTATTCGTTTGATTGTATCCTCAGGACTCAGGCAAACTTTAGGGTCTGACCCCATTTGACGCAGGAAGCCGCCCCCCCTCATGCACTACAGTTCCATCCTTCCCGATGTTCTCAAAATTGCCGACGCCGCCAGTGAAAAAGTCCTCAGCATCTACATGACGGACTTCAAGGTGGACTTCAAGGCGGACGAGTCGCCGATTACCGCAGCGGACGTCGCCAGCCATCGCGTGATTGTGGAGGGCCTGCGCAAGCTCAGCCACGATATTCCCGTGCTTTCGGAAGAGGGTGCAGAGATCCCCTGGAGCGAGCGCAAGCAGTGGCACCGGTTCTGGCTGATTGACCCGATTGATGGCACCAAGGATTTCACCCAACGCACCGGCGAATTCACCGTCAACATTGCCCTGATCGAGAACGGCGAGCCGATCCTGGGAGTTGTGACAGCACCAGCGCTAAAAGAAGCCTACTGGGGCCTGAAAGGCGAGGGTGCCTACAAGCGGGACCGCGCCGGCCGCACCCGGCGGATCAGCGTCGTGGAGCCTGGCGAAACAAAACGTGTTGTGGCCAGCAAGAACCACCTGAACGAAGAAACCAGAGCTTTCATTGATAAACTGGGCGCCCACGAACTGGTGCAGGCCGGCAGCTCCCTCAAGTTCTGCAAAATCGCCGAAGGCCACGCGGACATCTACCCAAGGCTGGGGCCAACCTGCGAATGGGATACCGGTGCTGCCCACGCGGTTCTGTCCGCCGCCGGCGGCAAAGTGGAAACAATGGACGGCGAGCCCCTGAAGTACGGCAAGGAAAACGTACTGAACCCGCATTTTGTCGCATCCGGTAACTGGTATTGAATGAATAATCCTATACATGGTAACTCGTGGTGTTTTTCCTAGACCATGATATGATCAGTATGATCAATATGATTGGAGGTGGGCATGATTACGGAAACCAGTGCTGTTAAATTTCGCCAGAACCTCGGCGAGATGATTAACCAGGTCCAGTATCGACACGATAGCGTTCTGATAAAAAAAGATGGCAAGCCGGTGGCTGCTCTGGTCGATGCGCGCCTGTTTGGGAGAATCAGAAGGATGGAAGCGCGCTTTGAAGCTTTGAGCTCGCGATTGGAAGAGGGATTTGCTGGTATACCTCAGGATGCAGGTATGCGGGAAATCGAAGAAGCGATCGCGAGCGAACGTTCCGCAGACAAATAGGAAAAGGCCCAAGGATGGCATCCATTCAGGTGGTACTCGACACGAATGTCATTATATCCGGTATGGCGTATACAGCCAGCGTGCCGGGCAAGATTATGCAGGCCTGGCGTAGTGGGGCCATAGAGGTTTATCTTTCCGGCTATATTCTCGACGAAGTTCGCAGGGTTCTTCCCCGGCTGCGTCACCGGCATGGATTGTCAGATGCGGAAGTTGATGATCTCGTAGATATTCTGTCGTTTCTGGCTGAAGTTATTGAGCCTGTGGAATTGCCGCTTGATACAGTGAGAGACCTGAACGACACGCCAGTGCTAGGAACATTGTTGACCGGTATTGAGCATCATTCGGTGGACTACCTCGTTACCGGTGATAAGGATCTGCTCGCATTGGCTGAAAGCTATCCGGTTGTTTCACCCACTGAGTTCTGGAACCGGCATGGTGGTTTGTAAAATCAATTGATTATCCGACTCATAGCAGTGCTAGCAACCACGAAACACGCTCCAACCAGGAGGCACCGATGACCTGGTACGCCCTACAGCACAAGCCCAGTCAGGGTGACCGCGCCCTGACTCATCTGCAAAACCAGGACATCACCTGCTTCTACCCGAAAATCACGGTGGAAAAAATCAAGGCCGGCAAGCGCACCAAAAAGCTGGAACCTCTGTTTCCCGGCTACCTGTTCGTGAACCTGGAGCAAACGGATCCAATGTGGGCCAAGCTGCGCTCAACGCGTGGCATCCTCCGGGTTGTCAGCTTTGCCAATAAACCCGCCGCCATCCCGGATAACGTCATCAAACATATAAAAGACAGCCTGCACACAGTGGCAGAGCAGGGTGGCATCAAACCCGGTCAGGCCGTGGATCTGGAAGGTGGGCCCTTTAAAGGCATCAGCGCTATTTTTCAGGCCTACGACGGCGAAGAACGCGCCATCGTCCTGATCAGCTTTATGCAGAAGCAACAAACCGTAAAAGTCCCCCTCTCCACCGTCCACCCCCGTAGGTCGGATTAGCAAAGCGTAATCCGACAACCCGGACCCTAAGCCCAAAAGGAACTTATGTTCACTACTTTTCGTCTTCAAAGCCGTCATAATGTCATTTACCTTTAACAAACGATGGTTATGTAATGGTAGAACCACCCCAGGGGCCTTCGCGCCCTCAATACGACGACGAAATCAGCCTGGTTGATCTGGCAACGACATTTCTTAGACGCCGGCGGGTGTTCTACGTCATTTTTGCGATGGTCTCTCTTGTTGGTGTGGCCTACGCATTGTTCGCGCCAGAAAAATACGAATACGTCACCCTCATGAAGCTGGCTGAAAAGGCGAATGGAAAATACGTCGAAGAGCCCGCTACCATCATCGCCGAACTGGACAGTCTCTGGGTGCCGGATCTGCAGGCGGTCTATCACGCAGAAAACAGCAGGAACCTGCCTTTTAAGCTTACGGCCACTAATCCGGAAGACACCGGGCTCGTACGAATCGTTTCCGAAGCTTCACCCACAGAGTCGGAGCTTGTAGAGAGAAATCACCGGAAGCTGATCGAGCGGCTAAGCTCTGAACAAGGGCAGGCATTGTCTATGCTGCGCAAGAGCCTCGAGAAGCAGATTGCATCCCTGGATTCGACCATCAAAATGCTCGAAGAAGGGGAGAACACTGGCGATGCAATTGCGTCCGCCGTAGAAAAGCAGCTTTCACTGGAGTCAAATCTGCAATCGTTGTCACCTTTTGAGGCTCTGGTCGTTAGCAGGCAAAGCGGTGAAAATGCGGGTCCGTCGAGAAGCCTGATTGTCGTGCTATCAATAATGTTAGGGTTGATGGCGGGGGTATTTATTGCTTTTCTCGCTGAGTTTATTGGTCTGGTCAGGAATCAGCTGGCTGGCGAGTGATCAAAGTATGAGCGTTTGACAATTCTTCACGTCCAGCGCGCCCAATAGCGGGCGTGTCAGGGTTATTGTCACTTGCGTGTCATATGGGATGCCGTAAAATCGTCACGCTTTTGACACAGAAGCTTCATCAACCGACAGGGATACAGTTGGGATTTGGTTGTTCCCTCCGTATTGTTCGTTTTTTCCTGTCATTTCTCAGAAAGTTGTCGGTATATGACCTCAAAACACTGGACCCTGGTCGGTGGGGCGGTAGCGTGCCTGATCGCCGCCACGTATTCATCTGTGGCCTTCTCGGCACCCTGGCTGGAGCCTGGCGACAACCGTGCCCGCTTCGCCCTGCAAAAACTGGCGGACCGGGGGCACCTGAACCGCACAACCTCCACCTGGCCGGTGATGATGGGCACCTTGCACAGCGGCATGGGCCGGGAAACCGGTAACGATGCCCCAGCCATCGGCGGCCCATTGGCTTACCTGAAGTTCGAGATGGATGAGCAGGGCCAGCAGGGCTGGCGAGCGGAATACGAACTGGGCGCAACCAGCGAACCGACCTTTGTAAGAGGCTTTCAGGCTGGCCCACGCGAAACAGCCGAGACCAGCCTCAATGTGCAATGGCAGGGCGAATCCTGGGCCTTCGGCATAAAACCAGGCCTGGCAGCCAACCCGGAGGACGACGATACACTTCGCCTGGACGGCTCCTATCTCGCTGCAACCGCCGGCAACTGGGTGTTTGGCGCTGGTGCCATCGACCGCTGGTGGGGGCCAGGGTGGCAGAGCAGCTTGATCCTTTCCAGCAACGCCCGCCCCATGCCCGCAGTATGGCTGAACCGTAAGGACGCCGCAGAGCCAGAAACCAGTTGGCTAAAATGGATCGGCCCCTGGCAGTTCACCACCTTTGCTGGCCAGCTGGAAAGCGAACGTGCGGTTCCCGACGCCAAGATGATTGGCATGCGCCTGACGGTAAGGCCCATCGACGGCCTGGATATCGGTTTCTCCCGCGCCATCATGTTCGGCGGCGAAGGCCGGCCGGAAGGAGCCTCCACCATCTGGAACGCCCTGATCGGTCGGGACAATGGTCAGTTGGAAGAGAGCGACCCCGGAAACCAATTGGCCAGTATTGATGCCCGTTACGGTTTCGCCATCGGCGACCAGGCCATGGGCGTCTATGGCCAGATGATGGGCGAAGATGAGGCCGGTGCCTTTCCGGCCCGCAAATCCTGGCTGCTGGGCACGGACTGGACCACACAGGTATTCGATAGCGATCAGCAATGGTTTGTAGAGTACGCCAACACGTTGGCCGATGACTTTCTGGGTAATGCCATGCCCAACATCACCTACAACCATTCCCGCTATCAAAGCGGTTACCGCCACAAAGGTCGCAGCATGGCCTCCACCTTCGATGGCGACGCGGAAACCCTGACTTTGGGCGTATTTAACTTCTTCCCCGATGGCCGTAACCTGTCCGCGTCCCTGGGTTATCTGGATCTCAACAAAGACGGTGCCAATCGCACCGTCATCCCGGACGACGATATTTTCTATAATGTGCCAGAAGGCGACCAGAAAGCCGCCATCGCCTCCGTGGGTTACGGCACACAATTTCTCAACGGCTGGCTGGACCTAACCGCCCAGGCCACCGACAAAAAGATTGAACTTCTGGGTGGCGAGAAAGACCAATGGTCTGTCGGCGCTGCCTGGCGTTACCGCTTCTAAAAAACGGATTTGACTAAGTGAACCTGACTAAACGACTACTGACGTCACTGGCGCTTGTATTGCCAGTAACTACCGCCGCCCAATCCATAAGCCAGTCCCAGATTGAACAGTTCAAAAGCATGCCACGGGCCCAGCAGGAAGCCCTGGCCAGCCAGTATGGGGTGGATCTGGATTCCATTGCTGGCTCGGCGAGCCAGCAGAAGCAGCGGCCACAAAATGTAAACGTGGTAGAGCCGGTTGACGCCATATCCGATGAAGAAAGGGAGCGCGCCCGGCAAGAGCAGGACGACAACGAAGAACAGGACCGCAAGAACGGCGGCCTGAAGCCTTATGGGTACGATCTGTTTGTTGGAAGCCCCACAACATTTGCGCCAGTGACGGAAATTCCCATTCCCAACGATTACACCCTGGGCCCCGGCGACGTACTGCGGGTGCAGCTCTGGGGCAAGGAAAACCAGCAATTGGAATTGCCTGTTTCGCGGGACGGTACCGTGAGCTTTCCGCAGTCAGGCCCCCAAACCGTTGCAGGCCTGACGTTTGACCAAGCCAGACAGCAGATTAAGAAGCGGGTCTCCGAGCAGTACATCGGTGTGCAGGCCAGCGTTTCCCTGGGTGAGCTGCGCAGTATGCGGGTGTTTGTGCTGGGGGAAGCAAGAAACGCAGGTTCTTACACCGTCAGTTCTCTCTCCACCATGACCAACGCCCTCTATGTGTCTGGCGGCATCCAACGCACCGGTTCCCTGCGCAAAATTCAACACAAGCGGGATGGAAAGCTGATTGGTGAGCTGGATCTGTACGACCTGTTGCTGGCAGGCGACACCTCCGACGATAACCGCCTGCAACCCGGCGACGTCATCTTTATTCCCCCCGTGGGAGACCGTGTAGGCATCGATGGAGAAGTTTACCGGCCGGCACTCTACGAACTGAAAAACAGCACCAACCTTCAGGAATTGGTAAACCTGGCCGGTGGCCTTACCCCTCAAGCATACCCGCAACTGGTTCGCATTGAACGCAACAATGACGACTTCCTGCGCATCATCGCCGAAGCCAACCTCACTACGCAGAAAGGGAAACAGGCGCGCGTAAAACCCGGTGACCGCATAGAAGTCGCCTCCATCTCAGACATCACCGGCCAGTACGTCGAAGTAAAAGGTGCGGCAACGCGCCCCGGCCGCTACGCCTGGGTGCCAGGCATGAGAGTTAGCTCCGTTATTCATTCGCTGGATAGCGACCTGCTTCAGGAAGCCGATAAACGTTACGCGGCCATCGTACGAACCGACCCGGAAACCGACACCGTCTCGGTCATCAACCTGCGCCTGCGGCAAGCCTTGAACGATCCCGGCGGTGAGAGCGATTTTCGCCTGCAGGAGAAAGACCAGTTCCTGATATTCGCGGATGAAGGCAAGGTGAGTGCTAAAACCCGCGATCAGAATGACATGAGTGACGATGGTAATCGCAACCGCCCACGGACAGGGGAAATAGTTAGTGACGCAACAGGAACCGACCGATCCTTGGAAGGTGATGAAGAGAACTACAGCCGATTCAGCCGAGAAGCACTGTTTGCTCCGGTATTGCAAAGGCTGAAAGCCCAGGCTCGGCCGGGTTCGCCTCAGCAAACTATTCAGGTGACTGGCCCCGTACGCTATCCCGGTGAATATCCATTGCCCGCGTCCGGTCGAGTGGCGGATGCGATATACGTGGCAGGTGGTCTAACAGACTCAGCGTCACTCTACACCGCCGAACTGGCCCGATTCAGCGTTGACGAAGAGGGTACCGGCGAAACCAACGTCCAGAATCTTGACCTGAAGTCCGTTATGAAAGGCGAGGCGTCCGTAACGCTGCAAAGCAGGGACCGCCTGCTGATCAAATCCATACCTGAATTCGCCCAGGCTAGGACCATCGAACTGGACGGAGAAGTACGCTACCCAGGCGAGTACACCATCCGCGACGGTGAAACCCTTTTCGAAGTGCTCCAACGAGCCGGTGGCCTCACAGCCAATGCGTTCCCAAAAGGGGCTATCTTCACACGCGAAAAACTCCGCCAATTGGAAGCCCAGCGTCTTCGTGAAGCCGAAGAGCGGCTACAGAGTGACCTGGTGGGTGTGCAACTGGAAGGCAATGACTTCGGTGGCCAGAATGCAGAGCGTACCGAGCAGGTACAGGAGCTTCTGGAGGAAGTGCAGGATTCCAAGCCTCTCGGCCGAATGGTCATCAATCTCGCCGCGGTCGTGGAAAACAGAGACTACCAGCCAATCCGCTTGCAGGATGGGGACACCCTCACTGTCCCTACCATTCCGCAAGCCGTCAGTGTGTTTGGCGAAGTCCAGTTCCCCACCAGCCACCTGCACACCGAAGGCCTAACCGTGGATGACTACCTGGAACGCAGTGGCGGCCCCACACGACAGGCGGATGAAGAAAGGGTGTACGTAGTGAAGGCAGACGGTTCCGTAATATTGCCAGAGAAAAGCCGTTGGTTCGGAGGACGCAGTCAGCAGTTGGCACCGGGCGACACTATTATAGTGCCCATTGACGTGGACAGGCTGAATCAGTTGGAGCTTTGGAGTAACGTGAGCCAGATTGTCTACCAGATGGCACTGGGTGCAGCGGCTGTGGGGAATCTGTAATGACCCGATACGAGCGTATACCGGAACCGCCTGAGGCAGGAACCTATCCGGACGATGAGATTGATCTCCGCGAGCTTTTTACGATCCTGTGGGCGGGTAAATGGATCATCCTCCTGAGTACCCTGCTTTTCGCTGTGGGCGGTGTTGTCTATGCTCTATACAAACAGGATGTCTACCAAGCCAATGCGCTGTTAGCACCCGCAGAAGGGGGTAGCGGAAGCCGCCTGAGCGGGCAGCTTGGCAGTCTGGCCAGCCTGGCGGGCGTCAGCATTGGCGAGGACAGTTCCAGCAATACGGTCATCGCCAAAGAGGTACTTCAATCAAGGGCGTTTCTGGCAGACTTCATTCGCCGCCACAAGCTTGAGGCACCGCTTATGGCCACAGAAGCATGGAGTATGCGGCAAAAAGAATGGGTATACGATCGTGAGATCTACAACCCTGAAACGGGGGAGTGGGGTACTGACGAAGACGGCGAGAGTTTGCAGCCAACCAACTGGGATCTTGTGAAAACCTTCAGGGAAAACCATCTCAACGTCAGTGAAAATAAAGATAACGGCATGGTAACCATTAGTGTTAAAGGCCTATCTCCGGTGGCTGCAAAGCAGTGGACCGAATGGCTGGTAAGAGATATTAATGAGCACATGCGGGCTCAGGATGTTGAAGAGGCAGAAGCGAGTATCAGCTACCTGGAAACCAAACTGGACGAAACCAACATTGCCGGTATGCAGCAGGTGTTTTATCAACTGATAGAAAGCGAAACACGAACGGTCATGCTGGCCAACGCGCAACGAGAATACGTATTCAAAACCGTAGATCCTGCTGTCGTCCCCCAAGAAAAAAGCGAACCAAAGCGAGCATTGATTGTAGCCTTTGCGGCTATATTGGGAGGCATACTCGGAGTCTTCGGTGTTTCCCTTCGTGCCCTACTGTGGGAGCGAAATGCCGTTAGCTCACGCAATGCAAGCACCGGTGAACGCTTTAATGAAGGAGTATAGCGCTCGGGTAAAGCTCTTTAATATATCCATCCGAGCCGCAACGCTGGGTTGTCGTTTCTTATTCATTTTTTTTCTGGCCAAGTTGCTCACGCCTTCCGAGGTGGGCCTTTATGGATTGGTGACAGCAACAGTTGCTTATTCCTTATATTTCGTCGGTTTGGATTTTTATACCTACACAACGCGGGAACTGGCTTCACTTCCTCGGTCAGCATGGGGAGGATTACTGAAAAGTCAAATCCTGTTGTCGGTTACCCTTTATGCGGTGGTACTGCCTGGGCTTTTACTTGTCTTCGTAACCGGCCTGCTGCCTTGGGAGTTGGCCAAATGGTTCTTCCTGCTGATTGTGTTAGAACATATTTGCCAGGAACTAACTCGCTTATTCGTCGCTGTCTCGGAGCAATTGGCGGCGAGCATTGTGATATTTTTACGGCAAGGTACCTGGGCCATTGCTGTCTCTTATACACATCTCCGAGCCCACGAGACGCTACGCTATCTCGT
>OJDD01000371.1_pt1 | contig 12993 bp, 7 predicted proteins | sample 1592591 | NCBI WGS metagenome assembly OJDD01 (sample SAMN05416809, study PRJEB24817) | seawater metagenome | isolation source: Sea water | place: Canada:Atlantic | collected 2013-07 | reverse complement strand
AACTGCTTGACGACGGCATCGCCGAACTGAAGTTTGACCTTCAGGGCGAGTCCGTTAACAAGTTCAATCAGGAAACCGTGGAAGACCTCGGTAAGGCTGTGGAAGCTGTTAAAACGAACAGCGACATCAAAGGCCTAATCGTGACTTCCGGCAAAGGGGTTTTCATTGTTGGCGCCGACATCACCGAATTCACCGACATGTTCAAACTGCCGGAAGATGAAATCGCCAGCTGGTGTCTGAAATCTAACGAAGTCTTCAACGCCCTTGAAGATCTCGACATTCCCAAAGTGGCGGCCGTTAATGGCATCGCCTTGGGTGGTGGCTTAGAACTGTGTCTGGCCGCAGATTTCCGCGTACTGAGCGAAAAAGCTCAGGTCGGTCTGCCGGAAGTAAAACTGGGCTTGTACCCGGGCTTCGGCGGCACCGTGCGCCTGCCCCGCGTCATTGGTGTAGATAATGCCGTTGAGTGGATCGCCGCTGGCGGTCAGCACAAAGCGGACAAAGCGCTGAGCGTAGGTGTAGCCGACGCGGTCGTTGCCCACGACGAACTGCAGAACGCGGCCATCGATCTGGTCAAGCAGTGCCTGGCCGGCAAAATCGATTTCCGCGCCAAGCGTGCCGAGAAACTGGAGCCGCTGAAACTGCCACCCATGGAAAACATGATGGCCTTCCAGACTTGCACCGCCATGGTGATGGGCCAGGCAGGCAAGAACTACCCGGCCCCGGTAGCCGCCGTAAACGCCATGCAAAAGCATGCTGGCATGAACCGCAAAGAAGCACAGGAAGTGGAAGCCAAAGGCTTTGCCAAAGTGGCCAAGTCTCCGCAAGCCACCTGCATGGTTGGGCTGTTCCTGGCAGACCAGCAAGTGAAAAAGGTCAACGGCAAAACCGCTAAAGCCTCCAAAGAGATCAATCAGGCCGCCGTACTGGGCGCAGGAATCATGGGCGGCGGTATCGCCTTCCAGTCTGCCTCTAAAGGCACGCCGATCATCATGAAGGACATCGCCGACAAAGCGCTGGACCTGGGCATGAGCGAAGCCAGCAAACTGCTGACCAAGCGTGTTGATCGCAAGAAAATGAAGCCCGCCAAAATGGCGCAGGTTTTGTCCTCTATCCGTCCGACCCTGAACTACGGCGACTTCGCCAACGTGAACGTGGTGGTTGAGGCGGTAGTTGAGAACCAGAAGGTCAAGCAGTCCGTATTGGCGGAAGTGGAAGATAAGGTAACCGAGGGCACCGTGCTGGCCTCCAACACCTCCACCATTTCCATCACCAAACTGGCTGAAGCCCTGAAGCGTCCGCAAGATTTCGCCGGCATGCACTTCTTCAACCCGGTACACATGATGCCGCTGGTGGAAGTGATCCGTGGCGAAAAGACCTCCGACGAAACCGTTGGCACCCTGGTGGCCTACGCTCAGAAAATGGGCAAAACCCCCATCGTGGTTAACGACTGCCCCGGCTTCCTGGTTAACCGTGTACTGTTCCCCTACTTCGGCGGCTTCGGCATGCTGATGCGCGACGGTGCCGACTTCCAGGCCGTCGACAAAGTGATGCAGAAGTTCGGCTGGCCTATGGGCCCGGCGTACCTGATGGACGTGGTTGGCATCGACACCGGTGTTCACGCGGCTGAGGTAATGGCTGAAGGCTACCCCGAGCGCATGCAGTACGACTTCAAAGATGCGTCCACTGTGATGTTCGAAAACGATCGTTACGGCCAGAAAAACGGCGTCGGTTTCTACAAGTACGAGCTGGACAAGAAAGGCAAAACCAAAAAGGTTGTCGACGAGTCCACCTACGAACTGATCAAGCCGCACGTGGCTGACAGCAAGGAATTCGATGCGGAAGAAATCATCGCCCGCATGATGATCCCCATGTGCACCGAAACCGTTCGCTGCCTGGAAGACAACATCGTAGGTTCCGCTGCCGAGGCCGACATGGCCATGATCTACGGCATCGGCTTCCCTCCCTTCCGTGGCGGTCCGCTGCGTTACATCGACAGTGTTGGCGTTAAAGAATTCGTCGCGCTGTGTGACAAGTACGCGCACCTGGGTGGCATCTACGAAGCACCGCAGATGCTCAAAGACATGGCCGCCAAGGGCGAGTCTTTCTTCGCCTAAGCCACGGACAAGCAGGAGTAATGAAATGAGTTTGAATCCAAAAGACGTTGTTATCGTCGATGCGGTCCGTACCCCCATGGGCAAGAGCCGTAATGGCCAGTTCCGTCACGTGCGTGCCGAAAAGCTGTCAGCTCAGCTGATCCAGGCGCTGATGGCCCGTAACCCGAACTGGGACATCCAGCTCACTGAAGACGTGATTTGGGGCTGTGTAAACCAGACCAAAGAACAGGGCATGAACATCGCCCGGAACATCTCCATGCTGGCCGGCCTGCCGCGCACCAGCGCTGCACAAACCGTGAACCGTCTGTGTGGTTCTTCCATGCAGGCACTGCACAGCGCCTCACAAAGCATCATGACCGGCAACGGCGATGTCTTTGTTATCGGTGGTGTAGAGCACATGGGCCACGTGGCCATGGATCACGGCATCGACCTGAACCCGGAAATGTCCAAAGTGACCGCCAAGGCGTCCAACATGATGGGCCTGACCGCGGAAATGCTGGGCAAGATGCACGGCATCACCCGTGAACAACAAGACGCCTTCGGCGTTCGTTCACACAAGCTGGCGTGGGAAGCCACCCAGCAAGGCCGTTGGGACAACGAAATCGTACCCATCGAAGGTCACGATCAGAACGGCCACAAAGTGCTGTGCGAAATCGACGAAGTGATTCGCCCGGGTGCCAGCATCGAAGACATGCAGAAACTGCGTCCGGTATTCGATCCGGCCAACGGTACCGTGACTGCCGGTACGTCATCTGCCCTGTCTGACGGTGCCTCCGCCATGCTGGTCATGAGCGCCGAGCGTGCCCAAGCCTTGGGCCTGAAGCCCCGTGCCAAAATCCGCTCCATGGCCGTAGCCGGTTGCGACGCCGCCATCATGGGTTACGGCCCTGTACCGGCCACCCAGAAAGCGCTGGCACGTGCTGGCCTAACCATCGACGACATCGACTATGTAGAGCTGAACGAAGCGTTCGCTGCACAGTCCCTGCCGGTGGCCAAGGACCTGAAGCTGCTGGACAAAATGGAAGAGAAAGTAAACCTGAACGGCGGCGCTATCGCCCTGGGCCACCCGCTGGGTTGCTCCGGTGCGCGTATCACCGGCACCCTGCTGAACGTCATGGAATGGAAAGACGGCCAAATCGGTCTTGCCACCATGTGTATCGGCCTGGGTCAGGGTATCGCTACCATTATTGAACGGGTTTAACCAACACCTGATGCCCAAAACCTGACGCCGGAGACACTTCGGCGCTCAGGCCCGGCACCCTATTTCCGGCCCCGCCTCACAAGGGCAGGGCTGGAAACAAAAAACCCTGGCTTACCCGCCGGGGTTTTTCTTTGTGGAGCTTTCGGTGGAGGTGTGAACTATTCAGCCTTTTCGGCTTCCTCAACAACCCGATTCTGGCGCTCTGAAGCCTTTTTCAGCACACGACCATACACCCGCTTTCGCTCTGCAGAAGAAGCGTTTCGAATGAAGTCCGCAAAAGGGGTCGATTCAACGACCGGGGGAGATTTTTTCCACATAGTTCCACCCTAGTCCAGTCCGAGCATGCGCTCAAGGTCCGCGCGACTATATTTCTCAGGGATATAGTTGTCAATTCGCTCCACATTCGCTTTGTAAAACCGATCGGAACCGTCCCGGTTCTTCAGTAGCAAATCTACCTTGATAGCGGGATACTCTACTTTCAACCGATTCACTACCTCTCTGACAGTAAAGTATTGATTTATAAAGTCTTCAGCCAGTATCCGTCGCCCTTCTCTGGCTTCACGAGCTTGTACAAACTCCCAAGCCTGTAAAGGCTCCTGATAAACATAAAGGACTTGCACCAGCCTCCCTTTAGCTAAGCACCGCTCAATATTACGGCACGCCACCTCATACCTGGCCAACGTACCGTCCAGCAGAAAGGTCTGACGCTGCTTTAACGCCAAATCGAGGACCTTTTCTACCAAAATTGAGACTCCACCCTGAAATAACCAGGAATTATCCCCGGTATAGCCCGGCAGCTCCGACCTAAGCTCATCCGGGTCAACCCTAAGAATTTCACCACCCCCATCCTTGACGCTATCAATTAGCTCTATCGACGCTTCAGTCTTGCCCGCGCCTGGGCAACCAGCCATAAACACCGTTACCGGTTCCTTCTCCGGTACAAACCGGGAAGTGTCAGTTAACCGCTTGCCGATTTTCTTCTTGTTCTTTCTGGCAAAGGCTATCGCCTCTTCCTGAAGCTCAAGCTCTTGCTGGGAAAACTGATCCGCCATACACCCGGGAGCTCCTGACCCTTATAAAGGCTGTCTATACGACCAGCATATAGTAAGCCGATCAGCGGAGCATCATGGAATGGAAAGACGGACAAATCGGTCTTGCTCCGTCTACCCACAACCGTGTGTCCGACTGGTCAGGGTATCGCTACCGTTATTGAACGGGTTTGATCAACGCCTGATGCCCAAAACCTGACGCCGGAGACGCTCCGGTGCTCAGGCCCGGCACCCTATTTCCGGCCCCGCCTCACAAGGGCAGGGCTGGAAACAAAAAACCCTGGCTTACCCGCCGGGGTTTTTCTTTATTTAACAAACCCATTGTTATTCTTAGACCCACCGCAAACCCTGCCTCTCGCACTCCCACCATTGCCTCCGGTACAGTATGAAATTCTGATCACCGTAAAGCGCAAAACGGTAAAGCGTTATTAACCTGCCCCCTGGAGGATAAATGCATGCTTAGCTGGATTGCAGAACATCAAAAAAGCCTATCGGTTATCGCCAGCTTCAGCTCGGTGCTTATTTGGTTGGTGTATGCACAGCTGCTTTATCTAGGATTCCGGCGGCAACGTAGCCCACGTTTAATTATTAATCGCGGGCGCAACAAAGATATCAATGCGCTCTGCCTAATTAGCAACATGAGCGCCGAATCCGTTTTCATTCAATACATCATCGCCGAACTGCACACCTCACAAGGCGTCATCACCATGGATGTAACAGACTTCGAGCAGGAATATAACCAAGGCGACGAAGATCCAGAAAAGCGCACTCACCGCTCAGGGTCATCATCCGGTGTAATGGAGGTGACAGAAAACACCCGGCAAGGCCCCGTCAAACCCGGCGGTTTTTCGCATATAGGCACGTTCAGTGAACTGGTCCAGCGTTTGGCCAGAGATGAAGGCATCGAAATGGACGGGCACATGCCTAAGGGAGACCTGGAGTTTAACCATATCAAATTGCGCCTTATCGGCATCTATGGGCCAGAGAACAAACCGATTGGTGCGGAGCGTGGCTTCGACCTAGCCTACAACGCCAACCAATTTGCTCTCAGCCCAACCTCGTGGGACACCAAGCAACTGGTATCGTTACGCCAGCGCCACAAACTCCATAAAATTGTGGAAAACCTCAACGCCACCAACTTCTCTTCCTCATCGTCTTTTCGTCGCGTGGAAGAGAAAGGCTCATAAGTTAAACGGCACTTCAGCCCCATACGCTGTGAGCAGGCTTTACCTCTAGCACCCCGCCTTGAGGGTATTGCCGATTGCTATTGCAGGTGAATAAGCAAAGCTTGCCTGGGCATTACAACACAGGAACCACCGACCCTTTGTAGCCTTACAACCCTCAAATTCATACGGTAACGGCTAATCGGGGGGGGGGTCATATTCACTCCTGCCCACCCGCACCATAGAGCATCGGCCAATTAAAGAGTGCCTGTTGTTATGTTTGAAAGAAGATCCAGGTTGGTAATGAGGTTTCTTACTCCATGAGCATGATCTTCATTAAAAACATTCCCTTTACACCATTTGCCAACGCTCTCGATATTCACTTTGGCAACATGTGGATGCACACTCCATGAAACCTGAAACGGTGATCCTTTTTCATTGTAACCAGGGCCTGTAGTTGAACCAGCATACTGAACAGGTGTGCCCGTATTGCTTGGAATATTCGTTGCCTGATACAAACCATTGTTTCTTCTATATTGCGCTAGTCTCTCGAAATCAAGAGCCTGTTTATCATTAACCAAAACATAAACCTGTGCTTCCACGCGCAGCTGAGGGTTATTGATCGCATCCGTTAGGCATGAAGCTAACGTTGGGCCTGGTTCGGCTTGAGCCGTTGAAAGCACATAGTGAACTTCAATAGTATCACCAGCGGCTAACCCCCCATGCATGCTAGGGCAGATATCATGACCGACGGGTTTAAGCTCAGAAGCACTCAACTTACCTGAATATTTGTAACCGCTGTGGAAACCGTGGCCATCTCCATTACCGGCATATTGAGTAAACTCACCCCCTTTATGCTCAGCATTTTTATGGAAATGGATATTACAGAGATTCATTTCTGTAGGTGCAGGAGCAGCAGTAAATACCCGTGAATTGTTCCCGGCTGTCGCATCAATATCACGTGGAGATTGTGGCCCAAACCCTTTGCCCTTTGTGTTTTCTGCAAGCATTTCTCTTTGTCTAGATATAACGCTATCCGCTACAGCGCCGTGTGCGCCAGCGCTAACCTCCTTTGCGCTAGCAAGCATTGGTAATGTGGTCGCTATCGCTAACGCGATTATTACTTCTCTCTTCATCGCTCGGCTCCTAAGTTGATAGTGGCGAAATTACCCGATCTACGATTCGGGACCGGTTGCCAAGCCCCACAACCCTGCGATTGGGGCGCTGGCGGTAAGGCTATCCCTCAAGGCCGCTGTCCGTACCTGTATGCGAAGATGGGCACATCGGATAATGGGTGCTAGAGCGTTACCGGCATGGATATCGAATACCAGAAGAAGGGCGCAGCCTGTTGGGTACAGAAAGGATCCTGCATCAGCAAGATTGCTCAAGCAGCCACAAGGTTCAGGGAGAAACCCATATCGTTGATGAACAGGGAGAAACGGTTGCCCAAGCTAAACATCGCTGGTGGATTTCGCCACGTGATAGCACACCAGCCTACGGCGAACCGTTGCACGCCCAGTCAGTGAGAACCAAGGCCTACAATGGCTGAACGGATAGGTGCCCTATTCCTGTTTATCCGTTCCTCACGCCTAGACTTTGGGCGTCTTGCAGGTGGAAATGCCAAACGGTAAATAAGCCGGGCACCAACGCATGGTAGCGGTCAACAGCGGGATAATGCCGATAGCCCCCCACCAGCTCTGGAATACAACGCCCAGAGCAATGATAACCACACCCAACACTAACCGGAAAAGACGGTCTGTATTACCCACATTGGTTTTCATGGCAGCCTCCTTTTTGAATGCTTATTTCAGAGTCTGTCCTTGTTTCAGGTCACGTACGTTGATCCAGATCAGGAAAAAACGCCAACGGATCTGCTAGTTGATGGCGGTCCCCAACCTTGTGCCAATAGATGCTTCCGAGCGACGCTCTATCGAACAACAACCACCCGAACTGTGAGAGATCTTCTAATTGATGGGTGCCCTGCTGTTCCTTTGTTGTTTCGATACTTTTATAGTTCAAAAATACTAATATTAATTTTTTTTCCTTCCATAATTCTGGTTTTTCTATGTAAATAACTTTCAAGCAATGCCTTAATTTTCAGCGACTCTTCCTCATTAAAGAAAGAGATTTCGGAGTCTTTAAGTCTACCAATAGAGTTAAAGGATGTACCAAGTCTCACACCACCATGGCGACAGACAAGCCAGCGATCATGAACAGGAGAGCCTCCACTACCCTCCAAAGCAAGCACAGCGATATCCGTTTGAGGAGGAGGAATTTCACCATACTCTTTTGACCAAGCTGCTCGATAGCCATCTTCTATATTTTTCGATAACCCCTTATCCTGCTGAGCCTTCAAGCTAGTTAAAATAGAAACCCGAGCATTCTCACAATTAGCGGAAATCAAACGCAGAAGCTCAAATGATTCCGGGCAAAAATAAGGGTCAGAAAATATTAACTCATCAGGAGAAGTGTCGCGCAGCCAATTCGAAAGCATATCCATCGCGACGTTCCTCTCACCTTTACTTATGATCTTCACTCCGTCACCTAGCCCTTCTTGGGAAAAATCATCAGGAACAAAAGGGCGCCGACCACAAGCAACACCTACCATGCTTTCGAGAAACAATACATTCTCACAACAAGAATCGAAAACCGGCCGAATGAACTCCTCCCCTTGCTGCGTTGAACTATATTTCTTTCTTAGGCTTTCGATCATCCATGCATAAATTGGATATGCATGGTCAATTGGAAATTCGGACGCTTCTATGCTCATTTCCCTGCACTGAATTTCTGATAGAGGCAACGTTTTGTCTGCATGCAATAATGATAAATTTTTCCAAGCAGCTCTAGGCAACTCCTCCCTATTATTCCTTATGACTTCTTTTATATCGGAGCCAGGAGACGCCAAAGACTTTCTAAAACTTATGTTCTCATTTTGCTTCTTTATTGATTTTCGTAGCTTTGCTCGAGCCGGATCCTGATCTGTTGAATCAATAATTTTATCGGGCAAGTCAGGGTCAACCTTATGGGCCAAATCAACGAGGTCAAGCTGCTTTCTCCTAGCAGACAAAGAATCCTCCCCGGAAGTCTTCAGCAAACCCTCTTTAATAAAACCTCTAGCAACACCTGGATCTATCGGCCAAAAAATTTCTGCCAAATAATGATACCTAGACATTTTATCTCCAGCTGATTTTATCTCAGGCATCATCTCCCTAACATCTTTTAAAAGCTGGGCTCGATGAGAAGAATGTTTAGAAGGAATATTCTCAACTATGGACCCAAGCACAAAAACACGATCCGATATATTCGGTATGTATTTTGCCTTTTTAATCAAAGACTCCCATTCAGGCCATTGCAATTTTAACAACTTCGATAAATATGATTTCAAATAAATTTTATATCCATCGTGCAAAATATAACCTTCAGATGGGTATTTTTGGTCTATAAGAATATCAATTCTTGAGCACAAATCGTTTCTCTGCTCAGCAGTTATTTTAGATCTAGAATCCTGAGTTGCTAGCGACCCAATTAATTTTCTTATGACCTGACTAGAAGCAGAGTCATCTTTTATGTATCCAGCCACCTCAATAATATCTAAAGCCTCATTATACTCGACATCATAACTATCATTAGGGGAAAGAATATAAGGATCATCAGGCCATACTTTTTCTAGCAAAAAACCAGCAATCCTAAAAAAAGCCTGATCAGAGTAAGGCCAATCTAAAGAACCTATAGCCTCAATAGCTGACCCTTTATGCGAAACCCAGGCAGCTGGCGAAGCCAGCAAAGAAATCCGAGCCGAAGCTGCCATATTTGTTTCTTTCAACTTGTTTACTACTGGCTGAACATATTTAAAATATAGAGACCCACACTCTTTATTTCGATTTGCCATATGATACGCTATAGCAATCATGGACCAGTGCGAAGCCCGCATGCTCTGACACTCTGTACAGGTTATAACTTGCTCAATTTTTTCAAAAGTCTGATTCTACATCCTTTCCTGTAAGCAAAAGTGCGAAATAAGCTCTTATTGCCAATCTCGTGGAGTAGTACTCTGCATAAGATGATTCCTCTGACTCCGCCGCCCCCACTTCCTCCTTTAAACTTTCACTATTTCTTGAGTACTCTTGAGCCCTAGAAAAATCAATATCCGCTAAATCTGCACTTATTTTGAATCCAGTATCAATCTTCACCCATGGAGTATCAATAGCATCCCAAGCATTAAAGACCTTTGATATAACACTGGAAAACTGCGGATCACTAAAACCATCATTCCTCTTAAGGAACATCAACAAACAAATGAGCGATCTCGCCCTTAAGCTTGGTCTAACAATCGAAAATGCTTCATCAAAAAACTGCTCAACAAATTTACAGTCGTGGCATTCATGAATTAAAGCGACCCTTTCACATACTGAATGTATGGCTTCATCTTTTCTATTAATATCATTAATTTTAGACAAAGAATCCCTAACATACCCCCAGTGAATCTGGTCGAATTCGTTATCTATCATTGCCTCTATGAGTGCAAAATATGCTAAATCACGGCGACCCGAAGAATTTAGTTTTGCTGAAATCGAGAATGCCTTTTGAGGAAATTGGCTAGCAATACTTTCCACAATAGAACAAAAAGCCTCTGCCTGATCAGCGGTACACTTTAAGACTACTTCCACACAATCATCAAAGTCATTCTCAATTGCGGAATGCAGACCTTCTTTCTCCTCAAGCTCTTTATCACAATCAACCCTGGCCAAAAAACCCATCAACTTAGCAAGAGCTCCAGCCTTAACTACCGAATCTTCAATTTCGGAAACATAGTCGATATAAAGATCTGATATGCGGTCAATAAATTCTCCGTAAAGACCAGACAGCTCAGCCTCAGAAATATTGAGCTGAAGAGAAACATAGTCCAATGTTGGCCCTTTTTCTTTTATCAGCCCAACCTGACCATCAATGAGGCGAATAATTTCAGAAACGCAGCCAACATCATTGGCATACGGAAGTGTTAGGGAAATATCTTTATAAAATGATGCACTTGGAACAAAGCTTGCATCCGATATAGCCAAGTCAATTGCCTTTCTAGTAACAGACTCAGCATCTTTGGTATTTTTATTAAATTTGCACCATTGACGTATAAATATCAGCTTATCAGAGGTCCGATCAAGCTTATCAATAATTTCTTCCATAGATTCATTTGAATTTGCTGAAGCAATACTTTTTGCAGCGCTAAATATTTCCCTATATCTTCCATTAGAAATTTTTGATTTTATCTTATTAAGTGACTCACTCCCGGATTCACTTTCATCCCCCTTTGTAATGGCCCCAAAGGAGAGTCTAGCCAGTGCCCAATCTTTACCACCTTCATCATCACTCGAAATTGAGCTCTCTATCAGGCGAATTGCTGTTTCCGGCGAAACATTAAATATATCCTGAGCAATTTCTGAGCATCGCTCTTCGCCAATAACATTTGCATTAACCCTTAAAGCAACAACGTCTATACTATCCGCTAATAATTTCTTGGACTCTGGATCCCAGTCACCAGCCTTAGCAGCAATAGCAGAAAGGAGATATAGCCTATCTTCATCTAATGTCACAGAGTCAGCGATATAAAATGCTTTTTCTTTATCTCCAAGCGCAAGAGCAGCATCAACCTCACTCCTTGAAGAAACTGATGCTGTTAAACTAGAAATACATGATTTAGCTAACTGAAGCCTGTACCCAGCCTTCCCAGATCCTGAAGCAATTATACCGTAATTTACGTACTCCATAACCGAGGATACATTCTTGTTTTTCAAGAGTATCTTGACCAATCTTGAACCATCCAGGGCTCTCAACAGATCTTCATTTTTTCCATACTTTGAATAATATTTAGGAAGGTATTGCAGAGAATCATCGTCATCAGGCCGAGACATCATATCCTCTATTATTAATTCGACTACCCAATCTTTATTCTTGGCCATTTTTCTTGCCGAGAATTTTTGGTAGGCAGGTGTCACAAATCTAATCTCGCCATCATCATTATCGAACTCTAAAAACGATATACTCTCCACCGTTTTTTCAACATATCCTTGCTGGACCCCGGCGATACTAGAAACATCTTTAGCTGAAAGAGCACTAAGGCTAAAAGTAACCACTGAAATTACCTTTTCTGCATCATCCCCAAACTCCTTCATCCTCTCCCATTCCATATTAAACAACTGTGGAAGCTGATCAGGAAGCAATGATAGATCCTCCCCAAAATCCACACCACTTTCAATCAACCTTTTTACTGCTGACAAAAACCCAGCATTCCCACCGCATATTTTTCTAATTGAATCCAAGTTCTCTTCTTTAACAAGAGAACCAAAATAATCTCTCGTCTCCCTTTTACCAAAAACAGGACAGTTAACAAGACGAAGATCTATTCTTTTATCTATAAATTCAACTTCCGGCATACTTCTGCCAGTAACAATAAACCCTATATTAGCCGCCCCGATTGGAAGAATATCATAGACATACTCTCTAACCGTTTTCTGTCTTTCTTCTTCAATCTCATATAGTCCATCAACAACAAAATAGTATTTTTTTCTTTTTCTTGGAGCTTGGCGCTGAAGGAGGCCTACCAAATACTTTAGTTCCGCATCACCAGGGTCATATTCAACATCAGCTTTCTCACCTTTCACCAACCATTTTACTTGGTTGTATAGCGACCACCTTATTGCGTTAATTTCTAATGAGTAAGAGCTTCCATTACCAAGAAACAAACATATGCAAGAGTTTGGGTTTTGTCTAACAAATTGAGATAGAAGAATAGTTTTTCCTACACCTTCTCCACCATCAACAAATATGAATTTTATGCCTTCGTTTAGATTTGAAGTGATAGTCGCAAGTTGAGCATCTCTCTCAACTTCGTCTTTGAGTTTTGCCGGGAGATCTGGAGTCATATCAGCAAGATCAAAGACTCCCGCTACATTAGCTCCAGTTTGAATTCTATAATCACCCATTTATAACCTCTATCTTCACAATTACACTCTTCTATTTAAAACCGAAAAAAAAAGCCACTTGAACTCAGGCAGGGAGCCGATATAGACGAGAGGGGCTCATTCGTCACATTTCTCATCCATCATTCCGGCAACGGGTCTTCTTTATTCATATCTCAAATAGATCGTTTCTATCTCAACACTTCCTGACTCCCCGACACTTCTGAAACGCATTGCATCCCCAAAACGTCTGCCCCAACTTTTCGCAACACCGATTCTTAACAGGGGGCAAGTCAACCGACTCACAGGCTTGTTCAAGAAAAGCATCGCGCTTCTGCCGTTTGGCCGAACCATGGCTGGCATCGTCCAGCTCAATGGCCAGTTTTACGGCGCAGTCTTGTGGGTCGCAGAGGAGAAAGTCGACGTGCTTGGCGGAAATCGGGTTGAAGGCGCGTTGCCAGTTGGACCGGTTGAGGCCTTTTTGCGGGGTGAGCACATCCGCAACGCGGA
>OJDD01000368.1_pt1 | contig 13074 bp, 7 predicted proteins | sample 1592591 | NCBI WGS metagenome assembly OJDD01 (sample SAMN05416809, study PRJEB24817) | seawater metagenome | isolation source: Sea water | place: Canada:Atlantic | collected 2013-07 | reverse complement strand
TTCATCCTCATGCCCGTCTTGGTTGGGTTTTTCAACTCTCGAAACAGGCTGCCCGTCCGTCCTTGCTGATTGTCGCCGCACCATCGCGGATCTGGGCACTGCGCTTGCGCACCGCGGCAGAGGGGCGCGCGGCCGAACGGGTTTTCGGCGACGGCAGGATCGCGGCCAGCCGCGCCGCTTGGGTTGCGGTCAGCTTCGCGGGAATCACCCCAAAGTAATGTTGCGCCGCAGCGTCGACACCAAAGATGCCTTCGTCGAACTCGGCCACATTCAAATAGACCTCGATGATGCGCCGCTTGGTCCAGACGGTTTCAACCAGCGGCGTGATCCCGGCCTCAAGCGCTTTGCGCAACCATGTGCGACCATGCCAGAGATAGACGTTCTTGACCGTCTGCTGCGACAGGGTGGATGCCCCGCGGTTTGATCCTTCGGCGATGGCGCGTTTGATCGCGGCCAGATCAAAGCCCCAGTGTTCGCAGAAATTCGCATCTTCCGCCGCCACGACAGACCGCGCCATGACAGGGGCCACGTCTTCCAGCGCGACCCATTGCTGGTCCACGCCCCCCAGCCTGCGGCCTTCGCTGAACATATAGGGGGTCGTCGGCGGGTTGATCACCGCGAACAGCAACACCAGGGCGATCGACAGGCCAAGCACGGCGAGCACCAGCTTGAACGCGCCCCGAACCACACGCCTTTTGAGCGACCGCAGCTGTGCCGCAGGGGACGGGGTCTTGGACTTCGCTTTGCCCTTGGATTTGGAGGATGCGCGTTTTGCCATAGCCATCAGCTATATCGTGGCAATGGCTTATTGTGAACGGGCACTGCGGGCGGAAATCCCTTTTGCAAGATAGGCCCCGATCAGCGCCGAGGCCTTAGGCGACGGGTGGGTGTTATCGCTGGCAAACAGGCTGGGATCCTGACGGTCGATGACGGTTTCTGAATCAAGGAATGTCACCCCCGGGGTTTGTGCCGCAAACCGCGCGATGCGGCGTTCCAGCAGCACCAGATCATCGCGACAGCCCTCGAATGACCCTTTGCCATTGCCGGCGTAATACCCCATCCACATCACCTGCGCGCCCGTGCTGCGCAAACGCGTCAGGAAGGCGGGGATTTCCCCAGTAGCGGCATCCGCCGCGATCAGCGTGTCGACCACAGGCGTGCAGGCCCCGCATTTACAGTCGTTGAACCCCAGATCATTGGCCCCGCCGTTCACCACGATCCAGTTCCACCGCCCGCCGGGGTACTGATCCTGAATATCGAAACCAACAGCGGATAAAAGCGTGCTGTCATTGCTGAACTGCGCACCGGGGACGGCCTTGCTGACCACATTGCGGCCAAGGCTGGCTGCCATCGCATCGGGGATCGCCTGATCGCTTGATCCGTTCCACGCCATGACGGAATCGCCAATCACCAGAATATCGCCGCCGCCCTTGGGCGCAGCATCGGTACAGGCCGCAAACGCGAGCCCCACCAGCAAAAGCGCCATCAGCCGGACGCGAGAGGTAAGTGTTTTGATCATCCCGTAACTATAGGCCGGTTGCGGCCCCGGTAAAGCGTGGGCGACGCACAAAAGAAATCGGGCGCGAGGTTTCCCCCGCGCCCGATCTATCCGTTTTGCTTACTCCGCCGGGATCGCGTGTTCTTCGACGCTCAGCGGGGCGGGCAGATGGACCAGCATCTCTTTGGGGCAGATCTGCAGGAAGTTATCCTTTTCAATGTCCCAGTGCTGCAGGATGTCTTCGGCCTTGCGGCTGTTGGTTTCCTGCAGGTGCCGTTCAATCAGGCCCTTCAGCTGGTTTTCCCAATGCTCGACCGTGACAGGGCAGGTCACTAGCGTTTCGCGGTTCAGCATTTTGTCGGCCTTGCCATCGGGGTTGTAGAGATAGGCCATACCGCCCGTCATACCCGCGCCAAAGTTCGCACCGATCTCGCCCAGGATCACGGCCACACCGCCGGTCATGTATTCACACCCGTTGCTGCCGCAGCCTTCGATCACCACATGCGCGCCCGAGTTCCGAACGCCGAAACGTTCACCGGCACGGCCCGCTGCGAACAAAAAGCCCTTGGTCGCACCATAAAGCACCGTGTTGCCGATGATGGTGTTGTCAGAGGCGACGATGGTGCTGGCCATAGACGGACGCACGACGATGGTGCCGCCCGACAGACCCTTGCCGACATAGTCATTCGCATCGCCGGACACTTCAAGCTTGAGCCCCGGTGCCGCGAAGGCCCCCAGCGACTGCCCTGCCGAACCGGTCAGCTTGACCGTCAGGTGATCGGGCTGCAGCTGGTTGTTCATGCCGAAGTTGCGGATGATGTGGCTTGAGACGCGGGTGCCCACGGTACGGTGCGTGTTCTGCACCGCATAGCTCAGCTGCATCTTCTCGCCATCTTCAAGGAAACGCGCGGCGTCGCGCACGATTTCAGAGTCCAGCGTGTCCAGCACAGCGTTGCGTGGCTTGTTGCGGTCATAGACAATCTCTGCCGCGCCATCGACGGTGATCAGCAGCGGGTTGAGATCCAGGTCGTCAAGATGCGCAGACCCACGGCTGACCTGTGCCAGCAAATCAGCACGGCCAATCACATCATCCAGGCTACGCGCCCCGATAGAGGCGAGCAATTCGCGCACTTCGGTGGCGTAGAAGGTGATCAGGTTCACGACCTTATCCGCGTTGCCCGTGAACTTGCCACGCAGCGCTTCGTCTTGGGTGCAGACGCCGACGGGGCAGGTGTTCGACTGGCACTGACGCACCATGATACAACCCATCGCGATCAGCGCGGCAGTGCCGATGCCGTATTCCTCGGCTCCCATCATCGCGGCCATCACGATGTCACGCCCGGTGCGCAAGCCGCCGTCGGTCCGCAGGGTCACGCGGTCACGCAGGTTGTTCATCGCCAGAACCTGATGCGCTTCGGTCAGGCCCATCTCCCACGGCAGACCCGCATATTTGATCGAGGTCGCAGGCGATGCGCCCGTGCCGCCATTGTGGCCCGAGATCAGGATGATATCCGCCTTGGCTTTCGCCACACCGGCCGCAATCGTGCCAACGCCCGAGGACGCCACCAGCTTCACGGTCACCTTACAGCGCGGGTTGATCTGCTTGAGGTCATAGATCAGCTGCGCAAGGTCTTCGATGGAATAGATATCGTGGTGCGGCGGGGGCGAGATCAGGGTCACGCCCTTGGTCGAATGGCGCAGACGGGCGATCAGGTCGGTGACCTTCATGCCCGGAAGCTGACCACCCTCGCCGGGCTTGGCCCCTTGGGCAACCTTGATTTCAAGCTCTTCACACTGGTTCAGGTATTCGGCAGTCACACCGAAACGGCCCGACGCCACCTGCTTGATCTTGGCCGACGGGTTATCGCCGTTGGCCTCGGGCACGAAGTGCGCCGGATCTTCGCCACCCTCGCCAGAGTCGGACTTGGCCCCGATGCGGTTCATCGCGACGTTCAGGGTCTTATGTGCCTCGGGCGACAGCGCGCCAAGGGACATGCCCGGCGTCACGAAACGCTTGCGGATAGAGGTGATGGATTCGACCTCTTCGATGGGTACTGGAGCCCCCAGCGGCTTGATGTCGAGCAAGTCGCGCAGATGGATCGGCGGGTTGCTTTGCATCTTGGCGCTATACTGCTTCCACATCTGGTAGGACGCTTTGTTGCAGGCCATTTGCAGCATGTGCATCGACGATGCTTCCCATGCGTGGGTCTCGCCGGATTTGCGCGCCTTGTAGAAGCCGCCGATGGGCATGACGACGCCATCACCCTGCCAACCACGGTCGTGGACCGCTTCGGCCTTGCGTTGGATACCGGTCACACCGATCCCACTGATACGGCTGGTCATGCCGGGGAAGTATTCCGCGCACATCGCACGGCTCAGCCCTACGGCTTCGAAGTTCAGGCCGCCACGGTAGGAAGACATGACGCTGATGCCCATCTTCGCCATGATTTTCAGCAGCCCCTGATCAATCGCCTCGCGGTAGCGGGCCATCGCGGTGGTCAGGTTCATGTCCAGCAGACCACGCCCGATACGATCCGCCAGCGAATCCTCGGCAAGGTAGGCGTTCACCACGGTGGCACCACAGCCGATCAGTACGGCAAAGTAATGCGGATCCACACATTCGGCCGAGCGCACATTGAGCGAGGTAAAGGTCCGCAGGCCCTTGCGGGTCAGCTGGCTGTGCACCGCAGATGTCGCAAGGATCATCGGCATCGCCACGCGGGTCGCATCACTGAACTGGTCGGTCAGCACGATGTGACCAGCGCCGGAGCGCACGGCGTCTTCTGCCTCGTCCCGGATGCGGCGCAGGTTTCCGCTCAGGTTGTTGCCCCCCGGCTCGAACGTACAGTCGATGGTGACGGAATTCGCGTTGAATTCGGTCATCAGCTGATCGAACTGCGCGTTCGCAAGGAACGGGCTATCAAGCACGAGGATCTCGGTCTGGGCGCTGGATTCATCCAGCACGTTCTTGAGGTTCCCGAACCGCGTTTTCAGGCTCATGACGCGGAATTCGCGCAGGCTGTCGATGGGTGGGTTGGTGACCTGGCTGAAGTTCTGGCGGAAGAAGTGGCTGAGCGGGCGGTACTGGTTCGACAGAACCGCCGACGGGGTGTCATCGCCCATGGACGCCAAGGGCTCTTTCGCGTCTTCGGCCATCGGTGCGAGGATCTGCTCGAGGTCTTCGATGGTATAGCCCGCTGCCACCTGACGGCGGCGCAGCTCATCGCCCGAGAACAGCGCCTTTTCCTCGACATCGCCAAGCGCTTTGTCCAGCTCGTTGATCTTGCCGACCCATTCACCAAAGGGACGCGACGCGGCGAGCTTGTCCTTGATCTCGGTGTCGCCGAACATCTTGCCTTCTTCGATGTCGACCGCCAGCAGCTGACCGGGGCCAAGCGCGCCTTTGCGCACGACATTCGCCTCGTCCTGCGGGACCATCCCCGCCTCGGAACCCGCGATCAGCATGCCGTCACCGGTGACGACGAAACGCATGGGGCGCAGGCCGTTACGGTCAAGTCCGGCGCAAACCCAGCGGCCATCGGTCATGGCCAGCGCTGCGGGACCATCCCAAGGCTCCATCACCGAGTTGCAATAGGAATACATGTCGCGCCATGCCTGCGGCAGCTCGACCGCCTGCTTGGACCAGCTTTCAGGCACCAGCATGGTTTTCGCCATCGGGGCCGAACGACCCGCGCGCACCAGGACTTCGAACACCGAATCCAGCGCGGCAGAGTCGGACGACCCCGCGGCGACGATCGGTTTGATATCTTCGGCCATGTCGCCAAACGTGCCCGAGGCCATCCGGATCTCGTGGCTTTTCATCCAGTTGACGTTACCCTTGAGCGTGTTGATCTCGCCGTTGTGGGCCAGCATGCGGAAGGGCTGCGCCAGCCACCACTGCGGGAAGGTGTTGGTGGAATAGCGCTGGTGATAGATCGCAAAGGCGGATTCAAAGCGTTCGTCCATCAGGTCGGGGTAAAAGTTGGCAACATCCTGCGCCAGCATCATGCCCTTGTAGATGATCGACCGGCAGGACATCGACGCGATGTAAAGCGTTGGCACCTGAGCCGCCAGCGCGGCTTTCTCGATGCGGCGACGGATGACGTACAGCTCGCGCTCGAATGTTTCCTCGTCCACACCCTTGGCGTTGGAAATCAGGATCTGTTCGATCTCGGGACGAGTCGCGTTGGCCTTTTCCCCCAGAACAGAGGTGTCCACGGGCACGTGGCGCCAGCCGTAGATATAGTAGCCCATCCGCAGCACTTCGGTTTCAACGATGGTCCGGCAGGTTTCCTGCGCGGCAAAGTTGGTGCGCGGCAGAAAGACCTGACCGATGGCGATCAATTCGCCTTCGCGGGGGCTGTGACCGGTGCGACGCACCTGATCGTAGAAAAAGTTGACGGGGATCTGCACGTGGATGCCCGCGCCGTCGCCGGTCTTGCCATCGGCATCCACCGCACCACGGTGCCAGATCGCCTTGAGCGCCTTGATGCCGTTTTCAACAACCGCACGGCTGCTGGAGCCATCGATGTTCACGACAAGGCCGACACCGCAGGATGAATGCTCTTCTTCTTCGGAATACAGACCGTTTTCTGCCATGAAAGCGCGTTTTGCTTCTTCGCGTGCTACCCAGGCGTCATCATACTTGGTCATTTGGAATCTCCTAAATCGGGCGCGCCTGAGGCGCGAAATATCAACTGAAAGGGGCGTTTATTCGGCGGCGATGGCCACGCTGGCCCCCATCTTTTCAAGAATCGCCTGCGCACAATCGCGCCCGTCCTTGATGGCCCAGACCACCAGTGACGCGCCGCGCACGATGTCACCCACGGCATAGACACCATCCAGATCGGTCGCGCCGGTGATATAGTCGGCCTTGATCGTGCCCCAGCGGTTCACCGGCAGCTCTGGCGTGTTCCACAGTTTGGGCAGGTCTTCGGGTTCAAAGCCAAGCGCCATGATCACCAGATCGGCCTCTTCGACGTAATCAGCACCCTCGATCACCTCGGGGGCCTGACGGCCAGAGACATCGGGCGCGCCAAGACGCATCTTTTGCACCATCACACCGGTGACCGGATCGCCGACGAACCCTTTGGGCGCGGATAGCCATTCGAATACCACGCCTTCTTCTTCGGCGTTTTGCACTTCGCGTTGCGAACCGGGCATGTTGGCGCGGTCACGGCGGTACAGACATTTCACCGACGTGGCCCCCTGACGGATCGAGGTCCGCACACAGTCCATCGCGGTATCACCGCCGCCAATGACGACAACCTTTTTGCCCTGCGCGTTAAACCGACCGGAGTCGAATTCCTCGACCGCGTCACCAAAGCTTTTGCGGTTGCTAATGGTCAGGAAATCAATCGCGCGTTCCAGACCCACACCGCCAACGCCGGGGGCCTGAATGTCACGGGTTTTATAAACGCCCGTCGCGATGATCACGGCGTCATGCTTGGCGCGGATATCGGCAAAGCTAATGTCGACACCCACATCGCAGTTCAGTTCAAAGTTAACGCCACCTTCGGCCAGCTGGTCGTTGCGGCGCATGACCACATCTTTTTCCAGCTTGAAACCGGGGATGCCGTAAGTCAGCAAACCACCCGCACGGTCATAGCGGTCATAGATCGTAACCTGCACACCCGCGCGGCGCAGCACGTCCGCAGCGGCCAGACCGCCAGGCCCTGCGCCGATGATACCGACGGATTCGGCACGTTCGGTCTTGGGTTTGATCGCCTGTACCCAGCCATTTTCCCACGCGGTATCGGTGATATATTTCTCAACCGAGCCGATGGTCACAGTGCCGTGGCCGGATTGTTCGATCACACAGTTGCCTTCGCACAGACGGTCCTGCGGGCAGATGCGGCCGCAGATTTCGGGGAAGGTGTTGGTGGCCTGGCTGACCTCATAGGCCTCTTGCAGCCGCCCTTCGGCGGTCAGGCGCAGCCAGTCGGGGATGTTATTGTGCAGCGGGCAATGGGTCTGGCAATAGGGAACGCCACATTGACTACAGCGGCTGGACTGCTCCTGCGCTTTCTCATCCGCGTATTCCGCGTAAATCTCTTTAAAGTCTTCACGACGCAGATTCGGCATCCGTTTTTCGGGCATATCCCGGGAAACCGTTGTAAACTTGAGCATTGGCTGCTTTGCCATCTTGGATCTCTCCGCATGAAACACGTTGCTGCCCCCTCATACACAGGCTCTTGAAAGATATAAAGGCAGCACTACTGACCTATATACATATTATTTTCATTCGAACGCATTTATTAGGCGAATATAGCGCCGTTTTATGTCCGATTCGGACTTAACAACCCACTTCCCTTCTATCCCCCCAAAGTTGTAGCCCTATGGCACCCAGAACGCTTCAAAGGCCGGCCCCTTCATGACCCTGTTTCAATTACTGCTCGTCGCAATCATTCAGGGGCTGACAGAGTTCTTGCCCGTCTCGTCCTCGGGTCATCTGATTTTGCTGCCCACGCTCACCGGCGGACCCGATCAGGGGCTTGCCATTGATGTGGCGGTGCATGTCGGCACGCTTCTTGCGGTGGTTCTATATTTTCGCACCGAAGTCGCAGAGGCCACGATAGGACTTGGCCGCTTGCTACGCGGCAAGATGGACACCCCCGGCGCGCGGCTTGCGGCGCTTTTGATCATTGCAACGATTCCGGTTCTGGTGGTCGGGCTGGTGATCAAGCTGCTGGGAATCGACGAGATGCTCCGCTCTGTTGCGGTGATCGGCTGGACGATGCTGCTGTTCGGGATTGTACTGTATTGGGCCGACCACACAGGCCGCAGTGACCGCAACACCGAAGACTGGAACATGAGAGGTGCCGTCTGGATGGGGCTGGCGCAGGCTATTGCCCTGATCCCCGGCACCTCGCGGTCGGGCATCACGATCACCGCGGCACGCAAACTGGGCTATGACCGCGCCAGCGCCGCGACGCTGTCGATGCTGATGTCGATCCCCACGATCCTCGCCTCGGGTGCACTTTTGTCACTGGACGTGATCGGAGAGGCCGACGCGCAGCTTGCCCGTGACGCATCCATCGCCGCCGCCTTCGCCTTTGTCGCAGCCCTTGGCGCCTTGGTCTTGATGATGCGCCTGCTGCGGAGCGTGAATTTCACCCCTTATGTGATCTACCGCATTCTACTGGGGGCCGCGTTGCTGGTGTATGCCTACAGCTAAAGAAAAGGCCCCGCCGTTGCCGACAGGGCCTTTCTGTATTCCGAATGCTACTGGCTCAGGTCCGCAAGTTTTTTGCGGATTTCTTGATCTCGTCATACTGACCCGACGGACGGAAACGCCAAAGATACTCGGGCAGCACCGATCCCATAGACGCAGGGGTGATCCCCAGAGCGTCAAAGCCCCGCATGCCCTCGCCTACGACGTTATCATTCGCCAGATTCTTGATCTGATCGCGGGTCAACGTGTTGTTCTTGATCAAACCGAATGTGACCGACTGCAGCACATCCAAGCCAAAGGCGATCATCCGCGCCACGAACGTCGGCAATGCGATGACCATCCGACGGCGGTTCACCACGCCCAGCATACGCTGCATCAGGCCGCGAAAGCTCTCGACCTCGGGTCCGCCCAATTCGTAGATACCCGCTGGGGCCTTGCCCGTCACCGCCAGCTCTGCCGCATGGGCGACGTCATCGACATAAACCGGCTGGAACAATGTGTCCGCACCCACCGCAGGGATTGCAGGGCTGATCCGTGTCATACCGGCAAAACGGTTAAAGAAGTCATCCTCGGGCCCGAACACGATCGAGGGGCGCAGAATAACAGCATCGGGCATGTATTTCAGCACGCCGGCCTCTCCCATCGCCTTGGTCTGGGCATAGTCGCTATCGGCCTCGGCATTCGCACCGATGGCAGAGATCTGAACCAAGCGTTGCACCCCTTCGGCAGCAGACAGGCGCGCAATACGCTCAGCACCGTCAGCCTGAATCGCGTCAAAGGTGTTCTTGCCAGCCTCGGCCAGAATCCCAACGCAGTTCACCACCGCATCAGCGCCCCGCAACGCATCGCGCACAGATGCATCATCGCGGATGTTGCAAAAGACCGGTTCGACCTGCCCAACGGTGCCATAGGTACGCACGAACAACGCTTCGTTCGGGCGGCGCACCGCAACGCGAACACGCCATCCCGCCAATGCCATGCGGCGGACAATATACCGCCCCACAAACCCGGAACCGCCGTAAACCGTGACCAGCTTTGCCATGATGATACCCCTGACCAGAAAATCTAGCGCTACAGATACATCCAGCCCCCCTCGGGAACAAGCAGCAATTCCGGCAGAGATCGCCTCGAAAGCCCGACCCGCCGCACCAAACCTAGGTTTTCCGGATTTATTTTCACACCGTTTCATTTTGTTGCGAGAATCCAATTGACACCCCCGCCCGACAGCAATAAACGCTCCCTCACAACCCCCCTGTGCCCAGGTGGCGGAATGGTAGACGCGCTAGCTTCAGGTGCTAGTACTGGCAACGGTGTGGAGGTTCGAGTCCTCTCCTGGGCACCACTTATCCCCGATAAGTCGCTTTTTCGTTTCGCTGTTACTTAGTGCTGCCTTAGCGATCGTTGTCCCTGCCCATCGAACTGCCCTTTTAAATCAGCATCGCATCTGCGGCATACCAGCCACCATCGACAGCGTCATCAAAGACGCCCCACTGGCGTCAGGCCCGCTTCACATCCATGTGATATGTCAAAAGTTAACTCGATTTGTCGCCACTTATCGCTAATGAAATTGCAGAAATTACTATAAACTAGGCCGGTCCGGATCATTTGACCGACCCACAGGCCACCAGAGGATAAAGACATGGCGAGCTTTTTTGCGTTTGGTATCGATGTTATCAACAATCCCGCCGTGTCCACAAACTCCAGCGCAGGCCAAGACGGCGCTGGTCAGATGACACTTTCCGGTGGCAGCCAGCCCTTCGCTGACGATGCTATCATCGAATTCATCACACAGAATGAAACGGCAGACGGTGAACTTGACGGGGGCTCGTCCTTCATCGGAATCAAGGTCTATGCCAGTGCTGCCGACTATAACGCCGGCATCGTCCAATATAATTACGTTCCGATGAACCCCGGCCAATCGGCGAATATCCAAAGCGATGTCAGCGGACTTGGCGACACCTACGTGCGGTTCAACGCCAACGTTCTGGTGCCCCGCACTGAAAGCGGTGCCAACGACCCAAGCGCGCCGACATTTGGGAATCTACTGGTGGCACTAGGTACCAATGCGGGCGACAATATCGGCACACTCAAGATCGACCGCAATACGGACCAGGATTTTGACGGCGACGGCTCCATCGCGCCTGGTACGTTGGAGGATGGCAACGGCAAGTTCTATGTCGGGAACACCGTGCCATGTTTCACTGCGGGCAGCCTGATCGCCACTGCAAAAGGCGACACCCCTGTAGAGCACTTGAAAGCCGGTGACGCTGTCATCACACGCGACCACGGCATGCAGAAAGTCTCTTGGGTCGGTGCACGTCAGCTGACAGCGGCGGAGCTGGTCGTCTATCCACACCTGCGCCCCGTTTTGATCACGGCGGGTGCTCTCGGCGCTGGAACGCCGGAACGCGACCTTATCGTTTCACCCAACCACCGAATATTTCTTTCCGATGCGCGATCGATGCTACATTTTGGTCAGGACGAGGTCCTCGTCGCCGCGAAGCACTTGGTGAATGGTGACACGATCCGGACGTTGACGCCTCCTTCTGTTCAATACGTGCACCTGATGTTCGAAAGCCATCAGCTTGTGCTGTCGGACGGGGCATGGACAGAAAGCTTTCAGCCGGGAGTAGAAACACTTCAAAGCATCGGCCAAGCGCAACGCGACGAGATCCTGGCGCTGTTCCCCGCGCTTTCAGAGCAATGCGGCATAAAGCAATACAACGCCGCGCGTAACACGCTGAAACGCCATGAGGCACGCCTGCTGCGGCTCTAGGGCGCGTTCAGGTTTATGGAGTGGAGCGGTTACAGTTTGCGCTCTTTCTGAGGTGTGTCTCTGCGAATCTTCGTGTTTCCGAAGCATCCCACTTCCGCAAATTCAGCTATAGGTCGCGGGACCTGCGTTACTATCAGGTCACCCCTCGCGGCATCACGTTGGCTCAAAGCGCCACAAAGCCCGCAGGTGATGCGGGCGTTTTTTACATCGTATTTTGCATTTTGGTTGCGGGAGTAGGATTTGAACCTACGACCTTCAGGTTATGAGCCTGACGAGCTACCGGGCTGCTCCATCCCGCGCCGGGTGCCAATGTTTTTGTATTGGCTTATTTATTGTCATCGTTGAGAGATACGTAGAGGTTTTGCTAGGTTTGGCGGTGACCTACTCTCCCACGTCTTAAGACGCAGTACCATTGGCGCAGTAGCACTTAACTGCCGAGTTCGGGATGGGATCGGGTGTTTTGCTTACGCTATGACCACCAAACCGAGTAAAACCTCTATGTTGCTGCTTTTGCCATTGGCAAAAGAGCAACAAGCGGGAGAGAGCGTATCCGAAGGATGCGCGTTCCCGCCTCCTCACCGTTCTGGGTAAGGATTTGTCCAAGTCAGTACGACTGATTGTATGTGTATGCTTTTGTCCGAGTAAGAAGTCTTTCTTCTACTGGATCAAATCAAGCCTATCGAGCAATTAGTACCAGTCAACTGAACGTATTACTACGCTTACATCTCTGGCCTATCGACGAGATGGTCTATCTCGGCTCTCAGGGATACCTTGTTTTGAGGGGGGCTTCCCGCTTAGATGCCTTCAGCGGTTATCCTGTCCGATCATAGCTACCCAGCACTGCTATTGGCATAACAACTGGTCCACCAGTGGATCGTTCACCCCGGTCCTCTCGTACTAGGGGCAACTCCTCTCAAGTATCCTACACCCACGGAAGATAGGGACCGAACTGTCTCACGACGTTCTAAACCCAGCTCACGTACCTCTTTAAACGGCGAACAGCCGTACCCTTGGGACCTGCTCCAGCCCCAGGATGAGATGAGCCGACATCGAGGTGCCAAACACTGCCGTCGATATGGACTCTTGGGCAGTATCAGCCTGTTATCCCCGGCGTACCTTTTATCCGTTGAGCGATGGCCCTCCCACTTGGGACCACCGGATCACTATGGCCGTCTTTCGACTCTGCTCGACTTGTCAGTCTCGCAGTCAGGCTGGCTTCTGCCATTGCACTCAACGAGCGATTTCCGACCGCTCTGAGCCAACCTTCGCGCGCCTCCGTTACGATTTAGGAGGCGACCGCCCCAGTCAAACTACCCACCACACAGGGTCCCGGATCCGGATAACGGACCGCGGTTAGACATCAAGCAGAACAAGGGTGGTATCTCAAGGGAGGCTCCACGCAGACTGGCGTCCACGCTTCAAAGCCCACCACCTATCCTGCACATGTTCGGCCTAATGCCAGTGTGAAGTTGTAGTAAAGGTGCACGGGGTCTTTCCGTCTAACCGCGGGTAACCGGCATCTTGACCGGTAATTCAATTTCGCTGAGTCTATGTTGGAGACAGCGGGGAAGTCGTTACGCCATTCGTGCAGGTCGGAACTTACCCGACAAGGAATTTCGCTACCTT
>OJDD01000361.1_pt1 | contig 13238 bp, 11 predicted proteins | sample 1592591 | NCBI WGS metagenome assembly OJDD01 (sample SAMN05416809, study PRJEB24817) | seawater metagenome | isolation source: Sea water | place: Canada:Atlantic | collected 2013-07 | reverse complement strand
CCGTATGCCCGGTGGTGTGAGAGGACGGGGGAGGTAACTCCCCCTCCTACTCGATATCTCCTTCTCGATAACCCAGAGCCGGTCCTGGCCCCAGCAACTGACAGTGCCGTACCGAAAACTGGGAACGCCCCAAAGACCGCACTCATACATGGCCTTGCGATTGCTTTCTGCCCATTCGCGCCAGCTCTCATCGTTCAGTCGAGTCTTTGCAGTCTGCCAATCCAGACCGGCGCGTTCAACGATCACCCTCAGGCCGGCGTCGGTCTCAGAGCGTATCCCTTCGGCATTGACGGCACGGGCGTAGGTGCGCATGTAGGCGATTTCACGGCCAAGAGAGCGGGCGTACTCGAACAGGGCGTAACATCGTTCAACACCCGGCCCGAGTGGGTCGGCAACAAAGCCGTAGGGAATGCCCAGTTTCCTGGCTTCTCTTTTGGTGTCGTGAAAGATGTACCATTTTTTCGTATCGGGCACGGATTGTCCGCGCATTAGCATGGGCAGAACCGGTCTGAGTTGAAGAGAAATATTCCACGCACTCGCCAGCTGTATTGCCCGTTCCAGGCCCAGATAGGAGTAAGGGCTGCGGATGGAGAAAAATACTTCAAGGACGGTGTCGGTAGTTTTGTGTCCGTCAGCCACACTGGGTGCGTCATTCGTCAATTCAGACCATGTGCGCGTAAAAAAGACAGTATTGGACGCGCCCCGATTCAGCCTCTGCTCGGTTAGACACCGCTCAAGATGGTCCAACCGGTCCACGCCCCAGAACCATTCACCCAGGTACCTCGTCATACTGCCTTGATAGTGTCCGAGTCGCCGGAGCAATCGTTCGTTCGCAGATAGCCGTGCCTCGTCATACCCTGCAGTCTCTGTTTCTGGTGGTGAGTTGGAATCCGAACGCCACAGAGCTTCTAGCACACGGACGGCGGTCATCAGTGCGTCATCGGTTTTTTCGGCATCAAGCAGACGGGCGGTGGCAGCCGTCAGTTCTGTCTCGGAGGGCGACGTCGGCCGGTCTGGAGGCGTGAAACCGTATAATTGTGCGAGCGCTGTGGCGTCCTGTTGAGCCCACGAACGCCAGAGCGCGGGCTCTGGGTACATTTCGTCGTCCAGTTGCCAGACCGTATGGAGCCGGAAACGCAGACGAAAGCGTTCCTGCAGTTGGATGAGGGCCTGCAGCAGGGGCAGTCCAAAAGGATCACGGGGATTTACGAACACCTGAACAAGGTCGCGTTCACCCCGCACCTTTGCCCGGATGCTGTGAAGGGATCGTTGCAGGGAATATCGGGGCGCACTGGAAAGTGCACGGGCGAGCCAGGGCATAACATCGGCTTTGACCGGGCGGCGCATAAGGTCGTCCCTTTGTTGTTATTGGTTAAGTTGAAGCCAGCGTGCCAGTTGCGAGCGGGGGTGTCGGCTGATGGACCACGGCAACCATACCATCACCGTCAGGATAGCCAGGCCCGCAGCTACGGTAAGTGCCGGATTCAACGTGAACGTGTTCCCCAGGCCCGCAAACACCACTGTCATTGGCAGCATGCCAACGAAGGTGGCGATGGCAAAGCGCCAGGCGCGTATTGCGGTAACGCCGGCGGCATAACTGATCAGGGCGAACGAGAAAACGGGTATCAGCCGGGTCAGCAGGATGGCAATGGTCAGAAAGCGTTGCGACCCATCCCGTGCAAACACAGGGTTGTCCGGGAAATGTTTGCAGATCACCTCACGCCCGAGGCAACGGGCAATCCAGAACGCCACCATGGCGCCCAGCAGCGCACCGGTTGCGGCGATGGCTGTTCCTGCAACTATGCCAAACGCCAGACCTGCGGTTGCACTGACGGGAAGCGTGGGAATGGGGCCGACCACAACAGCCATCGTCATCAACAGCATCAGCAGCAGTGGGCCGGCAGCCCCCTGGCTTTTCAGCCATTGTGAAAGGGTGTCCGGAGACAGGTTCGCAGGTATTCCCAGTATCTGTAGCAACCACCAGGCGCCTGCCAGGGCCGCAATTACCACAACAACGATGGCGATTCTCAGTGTCATCCAGTGCGCTCGTCTACAGCCAGAAATAATGAATCAGGGACAGATCGGAACGCCCATTGTTACAGGGCCGGTCACAAAGATCACGCGACCCCGGAAAATTGATCAGATAGTTCCTGTTTTGTTGTAACAGTTGCAATCCTCATGTGTCGGTATCGGTGAAACGTCAGTAAACAGGGCCCTCGGAATTTTTGGGCAGTGAGTTACCGGAACGGAGAGCGCAACAAGATGACTCGGCACTATTGGATGGGTGGAAACCGGTCTTACGAGCAGGACCGGTTCTTTGAGCACTATCTCGACAAGTCCCTGTGGCAGAAAGCGGATGGCCCCGAACAGTGGGACGCCTGCTGGTATACCGGCATGCCGGACCCTCACTATTTCGCCGGCGTAGGGCCGAATAAAAAGATTAACCACATCCCCGGCAACGCTGCCCTTACCGTCAAGAGCCGGCTATACCGCAGCCTGATGGATCTGCGGGAACGGGTGCAACGGCAGGAGAAGGGCAGCAGACATCTGACAGACCGCCTGGAATTTGTGCCGCGGGTTTTCTCCATGCCCGAGGATTACCATGCCTTCCAGGAAGCGGCGCTGGAGAATCCGGGCAAGCGCTGGATACTCAAGCCCAAGAACGCCGCCCGTGGCAAAGGTATTCGTTTGGTCGGTGACCCGGCCGAGGTGCCCATGGAGTCGTCGTGGATGGTTCAGGAGTACCTCGAGAATCCCCACACTATGCGCGGCAGGAAATACGTCCTGCGTCTCTACGTGCTGGTGTCTTCGGTTTCACCGTTTCGCGTTTACCTCTATCGCCAGGGGTTCGCCAAGCTGGCCTCGGCACCCTACGACGAAGAGAACGCCGATAACCCCTACAGCTATCTGACCAACCCCGACGTCAATGCCCTGAACCTGGACGCTGAAGTGCCGGTGGAGTTCGTCGATTTTGACCGTTACCGGGCCTGGCTGAGGGAGCAGGGCCATGACGATGAGGCTCTGTTTGCCAAAGTCGAGGACATGGTTGCCCTGACCTGTCTGGCAGCGCTTGAACCCATGCGTGAACGTTCCCGGGTCATCGGTGCCGACACCCGTGGCTGTTACGAACTCATGGGCATTGACTGTCTTATTGATGACAGTCTTAAACCCTGGGTTCTCGAATGTAATCTGAGCCCTTCCCTTGAGGTGTGTGCTGGCCCGGAAAGTGGGGGCGACATCGAGGAGTCCATCAAGGGTGCCCTGGTTGCCGACTTGGTTGAACTGGTGGGTCTGAATCGCCCGGCCGACGAGGATTCCGCATGCACAATGGTTGAGCGACTGGTGAGGGAAGCGCAGGGCGAGTTGGCCCGCAGCGGTGGCTTCAGGAATCTGGTACCGGGGGCGAATCCGTCGGCATACCTCCCGTTTATGGCCTTGCCACGGCTTTCGGATTGGGTTGTCGCACAGGCGCTGTCGGACCGTCCGCTGCAACAGCCCCAGCTTGAGCGCTGGTCGGCTGAGGACACCTTCAGTGAAGATCAGGTCTATCTCTATGACACCCGCCTGGGCCATCTGAGCAGCCTGAATGAGACCGCTTCGCTGATCTGGCTGATGGCCACCGAGGGCGCCGGGCCAGACGACATCGCGTCTGCACTGGTCGATTCCGCCGCCAAAAGCATGCCTGCCGCCCCGGATGCCTGGGCGATCCGCAACGATGTCTGGAGCACGCTGGCCGACTGGGTCAACAATCGGTTTCTGATTCAGTCGGAGGGGCAATCGGCGGCCCGGGCTACTCCGGAAGCCCTCCGGCCACCGTTCCCGGAGACGTCCGCCATGATGTCGATGGTGCTGTCCTGCGGTCGCTTCCGGGCCCGGTTCTTTACCGACAGCGCACCGCTGGTCAATCGGATCGAAAACCTGCTTGAACCGATGGCTGTTTCCGATGAGGCGGGTAAGGACTCGCTCCCCCGGCTCGAAATTGTCCGCGATACGCCGGGTTTCACATTGATTCTCGATGGCCAGGTGATCCATTCCCGGTTGCCGCTTTCGGCGGTCGCTGCTGCGCTTGCCAACTGCCTGGCAACGCACGCCGCCAGGCGCGATGACATCGCCGTTGACGCCGGCCTGCTCGTTGGCCCTGGCCAGTCTGCCCCGCTGTTTATGGTCGGCCATTGCGAGCCGGCCCTGCGTGACGCGTTCACCCTGGCGCTGTCTGCTCACTGGCGTGTTGATTCTGGCCGCGGGGCGCTGCTGCCGGCTTCGGACGAGTATCGCGTTGAGGGGCTGGGATTGCCGCTTCAGGACATCGGCCGGGAGGGCGTGTTTGTGCCCGCGCAATCGGGCCTGACCGGCAACACCGGTCAGGTATTCGCGGTGCTTGTGCCCACGGAAGAGCCACTTCCGCACAAAGCCGGGTTACAGGCCATGACCGTGAACGACGCACTCAGGCATCTGATTCCCTGCTGTTGTTCGGAAGGCGGTCTGCCATTGAATACGGAAGGTTTCACCAGGCTGGCGGTCTGGCTGGAAAGCTGCGAACGCTATCTGGTGGATATGAATAATCTGGAGGCCGCTGCTGCGGCGCTGTCCGGGCGGTGTTCTGAGAAGGCGCCGCAACAGGCATCCGGGAGCCGTTGAGCGCATGCGCTCTTCGGCTCCGGGTATAGAAAGGCCGGGTACGAAACCTGGCAGTCACGTTACAACCAGAGGGGACACATCATGTCCAGAGAAACACAGAGACACAGACTGCTCGGCAAGCTTGCCCGGGGCATGGCCTACACCGGCCCCGTAATCGCAGTTGTTATGGGTGCCTCGGCGTTCAACGTCTCAGCCGCTGATGTTACGGCAGAACCGGGTTACCTGATGCTTGCCGCCGGAGAGGCGGAAGCTGAGGGTGAAGCCGGGAAGAAGGGCTACGGCGAAGGCGAAGCGGAAGGCAAGGCCGAAGGTGAAGGTGAAGCAGAGGGAGAAGGCGAAGCAGAGGGTGAGGCCGAAGGAGAAGCCGAGAGCTGAGCCGCTGGTCGGGTGGGCACGGGTAGCGCCTGTGCCCACACGGTCGCTTCCAGAAATCAACCGACCAATAGACAACGGATGACTACCATGACACAGCCAGTTTCAGACAGACGTCGGGTCGTGAATGATGTTGTTGAAGAGAGTGCCCACGCCATCGGGCAACTTGTCGACCTGTTGGAAGCCTTGCCCGGAAACCTCTACCGGCAACGTTTTGGTCACAGGAAGCAACATGTGATTGGCAAGCACGTCCGTCACATCATTGATCATTACAGTGCCCTGTTGGCGGCGACCGCGTCCCCCGGGGTATTGCTTGACTATGAAAACCGAAACAGGGACCTGTTGCTGGAAACAGACCGCCAGACCGCAGGCAACCGTCTTTCAGACATTCTGGAGACGTTGCGCAACAGGTTTGGCACAAAGTATGCCGCCGAGCTTGCAATGTTGCACAACAGTGACGGCCAGAGGCAGGTGGTAACCACCAGCGTGGATCGTGAACTGGTGTTTCTGGCCAGCCACACCATTCACCACATGGCCATTATCGGAATGCTTGCCGAGCAGGCCGGTGTGGACGTTGGTGGCGACTTCGGAGTCCATCCCTCGACCTTGCGCTACCTGCAAAGGCAGGCGTCGGACATGGCCAGAAGCGCTTGAATCCGAGCGCAAAAACAGCACCACGGGAGGTTACTGATATGTCTACCAACAAACATCGAAAGGCGCTCTTACGCAAACTATCCCGGAACCTCATGGTGTCCGTTCCCATGATGACGGTGGTGGCAGTAGCCGGTTTCAGTGCTGGCTCTGGCGCGCCTTTCGGGCTGGTCCCATCCGCTGAAGCCGCGCAGGGTGAAGCAGAAGGAGAGGCTAAAGGTGAGGCAGAAGGTTCTGCCAAAGGAGAAGGCGAAGCCGAGGGCCGTGCCGAAGGAGAAGCGGAAGGCGAGGCTGAAGGTGTATCCGCCAGTCTCAAGAAGGCGGTTCGTCGGCCTGAAGATTACACGCCCTATCAGGGCAATGTAGCCGATCTGAGAGCCCAGGGGGAGAAGTTGTTCAACGACACCAGCCTGTCCTCCAACGGCCTTGCCTGTGCCACCTGTCATGTAAACGGAGGGCTCTACAACCCGACGTTCAAAAACGAGTATCCCCACGTTGTGGCCATGGGCCAACGTGATTTCGGCATGGATATGGTGTACCTGGATGAAATGGTCCAGATTTGCATGGTGGCGCCGATGGCGGCTGAGCCTCTGGAATGGGGGTCTGAAGAGTTGGCTGCGTTGACCGAATACTCACGAGTGGAGCAAAAGAAATTCATCGACAAGCAATAACGTCGCTTTGCATCAGTGAGTCTGCTGTCGATCCTGGGTGGGGCCAAAACCCCACCCTTTTTTGTAATCAATCTGCGTTTTGAGTGTCTCTCTGGAAACACAGAGAAACGGCGAGGGGCCTATGAAACCGGTTGTGGGACCAGAAACGGAAAGGATCAGCGAAGAATTAGCTGTAGTGAATCAACCGCCTTCAAAGCGCTCTTTCCAGGAGTGGGCCAGACAGCTGGCGGGCTGCCGTTTGTGCCGAAATCTCACAGTGGCGGCCTTCGTCGCCATTCTCGCCATTGAGGTGGCCATTCTCATACCGTCCTATCGCAATTATGAGGAGGATCTGCTGAGTGAGCGGGTAGATATTGCCAGTCAGGCGATCATCACATTCCTTAAACATATCGGTAGCCGTGAGATAAGCCCTGCAGCACTTGAAACCCTGATAGCGAGTAGTCCGCTGGTTGGGGTTTCCCTGCGCAGAGAGGGTGTCGGATATGGGGCGGGAGAGGCCATTGAGTCGCCACAGCCTGCCGACGGGGTATTACGGGCCGCACCAAGAACGCCGAGGGGAGCGATTGATCTTTCCTGGGGCTCTGATCCGATGCTGTCGGATTACCAGGTCCTGGGGCGGGTGGATGTCAGTGATGTGCCCTCTGAACTGGTTGCGTTTGTCTTTCGCATCCTAGGCCTGTCACTACTGATTGCGGTTTTTGTCACGGTTGTCACCATGTTTGTGGTCGATCGGATGATGCTGTCTCCGTTGCTGAAACTCAGAGCGCGTATTTCCCGTGCCGGTGATGATGCCGAACACCCTCTGAGGTACCTTATGCCCGCCGGGCGTTGTGATGAATTCGGCGAGGTGGAAGGTGCCTTCAATAGCATGCTGAAACAGAGTGCCTCTTATCTTGCACGGCTTCGGTTGCTGAACCGGGAGCTTGACCAATTGCTGGATGAGCGAACCCGCAGCCTCCGGAGAACGGAGCAGGAACTGGAGATCCGCACCTTATACGATCAACTGACCGGCCTTGCCAACCGCAGTCTCTTCGAGGAGCAGCTGGACCGCTACTTTGATCAAGCCCGCCATGATGCCCCTCGCAAAGAAGCCGTTCTGGTTCTTGGGTTGAATGATTTCCAGGCGCTTAACGGCCTGGCCGGCCATGACACCGGTGACCGTGTGTTGCAGGAGATAGCCCGGCGGATCGCAGGTTACATCGCCGATCATGGCCATGTGGCCCGGCTGGGAGGTGATGTATTCGGGTTGCTGGTTGGAGAGGCTGGCCGAGCCCCGGCCGAGAGTATCGAAGCCCGGATATCCTCGATCATAGAAGCGTGTGAGAGGTCGGTTCAGGTGAGCGGGAAAACCTATGAATGCGAGATCAGTGCAGGGGTGGCTGTCAGGCAATTGGACGGCCAGGATGCCAGAACCCTGCTCAGTCATGCGGAAATTGCCATGCATCGGGCAAAAAAGTCACCGAGCCAACGGATACAGTTCTTTGCGTCGGAGTTCGGAGAGCAGGTCCTACGCAGGCAGGAGATGATCCACAGCCTGAAAGTGGCGATCCAGAATCAGCAGTTTCAACTGTATTACCAGCCCCAGTTTGACCGACTGAGACGGTGCACTGGCTATGAGGCGCTCCTTCGCTGGTATCACCCCGTGCATGGCCCGGTATCACCGGCGGAGTTCATTCCGCTGGCGGAGGAAACCGGGCTTATCGTCAGAATCGGGGAATGGGTCCTGGAGCAGGCTGTTGTTACCTTGAAAGGCTGGATCGGCCAGGGATTTACGGGGCGTATTGCGGTGAACGTGTCCGCGTTGCAGCTGCACGATCAGGATTTCGCCGACCGGATTTCGGCTCTGCTGCAGTGTTATGGCGTCACGGCTCGACAACTGGAATTGGAAATTACCGAAACCGCATTGATGGAGGATGTTAAGTGCGCCATGGCTACCCTGAAACGCTTCCGCGAATTGGGCCTCGCTCTGGCGGTGGATGATTTTGGCACCGGTTATTCATCGTTGGCGTACCTCAAGGCATTGCCGGTATCTCGCATCAAGATCGACCGTACTTTCGTAACAGGTTTGCCTGATAACGAGCAGGATGAGGCTCTTTGTAAAACCATTATTGCCATGGCTCACAATATGGGCTGTGCTGTTATCGCCGAAGGTGTCGAAACCGAGGCTCAGGCAAGCTGGCTGGCGCTGGCTGGTTGCGATGAACTGCAGGGCTTTTTGCTGGGCAAACCGGATTTTCAGGGTTTTCGGGGCGAAACAAATTTCGAATACAGCTGAATGGGCGGGTTTACTCCGCCCACTGGAATTTCCGGTAATCAAACCCCTGCTCCAAAGTGGGTTTGATGACGTCGAAATAGGGGGAAGCGTCGAAATCCCGGGGTGCGAACAGAGAGTGATGGCGAATCCGGAAGTACTCGCGCTTCTGGGCGGCGCAAACCAGATCGTCCTCTGATTCGGACAGGCTTACCGGTAATATCGGGTACCGGAGCGACTGGAATCCCTCGGCAATGAACGTAGAGCAGATCGCCCGCGTGGGGTCACTGCTGCCAAGGGCCAGCAGTGAACGTCGGTAACGGGACGGTACCGGTGGCGTCGGGAAAAGGTAACGTGCCAGATCCCAGACGTTTTTCAGGTCGTACTGATGGCCGAGCCGGCTTGTCGAGTAGTCAATCAGCTTGCTGATGTCGTGGTCACTGAGCCCGACCGGGCGACAGATACGGGTATGGGTGTTGCGGTAAAACGAGAGTGAAAGTGGGCGAATGCCTTCCTCCAGATCCGCCTCGACCAAAACATGCGGCTCGCCATTGTCTGCGGCTCCAAGTCCTGCATCCGGCCCCAGGTATAAAGCGGCATGTGACCAGGTTGACTGGGTCAGGTATTTGATAGCCACACTGATTCGGGTGTTTCCCTCCACCAGCAGGACATCACCGGGCTGAAGCACCCTTTCCAGAGCCTCCCAGGCGCATGTGCGCACCGACTGCTCGGTGACCTGTTTCGAAAGATAGGCGGCCAGGCGCCGTGATAGCCAGTTCAGTAGCATCGGTTACCCCGATTGTTGTTCGTTAGAGCGCGGGTTTGATACTCAAGACAAGCAACCGGGGTAACTGTTACAGCGCCGAAGGTCTGTTCTACGCTGTGGTGGGAACCGGTTGCCTGGACAGCGTAAGGGTATCGTAATCGCGAAGCAGAAACAGCGCTGCACAGGCCGCGAGCATGGGCCAGGCCGCAAAAAACAGAAGATTATCAAAGGGCTGCAGGTACTTCGCGAAAGCGGACAGCGTAGAAACACCGTGGAAGATCAGGATCGCGCCGTAGGTCCAGGTTTTCAGCAGGCCCGCCACAAACAGCAGAATCAGCACGAGTTGCGCAACGCCAATGATGTAGAAGGCCGTTTCGCCAAGGCCGTCAAGTCCGAAAAAAGCGCCAAATACTTTGGCCGCATGCTCAGGTTGTACCAGTTTGTCCAGAGTCCAGAACAGGAACACGGTGAATACACCGAGTCTGAGTAGTAGCAGAGCGAGGGGTAACTGTTTTGGCATTTTAGTTCCTTAGGTGATTTTTGAACGATCGCTCTAAAGACAGGGGTGCCTGAAGAAAGTTCATGAAACACCAACTGAGTTATGAAACTAACGAGGCCGAAAAGTGTCTTGAGATTCCAGTGTCATTTCGCAAATTGCTGCACAGAAAACCCAGCGACAATAGAGTCTGAAGAGGTTCAGATCGAACGTATCCAATCTATCGGTAAGAAGGCGGAAGTTCTTGAGGGATACCGTCTGATTGGTGTTATACCAAAACCTGTAAACTGAGGTATTTATGAACAAACATAATTGGTTGCTTTGGTTAACTGCTTTTGCCATTGCTGGCTTTTCGGCACCCATGGTCTGGGCTAGCGAATATAGAATTGAAAATGTAAAGGGAGACGTTTATCGGTTTATAGACGACAGGCATCGTTCGCTCTTTCTGGTGACGGATGAAGGCATATTGATAACGGATCCATTAAACGAAAGTGCGGCTAAATGGTTAAAAGCCGAACTAAAAAAACGGTTTGATGTGCCGGTCAGATATGTTGTCTATAGTCACAATCACAGCGACCATATATACGGTGCAGAGGTGTTTGATAGTTCGGAAACGACTTTTGTTGCCCATCGGCTCGCCAAACAAGATATTCAAAATACGGGGGCAAACACCGTTGTTCCGGATATGACGTTCGATAACAGTATGGATATCTCCCTTGGGGAGCACACTGTCGAGCTTCGATATCATGGCCCAAATGATGGTCGTGGCTCAATCAGCATGTTGTTCCAGCCGGAGAAGTTGTTGTTTGTCGTCGACTGGGTTGTGGTGGGGCGAATGCCATGGCAAAAACTCTGGAGTTATGACATTCAAGGAGTGATCAATTCCACCAGGGACGTGCTTGATCTCGATTTTGAGGTTTTTGTCGGCGGCCACGCAGACATTGGCGACAAAGCCGATGTTCGTCGCTATCTCTCTTATATGGAGGAACTGTACGCCGCTGTCATTGACGGTATTCATGCCGGAAAAAACCTGGAGGAGATGAAGCAAAGTATAACGTTGGATAACTACAGTGATTTCAAACAGTACGATGAGTGGCTGCCATTAAATATCGAAGGCGTGCATGAGCGTTTGATGGAAGAGTCAGGAATGTCGTGGCGGCCAGGCCTCTGAAACGTAGCGTGGTGCCAAAGAGGCCATCCGTTTCGAGGGTGCCAGTGCAGAACGCTGGCACCCTCGGTTGTTATCTGTAAAGGGTTCTTGGTACCAAAGACAAACAACCGGGGTAAATGATACAACGCTGTGGTGTTCGATCTACGCTGTTGCGGGAACCGGTTGCCTGGACAGCGTAAGGGTATCGTAATCGCGAAGCAGAAACAGCGCTGCACAGGCCGCGAGCATGGGCCAGGCCGCAAAAAACAGAAGATTATCAAAGGGCTGCAGGTACTTCGCGAAAGCGGACAGCGTAGAAACACCGTGGAAGATCAGGATCGCGCCGTAGGTCCAGGTTTTCAGCAGGCCCGCCACAAACAGCAGAATCAGCACGAGTTGCGCAATGCCAATGATGTAGAAGGCCGTTTCGCCAAGGCCACCAAGCCCGTAGAAAGAGGCGAACACCTTAACGGCGTGCTCGGGTTGAACCAGTTTATCCAGGGTCCAGAACAGAAAAACAACAAAAACGCCGAGCCGGAGTAGCAACAGGGCGAGGGGTAACTGCTTGGGCATTCCTTTTCTCCTTTTGAGTTTTGAGTGATCGCTCCAGAGACAGAGGAGGGTTATAGGAGTTCCATTGTGAAGCGAAAAACCGCGATTCCGTCAGTCCCGGGTGTAACGTCAGCAGGAGTCAAGTGTCGGTACAGGAAAGCCTTTCTGTTGCCGGCCGATGTCGTGGAGAAAACCAATGAGGATGCAGAATCTCACCATTATCGTGTTGTGCGTTTCGCTGCTGATTGTCGCCGGTCCGGGCCTGGCTCAGGAGAAGAACGGGTTTGATCTGAGCAATGCGCTGATACCTGCTGAAGAAATTCTCAGTGGCGGGCCGCCCCGCGACGGAATCCCCTCCATTGACAACCCAAAGTTTGAGCCTGCTGACGGGGCGCTGCCGTGGCGGGAGAGCGACCTGGTCATGACCTATGACCAGGAGCAGGCGCGATACGCTTTTCCGATAGGTATTCTGAACTGGCATGAAATCGTTAACCACGAAGCAAACGGAGAGGCCGTTCTCATCACTTTCTGCCCCTTATGTGGTACCGGTATGGCATTTGATCCGGAAGTGGACGGGCGTGATCTGACCTTCAGCGTTTCAGGCCTGCTCTATAACAGCGACCTGCTGATGTACGATCACCAGACCGAATCGCTCTGGTCTCAGATCGAGGGGCGTGCCATTTCCGGCCCCCTCGCGGGCACAACGTTGGAGCCGATCGCCATCCGCCATGAGCTCTGGCATAAGTGGCGACAGCGTGTGGGCGATGATGGCAGAGTGCTCTCCACCGATACCGGACATCGCCGGAATTATCGCCAGTCACCCTACGGGGATTACGACCACTCTGAACGACTGTACTTCCCGGTATCCAGCACCAGCCGGAAATATCACCCGAAAACCTGGGTATTGGGTTGGACCCATGATGGTGTAAGTAAGGCCTGGCCTTTTCCAGAGCTTGCTGAGCATGGGGACGGAGTGCTTGAAGACCGAATCGGAGGTAAAAAGGTCAGCATTCGCTTTGATGCCGACGTACCTTCTGCAGAGCTGCGGGACGAGTCAGGTACGCTCATTCCCGCTACCAGAGCGTTCTGGTTTGCCTGGTATACCTTTCATCCCGAGACACAGATTTTCGAGGCAGATGAAAGTCTTTGAGGTAGGGTTACTCAATAACTTCGCTGATCTGCACTGTGGGCTGGGCATTGGTGAAGTTGGGAATATCTCCCAGTATCTCTTCGGCGTGTGGACCAAAGGCCGTCTCGAACTCACTGACTGAATCGAAGTACAGGTGCCCCATGGCGATGAAAGCAGGGGCTTCCCCCGGTGCCCCGCCGGCAATGCCGGATTCGATGGCTGTGCGTTTACAGGCACTGCCCAGCTTTTGGCGGACCAGTGGCATGTGGGTGTCGCGGTAGTAGTTGATGTCGAAGTGGGTGTTTTCACTTTTGGGGTACAGCACGCTGACTTTGATCATTGCCGGAGACCTCGTTTTGGCATGAGTGTTCGCTTCATTTCCATTTGATCCGGTAAATACAGTGCCAGCAATGGCACTTTAGAACGAATCTGAATGATCACTCAGGTTTGGTGCCCCCGGAGTTCCGGGCATTGAGCGACTCACTGACGCGCTCGTCGATCCGGCGCACCAGATCTTCGTCCAGCTGCTGGCTCGAGTGGGCGCTCATAAGCTCTATGCTGG
>OJDD01000353.1_pt1 | contig 13413 bp, 10 predicted proteins | sample 1592591 | NCBI WGS metagenome assembly OJDD01 (sample SAMN05416809, study PRJEB24817) | seawater metagenome | isolation source: Sea water | place: Canada:Atlantic | collected 2013-07 | reverse complement strand
AGCTGATTCCGTGGAAGCAGTTGGAGAAGAAGGTAGCCCTATATTACCCCAAGGGCCAGACTGGCCGGCCACCGTATCCGCTGCCGACCATGCTGCGAGTCCACTGCATGCAGTTGTTCTATAACCTCAGCGACCCAGCCATGGAAGACGCCCTTTACGAGATCGAATCCATGCGGCACTTCGCTGGTCTGAAGCTGGACCGCCTGCCGGACGAAACCACCATTCTCAAGTTCCGCCATTTCCTTGAACGCCACGGACTCGGCAAGGTGCTGTTCAAAGAAGTTAACAAGCACTTGGAAAAGAACGGCCTGATGCTGCGCGAAGGCAGCATTGTGGATGCCAGCATTATTTCGGCACCGAGTTCCACCAAGAACAAAAGTGGTCAGCGGGATCCAGAGATGCACCAAACCAGGAAGGGCAATCAATGGTATTTCGGCATGAAGATGCACATCGGCGTTGATGACACGCTCGGACTGATCCACAGCATCGACACGACGGCCGCCAACGTCCACGACATTGTGCCGGCCGGCAACCTTCTTCACGGTGACGAGCAGCGCGTGTTCGGTGATGCCGGTTATCTTGGCATTCAAAAGCGGGATGAGCATAAGGATCGCAAAAACGTCTCTTGGTTCATTGCCAAACGCCCCGGTTCTCGTAAAAAACTGGACGACCGAAAGTTGAAGGCTGAAAAGCTCAAAGCCAGCACCCGTGCCAAAGTGGAACATCCGTTCCGGTACATCAAACAGGTCTTTGGCTACAGCAAGGTTCGCTATCGCGGCCTGGCTAAAAACAGTAACCGATTACACTTGCTGGCCGCGTTCAGCAACCTGCTGATGGGTGAAAAATACCTGCTGGCGTAGTGCCAGTGCGCCTGTTTTCCGCCGAAATGGCGGGAAACGGGCAAAAAATGAACAAATAGAGGGGCTGATCGTGCCTAAATTGCCTTTGAATAGCTTTTTTTGAGCTAATAAAGTTATTCGGCAAGAAATCAGGCATTAATCAGACCCTCCTTAGGTATTTTTTTCCATATCTGCTTTCCTTATAATGGGGAATTAGCTAGTTAGCAGCTCTCTAAAAGGGCCAATGATGAGACAGATACAGTCCCAGCCTAGTCTTGCAATGCGAGTCAAAGAGGCGATACTTGACGAAATTACTAGTGGTAGGCTTGGACCTAAATCGAGAGTTATTCAAGACCAGATTGCCAAGAATCTTGGCGTTTCCCGTCAACCGGTACAGCAGGCTCTACATATTCTCCGGAGTCAGGGGGTTGTCAGGGATGCTCCTGGGCGCGGCCTTGAAGTAGTACCTCTGGACCTGACCTATGTTCAAAACGTTTATGATTTACGGGCGGTCATTGAAGGCCTCGCCAGCAGGCAGGCTGCACTAAGTCGCCCCGAACAGGCTGTGGAGAGAGGGAAAGAACTTATTGACAAGGGTAAGGACGCAGTTAGACGAAGTGCGTTTAGGGAAATGGTTGCATGCGACATGGAATTCCACAATTGGATCTATGCACTGTCAGATAACCCACTTATTTCTGCCACGATGGAAACTCACTGGACAACAATACAGAGGGTTATGGGTGAAGTTCTACACAGTGACGATAAGCCCCGCAATATCTGGGATCAGCACGAAAAAATCGTTGAGGCTATAGCGAAGGGAGATGCTGACAAGGCTGAAGAGGTTACAAAGGAGCATATCCTTTTATCTGCTGGTTACATGATCGAACATTTGGGGTTGACTCAGCAGGGGACAGATACTGACGCAGAGGCTTCTTAGTAGATATACCAGATACATACAGGGATCGTCCACCGACTGCTAGTGAGGAGGCTGGCCCATACGGGGGATCTGTCCGTTGCTTGGGCGGATAGCTCGATAGGCCTGTCCGTCGTGGACGGCTAACTAGCCGAGGGTGTAACTGCCACCTTAGCTCAAGCGCCCGGTGTGTTACCTTCATGGATTTCGCGGGATTCGTACCAGTCGTCCCGGTGAAACACCGGCTTTCCCGGCGGGTAAGGTGATAGAGGCTCGCCCTCCCTCGTTTGCCATAAGGCATAACCAAACAATTTGCGACCGAACACGCGAGTCACTACGCTTTTGGATTCATTCACCCTCAATCGCAGTTTGTCGCAGCAGCGCCATCACCCGTTCGCCTGTTTTCTGGCTACGCACTTAGAGGTTGCGTCGAGTCTCCCCGAGGCGCTCACAGCACCGTATGTGAACCTTTCAGCTCATATGGCTCCTCTTATCCAACCTATCCATACAGCCACGGCCAGTGTGCAAACAGCCGAGGGTTCTGCCGAGCAAAGTGATCCAGCCAATGCCTGGCAAGCTGGCGATGCCCCCTGAGCCGTTTGAATTTTCGGGTCGCCCATTTCACGAAGCGTCGGTCTATCTGCGCAGCGTCGAATACAGTGCCGACTTGTAGAAAACACCGTAGTACCTAACCCAACCCCTGATCCACGCATGGAACATGTTCGCCAGATCGAGCAATGACTTGTCAATGCGACGGTGCATCTCCCAACGCCGCACCATCTGGCGAATGGCCTTCCCTGCCTTGTTGCTGATCGCCGGTGTGAAGTTGATGAAGTGCTTCCCATAACGATTCTTCGACCCCCGAGGGCGGAAGGTATAGCCGAGGAAATCGAAGCTCTGTGCCGGGTAGTCTTCTCGCCGGTCATCATCCTTGCAGTGGACGATCTTGGTCTTCTCCAAATTGAGTTCCAATCCACACGCATCAAAGCGCTTTTCCAGTGCGGCGTTCCCCAGTCGTGCGGGTGGCACTCGCCATCCGGCATCATGGGGGCGATCAGCCAGCGCTCTGGATAGAGCAAAATCCAGCGCGCCCTGGCATGATGGCGAACTGCCTTCAGCAGCATCTGATGGTCGATATTGTCGAAGAACCCCTTAATATCGAGGTCGACGACCCAGTCATATTGCTAGCAGCGCTTCCTGGTCTGTGCCAGTGCCTGATGCGCGGACTTGTTTGGCCGGGTACCCATAGGAGCCCGGGTGGAAGTGTTTCTCCAACCTCGGCTCCAGGGCCTGCTTGACCACCATCTGGGCGATACGATCCGACACAGTGGAAAAATACCCAGGGGGCGGGCCTTGCCATCGCTCTTCGGGATATCGACTCGCTTGACCGGTGGCGGCAGGTAGCTGCCCGACGCCAGACGATTCCACAGCTTGTAGAGGTTGTTGATCCGATCCCCTTCAAAGTCCTCAATCGACAGGCCGTCAACACCTGCTCCGTCCTAGTTGGCCTTCCCGGCCTTCCATGCCCGCTGCATATTCTCTCGTGCGAACGCCTGCTCCAGCTGACCTCGCCCTGCACCCTCCGGCCTTCGTCGCGGGAGCCCTGTTTCATCGCTGGTCGCGTCCGGCAAGGCTTCATCTTCCTGTTCTGCAACCCGCCCCGCTGGCGCGGGCATCTGATGCTGTGGAGGTATCATCACCAAGGCGTTTGACGCCCCTTCTCGCTCCGTGTTAGCACGTCGCCCTTTCAGGCATAAGGCGAGACCTCCCCTGGTAAGAGCACACTCCTTCACCGCACAACCGCCGGATATACATCGCTTCGCCTTGGCCACAAGAGCTCGGCGACTTCTTGTCCGCTCGCCCTGCTCGGCAGCGCCTCGTATCCGATTCTTGTTAATCGGCTCGCAGTTATGGTCCACGCTTCCTCCCCACGGTCAGTCGCCCTTCCGCAGTTGCGCTTTACGTCATTCGCTGTGGCCAGCTCACGGGGGGCTTTCATCTCCAGGAGTGCGTCCGCGCCGGGCGCACAAAAAAGCCCCCTGATGGGGGCAAGCAATGAAGCAACTGGCCGCTTGCATTGAAAGCGGAGACTGCCAAATCCAGGCAGAGAAATGTGCACCTCCGTGTGCTGACTTAATACTGGATTCTATGTGGAGAAATCCAAGCACAACACCTCTTTGTGAAAACACCGACCGCATCGAAGCGATGTCAGCCATTTGTGACCAGTCTTAGGACGGATCATTTTTGCTGTTTACCTCCAAAAAATAAGGGGGCGCAACAATTCAAATCAGTGAATTCAGAATTCATTGTAGACGAAATTCGGCGAGCTGTAAAGGCCGAAAACAATATAAGCATATAAGCAACTGTTTTCTCGCTTTCATTTTGGGAGTCGCCTGAAAATATTGTGTGGTCGAAATAGCGAATCCAGAATTCGTTTTTCTAACAATTGACAACCAGAGATGACCATTATGTGGACTAAACCAGCGTATGAAGATCTGCGCATCGGTTTCGAAGTCTCCATGTACTTCGCTGAACGCTAAAACAGCCAGTCCCAGCGGTTTGGCCGTTTTATTTTCTGAGTCTCAAGTTATGTTTGTCCAAGTTATAGGCTCCGCTGCTGGCCGGTGGCTTTCCCTAATGGAGTTTAACTGCGCCAACTGTGATGGCTTCCGTATGGGCACTCTGAGTGCCCAGGCCCGCACCAAGTCTTCAATCGCCGTCAGTGATGACGGTGAACGCGGGATACTGTTTAACGCCTCTCCCGATGTTCGCACCCAGTTGGCCTCGTTTAGCGCCATGCGGCCGGCTAGGACACTCCGGGGCGCTGGCATTGATGCCGTGCCGGCAAAGTGCAAGATTCTAATTCACATTAACAACACCAATCCGATCCTGAACGAGGACTCGCGGCCAGAAGAGCTGCGGATCATGCAAGTAAGGGAGTGCAGGAACTGACGTTTCGCACAGCGTACAACTCTCGACGCTTCTCAGATCATTGATTTGACAAACTCGGAATACAGAATACAATTCAGCTAAAGGTGATCGGGAGTACTTGTGTGGCTTTTCTACTCTCGCCCTACGAAGTGCTCTTTTGAAGCGGGCTCGGGTTTTCATTTGAGGCTGAATCACCTCTTTTCATAACGATCAAGGTTAGGTTGCAAGCGGCTTAGCCGAAAAGCTCCGGATCCGTTTGGTACTAAAGACCAAAGACGTTTGCTTGTTGAATCTCCCGTGTTGAGGTGCACGGATATTATGGACATTTACTTAACAGGTGGACGTGGAGCTTCGCATCATAATGAGGTTCGGATTCCGAATACAAGTATATTGAGGAAAGTTGGAAGGTGTTAAAAGACTTTGCTTCATAGCAAAACGTACTGTTTCTGGGATGGCAAAACCAATCAGAGAGTCTGAACCGTGGATTAAAACTATCGTGAGAGAGCCGATGAAAGAACAGTTTTACGATGCAGCTCCTAATGCCACTCGCGTCGCGCCGGAGCGGGAGTTGGAACGAGTATACCCAGACAAGCCCGAGGCAGTCATGTTGTTTGGCTCCTGCGTGGTCGATTTGTTCTTTCCAGAAGCGGGGCTGGACGCTATCCGGCTGCTGGAATTGCAGAATGTCCGCGTGGATTATCCTCAGGATCAGAGTTGTTGTGGCCAGCCCGCCTGGACATCCGGGTACCGAGATGAAGCCAAAAAGGTGGCCCGTGCCCAGATGGATATTATGGACCGGTCCGGTCTGCCTGTGGTGGTACCTTCAGGTTCCTGTGCGGGTATGTTCCGGCATCACTATCGGGCGCTTTTTGCGGACGAGCCCGACACTCTCAAACGAGTGGAAAACTTGGCTGAGCGGACCTTTGAACTGACCGAGTTTCTGCTGAAAGTCTGCAAGGTTCAACTGGCGGACCAGGGGGTACGTAGCAAAATTGCTTTGCATACCTCCTGCTCGGCCCGCCGCGAAATGAACACTCACCTGCACGCCCGGGAGCTTCTCGGGCAGTTGGATAAGGTCGAGCGTGTGGAACATGACCACGAAAGTGAGTGCTGCGGATTTGGCGGTACCTTCTCGGTACGGATGCCGGAAGTCTCCGGTGCCATGGTGAAAGACAAGACCCGTTCGCTGATGGACTCCGGCGCAGTGGAAATGGTCACCGCCGATGGTGGCTGTCTGATGAATATCAACGGCTCCCTGGAGAAACAGCGGGAGAGCTTCCGGGGTCGGCACTTGGCCAGTTTCCTGTGGGAGCGGATCAATGGCACCAGCGAAGGGGAGGTTGTATGAGCCAACGTATTCCAGTTACTGAGCTGTCCCCGGACTTCCGGGGCCGGGCCGAAGAGGCGTTGGGGGACTGGCAGCTACGTAACAATTTCCGGGTTGCCATGGACTCGCTGATGTCCAAGCGGGCCAACGCCTTTCCAGATGCCGACGAGCGTGAAGGCCTGCGGGAACTGGGTAACCGGATTAAGGCCGGTGCGCTGTCCCGTCTGCCGGACCTGCTGGAGCAGCTCGAGCAAAAGCTGACCGAGAATGGCGTCAAAGTCCATTGGGCGGAGACCATCGAGGAAGCCAACACTCTGGTGCACGGCATCATCGACGTCCGCAAGGGCAGCCAGGTAGTGAAAGGCAAGTCCATGGTCAGTGAAGAGATGGAGATGAACGACTACCTGGCGGAACGGGGCATCGAATGCCTGGAATCGGACATGGGGGAGTACATCGTCCAGCTTGATAACGAGAAGCCCTCCCACATCATCATGCCGGCGATCCACAAGAACGCTCGTCAGGTATCCAAACTGTTCCACGAAAAGCTCGGCGAACCGGAGACCGAAGACGTTGATCAACTGATCCGAATCGGTCGGCGAACCCTGCGCCAGAAATTCATGGAAGCAGATGTGGGCGTTTCCGGGGTGAACTTTGCCGTCGCCGAAACCGGAACTTTGTTGCTGGTAGAGAATGAGGGCAACGGCCGCATGAGCACCACGGTGCCGGCAGTGCACATCGCGGTGACCGGTATTGAAAAGGTGGTCGCCAACCTTCGGGATGTGGTACCTCTGGTATCCTTGCTGACCCGCTCGGCCCTCGGTCAGCCTATCACCACCTATGTGAACCTGATCTCCGGCCCCCGCAAGCCAGACGAGCTGGACGGCCCGGAGGAGGTGCACTTGGTGCTGCTGGATAACGGTCGCACCGGCGCTTTTGCCGATGCCCAGATGCGCCAGACCCTCAACTGCATCCGGTGTGGCGCCTGTATGAACCATTGCCCGGTGTATACCCGCGTCGGTGGCCACACCTACGGTGAGGTCTACCCCGGACCTATCGGCAAGATCATCACGCCGCACATGGCCGGGCTGGATAAGGTGCCGGACCATCCAAGCGCTTCCTCTCTTTGTGGAGCCTGCGGTGATGTGTGCCCGGTGAAAATTCCGATCCCCGAGTTGCTGCAACGCTTGCGCCAGGAAAATGTGAAGGATCCCGAGCAGCTCCAGCAGGTGAAAGGTGGCGGCGCCAAATTTTCCCGGAGGGAACGATGGATCTGGCGTGGCTGGCAGATACTCAATACCCGGCCGGCGCTGTATCGCAGCTTTCTCTGGGCGGCGACTCGCTTTCGAGCGTTGGTCCCGAAAAAGGCCGGTCCCTGGACCGAGAATCACAGCGCACCGGTGCCCGCCCGCCGGTCCCTTCACGACCTGGTAGCCCAGCATCTGAATCAGAACGGAGGCCGGTCATCATGAGTGCCCGCGCGAACATCCTTGGTAAATTGAGAAATAGCCTGGTGGGCACCACCCCCCGGCCGGATGATTTCGACGAGCGGCTGGTGACCGAACCCTGGCGCTATGCGCCCGAAGACCGGCTAGCCCGAATACGCAGCCTAATGGAGGCGGTTCACACGGAGGTGCACCAGTGCCAATCTGACAACTGGCCAGCTTTGGTGGCCGAGCTGTTGGCCAAACGCAACCTCACTAACCTGTTGTGCGCTCCGGGCAAAGAGCATGGCCGGGCCATGCAGGCATATTTTGAGGCGACCGAACAGACCGTGGAGTTGCTGGCCTACGATCGGCCTGTGGAGACTTGGAAAGAAGAGCTGTTCTGGAACGTGGATGCAAGCCTGACTGGCACTCTCGGAGGCATTGCCGCAACCGGCACACTGGTGCTTTGGCCGGACCGCGACGAACCCCGATTGATGAGCCTGGTACCACCGGTGCACTTTACACTGCTCAAGGCCAGCGAAATCCATGACAACCTATATGACATGATAATTGCTCAGGAGTGGGCAGCTTGGTTGCCCACCAACGTATTGTTGGTGTCTGGTCCTTCTAAGACTGCAGATATCGAGCAGGTGCTGGCCTATGGTGCCCACGGTCCCTGCGAGCTGATTGTGCTGATTCTGGAGGATGCCTGAATTTTACTCTGGGGAGTTGGGCGGGGGGTGCTATTCAGGATGAGTGATCCTTGATAGGGAGATCGCGTCGTGAGAAGAAGATAGTTTTGGTTCTAAATCAAGTGGAAGTGGATGTGCTCGCCCCATTATTCTGTCGAAGCATGGGCACTGACCCTTCACCGGAACCTTGCTGATCAGCCTTTCAATTTCACCAACAGCTGTTCTGTCAACTCCCTTGCATCGCCATAGAGCAGAGCATGCGGGTATTCGGTTTGAAAAATAGAGGGTTCTCGACCCAAGAGTAACCGGCCGACATGCCTCGCTTCACAACCACAACCCGATGGGCTTTCCACACATCGAGAACCGGCATTCCGGATATTGGGCTATCCAGATCCTACGAGGCGCTCGGATTCACCGTATCGTTGGTCGGGATCACTAGCGCGTTCAATGGCCAGGCAGTCGACCCACCACTGGATGAATGGCGAATCCTACATTCACACCGTTGTCCTTGAGCGGTCAGGTAGGCGGTGTTTTCGTGGTCAGAAAGTACCCAGCCATAACGATCGTCGCAAGGAGAATGGCAAGGTTGAGCCAGTGTCGACCTGGCAGCATCATGGGCCGACTGGCAATTGAGCCGCGAAGTTTTCCCCAAGCAATGATGGAACCGGTAAAGGTGGCTCAGTAAATATTCTTTGCATACTGAATTCTGATGAGCTAGATTTATAAACGGTGAAGGGCGTCGCTGGGCCCTCACGAACATAAGACTTTGTGAACAACAACAATGTTAGGAGTGCATGACAATGACGAACCATTTCCATGGGAGGTTAGCCTTGAGTGTTGCTGTAGCAGCATTGGTGGCGCAACCCGTTACTGCGGATACTTTGACCAAATTAGTAAAACCTATTGAAAACTATACTCCCGTCACCGCAGAGCGCTTAGAAGCGGCTGATCCGAAAGATTGGCTACTTCCCAAAGGTAACTACGAAGGCTGGATGTATAGCGGTCTTGATGACATTTCTGCTGAAAACGTTGCTAAGCTGGAACCCGTTTGGAGCTATTCCACCGGCTTGGATAGTGGCCATCAAGCTCCTCCCATTGTTAACGACGGCGTGATGTTTGTGTCAACGCCCTATAACCATGTCCTGGCACTGGATGCCAAGACGGGCCAACTGCACTGGCGCTACCAGCATGACAATCCACCGGAGCTTGGCGTGCTGCACAATACTAGCCGGGGCGTCGCGCTGCTGGGAGACCGCGTCTTTGCTGCGGGCCTGGACGGCACCCTGAACGCACTGGATGCCAAGACCGGTAAGCGACTTTGTCAGAACGTTATTGGTGATTGGTCGATCGGCGCCTATATAACCTCTGCACCCATGGCGATCGACGGCAAGATATTGGTTGGGCCATCAGGCGGCGAGTATGGTGTCAGGGGTTTCCTTGAGGCAACCAACCCTGACACCTGCGAGCAAGAATGGCGGACCTACAGTGTTCCAGGGCCGGGTGAAAAGGGGCACGAGACCTGGAAAGCCGAGGGTGTTCGCCCAGACGCCTGGAAATACGGCGGTGGTAGCATGTGGATGCCAGGAAACTATGATGCCGACGCCGAAAGGATCTATTGGGGTGTAGGTAACGGTTCGCCTTGGCCAGGTGACCAGCGCCCAGGGGATAATCTGTACTTGGCCTCAGTGCTTTCTATGAATCCGGATAACGGCGAAATCGTTGACCATTACCAGTACCACCACAACGACAGCTGGGACTGGGCGGCCATGAACGCGCCAATGTTGATGGATTACGAACGCAATGGCGAGACCGTCAAGGGTCTGATGAGCCCACAACGCAATGGCTATCTCTATTGGCTGGAGCGTAACGGCAAGGGCCAGATCGACTATGACGAAGGCAAGCCGTTCGTCTATAACAACGCCTTCAAGGAGCTTGACCCAGAAACCGGGCGTCCGACCTATGACTACGACCATGTCCCAGCTACTGGAAAGGTGGTGGAGTACTGCCCAAGCCTCTGGGGCGGTAAAAACTGGCCGTATGAAGCCTATAACCCCAAAACCGGTATGATGTATGTGCCGGCCAATGACAATCTCTGTAACGAGTGGGAAGGGCTCGTGCAGGAGGATGTCGATCCCCGCTCGGGTCAATGGTGGGCCGGAATGGAGCTGACCAGCCTTTCTCTCTATATGCAAGACCCGGAGAAGAGTGTTGGCGTCATGCAAGCATGGGATACTGGATCGCGTGATATCACTTGGAAGCACGAATTCGGAAAGACCATGACTTGGGGCCCAGTTCTTACAACTGCCGGAAATCTAGTGATCAGTGCCGGCACCAATGATCGTATTCTGCGCGCTTTCCATGCAGAAACTGGGGAAGTATTGTGGGAGTACCCATTGAGCTCCGTCTCCATCGCTCCCCCTGTTACCTACGAGGTGGATGGTAAACAGTATCTGGCCGTGGTTTCCGGCTATGGTGTAGATGCTGCGTGGACCAACGGTGTACTGGCCGAAGCCGATCCTTCAGGTGAATGGGTTTCGGATGTACCATCAGGGGGCACGATTCACGTGTTCGCGCTGCCGGACGCCTAACCTTTAAAAGCTACCTGCCACGGCGGATAGGATCCGTCGTGGCACTTTTACCTTTCCTAGCTGCCAAAGGAAGCAGAAGGGTGTTTTTTGAGTATATAAATAATAAGTAAGTATTCCCATTGGAGGCCGATGGACATGAAAGAGAAGGATAAGTCTTGTTGTAGCTGTAATTGCAGTAGCACAGAAGAAACGGTCGACACCTCTCGGCGTGGTTTTATCACTAAGTTGGCACTGGGCGTCGCTGCGATGCACTTGCCGATTTCTGCAGTAGCCGTTAACGAAAAAGAGGCGAGCTCTTTGCCGCCTCAGGTTGGCGACCGACTCACGTATCGACAAAAGTCCCGGCGGGGTCCGATGCTCAAACCGGGAGATCTGGAAATTGCCGACAAACAATTGGCCGTCGTGCCAGTTGATCCGGATACTGGGATTGTGCGGGATGGTTCCCGTTATAATGAGATAATGTTGTCGCGATTTGACCCGGCTGAATTGGACGATCTGACGACCACTCGCGCCGCGGAAGGTGTTGTCGCTTATTCCACAATTTGCACCCACGATGGATGCTCTGTGTCCACTTGGGACTCGGAAAAGCATCAGCTTGTTTGTCCGTGCCATCACAGTATATTTGATCCCAAGGCTGGCGGTGCATTAGTCTCGGGTCCTGCCTATAGATCTCTTCCGGCACTGCCTCTGGAGGTAGAAGACGGGTATCTGGTAGTCGCAGCATCGTTCACAAAACGGGTCGGCGGAGGTATGAAGTAATGAATATCCGCACAAAAAATCGCCCTTTCGCGTTCGCACTATTGGTTCTCGCGGTATCTCCGGTAGTGGTTGAAGCCAGGGCCATCGGTGGCGTATCTTGCGACGGCGGTTTTTTCGTCAACGCGCCAGATAAGCGGATTTTCTGGATACAGGATTTGAAGGGGAAAAAAACCGAGGTGCATGACGGTAGCGAAAAAATGGTAGTTATTGCCGAATGTAGCCACGGAGTTGTGTCAGTGTTCTCTGATGACTCCGGTCGGTCGCGAGCATTCTATAGCCCGGACTGTAACAATATCAGCAAAGCTGAGGGGGTAACTCAACAAATCTATGAGGGGAACTATGCTGTTACGGGACTGGATATCAACAATAAGGGGCTGAAGATCGAGCTGGATTCAGGCGAAGAGGTTGAAAGCCAGGCGTGCAGGCGGCGCTAAACAGATTAATTAATCGAAAACGTGGATCTGTAAGCGGCGCTCTCTCGAGGCTATTTAATACTGCCGCAGGCGCTGATACGCCTGCGGCTTTTTGTTGTGCGCAGAGCATATACGTGCCAGATTGTCGGGCGCAGTCCCGGTGGAGATGACTTGAGGGTGCAAATGCCCTGTGGTCCTGCAGGGACTCCGATCCAATCGGTAAGTTGTCTGGCAGAGATACGAATTTAAAGAAGCTATTAGCAAACCCTCCGCTGACGCACAGCAATCGCATGTAGCGACCGCACATGTCTCTTCCGTGGAAGTCTCTTTCTACGTAAGCGTTTATTCCACGACGTAGTTGACCTACTTCACGTCACGGAGAGGTCTTAATAACTCCGGTCAGACCTTGTATTGTTTGGTGCCGTCCTCAGTTAACACGATCACGCTCTTGCGGTTGATGTTGGTGACGATCCCCAGCACGGGTTCTTCTCGGCCCTCGAAGGTCACTTTCAGGCCCACCCGCAACTGGTTCAGCGCTTGGGGATTTTCCTGGTCCCGCAACTCATCAATATACTGGTTCAGCTCTAGTAGCTGATCGATGCTCATGCCCTCAATGCGCATGAACGGTGGCCTCCGGCTGCCCAACTTATCGGGTCCACTTCAAATCGCTTCGAGTTGCAAATGGCTCTTCCTTTATCGCGGAGATAGGTAAAGGCCTTAGTAAGCTAACAACCACGCAGCAGGCGCAGCTGCGGAACGTGTATGGCGCGATGTTTAGACCGACCGATTATTAGTAGGTAGCTTTTAATCAGTCCCGTGCGGATTACCGTACAATTGAGGCTTTGCTCGGAAAGGGGCGGGAAATCAAGTAGTTGCCCTGAAGGGTCACAACTAATCATAGACTGCCAAAGTTAGGTAAGAAGCTTCGTTTAGTGCGGAGTTACCATCTTTATTACCATGTAAATGGCATCAAGAGCGCGAATGAATCACATTAGTTACCAACTTAATTTTTCTGCCTATTTTTTGGCAGCTGAAAAATTAAGCGTTGACGAGCTATTTTGTTACCGACTTTATTATTATCCTACACTGCTGTGGGGTAGCAATAAAATTGGTAGCTAAAGGGAGATGTTTCTTGTTTGAGCAATTAATCGTCTGAATAGAGATGGGAACTCAAACTGCCTCTGTGGACAAACCAATCGGCTTTACGTTGCATACTTCGAAACCTTTGGCTAACTGAGCAGTTCGGCCCATTTCAGTTGTACACGCCGGAATGAAGTCGGCCGGGTGGCTAAAGAAAAATACCAGAAATCTCCAGCCTAATCGTGAAAATTGATCCCGCCAGCAGTGGTGGCAATGGTGACATTCAGGGCAGGTCAAGGGTATTAGGTTAAGCTCATGATATGGCTGGTTCCGCATTTGCCATAGAGTCCTTAGATGGCTGGACGAGTGATTTCCAGGCGTCATACGTGCTGAGGAAAACCTGCCCCGTGAGTTCCTCACAGAAATGAGTCCGCCGCAGACCGTCCA
>OJDD01000351.1_pt1 | contig 13465 bp, 8 predicted proteins | sample 1592591 | NCBI WGS metagenome assembly OJDD01 (sample SAMN05416809, study PRJEB24817) | seawater metagenome | isolation source: Sea water | place: Canada:Atlantic | collected 2013-07 | reverse complement strand
CGCTATATGGATTTAAAGGAAGGCTGGGTTGATCGTCGTATTTTTTGGGAGCAAGAGATTTATGAGCAAGAGTTAGAGCAAATATTTGCTAAGGCTTGGCAGTTTATTGCGCATGACTCGATGATGCCGAATCCTAATGATTTTTATACCACCTATATGGGTGAAGATGGTGTTATTGCTGCCCGTCAAAAGGATGGCAGTGTGAAAGTGTTTCTTAACTCCTGTACACACAGAGGTAATAAAATTTGCTATGCCGATGATGGAAACACTCGAAACTTCACGTGTAATTATCATGGTTGGGCGTTTGGAACCGATGGTGAATTAAAAGGTCTATCAAATGAGCACGTGTACGATGAAGGTGACATCGATAAAAGTAAATGGGGCTTAAAGCAAGCACGGGTAGATAGCTACAAAGGTTTAATCTTTGCTACATTTGATGAAGAAGCTCCTTCACTTGAAGAGTTCTTAGGCGACTTTAGATGGTATTTGGATATCATGCTTGACCAAGATGACGGCGGTACAGAGTTTATTGGTGGTGGTATCAAAAACTATATTAATGCTAACTGGAAATTCGGTGTTGAGAATTTCGTAGGGGATGCCTATCACGCCCTATGGACGCATGACTCAGGCTTTAAGGCAATGAATAACAATGAAGGCTTTCCACCAGCTGATCCAACAGATAGCTACCACGCCAGTATGAATGGTCATGGTTGGGAATTTGGCACCGAAGGGCTGGCCGATATTGCGATTTTAGGTCAACCTAAAGTGCTTGAATATTATGAAAAAATGCGCCCAAAAATGGCAGAGCGCTTGGGTGAGATGAGATCAAAAATATTCGGTTCCTTGGCATCGGTATCGCTATTTCCTAACTGTTCATTTTTACCAGGTATTCAAACATTCCGTGTCTGGTTACCAAGAGGCCCACATAAATTTGAAATGCGGATGTGGACTATCGTGAATAAAAATATGCCGGATGAAATTAAACAAGCCATTAATATTGGTTGTATGCAAACGTTTAACCCAGCTGGTGTGCTGGAAATGGACGACGGTGAAAACTGGGAAGGCAATACATCCGTTAATAAGGGTGTAGTAACGCGTAGAGGAAAGCTGCATTACGGTTGTGGAATAAACCGTAGAATTGAACATGAAGAACTGCCAGGTATTGTTTATGCTAGTCAATTTAATGATGCTAACCAACGTCAATTTTATGAGCGTTGGGCTGACTTGATGAACGCGAAAAGTTGGGATCAAGTGCCTACCCGCTACACGCCGCGCTATGCAGGCAAGAAAACAGTCTAGGGGAGCTGAAGATGACAAACGAAACAACAAGTAATAACAAGGTCGCTTCTTTAGAGTTGATTAATGAAGTACAGCAGTTTTTGTACCGTGAAGCACGACATCATGATAATGAAGAGTTCAGAGAGTGGTTAACAATGTTAACTGAAGATATTCATTATTGGATGCCATATCGTTATCAACGTTATCGTAAAAATGAGAAAGAGCCGACGATTTACGACACGGCTTATTACAACGATGATATGGAATGTTTGGTAAAACGTATCATACGTACCGAAACAGGTACGTGTTGGTCCGAAGACCCAGCAACTCGAAGTGCCCATGTGGTGACGAATATCGAAGTTGAGTTAACGGATAATCCAGATGAATTTAGGGTTTATTCTTTAGTGACTGTGCATAGAAACATTAACGAAGACGAAGAACACACGATGTTAGGCCACCGAACAGATTTAATTAGACGCGTAGACGGTGTGTTGAAGTTAGCTAAACGTAAAATCATTCTCGATCAAAATATCTTCAAAAATAAAAGTCTAAACGTTTACCTTTAAAATAAATTAGATTAATAAAGCACCGTTAGTGTCCTATTAATGCCTTATATTAGACCCTGCCTAAGCAGGGTTTTTTAATGGAGTTAAATCAGTGAAAAATGAAACAATTAAAGCCGTGGTGCTGTTAAATATTGCGGGATTACTATGGGGCGGGAATATGATTTTGGGTCGGTATTTGGCCGATTTTTTAGGCCCCTGGTCGATTGTTAGTACACGCTTGGTGATTGGGGGCTTTATTTTTATATTATTGCTGATGCAAACAGGGGAGCTTAAAAAAATTAAGCATATTACAAACTGGTGGACGTTTATCGCGTTAGCAATTTTCGGCGTTATATTTTTTCAGTCCCTGCTCTACTATGGCTTAAGACTGACAACTTCAACCAATGCCGGCTTGATTAACTCCTTAACACCACTGCTGACTGCATTTATGGCGGCGGCTTTCTTAAAAGAAAAATTAAATTATCATCATTGGGTTGCAGCGGCCGTCACTATTTTTGGCTTGTTGTTTATACTGGGCGAAGGGGATTTAACCAATTTATTGCTGCTTAATTTTAATGTTGGTGACCTATTAGTATTAGGTGCTGTTATCAGTTGGGTGATTTATAGTCTTATTGCTAAAAACGCGATGATAGGGATGTCTCCCCTACTCCTGACGGCTTTAGGTGTGCTGCTCTCTCTTGTTGTGGTGATCCCATTAGGAATATATGAGGCAAAGGTCATACAAACACCTCATTTAACAGTTAATGCATTCTGGGCCTTAATGTTTATTAGTGTAGGGCCAACGGTGTTGTCATTGTTATTTTGGAATAAGGGTATGAAGGTTATCGGCCCATCGCGGGCTTCATTGTTTTTAAATACGGTGCCTGTTTATATTATTATTATCAATGCCGTGTTTTTGGAAGAAATGCCTTATCAATACCAAATAATTGGGATGGTTTTAATTTTTATGGGCAGTTTTTATGCGGGTTTAAAAGCGCATAAACCAAAGCTAAGGGATTAACACAGGGCTGCCAATTCTATTGCGTTGAACTAGATAGTCGTGAGCCTTGGCCACATCAGACAAGGCAAAGCTCTCCCCTACTTGAATATTGATGTGGCCTTTTTCAAGCATTGCTAAATAGCGGGCCGCACTGTCAAGTATCTCTTGTCGGTTTCTCGTGTAATGATATAAAGTTGGGCGAGTTAAATAAAGCGAGCCTTTTTTTGAAAGCTCTAAAACATCAAAAGGGTCGGGCTTACCTGATGCATTTCCAAAACTAACCATTAGTCCTCGCACACGCAAACAATCAAGTGATTGGGTAAAGGTGTCTTTACCGACGCCATCATAAACAACATCTACTTTTTGACCGTTGGTAATTTCATCCACAGCCTTAACGAAATCCTGCTCAGTATAATTAATAACAAAATCACAACCATTACGTTTCGCTATACGGGCTTTTTCAGCAGAACTAACAGTGCCAATAACGGTTGCTCCAACAGCTCGGGCCCATTGACAGGCAATTTGGCCAACACCGCCCGCGGCGGCATGAATAAGGATGACATCGCTCGGTTTTAAAACATGTAGTCTGCAAAATAAGTATTCAACCGTCATACCACGTAGCAAGCTGGTGGCGACCGATTTATCATCAATATTATCGGGGATAGGAACCAGTTCATTAATATCAATGACCCTATATTGTGTGTAGGCACCCTTAGCGGCAGAATAAGCCACACGTTGACCAACTGAAAACTCAGTAACGCCCTCGCCCACTTGTTCAATGACCCCAACGGCTTCATCGCCTAAGGTGGCAGGTAAATCAATTGGGTAGAGACCAGAGCGGAAATAGGTGTCTATATAATTAACACCAATTGCAGTTTGTTTAAGCAGTACTTGCTGTGCTTTAGGCTCTTCGATAAGGCTCGTGTCGAGTTTGAAAACACTGGAATCACCAGTTTGATAAATATTGGCAGACAAGTTTGTATGCATATAAGTTCCAAGAGGTTAATGGTTTGCAGAAATTAGCAAAGTATAGTTTGCAAGTAAAATCGAAATTTAAAAACTTTGTTTAATGAAAAAAGTTGATGCAAACATGAGTAAAGCGACTATATACTGTATAGAAATAAGCGAAATATGGCTAATGTAAAAATTGGCGCGGCTTTTATTAGCCTAATTCTAGTCAAAAACCATTGACAAATATATCTGGATTATTATAGTTTTGAACGCTTGTTTGATTGGTAGTGAAGTTAAATAATTAATAGATTCAGCTGATGAGGGGACATAGTGAAATCGATAAATCTTAAAAGAATAAAAGGCGCACGCCTTTTGTGTGTGTTTGCCTTGGCATTTCTGGCGACAGGAATTGCAACGGCAGAAAACGGAACGTCAAGTGAACAAAGTGAGTTTCAACGACTTTGGCCGGATAACCTTTATGCGGTTGAGTTTGTAAACGAGAATATTGGTTTTATAGCGGGATATTCGGGTTCTGTCTTTAAAACAGAAGACGGTGGTGAAACATGGTCTGCTATTTATATCGGTGTTAATGAGTTAATTCGTCACTTATCTTTTGTAGATGCTAACAATGGATGGGCGGTCGGCCATCGAGGCTCTATTCTACACACAGCAGATGGTGGCTTTACATGGGTTGTTCAGAAACAAGACGAAGGAAATTATTTAAGAGATATTTCATTTGCAGACGTAAATAATGGCTGGGCTGTTGGACATGGCGCGGCTATTTGGCATACCTCAGATGGCGGTAAAAACTGGGAAAAGCAAACTTTAACAGGCTTTGATGGTAGAGACTTACCAAGGTTACATGGTGTTGTGGCTAAGGATGCAGATAGTGCCATTTTAGTTGGTGAGTTTGGCATGATTGCCCATACTGAAAATAAAGGTGAGCTATGGTTGGTTAGCTATAACCCAAGTAGAGCTACATTGCTTTCAGTAGCATCACATGGTGATGGGGCAATTGCAGTAGGTTTAGATGGGGGTGTGGTTAGTATTGCTTTGGCAACAGATGAACAATGGGCTGAAGTAGAAGCGATTGAGCAAGCGCTGCAAGCAAAAAAAGAAGAAAAAGCAAGAAAGAAAGCAGCCCGTAAAAAAAGAGAGTATGTACCTGAGCATGTAGAGCCATTACCAAAAGTGGATACCAACTACTATATAACAAAAATAGACAGTGGTCTTAGCAATCACCTATATGATGTATCAGCAACAGCGAGCAATGAAGTTGTTGTGGTAGGTGCTTCGGTTATGTTTAAAGTCTCAGAAGCTGAAAAGGAAGTCGCAGCTGCAATAGAAAGCGATGATGCTACGGTAGAAGTCGTTACAGAGCCTACATATACAGTAACAAACTTGATGCCTGAAGAAGGCTTCCCACTGCCTTATACTTGGATTGGCGGTGTGGATGTGACTGAGTCGGGCACAATCTGGGCTGCGGGTTTACGTGGAATGATCGTAAAAGGTAATTTGAATGATATGTCTTTTGGACAAAAACTAAATATAGCTGAGTCAGAGAACGTAAAGCTGATATCTAGTCGTTGGGGAGAAAAATAATGATTAATAAGTTGTCTAGCTTTATCTCAAGAAGGCCGGTGCTAGTTGCATCAATATTGACGGTGCTAACTATTATTCCTGGCTATTATGCGTATAAGGGTTTGTCACTTAATGTGATCCTTGAAGAAATGCTACCCGCAAACTCTAATAATGTAGAATTATTTTTACGGTTTGGTGAACAGTTTGGTGGTGCAAATACAACCTTAATTGAAGTAAAAAATAAAAAAGGGAATATTTATAACCTAGATTATTTAACGAAGTACAAACAAATAGCCGAAGACGTTTATTACAATAAACATACTTACCGTCACTTAAGTCAGTCTTTAGTATTAAGGAAAACTAAAGCTATTTCTGGTGGTGGCGGGCGTGTGGGCGTGGATGCGCTTCTATGGCCAGACTTACCTAAAACTGAACAAGAAATGACACGGATGCGTCAGTTTGTTAATAAACAATATCGTGGCCTTCAAGTATCTAACGATGAGACTTCAGCGATAGTTATTACAGACTTTAGAGACGAAGCTGATAAGTTAGAGGTTTTGAACTTTTTCCTAGATTTACGTGAGAAATATGAAGGGGAAGACTTAGAAATCAACTTTGTTGGTCGTCCAATTCTTCTTGGGTATATTTATCAGTCACTTGACTCAGTTTTCAATATTTTGGCAGCATCACTATTGATTATTGCAGTTATTTTGTTCATGTATTTTAGAACGTGGGTTGGGGTGTTTATCCCAATGTTTACTGCAACAGTTGCTACCATTTGGGGATTAGGTGCAATGGGTGCGGTTTCTTATAATTTAGATCCGTTGCTTATCCTACTTCCAGCATTTATTTTCGCTATTGTATTGTCGCATGGGGTACAGTTTACAACGCGTATTTTAGACAATATTGCGGCTTGTGAAGAGCGTCCCTCACATTGTCGAGAGGTTACTAGAGACGGCTTGGCATTGTTATTGGTACCAAGTACCGCTGCCATTATTACAGATGCAGCTGGTTTTGGTGTGTTGGGCTTGGTAGCAATACCTAGTATTGAGTCGCTAGCGGTTATTTGTGGCCTTTGGTTACTTTCAGTTGTTCCAGCGCTGATATTCGCTGCTTCTGTGATGTGTTTGATTAAACCACCTAAATCACATAAAACAGGTTCAATTCTTCTCAATAAAATTTGGGGAGCGGTTATCAATATGGAAGACCATGCTTGGACGATGGTTGGTGCTACTGCTTTATTGTTAGTAATGGGTGGTTGGTACTCACAAAATCTAACTGTAGGTGATACAAAAGGTAGTGCAATTCTGTGGCCTGAAGCCCGTTTTAATAAAGATGTAGAGTCAATTAATACAAGGTTTTCCTTCTTAGGTACCGATATTATGCAGGTGTATGTAGAGGGTGAAAAAGACACCATGCTTGACCCATCTGTTTATCATCAAACAGAAGCGTTAGATCGTTATGTGTATGAGCATATGTCAGAAGTACGTCCTGCTATTAGCTTGGTACCAATCATTAAATTGATTAACTCTGTTCTTTTTGAAGGGGATCCTTCATACGCGATCATACCGGACACGGCAGAAGAAGTTGGTTTTGATATTTATATGTTCCGTTCAAGAGGTGAGCCTGGAGACTTTGCGGCTTATACAAATAAAGAGTGGGAAATAGGTAACATCTCCTTTTTCTTAGAAGACCATAGTCGTCCAACAATCCAAAAGCTAAGAGATAATCTGGATGCTTTCTTTGCTAATGAGAAAGAAGTTGTTAGTGATGCAAAGTTCCTTTATATGGGTGGACAAGTTGGTATTGTTGAGGCACTCAATGAGGAAATTGTTAATTCAAATGTGAAGACGATGGTTGCAATTGCATTTGTAATTTTCTTTTGTATTGTCTTGTACTATCGTTCTGTAACAACGGGTTTAATTCTATTGTTTAGTTTGGCTACTGCTAACTCATTGACATACGCTTTTATGGCTTGGAAAGAAGTGGGCTTAAACGTTAGTACATTACCACTTGCTGCACTCGGTGTAGGTTTAGGTGTGGACTACGGTATTTATATGATTGATAGAATTAAAGAAGAATATAAAAACCTAGGGATAAAAGATGTTCATGAAGCAATACATCAGGCTTTCTTAACATCGGGTAACGCGATATTTATTACAGCGGTTACCATGATTGCGCCATTAATTCCTTGGGCTGTTGCATCACCATTAAGGTTCCAGGCAGAAATGGGTATGTTGCTAGCACTTGTATTATTTATGAACATGTTAGGTTCGTTACTATTCGTACCCGCAGCCATTGCCGCTTTCCATCCTAAAGCATTGTTTAAAATAAAAGAAAATGCTGCGTAGCAATAAAACAACGTTGTTGTAAAAATGACAAAAAACGTTGTTTATCTGTGTGAAATGACGTATAAAATAAGTGTTAGAAATGTATTACTGTAAATAATAAAGGGGAAAAGATGAAGAAAATAACAAAAATAAGTCTAGCGGCTATACTGGGTGCCTCCATGGTGGCACCTGCTATGGCGATAGATACAGGCATAAAAGGCCTAACCCAAAGTGGTCGAATTAAGTTGGGAGCGTCTGTACTATACGATCTACCAGATCAAGGCAATAAAGCAGGGCCAGCAAACTGGATTATAGAATCTAAAACAACGTACCGCCCGAATAGACAGTGGAGTTTCATTGGGAATTTCTGGCTACGTGGTGATTTGTCTTCACAGTTCACCAGCTATGACTCACCAAATGGTGGTTTACCCGATCAAGTAAATGGTGCAATCGTGCCAGGTACGGGCGCTTTTACGCAAAATGCTAACTTTAATCTAAACTCAAGTAATTGCTCAGGCAACGCATATTGTGCTGAGATGGACGATGAATTAGAAGTGTTAAAAGATTGGGAAGATATTGTTCGTGAATTATCCGTTAAGTACCGAGACAGAAAAGGCCGTTTTTCAGTAAAAGCAGGTCGTTTCCAACGTGGCTGGGGTCAATCAGATGGTTTGCGATTAATGGATGTATTGCATGCTCAAGACTTGCGTCAACGTTTTGCATTTACAGACTCTGATGAGCTTCGCTTACCAGCTTTAATGGTGTCAGCTGATTTTAACTTCAGAAAGCTTGGTATAGACGGGCCGTTTAAAGCCCTTGGTATGAAAAACCCATCTTTGGAAATTAACTTTGTACCAGAAGTTCAAACATCTAACTTCATCATTAACAACCCAACACCAGGCGATGAGACATCGGGCGGTATTTTTGGTTTAGATTGGGCTGATGTGAATGACACAACAGAAAATGGACCAGGCTTAGTTGGACTAGGTTTTAATTTATATGACAATAAACCAAATCGTCTCAGCTTAACGGATGCAGAATGGTCTATGCGCTTAAAGTTCGGAGCACTAGGTGGCTCAGCAACCATTAATGCGTTTTATGGACAACAAGACTTACCTGTTTCAAAATTGTTAGGGTCTACATTAATTATTGGCGATGGCACAAATAATCCAAATGCAGCAGGAGCGTTTACTCTTCCTACTTTTGACGCAGCAACAACTGAAGCAATTGTACATGGACAAGGTGGATATCTTGATTGGTTAAGATCTGCAGACAATACTGTTAAAACTGGCGCAGCTCCTACTGTAGTAAGTCCATTGGTAGCATTTGGGTGTGCGGATCCTTTTAACGGTATAGCCGGTGCGGCTTGTTCAATTAACGGTGAAGTTGAATTAGACTATGATTATCGTCAATTGATGGTTGGATTTACCTTTGCACGTGATTTAAGTGACTTTATTAGAATTGGACGTAAAGGTTCTGCGCCAACTGTACGTTTAGAAATGTCACATGAGTTTGATCGTCCATTTAATCGTTCTAGAGTAAATCCAGGCGCAACATTCGGACCATTTGATGGTAGTTTTGCAGGCGAAGTAACTGGCTCAGGTGTATTAGCTGTAGAGGCTAGCCGTAATATTGTTAAAGAAGATATTACCTCAACCATGATCGGTTTCGATTTCCCATTATGGGTACCGGGTTGGGAATCACAAGCTAAATCTATCTTCACTAGCTTACAATTATTTGATATCTATACACATAATTCAGATCAAGGCCTATTGCAACAATCACCCTATGCCTTTACTGAAATACAAGATCATCAAAACTTTGTAACCTTTGCTTGGAATGCACCATTAGATAACCAACGTTTAGTACTAGATGGTTTATATATTCGTGATTTCCAAGGCTCAGGTGATTACTACCGTCAACGTATTGATTTTAACTACTTTGGCGATTCATGGCGTCCACGTGTAGAAATCGCTCATTTCTCAGGCAACAAAGAAAGTGCACCAATTGGTACTTTTAATAATTCAGATTATGTTGAAGTATCTTTAACGTACCAATTCTAAAGTAATAAATATATAAGTTACCTGCCAGCGATAACGCTGGCAGGTAACTTAACCAAGGTAAATTAAGTTTAATAAAGGAAGGAACAGAAGACGAGTAGAATAATTTAATAATAAAATGAGGAGAGAGAGATGGTGGTAAAAAAAATAACAACATCACTGACACTGGCTGCTGCAATGGCAGTAAGTGGAGCGACCTTTGCAGATACCAATAGAGCACTCGAAGCTTGGAAAGAGTTTGCAGCTGAGCAAAATAATCCCAATTACGATAAATGGGTAAGCCTTATTTCACAACCAGCTGCGATTGAAAAAGCTAAAAAGTGGAAAGAATTACGAGGCTATGATGCTTATGACATCATTGATAAAACAGAACTTCCCGCAGAACTAAAACCCGGATTAGTTATCACGAAAGATAACAAAGCAAATTACCCTTGGCTCAAAGATTATCTACCTAAAGAATTGTATGATGCTGTAGGTAGTTCTTGGGGATCTATTGGTAAAATAACCATCGTACCCACGAATACTTATTATATGCATGATGGCTACTATAAGGGGACAAAGGAGATCATAGATAAAAATATTAAAATTATCCCAAATGAAAAAGGAGAGCTTGTTTATGAAGATGGTCGGTTTGCTCTACTAGAAGGTCCTGCAACAACAGCGATCCCCTTTGTCCATCCGAAAAATGGTATCGAGTTGAATTGGGATTATGTGGCTCATTCAACAAACTCAGACACCTTATCATTCAACCCACTTGAAATGAATGCCTGCTCCCCAGATGGTAGTTTGGATAGGTCATATAAAGCAGACTTATTTTGGTGGCATTATCACAATAGAACAAATGTAGCTCCCTTCGGCGATATTGATGATAAAGATGACTTTATCGAAGGTGGTGCGGTGTTTTTCCTTGAGCCAAATGACGTACGTGGATTTGCAGGTGTCCGTCAACGTTATGCCAGTGGCGATAGAGAAGATGACTTTAAAGCTTACATCCCAAGTCTAAGAAGAACACGTTTATTGACTGGTTCGGACTCCCAAGATCCATTAGCGGCAGGTTTAGAGCTTACATGGGATGATTGGCGCTCATATTGGGTTAAAACAGATGTCAGCAAATTTGAGTATAATCTAGTTGGTGAAACGTTAATATTAGCGGCCCCTGAAGTTGGACATGCATACGATGCACATGTAATGACAGAAGATAAGTGTAACTGGGCGTCTATAGAAGTAGAATTAAGACCAGTTTGGATTCTAGAAATTGTTGATAAAACTGGAAAGTACCAGTACTCTAAACGTCGTTCATACATAGATAAAGAAATGTACTTCGCGCAATATCATATGACATGGGACCCTCGTGGTAACCCACTTAGAAACTGGGATGATGTAAGAGACTTTAGACCATCTACAGGTGATATGTCATGGAGTTCTGCCTTGGTAAGTAACCAAACGACTCAACGTGCATCAACGTTGTTTATGGATACAGATTGGGAAGGAATGGGCGAAAATGTAACTGAAGAAATGTTTGACGTAGAACAGTTACGAGACTATAGATAAGTAGTATAATCAAGATGCGGTACCTAAAAGAGGCGCTTTGCGCCTCTTTTTATTATTTAAATAAAATAAGTGAAGGAGAGGTAATGTACAACGAGTTAGTAAAAAATAAGGTGACTGTAAGGAAGACGTTAACAGCGCTTACCTTAGGTCTAGCGGTGATGTCAGGGCCAGTTATTGCAGAAACAAACCGGGCATTAGAAGCCTGGAAAACATTTGCATCAGAACAAAATAATGCTGATTATAATAAATGGGTTGAATTAATTTCAGACCCTAAAGCAATTAAACTTGCAAAAGAATGGAAAGATTTACGCGGCTATGACGCATATGATCTGATGGATAAAGAAACATTTCCAGAAGATTTAAAGCCAGGACTAGTAATTACAGGCGAAAATAAAGCTGATTACCCTTGGCTAGCTAAATACCTAACTAAAGAGCTTTATGATGCTATTGGCGGTTCATGGGGCGGCATCAAGAAAATGAAAATCGTGCCAACAAATACCTATTATATGCATAATGGATATTTACAAAATACTAAAGCACTTAAAGAACAAAACATAAACATTAAATTTGATGAAGATGGTCAAATGGTTTATGACGATGGATCTTATGCTTTATTGTCTGGCCCAGGTGCTTCAGCAATTCCATTTATTAATCCTAAAAATGGATTAGAACTAAACTGGAACTTGGTTGCAAATTCTGTGGCTATTGAAACGCTAGAGTTCAATCCTGTTTATTTATATTCATGTACGGCTGAAGGTGAGCCTGATAGAGAATATAAGGCAAACCTTTGGTGGTGGCATTTTCATAACAGAACAGAAATTGAGCCTTTAGGAGACATTCCTGGTAAAGAAGAAATGGTTGAAGGTGGTGCAATATTTTTCTATGAACCAAATGATGTACGTGGTTTAGCAGGTGTACGCCAACGTTATGCTTCAGGCAGTAAAGAAGATGACTTTAAAGTATTCATTCCTACCTTACGTAGAACTCGTTTGTTAACAGGTTCAGATTCAGAAGATCCTTTAGCATCAGGTCTAGAATTATCTTGGGATGATTGGCGTTCTTATTGGGTAAAAACTGATATTAAGAAATTTGATTATAACCTTATCGGTGAAGAGTTTGTACTAACCCCAGTTTCGACTGTACATGCATACAACTCAATGGTTCTAACAGAAGATAAATGTGCTATTGAATACATGGAAGTTGAACTTCGTCCTACATGGAAACTTGAAATTATTGATAAATCAGGTAAATATCAATACTCTAAACGCCATGCATGGGTTGATAAAGAGTTTTACAACACACGTCGACACATCACATGGGATCCACGTGGCAATATATTCAAAAGTTATGATGAAAAACGTGACTGGAAACCTTCTACAGGAGAAGGCAACTGGGGCGGTATTATAATTAGAAATAATGTTACTCATCGTGTAACGACTATGAATATGACTGCAACATGGGAAGACCTAGATGTGGTTGTAGATGAGTCAATGTTTGATGTAGACCAATTAAGAGATTATCAGTAATAGAATCACTTAATATTAAGCATTAATAATCAAAGCAGTGGAACGAAAGTTTCACTGCTTTTTTTATGCCTTATGTCATTAAGACATGAAATATAACTAGGCGATAAGATGCGAATTAAATAGTATATTTAAAAAAAAGGGGGAGAGGAATGAATACAATAATTAAAAATTTACTGTTCTGTTTTATGTTATTGATTTTAAGTGCTTGTGATGAACAAAATAAAACGACCAATAAAGAAACAGAATTAGTTCCAAAAAGCGCTATTGAACAAATAAACAGACAAATAAGTGAAGTACCAGAAGATGTCGGTGTTCACTATTATGGTCTTGAACAGAATTTACAGCGTTATTCACCTCTAACACAAGTTAATGATGGCAATGTGCATCAATTGAAACCATCTTGGGTGTTATCCCTTGGTGATAATAGAGGCCAGCAAACACAACCGTTAGTCATTAATGGGGTTATGTATATTACAAGCCATAACGCGACATATGCAGTCGATGCAAGATCTGGTCGTCAAATATGGAAAAGCATCATTCAATACCCTGCAGAAACACTAACTTGCTGTGGTGTTACGAACAGAGGGGCAACTTGGTATAACGATGTGTTGTATCGCGCCACGCCGGATAATAGGTTGCTAGC
>OJDD01000349.1_pt1 | contig 13490 bp, 13 predicted proteins | sample 1592591 | NCBI WGS metagenome assembly OJDD01 (sample SAMN05416809, study PRJEB24817) | seawater metagenome | isolation source: Sea water | place: Canada:Atlantic | collected 2013-07 | reverse complement strand
TCGTCGGCAGCGTCAGATGTGTATAAGAGACAGGAAGCCGCATGGCCGAAGTCGGATGTTAAACGCTATGGCTTCACAAAGGCTGGTATCATGCTGAATGACCTGGTGCGGTTCGAAGATCGCCCTCAGACGCTCTTTGACCAAGCTCGTCCAAAATCACCTGCATTGATGAAAGCTTTGGATGAGGTGAATGATCGGTTTGGGAAGAAGACTATGGTTCTGGCCAGCGAAGGTATGAAGCAGGCGTGGCGCTTGCGCGCAGATCATCGAAGCCCGCGCTATACCACGCGAATGGAGGACCTGCCGGTGGTGCGATAGGGGAGGCTAACCGATCCAAAGGGTTGGGTATTTTTGTGAAATAGAAAGCTAAATCAGACTGTGCGTTTCGGTCCTCGTGCCGACCTACACAACGATATCGATAAGATGTCGCGCCAGTATCTCGCCAGAACCTTATGAAAGCTGACGCGCGGTGCAGCGGACTTAGGTGGTATCTTCAGTCCTGTAGAGACGCACGCAGGAATTTTACTTAGTTTCCTGAGTAAAACCCGATATTGGACACTGCAATACAGGCATCTCGTGCGCGCCCTATCGCCAGTATCCCGATGCGTCTAAGGCACGTTGGCTCGAATACTGCGTCCACCCGATGCGATACGAGTGAAGAAAAAGGAATTTTGACCTTTTGCCAGTGTGCCTCGCCCACAAAATCGGCGCGAAAAGACTGCCAAGGTCTGGTTAGTTGAGCCGTGCGAAGCCGAACATCGTAGGTTCCACCATCACCGTATACGTCCATTTCGATGCCATCCCACGCGCTCACGTCCACATCAGCACCACCTTGGTTAAGGTCAAATGCCATCTGGATAAAGCCACCGTTGTTCTCGAGCGAAACTGTACCACGAAGAACCGTGGCATCGCATCCGCCAACGATTTCGTCTGCGACAGAACCCTTCGAAACACCGCCCATGACGGTGTCTGATACGAATTCCCAGTTTGGTATAAGTTGTTTCATAATGCCTGTCGTTCTCTCTGTTTAGTGAGCGGGCCACGCTGTGAATTAGACCGCTACAGCCGTCGCGACACTAATAAAAGAGATCGTTCGGTATTGGCGTTGGCTGATGCTACAGTACGGACCCAACCTCGGTGCAATATGTATGAAGAGGGCTGATGGAGGCTGGATAAACGGCGTTCCGGAGCACGGTCAAATGCTTAGATAAAAAAATGGCGCAAACAATTCGGCCTTTTTTGGCCGTGAAGTAATACATTTTTCTACGTATAGGCTGAGCCTACAGGGGCTGCCGAGTCAAAAAAAACAACCAAGTAGGAGTATTTGAAGAAATGCCGTAAAAGCTTAGTTCAATATGTCGGTGTTTGTTCATTTCGGCGTATGACCTCATAGGTTCCCATCAGTTTCCACAAACCAGCTAAGATCAGTATGGGGCAAACAACAGTTTTAAACAGAAACGCTGCAAATACCCCCATTAGAGACAGCACTAACTTATCAGATTGGGCTGTAAGAACCGTCAGGATGTTCTTTGCATTATTATAAGACATTGTCGCGGATGATGCCGCGCCTTTTACACCTTCGACTGCACTGGTAGTCAAATCCCCCATGCCGGTTATCGCAGCACTGGTGATGTTAGCAACACCATCACCAGTAGTTTTCAAGCCATTTCCAATTTTACCCAAAATACCTGCGTCTTCCTTTTCAACTTCAATAGCCTCAGGCTCGATAATCGCTGTATGCTCCTCAGGTGCGCTTTCCCGTTGCGTATCAATTTCAGGTAGGCCAGCATTTGCGAGATCAGGCATCTGTTGTGCAATGCTCGTGAGAGTACGCTGATACTCTCCCCATGCGCTGTTCGATACGCCATCCGCAAACCAAGAGCTTATAGTAAAAGCGACCACTATTAAAAATCCCAGTACGCCCAATCGTGCGGTCCCACGGGAAAAATTCGTCAGAAAAGTTCGGCCAAAGAAATCTAATCTGCTTAGGGCTAATGCTGCCAGGATTGCCAAGGACCCGCCGATAAGCACGAGTGTAGCGCTACCTAAAACGGGCAAGACAACCGCTAAAACGCCCGACACCGCACCAACAACAAAAATGGCTGTCGATAAGCGTTCTACAGCGTCATCAATTGGTTCAAGTACCTTGAACGGTTGAGCCGAACCATTCACTGCAATTATTGATCCGCCGACTTCAACCTCTTCGGCAAAGGATATCGCGGCGTTGATCAGTCGGAGTGACAGATAAGCTGTGGCCGCGCTTTTTGCGATTTCCTGGGTATATTCTTTGGCCCCTTTAATGAATGGGCTATTATAGGTAAGGCCCATAGTGCCTAACACAATCCCAAACGCGAGCACTAAATAGGCAGCACGTCGGTGGCTAAAAATTGAGATAGACATAAAACCTGTTCCTTAAGGCGATTTGGCGTTTAAAGACGCCAGGCGACGCGCTTCGTCATAAACTAAGCAAACACGTACTTACATTTTTGACCAGAAGGCCACACGTAAAGGTTGCTCTGTGAGTTTGCCAGCCACGGTGCGGCTAATTGAACGCTATATTCAGGGCTTAGACCCAAGGACGAGCTTCCGGGGCGTTCGAAGAACTCAACGGAAGTCAAAATACCCCACACTTTCACTGTCTACCGCAGCATTTACTCATTGGGTTACGCGAAAATGATGGGGCTTCTGTGTTGATGGCCGCTCCGACTATTTATGGCTCGTTTATCATCACCAAGGGCCATAACTTCAGGCCCGTACCCTTGCTGTCTGACGAGAGACCCCAGTTTAGGAGGTAAGGCCACCCTAAACTGTATCTCTATACGCGTTAAATTTCGTCCACCGAACTATAGATTACCGCATATGCGGATCTGATAGATCGCGAACGAAGTTAGAACGTACAAGGACACGCGTACATGCCGAACCAGTTAGTTAGAGGCCCCACCTAATGCTCGATATCGGCGTGACATCTTCATCTATAGACCCATCGTTCGGCAGGGACGCGTAATATGCCTTTTCACCGATGGCGGGAAACGCACCCATCCTCATCATTTTCGCACCTTGCTTTCGCTCTTCTTCCGGTATTGTTTGGTCCTGTTCGAGAGCTTGAATAGATCGTTCGGTATCAGCAAGCTCATTTATTTCCTCGTCGGTAAACCCTTCACCTGCGTAGAACTCTCTAAGCCTTTCTTCGATCGACTTTTCGTCCGTTTGATTTTGCATAGCATCCTCCTGTTTATCGCAACCTGTCCATGCAGTGACCAGAGAGTTGGCGGAAAGCAACGCTGGTACTGTTTGGCGAATTCTACTCAGCCGAAAGCAGGTCTCCATTGGGCAACTGACCTGCCGCGGGTTTACCAACATTTGGCCCGTACGTTGACGGTAGAGGGCTCTAACGCGTGTGTCACGTTTTTATAGGCGTTAGTGTGCTGTGATCTGAAATACACGCGAGCCAGCTCGGCAAGTTATTGACCGGTAGCTATTCCGCACTGCGTTGAGAAGCGGAGTGCAATACCCTTTGCAAAGAGGAACCAATGAACCGCGCAAACGGTGCATATCACTCGATGTCTCGAAGTGGTGCAATAAGTCCAAACCACTCTAAACCCAGCGTTTTTTGATGTCGCCAAACCTCGCGACCAAAGTGTTGTCCGCGCCGAGAATACAGCTTTTATCCTCGGCGCAGTTGTCAACTACCTGCGCGGCACCAGATCGTGTCCGGTCGGTTTGGGCAGACGAAGCTCTCGTGTTCCAAGCAGCAAGGTATTCGCCAGCTCAAGTCCCGCTTGTCTCTTCGCAAGATTTCTAATTTGAACACTAAGACACGCGATCTCTTCATTTGCCCTCATAAGACTTTCTTCATATCCACCGATGATGCGCGTCGCGTCAGTAAGTTGTTTGCCTTTCTCTAATAGCTGATCCTTAAGTTGACTTGCGACACTTTCAAGACGTCCAACTGAGGTTAACGCTTGGTCGGTTTGGACCTTTTGGCGCTCGATCTGCTGCTGACCTTGTTGCATAGTAAGCAGATTGACCTCTCTGTCGGCTTCCAGCGCGACTATTTTCTCGCGCAGGGTCTTGGCTTCGTCTAAATATTGGTCGCCGGCAGCTACAGAGGCAGCAAGTGCGGCGGATAATTTAGTGATGCGCTCTTCCGCGACGCCGAGCGACAGGTGATATTGGTCGGCCTCTGCACATGCGTCATCAAGCTCTTTCTCCCTTTTTGCTATCTCAGCTTTGTTTAGGGCCTCCAACTGATTACAGCGTTCATCCGCTTTAAGGCCAAATACTTCAGAGATTTTCGCAATTAGATCAAGGCCATGCCGCTCTGTTTCAGGGGTCACCTCGCGAGAGATAGGTAAAGTGATCTCCCCATGTTCTGCCTTCCAAGCTCTTAGATACTTGTTAATCGTTGATACTGATCCGCGGTTATCGCACTCGGTGCGAATAGCCTCCTGTGTCACGGTGGTGCCACGTTCGCGGAGAGCCTCCGCGGCTGCGTAAATCTCTTCTTTCGTAACAGGTCCTGTACGGGGTGTAGGGGTCATTCGTCTCTCATCTTACTGCTGCGTACAGGCGCACTGGATGTACCGGCTGTACTGATATGTATTGGGCGTATTAGGTGTATTAGACATATTGGTGTATTCGAGTTCTGTAGTTTGGGTTGCTCTCCTGTGTCTCAACATACCTGTTACATCAGACCAATTTAGTTGTGAGGTAGGCTGGTTTGACTCGATTATCGCGGATTAGGAGTTAGTCCCGTGGCTGGAGGAACAGGGTCAATCTTATCGCGAAGTCTACGTCTTAGAGGGCTGGAGGCATGGACCAGACGTCTCTTCAGGCGATGGGGGAGAACCCTGCGTTGAGGTTTCTTTCCTGAACAGGAAAAATCAACCAGGCTACCCTTGGTGGCCTGCTAACGTGGGGTATGCCCAAAAATAACATAACCGAGCCGAAGGCCATTTCATGATTTGTAGATTTCAAGATTTCAATTCATAGATATGTGCCTATAATCAGGATGTTGCTTGATTATCTGACATACGAATACGGCTATGAAGGTCATCGATCTTAGTATGCGCGCATCAAAGCGGGTACTCGCATACCGGTTCGGGCTTACCGATTTCACGTCTATCAAACCATAATTTGCACACCTGATTTCCGATCCAACTTCTTTCGGACAGTTGAAAAGGAAAACCCATGGTTCAAGACAACAAAAAGTTTCGTATTTCACTCGATATGGCTGAGTATCTGAAAGTTAGCCATTTAACCGTGCCGAGCAAGAAGCTGTTGCTTGCTTTGATCTATCTGCAGCACTTAGAGGAAGAAGAATGGCCGAAGGTGCGAGTATCTGAAGACAGCACCAAAGGTACGTTTATACATAAAACAACAGAAAAACATTTTTGCTATGTAGCTCACCTTCGTTCGCTGGGACTTTCACCAAATTCAAAAGGTAGCTCGTTCTTAGAAAAGCCGATTAACGAACTGCTGAAATACGTCGAGTTATTCGATGATCTTAGTCTAACGACCGGCAGGAATAGCTACGTTTCATGGAAGTTCGGAATCCTCCCCGCAGCACTGATGTCCGACATACACATTTATGCCCTTATTGAAAGTGGGGACATTGCTCACTGTAACAGCGATCTCGATGTGGTGCTTCTTACCCAAATTGCTCGCTGTTACAAAATGCAATTCCCTTCTTTTCCACTCTTCAGCATAGATCCAAAAGCGTGTTGGACGCATGAGCAAAAGGTTCCGCCCATACCGAGTGATAAACGCGCTTTCGTAACGAAGCTCAGAAGAGCCCTACAAAAGTGGGCAAACTTGAAGAGCTGCCGACTTGTTGCTGAGCTCGCGCAGACTGGCTCTGCGCCCGGTATCACGTCGGTGAACATTCGAATATCACACGGCGAGACGCGGTGGTCCGATGATCAGCTAAGGAAATTTGATCCTCGCAGTACCATTATCGATGCTGGGCCGAAAACTACTGTCGGTTTCTAATTTTGACGTAGTTTTAACTTGTGTAGCAATAAACTTGGCCTGTTTTTCCAGAAACGTTTTTCCTAATCGGCGTTTGTACCCATTTGTCTTTTATGAACAAACGCCGATCGAACCTCAGAAAATATTCTAAAGCCTTGGCGGGGTTACCCGTGCTCTCCCAAACCGAGATCGCGGCCCGCTGGAAGCTCGGTCCTGATACGGTACGCAAGCTTATCAAGGTTCATAATATTCCGACGGCACCCGGTCCCTGGAAACGTGCTCGTTATGTCATATCGGATATATGGCGCGTCGAGGGTGTCAGCGCTGCAATGATGGGAGACCCAGGCCATCACGAAGCGCTACTTAGCCCATTACTGACTGCCGACGATCTTGCGAAGTGGCTGGGATGTGTTCCAGCGACCGTCCGCAATTACGCACGAGAAGGCCTACTTAAACCCATTCGTTTAGGGAGCACTATTCGTTTCCGGCTGAGCGATGTGAGTTCGCTTGTAAGCTGTGTGTGAGGGGCCGTTCGCCAATCCCCGCATCAACGGTGGAGCTGCGAAAAGGTGAGTAAAAGGCCCGCCAAATGTCACCTGAACACGTTTGCCGTCCTTTTTCCTCATTCCGTTTTAAAAACGCCGAAATGCGGAAAAAACACCTCAATACGCGTCATTGTATTTTGAAATTTTAGGAAACTGCAGAACGGACCCATCTGCCGATTACCAAGTTAGTAAACAACAGGAAAATATAAGCTCGTGAATCTCGCCCAAGCTCTCCAAAATCTGAAGACGGGTGCATACCCGTATTCAGATGCCAACTCAAAAAAGATACGCGGATCTGCAAACAAATGTCCTCGGATCCCAGCTTACAACTGTCCAATTGAGATGATCCCTGTAGACGTTGATGTCTTCAAGCTCAAGTGGGCCAAGAATATTGCTCAAAAGGATTCACCAGAAGGGTTCGCTACGTATAGGCAATTCAAAACTTGGTATGATAATATGATCAGTCTGATGAGCCATGCCTCAGGGCGGTATGTAGAGGCAAAGCGGCTGCGCCATCAAGATGATGACTGGAAGCGTCTATTTAGCCAGGTCGAGGCGCTGATTGAGCCCAAACGTAAGGGGTGCGGCATTCAAAGCGCGGATCTAATATCCCTTAAAGTTCTACAATCGGTTGCGCGAGAAAACGGGATCCAGCCTAATGCGTTGACACCGGAACAGTTGAAGCTGTGGATGCAGGGATACAGGGACGTCGGGCGTCGCAATGCTCTACGTAAGAGTGTGCGGATCCTGAACATGCTGCATGCCTTCCCCAACAGCATTGATTCAATGCTATTGCCAGTGCGTATCGGAGAGCTGCCACGGGTGTCGCACTGCCGCCATACGCCTGTATTCCCGAACTCGCTTACGGAAGGCATCACAGCTTATCTCGACGAGTTGGCTGAAGGTGAAAAATACAAAGGGCTGGCTTCTAATCACAGCCGTGAACCGCTGTCACCAAGGACGATAACGTCAATCAAAGAGCAGCTGGCTTGGTACTTCACATGTCTGATTGAGCTGGGCTTACTTGACCCCGAGGGCGATCCGGACATTCGCGAGTTAATGGGTTTAAATAACATTTTGGCAGCATTTGATGCTGAAACCGCTGGCGAGTTTTATTGGACACCACTTAGTGCCCGGACAAACCGTAAAAACATGGGGACCGTGTTTCGCTTTGCACGGCGCTACCACCCCGAATTGCGCGCAGTTCAGACGGAGTTTTTTAAAGGTGGGTACTTCACAGGCTGGGATACGATGACTCAAGAGAACCAAGACTTCTGCCGTCGGCTCGTGAGGTCAAAACTCAGAATGAAAAAGTTTCTGAATTTGCCAGGAGCACTTTTCAAACAGTCGGTTAATCTCATTGATCGGTTTGACAGCTTATCTGCTGGCCAGAAATCTAACGCGTTGAAACTTGCCGTTGCCACTGCTGCGGCCGCTATTCTGATGTTTGCTCCTTTGCGCGCGGACACGCTTGTTAACCTGTCGGTCACTGGCCAAAACGCGAATATATTCTTTCCCGAAGGCTCGCGTAATGTGCATTTAAGCATTCCCAAGCCGAAGATGAAAAACCGAAAATCGATGGTCGCCGAATTTGGTCGACGAGGAAAAGTCGATCCACGGAAAATTCTGGAGTGGTGGATGGTAAAGGCCCGACCCCTCGTAATGAAGCATATTCAGTCACCTGACCCCACAAAGTTACTCGGTGGCGCAAAGTATCACTATCTGGCAGACGGCTGGCGATATGCCACCGCAGATCAGGATATCTATATGACGCTGCATCAGGTTCGACATGGCATTGCTTCCATTTTGATAAATGCGCCAGGTGCTGATGTCGATGTTATCGCGTCTATGTTGAACAACTCACCTGCAACAGTGGTCAAAACATACGCTTTTTTTGACGCTGAGCAGGGTGTTCAGCGAGGAATGGAAGGTTTGAAAGCGGTAAACTCGATGTTGGGTACCGGGGGCAAAATATGATGAGGTTTTCGGTCACGGAAGCAGAATTGCCTTTGCGGATGCGCCGGTTCCTCGCGGACATAGATGAAGGTAAAGTTTTCTCTTCGAAGTCGCTACGTACCAACAGACGTAGCATGGGCTCTGCACTTCGGGGACTCGTTGACACTGCGCGCAGTCACCAGTTCCCAGCAAAGCTGAACACCCAGACAGCCGAGGCGTATTTTGTTCGACTACTGGATGCAGGATGGCAGACAAACAGCCTCGGGGCTTTAAAATCACTCCTTCGTCACTACGCTTATGAAACCGACGAAGGTGTCGATTGGGCACTCGCAAGCGCAGCAACCGACCGACGCCCACTTGAGCTTGTTTTCCGTTCGATCCATTGGGCACCTTTTCGGGCGCTGATACCAGATATCAGGGTAACCTTTACCAAGCCTGAAATACGAATGATTGACCGTTGGTTGCGGCACAAGAAAGCGCACGCAAGGGTCGACGCAGAAATGGTCGGGCGGTTCAGTGCGGACCATACCACATTCTCTAAACTCGCTGCGATGATGTCCACGATTGACCCTGAGAACCTCGACAACGTTATACTTCAGCAAGCGCAGAGAAATCGGAAACATTTGGCGGTCGGCTATATCAAAATCGCACCAAAGCTGCCTTACCACGATTTGCCTGAGCCATTTGCCACCGATATGGCTAAACTCTTTAACAAAAACTGCAGTCTATCGTTCTCGCGACTAAAGGCGATATGCTCGGCATTGCGTCGTCTTTGCAGCGCTTCAACACGCGCAGGGCTGCCAATAGAGCTCACTATGGAAACATCCAAGGCGTTTGTAGACACTCTCTTCGAAGATGACCTCAAACTACGTAGCGTCGCCGGATATTGCGATTTTCTTGCATGTTTCGCCAAAAAGGCAGGCTACCGTCATGAGATTTATGCCGGACTAATGGAGGTGCATAATGCAGTAAAGCTCGAGGCGAACACTGAACTGCGTCGAAAAGAGCATAAACTCGCGCAGTATCCTATCGATCTTGTTGATGTCGCAGCCACTGCCCACAGACTGCTGAACAATGCGTTCGATCAAGATGATATCCGAAAACGAAGACGCGATTACGTCATGGCCGGCGCATTAGCTCTATTGTGTAAACTGCAACTGCGCAGCGGAGACCTCAGAAATGGTTTGGTCGGCAAAGAGTTCGTTCGAGACAGTGAAGGCTGGTCTGTTGACCTAACGACGTCAAAAACGGGGACCGCTATCAAGGGAAGGCTCGCCGCGGAACTGACACGCTATTTAGATGCTGTTCTTCTTATGGATGTGACAGAGGCACATCTTTGGTCAGTATATACTCAAAGGATTGGGACAGCTTTGTTTGGTAATCCTTCCTGTGGATGGCAGCCTTTCGGTAAGAATTGGCTGTGGCACAACATGACACAGCTGCTGCACCACGGGCCTCATATCGTGCGTACGCTTATATATGACGCAATTGCCGAAGACCCTTATCTTGACGCGTCAGTAGCGCAAGCGCTTTGCGGTCACGGTAGTTTGACAAGCCGGAAATTTTACGAGGTTGAGGCTAACCGCCATCGGCAAAGGTTAGGGACCGAGTTGTTGGGCTCTATCCTTCAAGGTCTCAATGATGATGGTTCTGATAGCCCGATCTCGCAGTAGGCGAAAACCTACGAGGGTGTCAGGGATGCAGCGCAGCGAAGTTCTGCGCTGCTGAGAAGGAGTGATTAGTTGGCTTAATTTCTGTTTTTCTTGCTGCCTCTTTGCGAGCAGCAAGAAAAACAAGAAATAAGCCAGCTCACTTGTCGAAACCACGCGAGGGCGAAAGGAGGAGTCCGACCCCGTGCTTGTCCGTCCGCGGAGACGGGAATATAAAAGGAGTTCCGTATGACACGGAAACACTTACTCGCGCTGTTGAAATCATTCATAGCGCAATACGACCTCGACCTTCAGAACGTAGTAAATATGCTCGGTGGCAGGGCCGCTCCGATGCGCTTGCAGAAACTGTCATTCAGCAAGTCCAGCTATCAGCATCTGGGCCGCGTGCTCAACAGGCTCTGCGGTTTGCTTAGCCCGAAAACGATAATCGATATCAATAGCGACGATTCAACGTGTTTCGCACGGCTTGATCCCGCGGGCGATGTCGTGTGGGCAATCTGCGTTCTGACCGACATCGCGCAGGGGTTATTGAATGACTTCCATGAATTCTCGGAGACATCTGAAATTGACCTGAGCGAGGTGGCAGCATGAGCTATATCCGTCGCGAAGAGAGCCTCGAAACGATGGTCGCACGTGCAATAGGAGAGGGGTGCAACTTTGCTGACAGCTTTGCGCGCTCTGGCCTTAGTCTCGAAGGCTATCACCACAGAAAGCTCCCCGAGACTCTGGCACGCTTAGATTGCGGTGATGTATTTGATACCAGGGACGATGATTGCATAACTGCCATGGGCGATGCCCTCGTAGCAGCAGCAAATGCAATTAGCCCAGGATATGGCTGCCGTGTTCTAAATGTTTGTACGTATGAAGACCTGCTCTTCGACGAACAATTGGAACATCTGCGCTGGTTAATTCTCCGTTGGAGAAGCTTCTCCCTCGTTCGCCAGCAGGTGCGCGGGCGTTTGGCAGCAAAGCGGTTGCTCGCAGACATCGGCGAGTACTGAAGCTGAATCCCAAGGGTGCGACTTCGCTCCCTTGGGGCTTCGCCAACCAAGCGCTCGGCCCAAAATATAAAATCAAATCAAACCGATTTCCGGGCTTTAGGTCACGGATCGACCTCCCCTCTTTAAGAGGAAAACCACATGCCATCCGCGAAACCATCAAAAGCCACAATTTCAAATGCTATCGCTGCGGCGTTGTCATTTGGCTGCACGCCAACGTCGATCAAACTCGGGCCCGACGGCACAGTAACCATTGATATCACTACCGCCGATACGAGCGGCTTAGCAAGAAAACGTTCCGAAAATAGCGGACCGAGAAAGTTTGGGGAGGCAAGGATATGATACACCGTTTTCCTGGTCTCCTCAAAGACAAAACCGCGGCAGGTACAATACGCTGGCGTGTCAGGGTCGAGGGGAACCGTAATAAAAAAATCGCTATACCAGTAGTCCTGGTGAGCCGTCTTTTCACGAGCACTATGCGTCTGCCCGGTTAGGTGAAAAGTTGGAACGCGTCAAACCGATCAAGGTAAAAGTAGGGACTTTGGACGCTTTGTGTGACAGCTACTTGTGCGCTTTGGAGCAAAAAATAGAAGCTGGAAATGCGTCGCCCCTCACACTTACTGGACATAAATCGTTGCTGAAGCAGGCATGTAACCTAATTGATCCAGCCGGGGATCGTATGGGTAGCCTAAATTCCGATATTCCTGAAGAAGGTTTCATCTATATTATTGATAGCTTCGGTTCGAGAACAGGTGCTGCTGATAACTGTATCAAAGCGCTGAAAGCAGCATACTGATGGGGTGAGAAGCGCGGGCACCCCAAGCTTTCGGCTGTATTCGGTATAAGCAAGGTACATAAAAGCCGTGGGGGCGCAGTTCAGTGGACCAACGAAGATTTTTCTAAGTTCATGGAAGCGCACAAGCAGGGAACTATGGCAAGACTCTGGCTGCTTCTATCGATTAATACATTGCCGCGAATTGGCGATGTATGTTGGTTGGGAAAGGGTAATTTTGTTAGCCGCGAAGACGGAATTTGGATTGAGTTCCAACCAAGCAAGAAGGGATCAGCGTTTGTTGCAGTTCCGGCTCTAAGCGGATTTCTCAATGAACTTGCACTGCATAGCGACCGAGAAACATTTTTGACGAATGACTTTGGCAATCAGTTTGCGTCTTCCAAAGCCTTTGCTAATAAAATTCAGAAATGGACTGAGCAAGCGGGCCTGCCGAAGGGGCGTACGCAGCACGGTGTCCGGAAAGGCGCAGCCGCCTTGCTCGCACAGTCTGGTGCAACCCAATATGAGATCATGAGTTTGATGGCGCATACACAGGCCAAGACATCCGAAGTCTATACAAAGAGCGTCGAGAGAGCGGCTCTTGCTGCGGCGGCAATCCGTAAGTTGTCAGGTATCGAATTTTGACAATGTGGACCACGGCATTTGAAGCGTGGTCCACTTTCGACAAATAAGTCTTGTGAAATAAGGCGGGGAGAAAGGGGTTGGTAGGCCCGGCAGGACTTGAACCCGCAACCAAAGCGTTATGAGCGCTCTGCTCTAACCAATTGAGCTACAGGCCCGCCTGCGCGGTTTGGTAAGCGGGCGGGCCCGTCGCGTCAAGGGATAGAAACGCGCAGATGTGGCTTAGGTGCATTGCACGCCTGCGCAACCTGCTATAACCCACTTTCGCAAAGGGAACAGGCAGCGGGATGCGTCATGACCAACTCCAAGAACTCGATCACCTATGCAGACGCTGGTGTGGATATTGATGCAGGCAACGCGCTGGTAGAACGTATCAAACCGGCGGCCAAACGGACAAAGCGTCCGGGCGTGATGTCGGGGCTTGGCGGTTTCGGCGCGCTGTTCGACCTCAAGGGGGCGGGCTATACCGACCCGATCCTCGTTGCTGCGACGGACGGTGTGGGCACCAAGCTGCGGATCGCGATTGATACCGGCAACGTCGATGGCGTTGGGATCGATCTGGTCGCCATGTGCGTCAACGATCTGGTCTGCCAAGGGGCGGAGCCGCTGTTTTTCCTCGATTATTTCGCCACCGGCAAGCTTGAGACCGAACAGGCCGCGCGGATCATCGAAGGCATCGCCAAAGGCTGCGAAGGCTCTGGCTGCGCGTTGATCGGGGGCGAGACGGCAGAGATGCCTGGCATGTATTCCGAAGGTGATTTTGACCTTGCGGGCTTCTCTGTGGGCGCGATGGAACGCGGCGCGGACCTGCCCCGTGATGTGGCGGCGGGGGATGTGCTGCTGGGGCTTGCCTCGGACGGGGTGCATTCGAACGGCTATTCTCTGGTGCGTAAACTGGTCGAGATCTCTGGCCTTGGCTGGGATGCGGATTGCCCCT
>OJDD01000348.1_pt1 | contig 13493 bp, 16 predicted proteins | sample 1592591 | NCBI WGS metagenome assembly OJDD01 (sample SAMN05416809, study PRJEB24817) | seawater metagenome | isolation source: Sea water | place: Canada:Atlantic | collected 2013-07 | reverse complement strand
TGTATAAGAGACAGATCTGACGGCACGGCAGATGTTGCCGTGCCGTCAGATCAGTTGGCAGGGCAGATCAGGATCGGGGCACCGGACGGCTGCGCCAATTATCTGCTGCCACAGGTCTGCGCCCGTTTGGTGGCGGATAATCCGGGGCTCGATATCCAGATTGTCGCCCTGCCGCGGGTGTTCAACCTGTCGCGGCGCGAGGCGGATATGGCGATCGGGGTCAGCGCGCCCACGGCGGGGCGGCTGGTTGTGCAGAAAATCGCCGACTACCAGCTGCATCTTGCCGCCGCCGACAGCTATCTTGCCGCGCGTCCCGCGATCCGGACCGTTGCAGACCTGCAGGGGCACCGGTTGGTGGGGTATATCCCCGACATGATCTTTGATCGCGAGCTTGATTATCTGGCGGAGCTTGGCATGACGCGGGTGCCTCTGGCCTCTAATTCCGTGTCCGTTCAGGTGAATATGATCCGGCAAGGGGGCGGCGTCGGGATTGTGCATGATTTCTCGCTTCCTGCGACGCCGGGTGTGACGCGCATCCTGACCGGTGACGTGCATCTGAGCCGCGCCTTTTATTTGATTCGCCACGAAGACGACCGGCGCAATCTGCGTCTGAGCCGCTTTGCGGAAGCTCTGGCGCAGGGCGTCCGCACCGAAGTGGCGAAACTGGAGGCAATTGCTTGACACGCAACAGTATTAAAGGGAACCTGATCTATAGGTAATATTCTTGCGAAGGGGCCGACCATGCTAGTTTCCCAAATCCTGAAAACCAAAGCGGATGACAGTGTTACGACGGTAAAACCGGGCACGCGTATCTCGCAGGCGGCGGCGATGTTGTCGGAAAAGCGGATCGGGACCCTGGTCGTGTCAGCGGACGGCAAAACGCCCGATGGTATCCTGTCGGAGCGTGACATCGTACGCACCCTTGGCCGCGAGGGCAGCGGCTGTCTGGACGACACCGTAGAGGCGCTGATGACGCGCGATCTGATCACCTGCGCCAAGGATGAAACCGCGGATGATATCCTTGCCAAGATGACGCAAGGACGCTTCCGCCACATGCCTGTTTTGGAGGATGGGGTTCTGATCGGCCTCATCTCTTTGGGGGATGTGGTCAAGGCCCGCCTGATGGAGCTTTCGATGGAGAAAGACGCCCTGGAGGGGATGATCAGGGGCCACTAGCCCACCGAAATTGGCGTTGCATCTTCGCGGTGTAAATGCTTGCTTGCACTTCGAATAACGACTTGAAATGACTGGACTCTCCCATGCGCGTAGGCCTTTACCCCGGCACCTTCGACCCTATTACTTTGGGTCACATCGACATTATCCGGCGGGCGGCGACGCTTGTTGATAAACTGGTGATCGGGGTCGCGATCAACCGCGATAAGGGGCCATTGTTCGAGCTGGAAGAACGTGTCGCCCAGATCGAAGAGGAATGCCGCAAGCTGAACCAGGAGACCGGGACAGAGATCGTGGTGCATCCCTTCGAGAACCTGTTGATCGATTGCGCCCATGATGTGGGGGCACAGATGATCATCCGCGGGCTGCGTGCCGTGGCGGATTTCGAATATGAGTATCAGATGGTGGGGATGAACCGGAAGCTGGATGACAGCGTCGAAACGGTCTTCTTGATGGCAGAGGCCGAACATCAGGCGATTGCCAGCCGTTTGGTCAAGGAAATCGCCCGGCTTGGCGGGGACGTCAGCAAATTTGTGACGCCCGCCGTCAATGCCGAGCTGTTAAAGCGTTTCTCGCAATAACGATTAGAGGGTTTTCGCAACCTCGCGCGAGGTGTCGAGCATACGGTTCGAGAACCCCCATTCGTTGTCATACCAGCCCAGAACCCGCAGCTGTGTCCCGCTTTGGACAGAGGTCTGATCAAGGGCCACGACACAGGAATGTGAATCGTGGTTCAGGTCGATCGACACCAGAGGACGTTCGACCAGACCAAGGATGCCTTTCAGCGGGCCTTCGGCGGCGGTGCGCAGGGTGGCGTTGACCTCCTCCACCGTGGTGTCTTTCGACAGTTCGACCACCAGATCGACACAGGATACGTTCGGTGTGGGCACGCGGATCGCGGTGCCGCCGATCAGCCCGTCAAGCTCGGGCAGCACTTTACCCAGTGTCTTGGCCGCACCGGTGGTGGTGGGGATCATCGACAGCGCCGCGGCGCGGGCACGGTACAGGTCGCTGTGCGCCGTGTCATGCACCGGCTGGTCGCCGGTATAGCTGTGGATTGTGGTCATATGGCCGTGCTTGATGCCGAAGGCGTCGTGCAGGGTCTTGGCCAGCGGTGCCATGCAGTTGGTGGTGCAGGAGGCGTTGCTCAGCACCGTGTCCTCGGCGGTGATCAGATCGTGGTTCACACCGTAGACGATTGTTTTCATGGCGTCTTTACCGGGGGCAGAGATGACGACCCGTTTCGATCCATTCGCCAGATGCTTAGCCGCGGCATCGCGCGTGGTGAAGATGCCGGTGCATTCCAGCACGATGTCCACATCGCCCCAAGGCAGGGCAGCTGGGTCGCGTTCTGCTGTCACGCGGATTGGGCCTTGGCCCACATCCATCGTGTTGTCGCCCAGGGTGACCGGACGGCCAAAGCGCCCGTGGACCGAGTCGAATTCGAACAGATGTGCGTTGGTTTCCAGCGGGGCGAGATCGTTGATCGCCACCACCTGCAAATCATCGTCGCCACGCTCCATCAGCGCGCGCAAAACGTTACGACCGATACGGCCAAAGCCATTGATTGCCAATTTGGTAGCCATGGGGCGTCCTCCTGAATTTGATAGCGCTAACATCGACATTTATGACAAAGAGTCAACCTGTGCAGGGCAATATTGCGCCGGAAGCGATCGGAGGGAAGGGGCCGACTGTCGGATCAGCGCCAGAACGCCACCCACTCGATCAGGTCGACAAATTTCTTGGTCAGGAAAATCAGATGTTCGCTGCCATAGATCAGCGCATCAATCCCCAGTGCGGTCAGCAATACAGCAGCGAGAGAGACAGCGATGGGGGTGTCCATGGGGGCGGTGGTCCTTGCCTGCGGGTGGCCCAGATATGACAGGGCAACCCGCGCGTCGCAAGTCTTAGCCCAGTTTACCCATGGCAACGGCGACATCGGCCATACGGACAGAGAAGGCCCATTCGTTGTCATACCACGCCAGGACACGCACCAGACGGTTGCCAACGACCTTGGTCTGGTCGGGCGCGAAGATCGACGAATGTTCGGTGTGGTTGAAATCGACCGACACTTTCTGTTCCGCATCATAGGCAAAGACCCGCGACATCGGGCCGTTTGCAGCGGCGCGCATGGCCTCGTTGACCTCTTCTACCGTGACATCACGGCCTGCCATAAAGGTCAGGTCAACCGCGCTGACGTTTGGCGTTGGAACGCGCATAGCCGTGCCATCCAGCTTGCCTTTGAGCGCGGGCAGCACTTCACCCAAGGCTTTCGCCGCACCGGTAGAGGTCGGGATGATCGCCATCGCAGCGGCGCGCGCGCGGTAAAGGTCTTCGTGGCGGCGGTCCAGCGTCGGCTGGTCGCCGGTATAGCTGTGCACGGTGGTCATGATGCCGCTTTCGATGCCGAACGCGTCATGCAGCGCCTTGGCCATCGGGGCCAGACAGTTGGTGGTGCATGACCCGTTCGAAACCATCGTGTCCGAGGCCTGCAATTCGCCGTCGTTCACGCCGTAAACCACAGTACGGTCGACGTTCTTGCCCGGTGCCGACAGCAACACGCGTTTCGCGCCCTGATCCAGATGCACCTTTGCCAGCAGCCCGTCGTTGAACTTGCCCGTGCATTCCAGCACGACGTCGCACCCTTCCCAGTTCAGCTCGTTCATCTGGTAGGTCGACATGACCTCCATCTCGCCGCGGCCCAGATCGAGCGTGCCGTTGCCGACCTTAACCTCATTGGGAAAGCGCCCGTGCACGGAATCGTATTTGATCAGATGTGCCGCAGTCTCCAGAGGACCGGTCGCGTTGATCCGGACCACCTCGATGTCATCCCGGCCCGATGCCGCAATATGAGACAGGGTGCAGCGGCCGATGCGGCCAAATCCGTTGATACCGACTTTGATGGTCATGGGGGCGTCCTTTGGCAAAGATCTGGAACTTTGCCGGTTCTATATCTGGTGGTCGTGAACAGGGGAAAGGGCTAAAACCCCCTAATTTCCGTATGTTAGCGATAAATATTCGTGTTAGCGATAACCCTCAGATCGGCTTTGCCTTCTGCCTGCGCTGCGCTACCCTTACGCCAACAAATATGGAGAGACTGAATGAGCGGCCTATTAGCCCTGTTGGATGATGTAGCAGCGATTGCAAAAGTGGCCGCGGCCAGCGTGGATGATGTGTTCGGCCAGGCCGCCAAGGCCAGTGCCAAGGCCGCGGGCGCTGTCATCGACGACGCCGCCGTGACCCCGAAATACGTCAGCGGCTTCGAGGCCAACCGCGAACTGCCGATCATCTGGCGCATCACCAAAGGATCGCTGAAGAACAAGCTGGTCTTCTTGTTGCCCGCAGGTTTGCTCCTGTCGAATTTCGCGCCATGGTTGATCGCGCCCTTGTTGATGTTGGGGGGGGCCTACCTGTGTTTTGAAGGCGCTGAGAAGATCGCACATGCGCTTGGGGTAGGGGGAAAAGGCCACGAGGATCATCCCCCCGGTGCCGATGAAAAGGTGATCAAGGACCCTGCCAAGCTGGAAGAGCAAAAGGCCAAAGGTGCGATCAAGACCGACTTTATCCTCTCGGCCGAGATCATGACCATCGTACTGTCAAACCTCGAGGTGTCAAATTTCTGGATGGAGGCAGGCGCTTTGGCCGCCGCCGCCGTGATCATCACGGTCGCGGTCTATGGCTCCGTCGCGCTGATCGTAAAGATGGATGATGTGGGGCTTTATATGGCCAAGAACGGCAATCTCGGCCTGACCCGTGGTCTGGGTCGCGGGATCGTGCGCGGCATGCCGTGGTTCCTCAAGGCGCTGACCATTATCGGGACGGCGGCCATGCTCTGGGTCGGCGGATCGATCATCGTGCACGGTATGGAAGAGCTTGGCTTCGGCGCGCTTGGCCACCTGATCCACGACTACGCCGTCGCTTTCGGCCATATGGTGCCGGTCGCGTATGAAGGTGCCGCCGAATGGATCGCCAAAGCCGCGATGGACGGTGTCTTTGGTCTGGCCCTTGGGCTGGTGCTGATCCCCGTCGGCGAAAAGATCATCACCCCGCTGTGGCGCGCGGTCTTCAACCGCAAGGATGCCGGCGCACACGCGTAAACGGGGCGTATATGAGGGAGAGGAAGGGGGCGCAGGTTGCGCCCCTTTTTTTTTATGGCTTGCCGGGGTTAATCGTTGGCGCACCTACGAACCTTGCCTACGAAGACAATCCCTAGGTTCGAATGCGGACTGCGGAAGGAAAAGCCCTTGAGGCTGTCATGCGGTGGAACATTTGCCGCGCCTTGTCGGTTGAGCGGTAAGGCATGGGACGCCATAACGTTCACCCCGACATGTCCATTTTTCAAACTCGGTGCTGGATGCTTGATCCGCCACTCTGATATGGAGGTCTTTTCGTGAAATTCACACCCCTCGCATGTGCGACCATTCTGGCTTGCGCCGTAGCGCCCGTTCTAAACGCAGGGGTCGCGTTGCCCAGTGCGACAATGTCTTCCCTGACCGTGCCTATGGGGCAGGACTCCCAGATCGTGAAGATCAAAAACGACAAGGAAAAAGGCCCCAAGAAGGCGAAGAAGGAAAAGCATAAGAAGGACAAGCACGGGAAGAAAGAGAAGAAACACAAGAAGAAACACGAGAAACAGGCCAAGAAGCTAGAGAAGAAGCTTGAAAAGCACGAAAAGGTAAAAGTGAAAATCAAACGGTCGAAGGAGGATCGTTCGCGTATTTCAAACGAGGTTCTCGAAGTGCGCGCACCTGAAGGTCGTGACATGAGCGTGCTACTTGGTGCCGTGCCACTCGCGCTCTTGGGCTCTCAAATCGCCTTTGCTGATGTCCCCGAAGATAAACGGCTGACCTATCGCAACTGCCCACCTGGTCTTGCAAAGATGGACCCACCTTGCGTGCCCCCTGGACTTGCCAAAAAAGGCGTGACCTATGAGGAATGGGTGGCATACGACGACAAGCAGCTTGACGCCATCTACCTTGATCAGCGTACGGAATTTTTGGATCGTGACATTGTCATTGGTGACGAAAGAGCGCCGGATCGGAACGTCATTGTTGAAGAAGATGCAAATCAAGACGTCGTCCTTGACGACGATACTCTGTTGCTCAGCTCGGAACAGATTGCATCGCTTTATGATCTTCGCCCCGCACCGGCAGGCAAGCGCTATGCTTTGATCGATGGCCAGCCTGTGTTGCTCACCCAAGAAGATTACACATCGCTACTGCGGATCAATGAACTGGCGCGGGTTGAAAACCTACCAGAGGGCGTGCGCATAGCCCCTACAGCAGCGTTGACGCAGAACGAATTGCGCCAAACCTACAAGTTGCCACAGCTTGAGACCGGCAATAACTATGCTGTTGTGAATGGTGAACTGGTGACGTTGCAGGACAGCGCATTCGAAACATTGCAACTTATCCGGATCGCGCGCGCCATTTTTTGAGGCCACGCTGAAGTTAGACCGAGGGGCATGCGCCACGCCTCTCGCAGCTTTTGCCAGCGTCAGACGGCCCGCAACATTGTGGTACAAAAATAGAAAGGGGGAGCAAAATGCTCCCCCTTTTTCGTTGTGACTGTATCCGTTCAGATCATAGCAGCGCTTTGGCCTTGTCGGCGACGTTCTGCGGGGTGATGTCGAACTTTTCGAACAGCTCTTCCGCGGGGGCAGAGGCACCGAAGCGGTCCATGCCGACGAAATCGGCCTTGTTCCACTTGCCACGCTCGCCGGTGAGCCAGCGGTCCCAGCCTTGGCGTACGGCGGCTTCGACGCCGACGCGGACGGGGCCGGCAGGCAGGACGCGGCGGCGGTAGGCTTCGTCTTGGGCGGCGAAAAGCTCCATGCAGGGCATGGACACGACGCGGGTGCCGATGCCTTCGGCTTGCAGCAGATCACGGGCTTTCAGCGCGATCTCAACTTCAGAGCCGGTGGCGATCAGGATGACCTGACGTTTGCCTTCGGCGTCCGCCAGAACATAGGCCCCCTGTTCGGTGAGGTTCTTGTTCTTGTGCTCAAGCCGCACGGTGGGCAGGCCCTGACGGGTCAGCGACAGCACGGACGGTGTCTTTTTGCTGCTCAGCGCGATTTCCCAAGCCTCGGCGGTTTCAACCGTGTCAGCGGGGCGGAACACATAGGTGTTGGGTGTCGCGCGGCTGATGGCCAGATGCTCGACCGGTTGGTGCGTCGGGCCGTCTTCGCCCAAGCCGATGCTGTCGTGGGTCATGACGAACACGCTTGGCACCTGCATCAGCGCGGCGAGGCGCATGGCGGGGCGGGCGTAGTCGGTGAAGCACATGAATGTGCCGCCGTAGGGGCGGATACCGCCGTGCAGCGCCATGCCGTTCATCGCGGCGGCCATGCCGTGTTCACGGATCCCCCAGTACACATAACGCCCACCACGGTTGTCCACGTCAAACACGCCCAGATCAGCGGTCTTTGTGTTGTTCGAACCGGTCAGGTCAGCGGACCCACCCACGGTTTCGGTATAGAGCGGGTTCAACACCTCGAGCGTCTTTTCGCTGCTGGCGCGGGTGGCCAGTTTCGGTGCGTTTTCCGACGTCTGCTTTTTGAACGCCTTGATCGTCGCGCTCAGCTTCTTGGGGGCGTCACCGGCCAGCGCGCGGTTGAACTCTTCACGCTTTGTGCGCGACATGGCGTCGAAACGCTCTTCCCAGGCGCGGCGGTCGTCTGCGCCGCGTTTGCCGATCTCTTCCCAAGCGGATTTCACATCGGCGGGGACTTCGAACGGGCCGGTTGTCCAGCCATAGGCGGCTTTGGCGGCGGCCATCTGGTCCGCGTCGGTCAGCGCGCCGTGACCTTTGGACGTATCCTGCGCGGCGTGACCAAGCGCGATATGCGTTTTGCAAGCAATCATCGTGGGCAGATCGGATTTGCGCGCCTCGGTCAGGGCGGCGTCGATCTCGTCGGGGTTGTGGCCGTCGATTTCGATAACGTGCCAGTCAGCCGCCTTGAACCGTGCGACCTGATCCACTTTGTCGGACAGCGAGACGGGGCCATCGATGGTGATGTCGTTGTTGTCCCACATCACGATCAGCTTGCTCAGCTTGTGGCGGCCGGCAAGGGCAATCGCTTCGTGGCTGATGCCTTCCATCAGGCAGCCGTCACCCGCGATCACATAGGTGAAGTGGTCGACGATCTTCTTGCCGTATTGCGCGCGCTGGATTTCCTCGGCCATTGCAAACCCGACAGAGTTCGCGATCCCCTGACCCAGCGGGCCGGTGGTGGTTTCAATCGCATCGGCCAGGAAGTTTTCAGGGTGGCCCGCGGTGCGTGCGCCCATCTGGCGGAAGTTCTTGATCTCTTCGAGGGGGAATTGCTCGTAGCCGGTCAGGTGCAGCAGCGAATAGATCAACATGGACCCGTGGCCGGCCGACAGAATAAACCGGTCGCGGTCAGGCCACAGCGGGTTGGACGCGTCGAACTTCAGGTGCTTTTCAAACAAGACAGTGGCGACATCCGCCATGCCCATCGGCATGCCCGAGTGGCCGGAATTGGCGGCGGCGACAGCGTCCAGCGTCAGGGCGCGAATGGCGGTCGCTTTGGACCAATGGGCGGGATGGGCTTTGGCGAGGGCGTTCAGATCCACGGTGCAAGCTTCCTTATAAGGGGGAAAAGGGATTGCGCGGATCAATACCAGCCACCCCGCAAAGATCAAGGCCCAGAGGGCATCGCCCGCAGCAGAGCTTTTCCGCCGGGCCAAGGCATTGTTCTTAAAGGGGCAGTATTCCGCCTTTGGTTTCGGTAGGATCAGCGGAAACCACGTTGACCAGCGATTCGATGGTTGGCAAACTGCATTTTACGACTGACATACGACGTTTTACGAGGAACCCTGCGATGAGCGACATAGAACACTTGCAAGGCCGTATTCTGGCGGCGCTTGAAAGGGCATCGCGCGGAGCTGACAAACTGGCCGTCGCCAAGGCGGAGGTCCCCGATCTTTCGGAAGAACTGGCGCAGGAACGCGCTGTCAACGCAGAGCTTTCTGAACAGGTCACTGCCCTGAAAAAGCGGCTGGAAGATGAAACCGCCCATCTGCGGGCTGAGCTGGCCACAGCACAGGCGCGCAACAACAGTGCGGCCGCGGCACAGGCCCAGACCGAAAAGCTTGATCTGGAAATCCAGCGGGTGCGCCGCGCCAATGCGCAGCTGGCCGATGCCTGCGCTGCGCTGCGCGAAGCCAATGCCGAAGGGGTGGGGGACGCCGATCTGATCAATGCCGCCTTGCAGGCAGAGCTTGACGCGCTGCATGCCGCCCGTCGCGCCGATGTGGCAGAGGCGGACGCGATCCTCTCTGTTCTTACCCCGCTTGTTCCCACTGCCGAGGAGTCTGCCTGATGCCCGAAGTTTCCATCTCTATCGGCGGTCGCCAATTCGAAGTTTCCTGCCAGGAGGGCGAGGAAGACTACCTGCACGCCGCAGCCAAGATGCTCGACGATGAAGCGCAGGTGTTGTCGGATCAGGTGGGCCGGATGCCCGAAGCGCGGATGTTGTTGATGGCGGGCCTGCTACTTGCCGATAAAACCGCCAGCGTCGAGGATAAGATCAAGGAAGCCCGCGCCGAACTGGCAGAGCGTGACGCAGAGCTTGCAAGCCTGCGCAATGTCGTGGTGGAGCCCGAGCGGATCGAGGTGCCTGTCATCCCGCAAAGCGTCACCGACAGCCTTGCCGAAATGGCCGCCCGCGCCGAAGCCTTGGCGAGCGAGATCGAAGATAAGGCCCGAGACGGGGCCCAAGACAAGGCCCAAGACGGGGCCCAGTGACCCTGCCGCGCACAATCGCATTCGGGGCCGCGGCGGCGTGGTGGATCGGGGCGGGCGGCAGCGCTTTGGCGCAGGCCATGCCGGTCACCGCCACCTATATCTGCGAGCGCGGGGTCGAGGTGCCGGTTTCCTATACCACTTCCGAACAGGGGGAGGCGACGGCTGTGCTTTATGTGGAAAACCGCATGGTCACGCTGGTCCGGACCCGCACGGCATCAGGGGCGCGCTATGCATGGCCCTCGGACGGTTCCGGCTATGTCTGGTGGACCAAGGGGGACGCCGCGACGCTATTCTGGCATGATGCGGCGGCGGATGAGGATGTCACGCTCTACGCGGCGTGTCAGGCGCGGTGACGCGTTCTATGCAGGGCGCGCGCCGGTTTGCGTGGCGCGGTTCGGGTGCCCCTTGATCCAAGGCGCACCCGTTTTTTGTCAGCCGACCGTTAGCCGTTAGCTTCGCGGATCTTGTCAGCGGCTTCTTTGTCAAAGGCGACGCCGTTGTCTTTCAGCAGCGTGTCCAGCTCGCCCGACAGCATCATTTCGGTGATGATGTCACAGCCGCCGACGAATTCGCCTTTGACGTAAAGCTGCGGGATGGTGGGCCAGTCAGAGAAATCCTTGATCCCCTGACGCAGCTCTTCGTCGGCCAATACGTTCACGTCGGTGTAGTCGACATTCATATAGTTCAACACGCCCGCCACACGGGACGAGAACCCGCACTGCGGCATCGTTTTGTTGCCCTTCATGAACAGCACAACATTGTTGGCGGTGATGGTTTCCTGAATTTGCGTCTTTGCGTCGGTCATTTCGATTTGTCCTTTGGTATAAAGCGTTTCGCGTATTCTTGAGGGTCGCGGGGGATGCGGTAGTTGGTCTGATGTCCGCCGCCGCCGCCACCCGAATGATAGGTCGCGTCAATTTCGTGATAGCCCTTGCCCGGCTTTGATCCGCGTTCGGTGTCGCGTGTGTGTTTCAGCGACTGAAGGCCGCGCAAAACGGCCACGATCAACACCAGAACGCTGAGGATCACGACCAGGATCGGGTCCACCGGATCAATCCGGCGCTTTGGTTGTCAGCGCCAGAGCGTGCAAATCGCCGTTCGATCCATCCATCCGGCCCTTGAGCGCGGCATAGACGGCACGTTGCTGTTGCACACGGTTCTGGCCACGGAAACTTTCGTCGATGATCATCGCGGCCATATGCACGCCGTCATTGCCTTCGACGGTGATCTTGGCGTTTGGAAAGGTCTCGCGCAGCAGGTCTTCGATTTCGCGGGCTTGCATGGGCATGTGTGGGGCGCTCCGTCTGGCATGTCATTGCCCAAGATGTAGTAGTGTGCAGGGCGGCGTGCAAGTTATCTCCCCGTTATCTCATTGAGCGGGGGCATGGGACGCCCTACATAAGAACAGTCGCCGCCGCGACAAGGTAAGGAGACCACCCGCCATGGAGATTTTCGAGAACGCACCGGAACGCGCCTATGCATGGGCACAAGCGGGCCGCGGGGCCGCGCTGGCCACGGTGGTAGAGACATGGGGCTCTGCCCCGCGACGGGTTGGCGCGCAGCTGGCCATCGCCGCAGATGGCGAGATGCAGGGCTCTGTCTCGGGCGGTTGTGTCGAGGGGGCCGTGGTCGTCGAAGCGCTTGAGGCGATCGAGGACGGCACGCCGCGTTTGCTGGAATATGGCGTCAGCGATGGCGACGCCTTTGCGGTGGGGCTGGCCTGCGGCGGAAAGATTCGCGTGTTGGTCGAACCTGTGGGCGCAAAGGCGATGCCGTTTGACGTTCTGGGCGACCTCGTCCGGGCCCGCGCCGCGCGCCAGCCCGTGGCCTATCAGGTGCCCCTGTCGGGCGGGGTGGGGCGCTTGGTCACGGGCGGCTATGCCGACCGCTTTCGCATGGACCGTTCCGGCGTTGAAGAGGATGGCGATACATTTGTCGCGATCCACAACCCGCCGCTGCGGCTGGTTATCGTCGGGGCGGTACATATCGCGCAAGCCTTGGTGCCCATGGCGCAGGTCGCGGGCTTTGACGCCGTGGTCATCGACCCGCGCGAGGCGTTTGGATCGCAAGCGCGTTTTCCCGATGCACAGGTGATCAACGACTGGCCGGACGCGGCGATGGACACCGTCGGCGTCGATACCCGCAGCGCCGTTGTGCTGCTGACCCATGACCCCAAACTGGACGACCCCGCGCTGCATATCGCACTCCGGTCCGACGCCTTCTATATCGGGGCGCTCGGGTCGAAACGCACCCATGCCTCCCGCGTGGCACGGCTGGAAGAGGCGGGCTTTACCGCCGCCGACATCGCGCGCATCAACGGCCCCGTCGGGCTGGACATCGGGGCCGCCAGCCCGCCCGAGATCGCGGTGTCGATCCTGTCGCAGATGATCCAAGCCCTGAGAAAACCGTGAAGTTCGGCCCCATCGACACGGCGCAGGCCGAGGGTGCCGTGCTGGCTCATTCCATCGCATTGCCCTCGGGCCGTTTGCGCAAGGGGTTACGGCTAGAGCCCGCCCATCTGGCCGCGCTTCGGGCAGAGGGCATCGACAGCATCATTGTGGCGCAGCTCGCGTCAGGGGATGTGGATGAAAACACCGCCGCGGCACAAGTGGCGCAGGCCGTGCTGGCGGCGCATCCCCATCTGACGATGACGCGTGCCTTTACCGGCCGCGTGAACCTGCTGGCCGATGGGCCGGGGGTTGCGCAGCTGGATGTGAGCGCGCTTGAAGCGTTGAACGCCGTGCACCCGATGATCACGCTGGCCACGGTTCCGCCGTTCCAGCAGATGGCAGCGGGGGGCATGGTGGCGACGATCAAGATTATCTCTTACGCCGTTGCGCAAAGCGATCTTGCCGCTGCCTGTGATGCCGGACGCGGCGCGATCCGGCTGGTGCCGCCGCAAATCAAGGACGCGACGCTGATCATCACCGAGATTGACGGCGGCGCGGGTGATAAGGGGAAAAAGGCCATCGCAGACCGGCTCTCTGCGCTGGATGTGGATCTGAAAAAAGTCGTCATGGTCCCGCATGAGGTCACCGCCCTGCGCGATGCCATTGCCGCGGCGGATACGGCGCTGACGCTGATCCTCACCGGCTCTGCCACCTCTGACATTGATGACGTGGCTCCGCAGGCCCTGCGCGCCGCGGGCGGAGAGGTCTCGCGCTTTGGCATGCCGGTTGATCCGGGAAATCTGCTGTTTCTGGGGCAGATGGGCGATACGCCGGTGATCGGCCTGCCGGGCTGCGCGCGCGCGCCTGCGTTGAATGGGGCGGATTGGGTACTGTCGCGGGTGATCTGCGGCATAGAGGTATCCCCGCGCGATATCGCCCGCATGGGGGTGGGCGGCTTGCTGAAAGAGATCGCGACCCGCCCGCAACCAAGACGCGGCTGACCGACCCTGACGCAAGGCCCGTCGCCGCGCCGCGCTCGCGAAGTTCAACCCATGCGAAAAATTTCTGTTCTCAACGCCCCTTTGGCGTGCTTAACTCTACCCAACACATGACATAAAACGGGAGGAACATCATGACCGAGGTCAAAATGACCGTGAA
>OJDD01000343.1_pt1 | contig 13565 bp, 14 predicted proteins | sample 1592591 | NCBI WGS metagenome assembly OJDD01 (sample SAMN05416809, study PRJEB24817) | seawater metagenome | isolation source: Sea water | place: Canada:Atlantic | collected 2013-07 | reverse complement strand
AGCGATTAAATCCGGCGGGATGGGTTGCGCATGCTTTCGTTACCTCCAAGTTAACGGTGTTATTTATGCTCAGTTGTGTCTTGCTGGGTATTATCGCTATTTTGTTAACGCCTCGTGAGGAAAACCCGCAAATTGTGGTGCCGGGAGCTGAAATTTTTGTCAGTATGCCGGGTGCGACGCCGAGCGAAATAGAAGAACTGGTAATTAATCCATTAGAAGGCATTATTCGAGAAATTCCCGGTGTTGATCATACCTATGCAACCGCCTTGAACTCTATGGGTGTGGTGAGTGTGCAGTTTGAAGTAGGGCTTGATAAGGAAGAGTCACTCGTGAAGCTTTACGACCGAGTTCTAGGAAAGCAAGATCAATTACCTGCCGATGCCTCGGCGCCCTTGATTAGAAGTGTTGATGTAGACGATGTGCCGATTGTAGCGATCACCTTAACTTCTGATCAATATGATGACTATGCCTTAAAACGCTTAGCCGATCATATGGTTGACCGCTTACGTAGTTTACAAGAAGTGTCGGTTGCTTATGTTAAAGGAGGCCGAGACCGTGAGGTTCGAATAGAGCTTGATCCTGAGAGGTTGCTTGCTTTTGGTATTACGCTTGATCAAATGCAAGTCTCTTTACAGGCTAGTAACCTTTCAGCGCCAGTAGGTTCACAAGCACATAGTCGAACGATTAGTAATATCTACCTAGATGGATTTTTAACATCTGCTGAGCAAGTGAAAAACCTCATAATAGGTAGCTTTAATCAGCAAGCTATTTACATGCAAGATGTTGCTGAAGTTATTGACGGCCCTCGACAAGAGCGAGATAAACTTTCAAGATTTGCTTATGGCCCGGCAGACCCACGCTTTGGTTCAACCGACTCTGCCGAAATGCAGGCTGTTTCTATTGCGGTTGCAAAAAAAACGGGCACGAACTCGGTAGACGTAGCGGATGATGTGCTAGATAGAATTGAGCGAATGAAGGAGAAATTTATTCCTGCTGGCGTGGATGTTATTGTCACTCGAAATGATGGCAAAAAGGCAGATGATGCGGTTAATAATTTGATTGAGCACTTGGGTATCGCTATCTTTTCTGTTTTTGTTGTTATTGTGCTTTTTTTAGGCTTTAAAGAAGCGCTTATCGTCGGGATTAGCGTACCTTTTATTTTGGCGTTGACACTGGGTTCTGATTATTTATTTGGAGTCACCATCAATAGAGTGACTCTATTTGGTTTAATTCTTTCCTTAGGGTTGTTAGTAGACTCTTCAATTGTAGTTATTGAGAATATTCATCGACACTATAAAAACTTATGGTTAAAGGATAAGGTTGATGTCACCGTTGAAGCGACCAACGAAATTGGTAACCCAACTAATTTAGCGACGTTTGCCGTTATGTTGGTGTTTGGTTCGTTGGTGGTCGTGACGGACATGGCGGGCCAGTATTTTTTCCCGATTGCGTTTAATGTACCAATGGCAATGTTTGCTTCATTGTTAGTGGCTTATATTGTTACGCCTTGGGCTGCTAACCGTTGGCTTAAGCCGGGTGAAGGGGAGGATTTAGAAACGCCTGACGAGAATGATAAGCTGCATCAGTTTTACTACAACATCATTACGCCCTTATTAGCTCGTCGGCGTTACCGCTACATCACAATAGGGGTTATCGCCTTAGCTATTGTGTTATCCATGTTGCAGCCAGCTTGGCAATTCATTCGCCCTGCGGGTGTGGGTGGCCCAGTTTCAGCAGGTGGCATCCCTTTAGTCTTTTTGCCAAAGGATAATAAGAACACCTTTAATATTACGATTGACATGCCGGAATTCACGCCGATAGAAGTGACCGATCAGATTACCCGGGAAGTGGGTACTCTATTGCGTGAAAACGCTTACGTGCTTAATTATCAAAGCTGGATTGGGCAAACCGGCGTTATTGATTTTAATGGTTTGTTAAAGGGCGCGGGTAACAAAAAAGGTTCTTTTGTTGCTGAAGTGAGGGTGAACTTAACGGATAAAAAAACGCGAGATATAAGTTCTATTGATATCGTCGCTCAGTTACGCCCTTTGATGGAACCTATACAGAAGCGTTACCCTGGTAGTGTTATTCAATTAGCAGAAGATCTGCCTGGGCCGCCTTTACGCGCAACAGTCTTAGCTGAAATCTACGGTAATAACCCTGAAAAGCTTCGAGCAATATCAGCCAAAGTGAGCAAGGTATTTAAAGACACCTATGGCGTTGTTGAAGTGCATGATTCTGAAGTGGCTGATGTGCCGCAGTTTCGTGTCATCGTTGATAAAGAAAAAGCGGCGTTATCGGGCGTTTCTGTTGCGCAAGCAGGGCAGACGCTTAGGCGAATGATCAGCGGTGGTGAGATGGGGCGCTTACATATTGCATCAGAAAAGAAGGTGGTGCCAATACGGCTCCATATCCCGTATCAGCATCAGGTTGACCCTGCACTTCTATCGAGCATTTATTTAACCAATAAAGTCGGTAAGAAAGTGCCGCTATCTGAACTGACCAAAGTGGTTAACGATACTCAAGATCGGCCAATTTTGCATAAGGATTATGAGCGCGTGACATTTGTAGGTGCAGAACTGAGTGAGACCACACCGGTGTATGCAGTAATGGATATAGACCAACGGTTAGATAATCTGTCATTGGGTGAAGGTGAAGTGTTAACAACGGGTAATTTACAATTACAACCAGTTACTCCCGACACGATTGACGGCTACCAATTACTCTGGGATGGTGAGATTCGTTTAACCTTAGATGTTTTTCGTGACATGTTAGGTGCACTCGGTATTGCCTTGGTCTTTATCTATCTATTATTGGTTGGTTATTATGCCTCGTTTAAAATACCGCTGATAGCCATGTCGGCTATTCCACTCGGGCTGATTGGTGTGTTTCCCGGACACTGGATAGTCGGTGAGCCGTTCACCTCAACGTCGATGATTGGGGTCATAGCATTAGCAGGTGTGGTAGTTCGCAACTCATTGTTAATTATTGATTTTGTTGTAGATTATATGAAAAAAGGCATGTCTGCACACGAAGCGGTTAGAGAAGCGGGTGCTGTTCGTTTACGGCCAATTTTATTGACCGCCTTGGCGATTGTTCTTGGCTCGGCCGTCATGCTGTCGGACCCTGTTTTTGGTGGCTTGGCCATTTCATTAATTTTCGGCACGATCGTGTCCACGGCGTTAACATTGGTGGTGATACCGATGCTGCTGTATTCGATGTTACGCCGTCAGTCACACAAGAGCGCCTCTATAGGAGATAAATAATGTTATTTAAAACGTGCATAAGAGGTTGTGAGCGGAGTTTATTGGTAATGCTTGAAGGTAGGGCTTTCCTGCGGAGAACTTGTTTTTATTTGCTCTGTTTTTTGTTAGTGGGCGTTTCACCGCTTGCGGTGGCGCAAACACTTCAGCAAGCATGGGATGAAGCGATTGAGCATGACTATGGCTTGCGAGCAGTAAGAGAAAACACGCAAGCTAGCGAGCACCAGCTTAAAGCAGCAAAAGCAGCTCGCTTACCCAGTGTAACCATTGGAGCGGGCTATACCGCGCTAGAAAAAGACCCGGAAGCAGCAGTAAACTTTGCAGGCTTATCGGGGCAATTTCCATTGGCCGAGCGTGAAAGTTATTCGTATCAAGCGATGACGGTATTACCACTTTACACCGGTGGGCAGATAAGCAGTAGCATTGATGCGGCGACATCAGCCTTAAAAGCCTCAAAAAAGCATGAAGCCGGTAAAGTACTAGACCTTAAGCTTATGGTAGCAGAAACTTACTTGGCGGTACTACGTTCCTCTAAAGCACTTGAAGTAGCAAATAGCCATGTGAAAAGTCTTAAATCACATGCGTCGGATGTGGATAATTTATATGAACAAGGAATGGTCTCGCGTAATGATTTATTAGCCGCGCAAGTAGCGTTGGCCGATGCGTTACAGGCGTTTATTCAAGTTGAGAACAGGCTTGATATTAGTCGATCTGCATACAATCGTTTACTTGGTCGTGAGTTTCACACCCCTGTGGTATTGGATGAGCTAACATTTGAAACACTCAATGATTCGTTAGAGTCGTTGATGGCTCAAGCAATAGAGCGACGTTATGAATTACGTGTTTTAAAGGAACAAGCAAATACATTGACTCATAAGGCGGGTGCCATTCGTGCAAAAAACCGACCTCAAGTGGCGTTACGAGGTGGTTATGATTATCAAGAAAATGAATATCAGGCGCATGAGGGCCAGTGGCTGGTCGGTGTGGGGATGAAATGGTCGCTATTTGATGCAGGCTCGATTAAAAACCAAGCCTCAGCAAGCGAACGTCAAGCGCGGTCACTAGAACAGCAATATGATGAGCTACAGAGCCTGATTAGGCTGCAAGTGCGCCAGTATTGGTTAGATACGCAAGAAACGCAAAAGCGCTTGAGTGTAACGAGACAATCGATTAGTCAAGCAGAAGAAAACTTAAAGGTTAACCGTGACCGGTATGAGCATGGCTTATCTACAAATACTGATGTGCTAAGTGCTGAGACCCTTCGTACAATGAGCCAAAACAACCATGCTAATGCAATTTATGATGCAATACTCGCAAGGATTAGGTTGAAATGGGCAGTGAGTGATTTATGATAATTCCCCATCAGCTCACTAGATAAAGCACTTGATTATGGAACTCTCAACCCCAGCCTTATTATTCCCCGCTATTTCACTGTTACTATTAGCGTATACAAACCGTTTTTTGGGCCTGGCCGGTGTTATACGTGGCTTGCACCAGCAAATTAATGAGACAAACAAGCAACTCATCGCGCGCCAGATTATCAGTTTGCAGCTACGCATTAAATTAATCATTGGGATGCAAATTTTGGGTGTTTTAAGTATCAGTTTTTGTGTGGTGGCAATGTTTCTACTTTTTTTAGCAGCAACGAAGTTTGGCCAGCTGGCCTTTAGCATCAGCTTAATACTGATGATGCTATCACTGGCTGTTTCTCTATACGAGTTAGTTATTTCAGGCCATGCACTTAATATTGAGCTTGAAGATATCGATTGTTAAAACTTTATTCATGTGTAATAGGCGCATTGATAATGTCTTTTAAAATGCCGTTCTCAATATTGTAAATCCAGCCGTGTACCGATAATTCAGCCCCACTTTTCCAAGCATTTTTGACGATAGTGGTGTCGCAAACATTGGCTACCTGCTCAATCACGTTAAGTTCACATAAACGGTGTTCCATTTCCTCTTGATTAGTCATTGCATCTAACTCAGTCGCGTGAAGGCGGTAGACATCTTTGATGTGCCCAAGCCAATTATCAATGAGCCCGTGATCAATATCTTCTAGTGATGCTTTAATACCACCACAACCATAATGGCCGCAAACGATAACATGTTTTACTTTAAGCACTTCAATAGCAAACTGCATAACGGATAGGCAGTTCAAGTCACTGTGGATAACCATGTTGGCAATATTACGATGAACAAATACTTCACCTGGAGCAAGATTAAGCAGTTGGTTCGATGCTACACGGCTATCCGAGCAGCCAATCCAAAGGTATTCGGGTGTCTGTAACTTTGATAACTCTGTAAAGAAGTCTGGGTTTTCATCTGTAATAGACTGAGCCCATTCTTTATTACGCTTAAAAAGATGTTCCAGCTTTTTCATATTCATTAGTCACGACGAGTTTTATTAGTTTTTAAATTTTACATTAATTTGACACATAATCTCACTGATCTTTTGCTAAACGAATCGACGGTTAAATAATTGTCGATTCCCCCTTAAAGGTATATGCTAAAAACTCCAACAATTGATAGGAGAATAAGATGAGTCATCATATCTATAAATATATTGAGTTAACGGGTAGTTCAGAAGTTAGCTCAGATGATGCAGTTAAAAATGCCATAGCAGCAGCGGCTAAAACAACCCGTAATATGGATTGGTTTGAAGTGGTGGAGACCCGCGGGCACTTAGCCCAAGGGCAAATTCAGCATTGGCAAGTGACCGTTAAAATAGGCTTCCGACTAGAAGATTAAGTTGCAAAACGGGGTAGCAGATGGATTATAAAGATTATTACACCATTATGGGTGTTGCGCGCGATGCGAAACAAGATGAGATAAAACGCGCGTATAAGAAGTTAGCGCGTAAATACCACCCTGATGTAAATAAAGCTGACGATGCAGAAGCCCGTTTTAAAGAAGTGGGTGAAGCCTACGATGTATTAAAAGACCCAGAAAAGCGTGCGGCTTATGACCAGTTGGGTGCTAATTGGAAAGCTGGTCAAGACTTTAACCCACCTCCAAATTGGGATGAAGGGTATGAGTTTAGCGGTGGATATAGCGATGGCGATGGTGCGGATTATAGTGATTTTTTTGAATCTTTATTTGGCCAGCAGTTTAAGCAAGGGCAAGGAGGTCGTCAGCAAGCCGGTTTTAATGCGCGAGGGCAAGATCATCATGCCAAAGTAAGCATAGAACTCATGGATGCCTACCAGGGTGCCACGCATAGTATTACCCTTAGCGCTGCAGAGTTGGACGCTAACGGGCAAGTAGTTACCAAACAGCGAACCTTAAAGGTAAAAATCCCTAAAGGGGTTAAAAAAGGCCAGCGTATCCGTTTGGCTGGGCAGGGCTCAGCAGGTATGGGGCAAGGCGGCAAAGGTGATTTATATCTAGAAATTGACTTTAAAGCACACCCTTTTTACCGTGTCGATGGGCATGATGTGTACCTAGATTTACCCATTACTCCATGGGAGGCAGCCTTAGGCGCGAGCATTAAAGTACCAACGCCCGATGGGCCGGTCGATATGAAAATACCAGCGGGCACAAAAGGTGGCGGAAAAATGCGATTAAAAGGGCGGGGTATACCTAGCGCTCCACCGGGCGATTTATACGTAGTACCACAAATTACCCTGCCAGCAGCCGATACTGAAGAGGCAAAAGCGTTGTACCAGCAAATGGAAAAAACCTTAGCTTATAACCCACGTAGTAACTTGGGAGTATAAAGACGATGAACGATAAAATACTTAACGGACTCCTGTTAGATGAAACAACGGTACTGTCTTTAGATGAAGTATGCCAAGCCTGTTCAAGCAGCAATGAATGGGTGATTGAATTGGTGCAAGAGGGTGTATTAGAACCCCGTGGCCAACAGCAAACGCACTGGCAATTTAGCGCCCGTTGTTTGCAAAAAGCACACACCGCCATGCGCTTGCAGCGTGACCTAGATATCAACCTATCTGGCATTGCCCTAGCGTTGGATTTATTGGATGAAATTGACAGCCTAAAATCACGCCTGTTGTTGTTAGAGCAAACGGCAAAATGACTAAAGCATCGATCGCTGGTCACGCTCAAATCACCGTTTTTTACGATCAATCTTGCCCCAGCTGCGTTAAAGATCGTGCGTTATTTGAGCGGCTAGCCGGTCAGCGGTCGGCTTTATTTAGTTGGTTTGATATCACCAGTCAAGACCAAGCCTTGAGGCAACGTGGGATAGACCCGTTCAAAGCCTTGCGTGAATTACACATACAAGATGCTCATGGGGTTATCCATTCAGAAATGGATGCCTACAGTATTATGATGAAGCAAGTGCCGCTATTAATGCCATTGGGTGTGTTTATCTGCTTGCCGGGCATAAACCCCGTTCTTAGCTATTTTTACCGGCGTACGGTTGATAGGCGTTTAGCTTGCGAAGGCCGCTTATAAGGCGGGTAACCATCTGCAAGCAAGTTAAGCGGATTTATATCAGTGCTAGGACAGTGATGAACCCGCTACAGCAACAAATCCGCATCAATCGGGTGAAAAACGCTAGCCGCATTAATTAGAGATTTTGCAGTCAGCGCCGGCACGCCGTAGACCTCCGTGTTGACGCCATACTGCAGGTGTATTTTCTCCAGTAATAGATCAAAATCACCATCACCTGATAGCAAAATTACACGATCCACCTTTTTGGCGGAATCTAGTACGTCAATTGTAATGCCTACGTCCCAATCACCTTTAGCGCTGCCATCACTACGCTGAATAAATGGCTTAAGCTTAACGCTAAACCCCATGTGCCTAAGTGCCGATTGAAACTTGTGCTGACCGTTATCGTCACGTTGGGTGGCATACGCAGTAGCCTGGGTAATCGTGCCTTGCTGACTAATAATTTGCCATAACTTACGGTAATTAAACTGGCGACCATATGCCTGCCGGGTGGTGTAGTAGATGTTTTGTACATCAACAAAAAGAGCGATTTTATTCATACGATGGCCTGAGTTAAGTCTGCTTTAATGAGGCTTGAAAATGAGTAGCTTAGATTAACATAGCTGAGCTTGGTAAATATTACGCTTATGCCGGTGACAAGGGTGGCTAGCAATATTTAAGCAAGGTGCTCGATTACCCGAGAGATAGCATTAAGGCTGGCTAAACCTTCAATGCTAACCTTAGTTATTGGATAAGACTACAAAGAAATTATGATTTAAACCAATGCTAGCCAAAGCATTTAGGTGGTATTTGAGACATAGTTAAGGTGAGGTAGAAAAATTGCAGAGTCAATAATCAAGTTGACTCACCCCATGGTCTTTTTTTAAAGAACGCTTAATAAATGTCAATGATTGACGCTTATTAAGTAAGCAATCATAATTTAAAAAAAATGAGGGGTATCTAATGAGTACTAATGTTTCACTGGCCGAAGAGCTTGAACTTTATGCTAAAAACGCAAGTAGCAAGCGGCTTGTATAATTCTGTAAGCGAGTTTATGCGAGAAGCGGTACGCCTTCACCGTGAAAAGAATATAGAGCACCAACTTTACCTGCAAGCAATGCATAAGGAATTATCACTAGTAGAAGAAGAGATTGATCAAGGGCAGCTATCGCACTTTAATATGCAGGAACTTACTGAGCGCGCATTTAATGAAATAGACAGTGAAAATGACAGGTAACCCCCTTCCTGCCTACAAAATACTCGCCGCAGAAAAAAAGATCATTGAGATTGCAAAATGGTCTGCCAACAAATGGGGTAAAGAAGCGGCACGTCATTACCTAGGCAATATAGAACGAATAATTAACCTTGTTGCCACAGGCTTATTGCCAACCGAAAAGAATAGCGAGTTTAGTGAACGGTTTGCTTTTTGCCTCGCGCAACAGCACTATATATTCTTTGAAATACACGAAGACAAGCTTATTATTGCAACGCTATTTCATACAGCAATGGCCATCAAAGACCGAATTATTGAAGAGCAGTTGGGACTAGGCAAAGAAATAAAAAGGATAAAATAGAATGAAGGAATTATTGGAAGGAATCCCCCGTTATTGGGTTGCAGTAGTACATAAGGGCTTTTCTAATCATACAGCGGAACAGAAAATATAATGACTTTGGAGAAGCATAGAACCAAGCTGCTGCCCCTTGTTTTCTTTTGCTTTGATCTGGGGAATAAGTCAAAGAAGTCGGATGTAAAATTGAAGAGTAATTAGCATGAATCAAACGGGTATTTATGAGCAGCTTGTTACGGAGATAATTACTAAGAATATCAACCGTGATATTTATTATGTTGGTGAGCGTCCGCTTGAAAATGCTGAAGCATCAAAGTGGTTGTCGCACTTTCTAACTCAAACTATTGAGCTGGCGATGGAGACTGTTCCCCATGGAAAGGAGCGTATTTCAAAGCAGTTAAAACTCGCTAATACGATTATTATTTTCTTGGGTAGAGAAATCGGCAATGAAGAGCTGGTAAGTGAAAACTTATTAGATAGTCAAGGAAAAATACTAACGGCTTTATTTGAGATGGTAAACCCAATAGCGCCAGATTTTCCTAAATACCTTGAATCCATCATGCCGTTAACAGGGCTGACGCAAAGTGAGTTGTTTTGTGGAAGTAATGTTGGTATCTCACTTGAAACGGAGCTAAAAAGGGAAATACAGTCTTCGGATAAAATTTATTGGTTGGTTTCATTTATAAAATGGGCTGGCATCCGTATCTTTAGAAAAGAATTAGAGGCCTTTACTCGAAGCGGTAAGCAATTAAAAGTTATCACTACATCTTATATGGGAGCCACAGATTCAAAAGCGATAAGATTTTTAGCGTCACTACCAAACACAGAGGTAAAGCTTAGTTACAACACGAGTAGAGAGCGCTTACACGCTAAATCTTATTTATTTTTGCGAAATACGGGCTTTCATACAGGCTATATCGGCTCATCAAATTTATCTCATTCAGCATTAACAAATGGTTTGGAGTGGAATCTTAAAATTACCTCGGAAGAAATTCCACATATTATAAAAAAATCTTTAAGCACCTTTGAAACCTATTGGGAATCACCGAGCTTTGAGTCGTTTGATGGGGAAATTGAGAGCCGTAATAAATTAGATAAGGCATTAAAAGAAGCAAAAGGAAGTTTTGGTATAGCAACTCAGTATTATTTTGATATCACGCCTCATTCGCATCAAAAAACGATCTTAAATAAACTAGGGGTAGAAAGGGAGTTGCATAACCGGAACCGAAATTTAGTCGTTGCGGCAACAGGAACTGGCAAGACGATTATTTCAGCCTTCGATTTCGCTCGTTTTTATCAGGCTAATCCTGAATCGACCTTTTTATTTATTGCTCATAGAGAAGAAATCTTAAAGCAAGCGCAAAATGCTTATCGTGGTGTATTAAAAAACAGTGATTTCGGGGAGCTTTGGGTTGGCAATAATAAGCCTAATAGCTATCAGCAACTTTTTGTATCGGTACAAAGCTTAAATGTAAAACTTGAAGCGTTAGCACTTAGTGCTGATTATTATGATTATATCGTTATTGATGAGGTTCATCATGTTGCTGCAAACAGCTATCGTTTAGTTATTGATTATTTTCAGCCGAAAATATTATTAGGACTGACGGCAACACCAGAGCGATACGATGGTATCAATATTTTGGCCGATTTTTGTAATGTAATTGCAGCTGAGATACGATTGCCGGAAGCGATTAACCAGCGACATTTATCACCATTTCAATATTTTATGGTTGATGATGAGACTGATTTAACGTCGATATCATGGTCAAAAGGTTCTTATGACAAGGCAGAGTTAACGCAACTTTACACCTTAAATGATCAAAGACTAATGCGTATATTACGAAGCATAAATGAGATTGTGACAGATATTTCAGAAATGCGAGCTTTAGCCTTTTGTGTCAGCAAAGATCACGCTAAATATATGACTGAGAAATTTACTCTCAAAGGTATTTCATGTGATTTTTTAACCAGCGATAACAGCACGGAAAGAGCAACTAAACAACAAAAGTTAAAATTAAAGCAAATTAACGTACTTTTTGTTGTTGATATTTTTAATGAAGGTGTTGATATTCCTGAATTAGATACATTGTTATTTTTAAGGCCAACAGAAAGTCTAACAGTATTTTTGCAACAACTAGGCCGAGGTTTGAGGTTAACAGAGGGAAAAGAGTGTTGCACAATCATAGATTTTGTTGGTAATTCAAGACCAGAATACAATTTTTCAGAGAAGTTTAGATCCTTAGTTGGCAAAACAAATCAAGCCATTGGCAAAGAAATCAAACAAGGATTTCCTAATTTACCGTTGGGCTGTAGCGTCAATCTACAAGAACGCACACAGAAAATGATTTTAGATAACATTAGTCGAGCTACCTTGAATAAAAACCGGCTTCTTAGTTATGTTAACAATTTCCCCCATATCAGCGATCTACCCTTAACGTTAGCTAATTTCTTACGAATTAATCCAAATATCAGCTTGGAAGATATTTATAAAATTAAGCTGGAGAGAAGTGGCGGCTGGACAGCTTTGCTAGTAAGGGCAGGCATTATTACTATAAAAACGCACGAACCTAAACGGGCCTCAGCCTATTATCGAGCCATTAATAATAGGTTTTTAAACTGTACATCAATTTCTTATTTACGGTTCATTCGACAGTTATGCGATAAGGATTTTGAGATTGAAATGAAAAATGAATCAGATCAGGTATTTGGTCTAATGTGTCATTATGATTTTTGGGATAAATCAGGGCCTGATTTAGGCTTTGATTCGCTCAATCAAAGTCTTAAATCGTTATATGATGAAGACCTTCAAGCCGAGTTAATGGAGGTCATTGACTTGCTTATTGATCGGTTAGATATAAATGAATTTGATTTGGTTAGTAGTGAAGAATTGATTATAAAAATGCATTCTCGACACCCCAAAGAACATATATTAATTGCTTTTGGGGAAAGTGACTTCGAAAAGAAATCATCTAGCCGGGAAGGTGTTCTAACAATTAAAAATCATAATAAAGAACTACTCTTTGTGACCTTAAATAAGTGTGAAAAGCAATTCTCGCCCACGACCATGTATCATGACTATGCCATCAGCCCGAACCTATTCCACTGGCAATCCCAAAATAGTGCGCGGCCGGATTCAGGTCGAGGACTTAGCTATGTTAAGCAAAAGGAAACAGAGAAAGAAATCATTTTATTTGTTCGTGAACAGGCTCTTGATGAAAATGGGCGGACAATGGGTTTTATAAACTTTGGCCCTGTGAGTTTCGTAAAGTCAGAAGGGCAACAACCAATGAATATTACCTGGCGCCTAGAAGAACCTATACCTGCCTCTTTATGGCATGATGCAGCTAAACTTGCCGTAGGTTAAGAAAACGTTAGAGTCAATTACAACTTTTGTAAGTTGAGCTTGATTAATATCATTAAGCTGATAAAGACTGATGCTTCTTTACAATAGGGGCAAAGGCCGGTTTGATTTTTAGCTTAACTTCTAGGTTTAATTCCTCCAGCCCACGAGAAGAATTCAATAACTTTAAGCTTTTAAATCACCTGAAAGCCTCAGCTCAACATCCATGCTTTTATGGAGAATACGAATAATAACAATGTGGTCTTTTGGCGCTTCGCTATAAAAAATGATATGGCTCCCTTGAGGAAGCTTTCTGTAGTCTGATTTTATGTGGTTACATTGCTTGCCGATAGAAGGTGTTTCAGCTAATAAATGGAAGGCATTATCAAATTGCTTTATGTACAAATACCGTTGTTCTCGTCCCCACTTTTTTTCAGTGAAAAGGGCGATTTTACGAAGGTCCTGTTTAGCCTCATTGGTTAGCTTAAATGGTTTCATCCATCTATGTCGTTGTCCAGTTCTGTCATAAGGGCATCGTATTCATAATTTGAAATGCCGCTTTTTTCTCCAACATCGAGAGCTTTTCTTAAAGTGTTTAGCCTTGTTTCGGTGTTTTCGAGCATTCTAAGGGCGGTTCTAATGACTTCACTTGCCGACCCAAACCGCCCGCTTTCAACTTGGCTTGCAATGAAGCCGTCAAAATGATCGCCTAGTGTTACGCTTGTATTTTTAGCCACAATGTTTACTCCTGAGTACCAATATATACCTGATTATGGTATTTAATGTGGTGTTAGGCAAGTTTTTTAGTGCTCACGGATATGCATTATTTCAAATAATTACTTAATAATGCCACAGCCCATGTCGGCATGGCCTCTTTAATAAGGTTTATTTGTCCATTACGTATTACAGCAACTTGTTGAAAAGGGTTATCTAAGCGCGAGTTGTCTAAGAGATAGCTGAAATCGCACAAGGGGAGCACTTGTTTAATATTTTTCATCA
>OJDD01000341.1_pt1 | contig 13582 bp, 10 predicted proteins | sample 1592591 | NCBI WGS metagenome assembly OJDD01 (sample SAMN05416809, study PRJEB24817) | seawater metagenome | isolation source: Sea water | place: Canada:Atlantic | collected 2013-07 | reverse complement strand
ATACCCCAATTACAGCAAACCCCCGCCAAAATGGCGAGGGTTTGTCAGCAATCTGGGGTGCCTTGCGGCACCCTTTGTTCAGTAAGGACGTTACCTTTTACGTCTGGCCATCCCCATACCAAGAAGGCCTAATCCCAATAGTGCAAAAGTAGCCGGCTCAGGAACAGCAGATACCTTGATGTCGTAGCCTGTGCTGCCACCATGATCCTCGCGGAGGATTTGCAGGTAATGGGCTCCCGCGCCCAGCACTGTGCCGAAGGAATACTCGCCGGGGAAAGATCCGCCTGATGACATGGCTCCGAATTGATAGTCACCGTTAATCCAGGCGAATAGGCCGTTATCTACGCCGATGTCAACGGTAATGCTTGCAGCCTCATCAAGAACGAACTGGTAGACAATGGCGGTCTCATCGTTGACAGTCCAGGTTTCGGGGATAGCTGTGCCGGGTCCGCTCCAGGTACCCAGGGTGAAATCAGCAGCCAGCCAGTTTCCTAGGTTCGGGGTCTGGGAAAGGTCAGGTTCGGGAAGTGGGTTAACGACGGGGTCGCCCTCGCTGACGTTAGCGCCAGGAAAGGAACTTGAGCCAGGACCGTAGGTTCCAGCCAAATCTCCAAGTCCCTGATTATACCAGCCTGTCGTACTGTTATCGATAATGACCGTCGCTGATGTCACACCTGCAAACAGGGTGAGTGCGGTACAAGCAACCAGTTGACTAATACTTCTCATGAGGAAACTCCAACTATCAAATGGGTATGCGAAGGAAGTTAACGCAATATTGGTACCTTTAATGAAAAAGGTTTTATAAACAATAAAGTTACCGTAGCTGTCGAAATGGGGAGCTGGGGTAATGTAAGAAATATCGACATATGTACAGGGCGCCCGGAACCGGTTTTTGATTGTTTGAATAACACGATCTCATCGTCTTGCCGTCAGCATAATTTACGCACCGCCATGGCAGTCTGTGGTAAAGGGAAATTTATTATTCCGGAATAGCATAAACAGGCGTATTTTTATGTTTAGGTTCTGGTCGAACTCTTTTAAATACTCCAGTAAAAAAACACATGACGCCTAAGGCGGTTCATTTACGATCCTTCAATGTCGAATATGCTTACACCTTTGTTCTGGAATCGATTGCGCTTTAAGTTTAAGTTCATGAGATATAGGGATTTTAAGTATTTGGTACGGCTGATGCTTATTCATAGATACCGCTGACTCGCTGGCTTGAATTCCGGCTGCCAGCGTTCACATTCAAGGAGAGATAATTATGAACACAGCATTTAAAAGAACGTTTTTGTCAACGCTTGTGGTACCGTTCGCATTGGGTGTGCAGTCTGCTAGCGCGGCAATGATTGAGAATTGGACCTTCAACGTCGATAGCAATTTTTCCAACGAAATGTATACTGGATCGAACGGTTTCCAAACCGACACTTCCGCTACCGTGGGCACAGATAACCTGCTTGAATGGGGCAGTGATACTGATACTAATGAACGATCCTCCGTCTCGATTACGGATGTGGGCGGTGCTCTTACCACCGGTGGGCCTTCTGTAGCTGGCGGAGTGTTTTCCCACGAAAATACCTCTATCAGCGATGATTTTGACACGCTGCAATCGTTTGATCTGACCTCAACGCTGACGCTGGTGCCGGCCGTGCCCGGTGGTATCCCTGCTCTCACTTTCAGTAGCACCTTCGTAGAGACGCCAAACACAGGGGTCGGCTGTTGCGATGACATATTCACTCTCGGCGACCCGACAAATAATGGGTTCAGTCCAATTGAAGGGGAAGACGGCTTTCAGTTGTCACAGATGTTCGAGATTGATGGCTATAGCTACACTGTGTTTCTTGAGCTACGTGACTTGGTTGCTTTAGGAGGAGGTGAATTTGGCCTTCGGACTGTGGAGGGTGAAACTACTGAGTTCAATACATTTGTACGGATTGAGGCTAAAGAAGTACCTGAGCCAGGCACTCTGGCACTGCTGGGCCTTGGCCTTGCCGGACTGGGTCTGTCACGTAGGAGAAAAGCAGCAAAGGCATAACGTCTGAACGGTCTTAATGTTGAGATGACAATGCTGAACAAAGAAGCCCCCGCCGAGAGGTGGGGGCTTCTTCATTTCGAGCCTGGTCCGACTGCAAACAGCCTGGGCAGCCATTCAGATAAGCTCAGGTGAGGTCAGGCAACCTCCCGCTCGTTCACCTTGAAGTCAGAACCAGCATTCGGTCTCGCCGGCAAGTATCGCCCGTCGTCAGTAATCAGCGACCAGACATCCGGGCGACGCTTCTTTATGCCGTCAATCAGGGACGCTGCTTCGGTGAAGGCAGGGCGGCGGCGACCGTGGTACTCCATGACGGGCCCTACATGATCAAATTCCACACCAAATCGCTTCAAGAGCCTCAGCTGTGCGGGCTCCATGACGGCCATCCAATGAGTTATGCCATGGTTGACCGACATCTGGAGGATGGCTGAGAAAAGCCCCAGGCTGATATAGGGCATGGCGCGTTTGCCATTTTCAGCATCGCTGTAACAGGTGAAATCACTGATGCCTGAGGTGGATTCGTCCTCATTGAGTCGCCGCCGGAACTCCCGGCTGACCGCCATCCGGGATATTTCAGCAATGCTCTCTCGGCGAGCGCCGGCAAATGCTTTCTGTGCGTGCAGGTCCATCTGGGGGAGACAAGGGCCTTCCATGGGAAAGTCGGCCTGTTCCGGGTTGTCACCCGCCATAACGAGACGAACGGCAGCGACGCTGTCTCCCGTTATCCGGTGTCGGATCAAGGCATGTGCGGATCGAGGGTCGTATGCATCGTGCTCCCGTTTATCGGCAAAGCAATTCGGGTCCTCGAAAGGCTTGTCAATGCAATAAACCTGATACCGGACTGCAAAGACTTCATTGATCGTTTCAGGACACATCGCCAACTGGACGTTGAATACCGAGTTGAAAATGGTGCTGACGTCTTCGTAAGCGGGCTGGTTTATTGTTTTGTCTGCTTCGTGCTGAAGTGCAAACCCTGTGTGCATCTCTAAATCCTCATTCTGTCCCATTCAGGGCGCTGTTAGAGCGATAGTCGCAGTGAAAAAGAGCGCCGTCTGAACGTCAACCGACGGCGTACTACGGGTGTATCGAGGCTACAGCTCATCAGACCTCGGAACGCTTTATCCTGGGCACGTAACGTCCGGGCGCCAGGATAAAATTGGGGTCAACCGTGGCTTTCAGTTGACTGGCAAGTCTGGAAAACGCAGAGTCGCCGGTATTCAAAATTCCCATCGCATCATTGTTGAGGCGGTAGGGCAGGAAGCCTTCCTGTTGCCCCGCGCTGACCAGTGCGCGATAGCAGTCATTGGCTTTTGCGGTCGCATCAGCATCGCTGCGGTCAAAGAGCAGGGGAACAGTCGAGTCGAAGCAGCGATCATTTACGGTTGTCAATGTAATGAGTGGATTGACGCCGTACTGGGGGCAAACTCTCTCGATCATGTTGATATAACGGCGAACGTCGTCCCCTCGTATGGGAACCAGCGGCGCGAACCATATGAGCCCGCAGCCGTCGCGGGCGGGGTTTTTGGGTTGTCCGGGCGGTGGTAGATTGCCTGAGCGCCAATACGCCAGTGCCAGCGCGACATCGTTGGGGGAGCCATGCATGATTTCCAGTGCTCCGGAGAGCGTATCCGCCATGCCCTTAACCCGTGTGGCCAGTCTGCCAGGCAGTAAGCGGGCAACAGCCTGGACCGTGTTAACCTTCCGTCGGTTAATAAAGATGAGGCGGTCGGTTACTGGGCCAAGAAGTCGTCGTAGCGTGCGTCGGGCCGCGCGGGCGACTTCCTTCGACGCATAAATGGCACCAACCCCGCTCCATGCCGGAACACCGTGACTGTTGGCCATGCGTTCAACTTCACGGGCAGGCAGAACACCGTTAACAGCCTTGTCCTCAGGAAAGGGCGTCATCATCGAGAGCATGCGTTGGCTGTTGAGCAGGTTGATCGCCACGACAGAACCGCCGAGGGATCGCAACACGGCCCTGACAGTGGGGATCAGTGCTTCCAGTTTGGCATCGTCTTTAGTTGAGAAGAAAAACGCCGTCACGGTTTCGGGAACGGGCGCAAGTGCGATGGTCATGTTTACAACCACGCCGAAATTCCCCTGGCTGAAAAGTCCGTCAAGATAGGGGCCCAATCCCCACTTGAAAAGCCCGTCTACTTCCGCTGCGCCGAGTTCGCTGAGCGGCGTCTGGTATCGGGTACCATCGGGCAGGATTGCTTCAATCTTCGTCACTGCCGCAAAATGGTCTGTAACAGGCGTGATGCCGTAACCCCGTTCAAGGGCGTTACCGAGAATGCTACAAGTGGGGCCTGCACCGGTCACTGGAACGAGATAATTTCCTTCTTGATGATCAAGAAAATCCCTCAGGGCACCTTGGGTTACGCCAGGCTCAACAGTCACAACGCCCATTTCAGGATCAAAACCGGAAATACGGTCAAGCCGGCTCAGATCAAGAATGATACAGTCGTCTTCAACAGGGTTTGCACTGCCGTAGCCCCAGTTATTGCCGGTGCTCACTGGGTAAACCGCGACCTGCCAACGTTGCGCGACTTGCAGAACCGCTGCCACCTGTTCCTGATTCTCTGGCCGAAGCACGGCCGGAATAGCACGGCTTGTACCTGTTGTGGAGGCACCGAAGTTCTCTGCGCCAGCCACAACTACTCCGGATTCACCCAGAATAGTGACCCATTCGGCAATTGCAGATTTGGTGTAGGTGCTGGTCACTGGCGTTTCCACGGTTTATTGATGTCGTTGACAGTTGTTAAGGTTAGCTGACGGGTTGTTCATAATTAGGTCGAAATTATAGGCGAGATAAGGCTGGGAAGACCACGTTATAGTATTACGGCTTGGAAAACGGAAGGTGATAAAGAACTGAAATACAAACAATCAGTTAAAGCGAAATCACGGCATTTGTGCGAGGGTTATTTATTAAAGAATTTTAACTTACTTGCGTAATAACTTGTTAACTAAAGTAAATCAAGAATATAAAGTACTTTTTTGTATGTAACTAGTTGAAAATATTAATATTTAATAATTTACCGTTCTTTTATGTACTGTATTTGGACATGAATATTTTAAATGTATCAATATAATAATTACATGTGCGCTGAATTTAATGGTTTGTTCAACTAAGCTGAAATGGATAAAGCTTCTAAAAAGGGAAACAGTTCAATGTCAGCAACTTATGATCTGAACGATCGTCCCGACTACGATCACCTCCTACAGACGATTGCCGATTACACCCTCAGTTATCGGATAAAAAGCAAAGAGGCCATGAATACCGCCCGAAATTGCCTGATGGATACATTAGGCTGTGGCCTGCTCGCCCTGCGGTTCCCAGAGTGTACCAAACACCTCGGCCCATTGGTCGAGGGTACCGTCGTTCCGAATGGTGCCCGAGTTCCGGGAACGTCGTTCCGGCTGGATCCAGTAAAAGCCGCCTGGGATATTGGTTGCATCGTCCGCTGGCTGGACTACAACGATACCTGGCTTGCTGCCGAATGGGGCCACCCATCCGACAACCTGGGGGGTATTCTTTCGGTGGCTGACCACCTTTCCCAGAAACGGGTAGCGGAGGGCAAAGCGCCACTGGTCATGAAGGATGTGCTTGAAGCCATGATCATGGCCCATGAAATTCAGGGTGTATTGGCGCTGGAAAACTCCTTTAACAGGGTAGGGCTGGATCACGTAGTACTGGTCAAAGTGGCGTCCACAGCCGTCACCGCGAAACTGATGGGCGCAAACCGGGAGCAGTTGCTGTCAGCGCTATCTCACGCCTGGGTTGACGGCCAGTCGTTGCGAACCTACCGCCACGCGCCGAATGCGGGCTCTCGCAAATCCTGGGCGGCAGGCGACGCCACCTCGCGCGCTGTGCGGCTGGCAGATATTGCCATGAGAGGGGAAATGGGTATCCCGAGTGCACTGACAGCGCCCCAGTGGGGCTTCTACGACGTGCTGTTCAGCAAAACCAACAAGGACCAGAAGCTCAAGCCCGAGGACAAACGTCAGTTTTCTTTGCCCCAGGATTTCGGATCCTATGTGATGGAGAACATCCTGTTCAAGATTTCCTTCCCGGCGGAGTTCCACGCACAGACAGCGGCGGAAGCGGCAGTCACGCTGCACCCCCATGTCAAAGATCGTCTGGAGGACGTTGACCGCATTGTCATTACCACCCACGAGTCCGCTATCCGCATTATCTCCAAGCAGGGCAAACTCGCAAATGCCGCTGACAGGGACCACTGCCTGCAGTATATGACAGCAGTACCACTGATTTTTGGCAGCCTGACTGCAGAGCACTATGAAGACAGCTTCCACCAGGCTAACCCGGTCATCGACAGCATCCGGGAAAAGATGGAAGTGGTGGAAGATGAACGGTATACCCGTGAGTATCTGGAAGAGGACAAGCGTTCGATCGCCAATGCCATCCAGGTGTTCTTCAAAGACGGCTCCAGTACAGACAAAGTCGCGGTTGAATACCCCATTGGTCACCGTAGGCGCAGAGAGGAGGGGATTCCAAAGCTCGAGGAGAAGTTCGTCAGAAATCTCGAGACGCGGTTTCCCGAGCAGCAGTGTAATGAGATCTACAGGCTCTGCAAAAATCGGAAAGTGCTCGAGTCCACCCCGGTGCAAGAATTCGTTGGTTTGTTCGTCATTTAGTGATTGCAATCGTGCGATCCGGCATAGGCCATACTGTTTTTGGGGATCCGTAGTGTCAGGTTATTTTACATTTTCGCCAGACAGGTTCGGCATCTCTTTGAAATAACAAACAAAATAAAGTGGCATGTATAGTGCTTTCATTCCGGTGCAGTCAATTACATGGAATGGAGTAAGCAGTATGAATGCAGTATCCAGAATTCTCGCAACAGGACTTCTCGCGAGCACGGTGGGTTTGGCGGAAGCCATCCCAACAGATTTGGCCGATCTGAAGCAAGATGACCGCAACACTACGCTATTTCCCAAAGTAGCGGTGGGTGAGTACTCGGACACTGGCGGCTCCTATGTCGAGCTTACTGACGCCAACAGCGATAATGATGATTTTACAGCATTTTTGCTGTTCGAGTTCGCGGGTTTTTCCGGCCAGAATGCCTTTGGCATTTACGATATGTACAATTTCGATCCTAATGACGCTAGTAGCACCAACATTTTGGAAATCTTTAGCGGCAGTGATTCTCCTACTTCTGATTTGACAGTTGGGTTCGATCTGGATACTGGAACTGTGGAGCTGGGTGGTACCACCGCAAACATCGGCAAGTATTTTGGTTTCTATCTTGAGCGAAACGGAACCAGGTTCTATTCTGATGCGTCGCTGAATTCAGGCGGAACAGATATGGCTCTCATCTATGATGTCGCAGGAAACCAGAATCAAGGACTGTTTGGGTCGGATATCCTGGTCGCTTTTGAAGATGTTATTGATGGTGATATGGATTTCAACGATCTTGTCGTTGGTGTGTCTGACGTGAAATTGGTCCCCGAGCCGGGAACACTTGCACTGTTTAGTCTTGGCTTGCTGGGCCTTGGCTTGGCAAGTCGCAGAAACAAAGCGTAAATAGCCTGTGACATGCCGGCAGCCCTGGTTAAGCCCCGGGCTGCCTTTTGCTTTTCAGGAATAAGAGGAGCAGGTTTGTACCCGCGAACATTGCAGTAAACGTAATTTGCAGTAAACTTCTGTTCACTAATAGCGGTATAGCGCATGGGATGCGTTTAGAGTTTATTGTGAACAGCAAAAGGAGTTGACGTGGCTCACGTCAGATTGTTCAGGCACTACATCCACCTTCCGTATGTCATTCTCGGCCTGATTGATTTTCTGGTGCTCGTGTTTGCCTTTGCTTTGGCAGTGTTTTCCCGTTACTTCGGCGATCTTTCCTTTCTCCTTGAAAATCTGCCCTTCGTACTCCCCTCAGCCATCGTATTTTCCGCAGTTAACCTGTTAGTAATGGTAGCGCTCGGTGTACATCAGTCACGCTTGCAAGAAGGCATGTCGGGCATGATGCTTCGTACCATTATGGCGTTAATGGTGAGTGTTCCGTTGTGCGGTTTTGCCTACTTGCTTGCGTCAGGCTGGCTTTGGTACCTGGGTGCCAGCAGTATTTTGACCACAGGGTCTGTGTTCGGGTTTTTCCTGTTGGGCATCGCTCGTTCGCTCTTTTTCGCTACCGTGGGTCAGGAAACGTTCAAACGGAAAGTGTTAGTGCTGGGCGCCGGTTTTCGCGCCAGGCAGATACAGGAAGATCTTGAAACGCCCTTCAACCGCAAGGGTTTCATACTTACAGGTTTTGTCCCGTTGCCAGACGAACCAATCGAAATCGGTGAAGACTATTTGCTGAACATTGCGACCACCTTGCAGCAGTACATTATCAAGCACCCGGTGCATGAAATCGTAGTGGCGGTGGACGACCGCCGCAAAGGTCTGCCCATGGAAGACTTGCTGGAATGCAAAATGGAAGGCGTGCGCATTGTCGACGGCGCCACATTCTATGAAAGAGAGTCCAGAAAGGTGGCCCTGGAAATGGTTACCCGTGGCTGGCTGGTATTTTCCGACGGATTTACCGTTTCATCCGTTTTTGGGTTTGGCAAGCGTTCCCTGGATATTTTGGCGGCCGGCGCCCTACTATTGGCCGGACTGCCTCTGATGATCCTCACAGCTATTGCGATCAAGATTGAGGACGGCCTCGAAGCCCCGGTTTTTTATAGCCAGGAACGGGTAGGGCTCAATGGCAATGTGTTCAGGGTTCACAAATTTCGCTCGATGAGAATCGACGCGGAAAAGGATGGTGCCGTATGGGCCAGCCAGAACGATGCCCGAGTTACGAAAGTCGGGGAGTTTATCCGCAAGGTGCGGATTGACGAATTGCCACAAATATTTAACGTACTGAGCGGTAGCATGGCCTTCGTGGGTCCGCGCCCCGAGCGACCGGTATTTGTAGAGCAACTGTCGGAGAAAATTCCATTTTACAGTGAGCGCCACCGAGTCAAACCGGGTTTGACGGGTTGGGCCCAGCTTTGTTTTGCTTATGCAGATAATGAGGAGGACACTCGTGAAAAGCTCCGTTACGACCTCTACTACATCAAGAATCAAAGCCTGTTGCTGGATTTATTGATTATAATTCAGACGGTAGAAGTGGTACTGTTCAAAAAAGGATCAAGGTAGTTTCGGGACCGGCTCTCCCCCGAGACATGGAAACAGACACGGAATCAGAGAGGAATGACAATGTTATCGAAGTATTCACTGCGGGCACTACTGTTGCCCTTGGCGACGGTAGTATTTTTTGCCGGCTGCGCATCCAATTCTCCGTCTTCAAACGAAAAGATTCAGCGGGCACTCCAACTGGATACGATCAACAGCGTTGATCAGTACATTCTTGGTGCAACCGACGTTGTGCGGGTGTCGGTCTGGCGCAACGACGACCTGAGCATTTCAGTACCGGTTCGCCCAGACGGCAAAATTTCTGTTCCTCTGGTTGGTGATGTACAGGCAACCGGGCGGACACCAGAAGACCTTGCCGATGATATAGAGTCCAGTCTGGCTAGCTTTATCAGGGAGCCGCAAGTGAGTGTTGTAGTGACCAACATGGGCAGCCATGAGTACATTGACCGGGTACGTGTAACGGGAGCGGTCCAGAGCCCCGTTTCAGTTCCGCATCGCGCTGGGATGACGGTGCTCGACATGTTTCTGAGCGCTGGCGGGGGAAATCCGTTTTCAGCACCGAACAATGCGATGCTTTACCGACCGCTTGATGGTGAAGTTGTAGCAATCCCCGTGCGACTGGACGATATTCTTAATAAAGGTGATATTAAGACAAACTATTCAATGCGACCTGGTGACATTCTCGCGGTCCCGGAACGGAGTTTTTGACGAATTAGTCAGACTAACCGTGTTGCATTAATGGCTGAATAAAACGTTGAGTATTCGAAATGGCACTTCCACTGTCCAGTTTGCCGGTTGAACTTCTTAGAGAAGTTCGTGCGCGTAAATGGCTTGTATTCATTGTCTTTGCACTTGTGAGTTTCGCGGTTCTTGCCACAGGCTTTATCTGGCCTTACCAGTACAAGTCTCAAGTGACCATTTTTGTGGATGATCAGAATATTATTGGCCCACTGATGGAAGGTAGTGCGGTCACGACGAAGATCAGTGAACAAACTTCTTCTGCCCGTCAAACCCTGGCGAACAGGGACGTGGTCGCTCAGTTAGCCACAGATCCCGATATCTACGGACCGGACGCTCGCAATACAAGTGACGAGGTGCTTGAGTCTCGGATTCTGGCTTTGAGAAGTAATATGAGTGTCAGGCCGGCCGGCGGCAGCTACTTTTCGATTGGTTACAGTTCAGAGTCTCCGATCCAGGCATTTCGCATTTCTCAAAAACTCGGCCAATTGTTCATCGCAGAAAGCTCCGAGAGAAAACGCAGTGAAAGCAGAAGCGCGTACAATTTCATCGATAAGCAGGTGAAAAGCTACGAGCGCCAGTTGGCCGACGTAGAGAAGAGGCTGCAGAACTTCTTGTCCGAGAACAAGGAAGGAACAGAGGGCGAAGCAAACTCAAGAATGAACCGCCTCAAATCCCAACTTGAGCTTGCAGAAATGGAAAAGACAGAGCTGGATTCGAGAGTCCAGTCTTTACAGAACCAACTAAGCGATATCGATCCAACACTCCGCCAGGGCAGAACCGCTGATTCCTTTCAGCAACGTATCAGCTCTATGGAGTCGCAGTTGGATGACCTGCGTTTGCGATATCTTGACTCCTATCCTGACATCGTAATTCTCAAAGAGCAGATTGCAGAGCTGCGTAAACAGCGGCAGAGGGCTATTGAACAGGGGGAGGGGGGAACCGGCCAGGCTGTTTCCGGGGAAGACATCGTCAATCCGATCTATCAGGACATCCGCTCCTCGCTGTCCAAAGCCCAGGCGGACCTTCAAACGACGAGCACTCGCATTGACTCGCTGAACCGCTTGATTGCGGAGCAAGAGCAGCGAATGGACCGAATACAGGAAAACAAAACCCAGTATTCGGAGATTACCCGGGACATGGATGTCAATACTCAGATTTACAATGACTTGCTAAAGCGCAGGGAAAGAGCCCGGGTTTCCATGCATCTGGACGTCGAGGGGCAGGGCCTGAATTACCAGATCTATGAATCAGCCCAATTCCCGACAGCACCTTCTGATATGCAGTTTTCCACATTTGCATTTGCAGGACTTTTTCTGGGTGTTCTGGCACCTTTCGGTGCACTTGCCGGGTTGCTTCAGATAGACCCACGGGTTCGGGCCCGCCAACAGCTCGAAAATGCCGTCGGCTTACCCGTTCTCGCAGAGATCCCGCCAGTAAGGACACCCTACGAGAAACGTCGGGACCGTTGGGTTACCATCACTATTTCCGTGTTTGCCGTCGTGGCGGTGGTTACATACACTGGTATTGCCGGTGCAGCGCTGATGGGAGTTATTTGATGTCGAAGTACAAGCAGGGTAGCTCTGACTCAACGCGAGATGCTGAAGATGCAACGTTTGAAGATGAGCGTCGCGAGGAAGATAAAGAAGGCATCGAAACCCGCGGCGAAAGAGAGCTTCAGAGGCGGAGTGCTAATGGTATAGAAAAACCATCTCGAGCCGGCGGCGCCTACTCCGATTGGGATGATTCCCGCATGTTAGTGCCAAGCTCCCTTGAATTGGGCCCCGGTGCTGTCGACAAATATGTGATCAGCAAACAGATCGTCAAAATGCAGGAGCCTCGCAGGCTCACACACGATGATCTGGACGAGCGCCGCATTATCTACCCGGAGTCCAGGAACCGTAACCTGGTTAACCGGTTCCGGCATCTGAGGACAAAACTGCTGGAACTCTCTGGTGGTAACAATTTCACCATGGTTGTCAGCGGCGCAAGTGAGGGTGCGGGCACGTCATTCATGGCATTGAACCTCGCAGCGGCATTTGCTTTTGATCAGTCAAAAACGGCACTTATCATTGACTGTAATTTGCGAAATCCAACCCTTCACTCGCAGCTGGATCTTGCTGCGGAATCCGGCCTGACAGATTTCCTGGAAGATTCCGATTACGACATTGGAAAAATTATATACCCGACGGGCATTCCACGCCTGCGCCTTGTGCCCGCTGGTAGCCAGAGAGAAAACCCGGCGGAGTTTTTCACCTCGTTTCGGATGAGGCAGTTTCTCCAGGCAATCCGTCGCCGTTACCCGGATCGGTTTATTGTGCTGGACACCGCACCGATCAGTGAATCACCGGATGCACGTATTCTTGGTGATCTGTGCGATTACTCAATGCTAATCGTGCCGCATGGCCGAATAACAACTACTGCCGCTGAGAACGCTGCCCAGGCGTTTGATCCAGAAAAGTTCGTAGGAGCCGTTATCAATGGATGAAGTTTTCGGATCAGGGAAGATCCGGTGGATTACCTCCATCGGCGCAGGCTTGTTGGTAGCAGCAGCCGGACATGCTGTTGCAGCCACCAGTAGCCTCTCTGGCGGTATCGATAACCGCTACTCCGATAACTCGCGCCTCGTAGCAGACAACGAAGAAAGTGATCTGGAAACCCGGGTGAATCTTAACTTCGGATATCTCAGCGACCCCGGGAAGTGTACATCCTCGGTGGATATGGGGCTTGGCTACGGCTACTGGCACCAGGATACCCTTGATCCAACGGTCTACACCGACGGCAGCCTGAGCGGGCAGTGCGAGTTGGCCAGAGGCCTGGTTTGGCAGGCTTCTGATAGAGTCAGCCAGGTCTCACAGGACAGCCGCGAGGCCGACACACGGGAGAACCGAACCCGGAAAAACGTGTTCCGCACCGGCCCAGTTTATACCATGCAATTGACCCGGGTCGACCAACTGCAGTTTTCTGCCGCCTATGCAAAAACAGACTTTGAAGAGCCAGAAGACCCGGACAGCGATCGCTTTACCGGCTCGGTTGCCTACAATCATAGCTTTAGCTACACACTGCAGGGTGGCCTGTCTGCCAGCTCAGAACGCACGGAACTGGACACTGGCGAAGAGTTGGACAGGGAGTCAGCCAGCGTGACAGCCAGTAAAAGCTGGGCAACTACCCGGGTAAGCGGCTCCATCGGCGTAAACCGCCTGGAAACCCGGCTGGGTAGCCAGGAAGTATCCAGTGGTGGCATCACTGGTAGCCTGAATTTGGTGCGGGAAATCAGTCCCACCAGTACATTTACACTGAATGCTAACCGCCAATTGACCGACCAGACTTCCACCCTGGGCCTTCAGTTCGAGGACTTCAATTTCAACCTCACCGAGACCTCTGCCGTAGAAGTCACAGCCGTAAGCGCCGGTTACAACACCCGGATCAGTGATGGCTCCTCATTTTCCACGACATTATCGGCGAGTCGCAGCGATTATGTGCAGACGGACAACCGTGAAGAGCGAATCGGAATTGATCTGCGTTATTCCAGGCCAGTAACAGAACTGCTTTCATGGTTTACTAACGCTGGCTTCGAACACCGGCGTTTTGAAGATGAAGGGTCCGAAGATTATCTGGCCCGGTTGTCTGCTGGGCTCGACTACCAGCTGACCGCCAGAATGGATATT
>OJDD01000338.1_pt1 | contig 13603 bp, 10 predicted proteins | sample 1592591 | NCBI WGS metagenome assembly OJDD01 (sample SAMN05416809, study PRJEB24817) | seawater metagenome | isolation source: Sea water | place: Canada:Atlantic | collected 2013-07 | reverse complement strand
ACAGGTGGGGGGGCGTGACGCTGCCCGCTGTCGCCGAGACGGTGAACGTTCTGCGCCCGATCGCGCGCGGCGCGGTCAGTGACCCTGCGCCGGCTACGGCCCCGACGGCCCCGCCGATCGAACCCGCACCTGCGCTGACCGGGGAGGACGGCGGGTCCAAGCCTGACCTCACCACTGCGGCGCCGATCACCCTTTACGATGTCTCTCCGCCTGCGCGCAGCGCGGTGATCCCGCGCACAAGGTGGCAGCACCGGCGCGGGCATGCGGTCTGGACGCGCACGGCGCTGTCCGCGCTCAAGTCCCACGGCAAGCCTCTGGTTGATATGGTGCCCGCCGACATCGACGACTGGTGCCCGGCCTATCCCACCGCCTCGGACGCGGACCGCAGGGCGTTCTGGGTCGGGTTCATGTCGGCGCTGGCGAAACACGAAAGCACCTATAAGGCCCGCGCGGTCGGGGGGGGCGGTCTGTGGTACGGGTTGCTGCAAATCCTGCCTGCCACCGCGCGCGGCTATGGCTGCAACGTCGGCACGGGCGCGGGGTTGCAGAACGGGGCCGCGAACCTGAGCTGTGCGGTGCGGATCATGGCGGTCACCGTGCCCCGTGACGGGGTGATCTATGGCCGCGGCGGGCGTGGTGTCGCGGCGGACTGGGGCCCGTTGCGCAGCCCTGCGAAACGTCGGGACATGTCGCGCTGGCTGAAGCAGCAAGCCTATTGCAAACCACTGGATGCCACGCGCCCTAAGCCGCGCCCCTGAACTCGATCCTGAACGCGCCGCCCGTAGCCGGCCTAGCCGCGCAGGCTAAAGTGGTGCCGCTGCGTGGGGACGCCAGCGGCGTTCAGCGCGTGCTCGAACGGGCGGTGCGGAGGCATGGTATCGGGGGGAATACGCAACCGCTGCCCCGAGCGCAGCACCACCGTCGCGCGGACAGAGAGGTCCAGCCGCGTATCAAGGCGGATGTGGTCGATTGTGTCGAGCGGGATCGTGACCTTATCCTTGCCTCGCTGCCAGACCAGCGCCTGCGGGGTGAGGCTCAGGCTGGCGATGGGGTTTGTCGCAAGATCCCATAGCGCGGGCAGGGTGAAGAGGGCGACGAACGCCAGTATCACAGGGGACGCGTCAATCACGACATAGGCCGTGACCAGCGCCAGCCATACCGCCGCGACCACCAAAGCCGTCCAAAGGCTGCGACCCCCACGCCGGTAGTGGAAGGTGCCCCGCGGCGGGACACCTTCGGCGGCATCATGCACCGCGGATACGTGTCAGCATTTCGGTCGTGTCACGCGACAGGCCGGGTTGCGACAGGATGCGGTCCAGCTCTGCCTTGATCATGTCCTGACGGTCAGTGTCATAGCGTTTCCATGTCTGGAAGGCCGAACACATCCGCGCAGTGGTCTGCGGGTTCACCGGATCAAGCTGGATCAGCCAATCGGCAAGCAGGCGATAGCCCGCCCCCGAAGCATGGTGGAAGCCCGCGTGATGCGCAGCAAAGGCCCCCAGCACGGCGCGGAAGCGGTTGGGGTTCTTCCAGTTGAAGTCAGGGTGTTTGGTCAGCGTCTCGACCACCTCGTGGGCGTCTTCGGGGTCGGCTTCCATCACCTGCAGGCCGAACCATTTGTCCATGACCAGACGGTCCGCTTTCCACTGTACCTCGAAGGCCTCCACAGCTTTGTTGCCGCGACCGGCGCGGACCAGATTGGCCAGCGCGGAAAGCTGCTGGGTCATATTGTCAGCCGCGTCATACTGTTCTTGCGCCAGTGCGCCGTCGTCATTGCGCGTCAGCAGGGACAGCGCAGCATTGGACAGCGCCCGCTTGCCCGCTTGTTTCGCGTTGGGTTCAAACGGAGCGTCGACCGTGTGACGGCGATAGAGCGTCGGCAGCAGATCGGCAAAAGCCTCTGCCATCGTGGCGCGGGTTGCCTCGGTGGCGGCATAGATAATGTCGGGGTCGGGGGTGTCGCCCGCCTCTGACAAAGCGCGCGCCAGATCGGATTGCGACGGCAGCCCCAGCATCAGCGCGCGATACGCCGGATCAAGGGTTTCATCCCCGATCACCGCACGGATACCGGCCAGCCAATCCTTGTTCGGGGCCTTGCCCTCGCGGATCATCTCAAGCAGCGACCCATAGGCCAGCATGCGCCCCTGTTCCCAACGGTTGAACGGATCGGTGTCATGGGCCAGCAGATGCGCGCGGTCTGCGTCCGACAGGTCTTGGGTCAGCACCATCGGCGCGGAAAAGCCGCGCAGCACGGATGCCACAGGGCGCGTCCCCAGATCGTCAAAGACAAAGCTTTGTTCGGCCTGCGTCATTTCCAGAACCGTGGTCTCGTGCACCTCGTCCCCGTCCTGACCGATCAGCCCGACAGCGATCGGCAGCACATAGGGCTGCGGGTCGGCGGTGGCCGCGCTGGCGGGGGTGTGCTGCTTGAAATGCAACGTCAATGTGCCGTGGTCCCAGCTTTCGGTGACCGACAGCTGCGGCGTGCCCGCTTGGGAATACCAGCGCTTGAACTGCCCCAGATCGCGGCCTGTTGTATCCTCGAACACCTGTAGCCAGTCTTCGACGGTACAAGCCTGCCCGTCGTGGCGATCGAAATAGAGGTCAAGCGCTTTTGAATACGCCTCGTCCCCGACCAGCAGCTTGAGCATGCCAATCACCTCGGCCCCTTTTTCATAGACCGTGGCGGTGTAGAAGTTGTTGATTTCCTGAAAGCTCTCGGGGCGCACGGGGTGGGCCAGCGGGCCTTGGTCCTCGGGGAACTGGCGGGCGCGCAGGGCGATCACGTCACCGATCCGCTTCACCGCGGCAGAGCGCATGTCAGAGGTGAACTGGCTGTCGCGATAGACCGTCAGCCCTTCCTTCAGGCACAGCTGAAACCAATCACGGCAGGTGATGCGGTTGCCGGTCCAGTTGTGGAAATACTCATGCGCGATAATCGCCTCGATCCGTTCAAAGTTCATATCGGTCGAGGTTTCGGGCGACGCGAGAACGGCTGAGGAGTTGAAGATGTTCAGCCCCTTATTCTCCATCGCGCCCATGTTGAAGTCATCCACGGCAACGATGTTGAACAGATCAAGATCGTATTCACGGCCATAAACGTCCTCGTCCCATTTCATACTGTCTTTCAGGGCCTGCATCCCGAAAGCGCATTTGCCTTCGTCACCGGGGCGCACATAGAGGTTCAGGTCAACCTTGCGGCCTGATTTCGTGGTGAAGCTGCCGGGGTGTGCGACCAGATCGCCCGCGACCAGAGCAAACAGGTAGGCAGGCTTGGGCCAGGGATCATGCCATTCGGCGGTATCCTTGCCGCTGCTGACGGGGTTGCCGTTGGACAGCAATACCGGATGTGGGCCGTTGATGGTCACGGTAAACACCGCCATTACATCGGGGCGGTCGGGATAATAGGTGATCTTGCGAAAGCCTTCCGCCTCGCATTGGGTGCAATACATGCCGTTCGACATATAAAGCCCCTCAAGCGCGGTATTGCCCATCGGGTCGATCTCTACCTCCGCTTCCCAGACGAAGGGTGCGTCCGGCACATCGCAGGTGAGCCCCTGGGGCGTCACCTCGGGCGAGACGGGCGTGCCATCAATCATGGCCGAGACAAGCGACAGGTTCTCCCCGTGCAGAAAGAACGTCTTGTCGCTTGCATCGGGGGTGGGGCGAAAGGAGATACGGCTTTTGACGCGGGTCTTGCGCGGGTCCAGATCGAAATGCAGCGCGACATCGTCGATGATAAAGCCATAAGGCGTGTAGTCGGCCAGATATATCGTCTGGGGGGCAGCGTCGCGCATGTATTTTCCTTCTGTTTGGAACCAGATGTCCAGCGCTCAAGTTAGTCTTGCAACACGGCACCTGCAAGGTCGCCACCCGAGAAGATCAACTTTCACCGAACCCATCGGAGGGCATCATGTCTGCACCCGACACAAATATCGACAAACAAGAGAAACAGCACAAACCCGCGCTGCTTGGCGTCAAAGGCGCGATGATCTTCGGCATCGTGATTACGGCCATTCTTGGCTTCATCCTGATCGACAACGGTCGCGAAGACCGTCAACCCGCTGCCGAAGAAGGCACGCAGGCCATTACCACTGACAGCACCGTCCCCGCGGTGACCGAGGAAGACACAAGCGGCGCAACACAGGCGGACGATACCAACGCAGCGCCTGTTGATCCCGTCGCACCGGGGACGAACGAAAGCAACTGAGTTTTATAAGCGCTTTTAACGATTGAAGATTTAATGATTTTGGACGGCAGACCTTGGCGACAAGGCCTGCCGTTTTTTATGATGATAGGGATTATCCGGGGGGTAAGGCGCAATGGCGAAAATGCGCAAGAAATCAGATATTCCGACCAAGATATGCCAAAGCTGCGGGCTGCCCTTTAGCTGGCGGCGCAAATGGGCGCGCGATTGGGAGACGGTGAAATACTGCTCTGACCGATGCCGCAGGGCACGGGGAGCCGCAAGCGCTCAGTAGGGGCTGCATTGGTAAGATGTTTTTACCAATACATATTGCTCCACGGGGGGATACCTTCTAAGTCTTGTCGCAAAGCAAATTCCACGCGAGCGACAGGAGCTATGAGATGACACAGCGTACCGACAAGAACGGCCTTCAGGTTGCCGCCGAACTGGTTGATTTTATCGAGGGTGCAGCACTGCCCGGCACCGGCATCGATGCGGGAACGTTCTGGGCGGGGCTCAGCGATCTGGTACATGACCTTGGCCCCAAGAACCGCGCGCTGTTGCAGACCCGCGCAGACATGCAGGCCAAGATCGACAGCTGGCACAAGGAACGGGCCGGCCAGCCTCATGATGCGGACGCCTACACAAGCTTTCTACGCGAGATCGGGTATCTGGTGCCCGAAGGCCCCGCGTTCGAGATTGACACGAAAGGCGTCGACCCTGAAATCGCTCAGGTGCCTGGCCCGCAGCTGGTGGTGCCGATCACCAACGCCCGCTTTGCCCTGAACGCCGCCAATGCGCGGTGGGGCAGCCTGTATGACGCCTATTACGGCACCGACGCTTTGGGTGATCTGCCGCAGGGCAAGGGATACGATGCGGACCGTGGTGCACGGGTTGTGGCGCAGGCCAAGGCGTTTCTGGATGACGCAGCCCCGCTTGGCTCTGGCAGTCACGCGGATGTAACGGGGTATACCGTGGTTGACGGCGCACTGATACCTGCGTTGAAAGATCCGGCGCAGTTTGTCGGCTACCGTGGTGATGCCGCCGCGCCCGAGGCGATCTTGCTGCGCAACAACGGGCTGCACATCGAAATCCGGATCGACGCCGCGCACAACATCGGCAAGACCGATCCGGCAGGCGTGGCGGATGTGCTGCTGGAATCCGCGATGTCCACGATCATGGATTGTGAAGACAGCGTTGCCGCCGTGGACGCAGAGGACAAGGTCGTGGCCTATGGGAACTGGTTGGGGCTGATGAAAGGCGATCTGTCGGAAACCTTTGAAAAGGGCGGCCAGCAGGTCACGCGCAAGATGCACGGGGATCGCGACTATACCGCGCCAGACGGCAGCGCGCTGACGATCAAGGGGCGGTCGCTGATGCTGGTGCGCAATGTCGGCCACCTGATGACCAACCCCGCCATTCTGGACCGTGACGGGCGCGAGATTGGCGAAGGGCTGATGGATGCCATGGTCACCACGCTGATCGCGATGCATGATCTGCAAAAGACCGGGGGCAGGCGCAACTCGGTCGCGGGATCGGTCTATGTGGTAAAGCCCAAGATGCACGGGCCCGAGGAAGTGGCCTTTGCCGATGAGATATTTACCCGCGTGGAAACCGTGCTGGGTCTGCCTGCCAATACGGTCAAGCTGGGCATCATGGATGAAGAGCGCCGCACCTCGGTCAACCTGGCGGAATGTATCCGCGCGGCCAAATCTCGCGTGGCCTTTATCAACACCGGCTTCCTTGATCGTACCGGCGACGAGATACACACCTCTATGGAGGCAGGGCCGATGGTGCCCAAGGGCGAGATGAAAAACGCCCCCTGGATCAGCGCCTATGAGGATCGCAACGTTGATATCGGTCTGGCCTGCGGCCTGCAGGGACGTGCCCAGATTGGTAAGGGCATGTGGGCCATGCCGGATCTGATGGAGGCGATGCTGGAGGCCAAGATCGGTCACCCCAAGGCGGGTGCGAACTGCGCTTGGGTGCCATCGCCCACGGCCGCCACACTGCACGCGATGCACTACCACAAAATCGACGTGCTGGCGCGTCAGGACGAGATCAAACAGGGCGGGGCCCGTGGCACACTGGCCGATTTGCTGACCATTCCTGTACTGCACGGGCGTAACCTGTCGGACGCGGATATCGCGCAGGAGGTTGAGAACAACGCCCAAGGCATCCTTGGCTATGTTGTGCGATGGGTCGATCAGGGTGTGGGCTGCTCGAAGGTGCCAGACATCCATGACGTTGGCCTGATGGAAGACCGCGCGACCTGCCGCATCTCGGCTCAGGCGCTGGCGAACTGGCTGCACCACGGGGTGATCTCGGAAGAGCAGGTGACGGCAGCCCTCAAGAAGATGGCCGCTGTCGTGGACCGGCAGAATGCGGGCGATCCGCTGTATCAGCCTATGGCACCGGGTTTTGACGGCATCGCCTTTCAAGCGGCCAGCGATCTGGTGTTGAAAGGGCGCGCGCAGCCTTCGGGCTATACCGAACCTGTCCTGCATGCCCGCCGGTTAGAGCTGAAAGCCGCGCAGGGCTGAGTTTGAAGTTTCGGAAAGGGCGAGGGGCCAGCCCCTCGCGCTCCCCGGAGTTTAGTTGGCAAAATGAAGTAACAGTGAGGATAGCATGGCAGTCACATTAGAGCAGGCGCGGACGATGATCGCCGAGACGTTCAAGAAGGGGCATGAGCTGGGGCTGAAGCCCTTGTCGGCAGTGGTGCTTGATGCGGGCGGCCACGTGCAAGCCTTCGAGCGGGAAGACAGTGCCGCACCGGGGCGTTTCGGAATAGCCCACGGCAAAGCCTATGGCGCGGTGATGCTGGGGATGGCAGGGCGCGCGCAGATGGCGCGGGCCGAACAGCAGGCCTATTTCATGGCGGCAGTGAACGGTGTGTACGGCGGGGCGGTGGTGCCTGTGCCGGGCGGCTTGCTGCTGCGCGATGACGCCGGTGTGGTGATTGGCGCGCTGGGCGTGACGGGGGATACCTCGGACAACGACGTCAAAGCAGCGCTGGCAGGGATCGAAGCGGCAGGGCTGAAAGGCGAGGAATAACGCCCGCTTTGGGGTGTTGAGGTCGGATTGAGGACGCGGTAGGCTTTGAGCGAAATCAAACTCTGAGGCTGAATATGGCGCGTCCTGTTGTTGGTATTGTCGGAAACACCAGCCTGTTGAACGATCAATATCCGATCCACGCCGCCGGCACGATGAACACCATCGCCGTGGCGCAGGTGTCTGGCTGTTTGCCCCTGATCATCCCGAGCGACCCGTCGCTTGTGTCGGTGGAAGAGCTGTTGGAGACTTGCGACGGCTTTTTGCTGACCGGCGGGCGGCCCAATGTGCACCCCGAGGAATACGGCGAACCCGCGACCGAGGCGCATGGTACCTTTGACCGTGCGCGCGACGCTATCGCCCTGGGGCTGGTACGCGCCTGCGTTGAACGCGGGCAGCCGTTCTTTGGCGTCTGCCGGGGGTTCCAAGAGGTGAATGTCGCCATGGGTGGCACGCTTTACCCCGAAATCCGTGAGCTACCCGGCCGTATGAACCACCGTATGCCCCCTGATGGCACGATGGAGCAGAAGTTCGAGCTGCGCCACGATGTGACCTTTACCCAAGGGGGCGTCTTCCACGAGGTCTTGGGGGCCCCGAAGGTGCGGACAAATACCTTGCACGGGCAGGGGATCAAGGCGGCGGGTCCGCGTGTGGTGATCGACGGTTTTGCCGAAGACGGCACGCCAGAGGCGATATATATCAAGGATGCGCCGGGGTTTACCCTTGCCGTGCAGTGGCATCCCGAATGGGACGCAGGCAATGATCCGGTGTCGCGTCCCCTGTTCGAACGCTTTGGTGCGGCGGCGCAGGCCTGGGCGGAAAACAAGCATCAGCGGATGTTAAAATCCGCCTGACAGGTCACCCCGACAGCGTGATGCGCGGCACATGCAAGGGGCCTGACCTTGCAAGGTAGCGGGCGGTCAGCGTGTCGATCTTCTGCCAGACGATATCCGGCGGCGCGGCAGATCTTGGCTGCGCTGCGCGTGGTTTGCCCGCGTGCTGGGGGTGCCGTTTGCGGCAGCTTTGAAAAGCGACGGCGCTTGGGGGCGGGGCTATCGGGTATGTGATCTTGTGCATGGGGCGACCTTAGCCGCCCCATAGTTAACAAATCATGACCGGTGGGGGATTACATCTCGCCGCCGGTGACCTGGATGCATTGGCCGTTGATGCTTTGCGACCCAGGACCGGTGAGCCATGCGGCCGCGGCTGTGACCTCGGACACCTCGATCAGACGCTTGTGCGGGTTGGAGTTGACCATGATCGCGCGCGCTTTTTCTTCCGAGATACCAGCACGTTCCGAGATCGAGGCCGTATTGCGCGACACGATGGGCGTGTCGACATAGCCGGGGCAGATTGCGTTGAACGTATAGGGTTGCCCCAGATAATCCGCCGCCAGCGATTTGACCAAACCGATCATCCCGTGTTTCGACGCCGAATAGGCCGCCGCCCCGGGCAGCCCCTTCAGGCCCGCCATCGAAGAGATCGCGATGACGCGGCCCCAGTCGGTATCGCGCATGGTTTTCAACGATTCGCGGATGGTCAGAAAAGCACCGTCGAGATTGGTCGACATCATATTGCGCCAGAATTCCATGTCGGTCTTATGCACGGCCCTGCCCTCGGCGATGCCGGCGTTGGGGATGCAGATCTGGATCGGACCGTGGGCTTTGACGGCGGCGGCGATCTTGGCGACCACGTCTTCTTCGCTGCGCACGTCCATTGCCATGCCGGTCATGTTATCGCCTGCGACCTCGTCCAGCACCTCTTGGCGGCGGCCTGTGATGGTCACATGTGCGCCCCGTGCGGCCAGATCCCGCGCGATGTCCAGCCCGATGCCGGTGCCGCCGCCCGTGATCAGCGCGTGTTTTCCCTGTAGGTCCATTCTGCTCTCCCTTATGAAATGGATCATCATGAGGGGCATGCTGTCGGCAGCAGGGGGCAGGCGCAAGGGCGCGCGGGTTTTCACGCAACGTCGTAAACCTAAAAATCGGGCTGTTAGCGCTATTGACGCTGCAAAACGCTGTTCTAATTATGTCCGTCTCTTGTACTATAGGAACCCAAGCGCTATCGCTCTGGGTAATATTATTGCGCCACACTGGGCGTAGAAGCACAAACGGGGGACTCTGGATTGAAGATCGGGACGCCAAAAGAAACATTTGAAGGGGAAAATCGCGTTGCGATGACCCCGGAATCAGCGCTGCAGCTGCAAAAGCTTGGTCATAGCTGTATGATCGAAGCTGGCGCAGGCGAGGCGGCTGGTTTTTCCAACGATAAATATGTCGAAGCCGGGGTAGAGGTGATCGACACGGCGGCCGAGCTTTGGGAGACGGCGGATGTCGTGGCCAAGGTCCGCGTCCCCAACACCGAAGAAATGGCGATGCTGCGGTCCGACCAGACGCTGATCTCTTTCTTCAGCCCTGTGGCCGATGAAGCCAAGATGAAAGAGGCGGCCGAGAAAGGCACTACTGTCGTCGCGATGGAGATGATCCCCCGGATCAGCCGCGCGCAGAAAATGGACGCGCTGTCGTCCATGGCGAACATCGCGGGCTACCGTGCGGTGATCGAGGCAGGCAACAACTTTGGCCGCTTCTTTACCGGTCAGATCACGGCGGCGGGCAAGGTGCCTCCGGCGAAGGTTCTGGTTGTCGGTGCCGGTGTTGCCGGTCTGGCCGCAATCGGCACGTCCACATCCCTTGGCGCGATCACGCTGGCCTTTGACGTGCGTCCTGAAGTGGCCGAACAGGTTGAATCGATGGGGGCCGAGTTTGTCTACCTCGATTTCGAGGAAGAGCAGCAGGACGGCTCTGCCTCCGGTGGCTATGCCTCTGTTTCCTCGCCTGAATTCCGCGAAGCGCAGCTGGCCAAGTTCCGCGAACTGGCCCCCGAAGTTGATATCGTCATCACCACGGCGTTGATCCCTAACCGCGAAGCGCCAGAGCTGTGGACCGAAGATATGGTCGCCGCGATGAAGCCCGGGTCGGTGATCGTCGATCTGGCGGCGGAAAAGGGCGGCAACTGCAAGTTGACCAAGATGGACGAGAAAATCGTGACCGAGAATGGCGTGACCATCATCGGCTACACCGATTTCCCCAGCCGGATGGCAACGCAGGCCTCGACGCTTTATGCGACCAATATCCGTCACCTGATGACCGATCTGACGCCGGAAAAAGACGGTGTGGTCAACCACAACATGGAAGACGACGTGATCCGTGGGGCGACCATCACCCATGACAAGGAAGTCACCTTCCCGCCACCGCCCCCAAAGGTCGCGGCAATTGCGGCGGCTCCGAAGAAAGACAAGCCGAAAGAGCTGACAGCGGAAGAGAAACGCGCCAACGAAGTGGCCGCGTTCAAGGCACAAACCCGCAATCAGGTTGGCCTGCTGGCCATCGGTGGCGTGCTGCTGTTGGCGGTGGGTCTGGTCGCGCCGGCGAGCTTTATGCAGCACTTTATCGTATTCGTGCTGTCCGTGTTTATCGGCTTCCAGGTGATCTGGGGTGTGGCACACAGCCTGCACACACCGCTGATGGCTGTGACCAATGCGATTTCGTCGATCATCATTCTGGGGGCGGTCATGCAGATCGGGTCCGGGTCGTTCCTGGTGATTATTCTGGCCGCGCTGTCGGTCTTTATGTGCGGGATCAACATCTTTGGTGGCTTCCTCGTGACACGGCGCATGCTTGCCATGTTCCAAAAATCGTAAAGGGTTCAGGTAAATGGATTTTGGTTTTACAACAGCGGCTTACGTAGTCGCCGCCATCCTCTTCATCCTCAGCCTTGGCGGGCTGTCGGGGCAGGAAAGCGCAAAGCGTGCCGTATGGTACGGGATCGTGGGCATGGCCTTGGCCGTGGTTGCGACATTGATCGGGCCGGGGGCCGGCTTCTGGCTGCTGTCGCTGATCTTGATCGCGGGTGGCGGTGCCATCGGCTATCAACTGGCGACAAAAGTGCAGATGACGCAGATGCCCGAACTGGTTGCCGCGATGCACAGCCTTGTGGGTCTGGCGGCGGTCTTCGTCGGCTATAACGCGCATATCGAACTGGGCAACGTGCTGGCGATGGATGACACTGCCCGCAAAGCGACCGAAGGGTTCGCAGCGCTGCTGGCCAAGAAAGACAGCGTCGAGATCGCGATCCTGCGGGTCGAACTGTTCCTTGGTGTGTTCATCGGTGCCATCACCTTTACTGGGTCGGTCATCGCCTATGGTAAGCTGGCGGGGCGCGTGGATACGTCGGCGACAAAACTGCCCGGCGGTCACATCCTGAACGCAGCGGCTGCGGGTTTGTCGCTGCTGTGTCTGGTCTGGTACTTCAACACAGGTGGCTTCCTGCCGCTGTTCATCATGACCTTGGCGGCGCTGTTCATCGGCTACCACCTGATCATGGGTATCGGCGGCGCGGATATGCCCGTGGTTGTGTCGATGCTGAACAGCTACTCTGGCTGGGCTGCGGCGGCGATTGGCTTCTCGCTTGGCAACGATCTTCTGATCGTCGTGGGCGCGCTGGTCGGCTCGTCTGGTGCGATCCTGTCCTACATCATGTGTAAAGCGATGAACCGGTCGTTCGTCAGCGTGATCCTCGGCGGTTTCGGCGGGACATCCGGTCCGCAGATGGAGGTCGAGGGCGAGCAGGTTGCGATCGACACTGACGGTGTCGCCACCATGTTGAACGAGGCCGACAGCGTCATCATCATCCCCGGTTACGGGATGGCGGTCGCTCAGGCGCAGCAAGCGGTAAGCGAGCTGGTCAAGAAGCTGCGGGCAAAAGGCAAGAACGTGCGTTTCGCCATTCACCCCGTTGCGGGGCGTCTGCCGGGTCACATGAACGTGCTGCTGGCCGAGGCCAAAGTGCCCTATGACATCGTAATGGAGATGGACGAGATCAACGATGATTTCCCGTCAACCGACGTGGCGATCGTGATCGGGTCCAATGACATCGTGAACCCTGCCGCACAGGACGACCCTAACAGCCCCATCGCCGGTATGCCGGTTCTGGAATGCTGGAAGGCAAAGAACGTCATCGTGTCCAAGCGCGGGCAGGGGACAGGCTATTCCGGCATCGAGAACCCGCTGTTCTTCAAGGAGAACACGCGGATGCTTTACGGCGACGCGAAGGCGAGCCTCGACAAGCTGCTGCCGCTGATCGACTGATCACGCGACAGGCGACAAACCAAGGGGCGGTGCAGCAATGCACCGCCCCTTTTGCTTTTGGGGCGAAGGCAGTGGAACTCAAGCCGGTGGCACGTGTTGAATTGTCATATAGGAGGATTTGAATATGAAGTTTTCGCGCACCAGCCCCTCGACCGGCCCCGGTTCCCCTGAAGTGACCGGCTTTTACGATGACGATACCGGCAGCATCCAATATCTGGTGGCGGATCCGGCGACCTCAAAGGCGGCGGTGATCGACGTGGTTCTGGGCTTCAGCCCACAAAGTGCGGCGACTGACACGCAGCATGTCGATACCATCCTGCGCCACGCCGAAGCCGCGGGCTACGAGATCGAATGGATCCTCGACACGCACCCCCATGCGGACCATCTCATGGCCTCGCACGTGCTAAAACAGCGGTTGAACAAGCCCAATGCCATCGGGGCAAAGGTGAGAGAGATCGCAGAGCTCTGGCGTGACTATTACAACATGCCCGACGCCTTTGACCCCGCCGCCGATTTCGACCACCTGTTCGAGGATGGCGATACATTCACCATCGGCGAGCTGCCCGTGCGGGTGATGCTGTCGCCGGGGCACACGTTAGGGTCGATCACCTATGTTGTAGGCTCTGACGCGGCTTTTGTGCATGACAGCTTTATGCAGCCTGACGTGGGCACTGCGCGCGCCGATTTCCCGGGTGGTACCGCGGCTGAACTCTACCAGTCCTTGCAAGATATCCTTGCTCTGCCGGATGCCACGCGCCTGTTCATCGGCCATGACTATGGCACCGAGTATCGCAGCCAACCCATGTGGGAATCCACCGTGGCCGAACAACGCCGGCACAACGCCCATATCGGCGGTGGCGTGTCGCAGCAAAGCTTTGTCGACCAGCGCGAGGCGCGGGACAAAACCCTCGCGCTGCCCGACCGGATGCTGCATGTCTTACAGATGAACCTCAGGGCAGGGCGCTTGCCGGAGGCGGAAGATGACGGCCACGCCTACCTCAAGATACCGGTCAACCGGTTCTGAAACGGGTCCGGTATTCCGCGGTATACGGTTAACCCTATGAAAGATATGTGAAATATATCTAGGCGAATGGCGGTGGTCACGATAGACTGCTTTGATTGACCCCTTGTAGAAAGCCCGCATCGTGCCCGCCCTCGACGATCACCCCCTGCGCTATACGCTCAATAGCGACTGTCTCTTATACACATCTGACGCTGC
>OJDD01000323.1_pt1 | contig 13972 bp, 12 predicted proteins | sample 1592591 | NCBI WGS metagenome assembly OJDD01 (sample SAMN05416809, study PRJEB24817) | seawater metagenome | isolation source: Sea water | place: Canada:Atlantic | collected 2013-07 | reverse complement strand
CCTTTCTGCTGCACTATCCGTAGGCTCACGCCCCCCAGGCGTTACCTGGCACTTTGCCCTATGAAGCCCGGACTTTCCTCCCTGCTTGCGCAGAGCGACTGTCTAGCCAACTCCGCGTGCAGTGTACAAACTAATACCTCTTCGATCAATTTTTATTATTAAAATTAAAACCAATATTTTTATATTGGATGCATCAACCATGTTCTTACGCTTCTTTTTAATATTTATTTCTTAAATTTACATTGATCCTTTTATCAGAATTGACTAATATTTTGATCGTTAACGTTATTAACACCGATAGATACCATTGTTGCAAACCCATCATGCAACACTTCATATGCTTATTGAGGGAAGACCTTTAAATGAAACAATTATTAGCAGTATCACTCATCGTATTCGCCGTTTCTGTACATGCCGGCACAGCACCACCTAGCGGTACCATTATTGATCAACAGAATATTGAAAAATTTGCGCCCTATTTAGATAAGCCTATTGTAGATTTAATAACAAAAGGCTCCTTGTCAGTAACGGTTGGCAAACAATTTGATATGACACCTAATCCCTCTTTTCTAACGTTGACTGAAACAAAGAAAGGATCTGTCTCAATCGACCCACAAACAGGCCAAATGGTCAATTACCAAGGCGGTTTACCTTTTCCTGACAAACCAAAAAATGATGATTCGCTTGCTGGATTGAAACTAGCTTGGAATATGCGTTATTCCTATGGAGGTGACACCTCAGTTGTTGATCCTTTTATTTGGGACTACATCAACATGAAAACTGGAAAAGTTGAAAGAAGCGTTTCCTTTATAGGTAAAACGATACGATATAAACACCGACTTTTAATGTCGCCCACACCCAACCTGCCTAAAAACCCTGCGGGTATTTTTAATGGTATTTACCTCCTCGCGAAAGAGCCTTTTGATATAAAGAACACACAATTGCTAGTACATCGCTTGGAAGACGATAGTGCGCGCGAAAGAACATGGTTGTACTTTTCCGTTCAGCGTCGTGTTCGCAGGCTGCCTGCCGGACAAACAACAGATGCTTTTTTAGGCAGCGATATTATGATAGAGGACTTTCTCGGTTATAACGGCCGCATAAACGATATGACCTGGACCTACTTAGATACCCAGCACTTACTCGCCCCCGTCTACCAGCACAATACACTGGTAAAAAATATTGAATCGGAAAGCTCAAATAGCTACAAGTTTGGCACCTTTCATGGAGAAGGGGCTTGCTTCCCAAATGTCCCTTGGCAGCTGAGAGAACTTCATGTTCTTCAAGCCACTCCCAAGACCAACGATCACCCATTATCTAAACGTATCTTTTACATAGACGCTCAGACACATATTCCTATTGCGGGGCGCCATTACGATAGAAATAATCAAATTTGGCGTGTAGGCATTAGTGCGTTCTCTCACCCTGACGAGCACCTTGAGCAAAACAAAGGCACTGGAGTCGCTATTCCAACACTTATTTCAATGATTGATGTTACCGCCAAGCACTGTACAACACTTAAAATGAAAACAAAAATAAATGACAGCACAGTGAAACAAAAAGACTTCACCGTACAGTCCCTACGTAGTAGGGGAAAGTAAAGGCACTTTAAATAACATCATGTAAAGTGGCTATTTAGCTCCCTAGTTTACTGTTCGGCTTACACTTTAATAGATCAGATTAATCTGATCTATTAATCGTTATCTTGTAGTGCTAGTGCTTTTTTATACACGTCTTTTTTAGATTGCCCCGTTAATTGAACGGCCAATTTAACAGCTGTTTTTAATGAACACTCCGTCATCAGGGTTTTTAACGTTTTAACATCGTCATCCGATAGGCCATCGTCTTTATGTTGCTTCTTATCGAAACCCTCAATTAACACAACAAATTCACCACGTTGCATATTATTATCTGAATTGACCAGCTGGTGTATCTCTGCGACCGTTCCGGTCACAATGGTTTCATAAGTTTTAGTCAACTCACGGGCTATAGAGATCTTATGTGTTGCCGCGTAAATCGCTAGCACATCATCCAAACACTTAACTATGCGGTGGCTGGACTCATAAAAAACCAGCGTACCCTGACGGCTTCTATAGCGTTCAAAAACAGCTTGGCGAGCGCCAGATGTTCTCGGCAGAAAACCTTCAAAACTAAACCGGTCCGTTGCTATACCGGATGCACTAAGCGCTGCTATTAATGCACAAGCACCTGGAATCGGGCAAACGTTAAAACCCGCTAGTTTCACTTTTTCAACCAAGGAGTAACCAGGGTCATTAATCAATGGTGTGCCGGCATCAGATATTAGCGCTATTGATTCGCCCGATTTCAACTTTCCCAGCAAGAACTTACTTTTACTCTCCTCATTATGCTCATGATAAGACGTCATTGGAGTTTGTATTGAATAATGGTTCAATAGGGCTTTGCTGTTTCGTGTATCCTCAGCAGCAATGAGTTCAACCGTTTTTAACACCTCTAAGGCACGCAAACTGATATCAGCTAAATTTCCAATCGGCGTGGCAACAATATAAAGTACCCCTTTATTATCATCGGTCATAAGGTGACTTGAAGCAGAAGAGAGATGATTTCTAGTTAATTCAGCGTTATCGTTTGACATCATTAAGCTCGAAAAAGATACTAAACACGGGTTTGATCATTTTTTTTAATTTTGCAGTTTACGTCGTTCATTTATGAGTTATTACAAAAAGAGTTTTGTGGCACCTTTAAAGCTTGCTTTTACAGCATTACTTGCGCTGACACTCGCAAATTGCGCTAACGTTCAGCCACGGGTAAGCTCATCGGTAGAACAGTCTAACCCATTGGCAATACAAGCCCAAGAAGCTTTATCTCATCAAGACTTTTTACGCGCTGCGCAGCTTTATGTACAACTTGCAAATACCAGTGCTACACCGTTAAAGAACCACTATCTCATGTCTGCTATTAAGGCTTATACGAAGGCTGGCGATGTAGCGAGTGCCGATAAACTAACGAATAATTTGCTCGCTCGTGTACCGCAACTTCAAGCAAGTGATACTTTAGCCCTCTCTGCCATTGTTCTTGACCAAGGCAAAGCAGAAGATGCTATTGATCTTCTTATGAGCATCAATGAAAGCAAGCTAAGCCGGCAACAGCGCATAAAACTGCACACTCTCACCAGTTCAGCTTTTTTTCAAGCAGGCAATTTGATGGAAAGTGCTCGCGAACACATTATCTTAGATGCGCTGATAACCATACCGGATGAAAAACGTAATAATCAGATTAAGTTACTTGAAGTGCTATCTTTATTGTCCGCAGATGCGTTGGATTTTTTGCAATCAAACGCTGACTCCAATATGGCTGGCTGGGTTGATCTTGCGCTTATTTTGAAGCAACAAGTTACATTCAAGCCAAGTGACCCCATCATTGACGCATGGAAAAAGCAGCACCCTGCTCACCCAGCAAATGGTGCTTTTCTTTCAACGCTTGCTGCAAAAACACAGCACGACTTCAATGCCCCCGCTAAGGTCGGTGTGTTTTTACCTAGCCAAGGGCCTTTTGCTCAAGCCGCCGTGAGTATTAGAAAAGGCATCACCAGTGCAGCCTATACAATGGCTGATAGATGGCCAGTCAACATAAGCTTCTATGACACCTCTAGCAAGTCCATTGAAACCTTATACCAACAGGCTATTAACGAAGGGGTTAAGGTTGTAATTGGCCCTTTAGATAAAGTGAATATTGCTAAAATAGAAGCCTTAATTGATCTACCTATTCCTGTCATTGGCTTAAATAAAAACGGCAACCATTTTAGTGATAATTATTATGAGTTTTCATTATCACCTGAAGAGGATATCACCCAAATTATTGGCCTCGCCTGGCTACAAGGACATAAAAAAGCATTAATTCTCACCCCTCAATCATCTAGCGGAGAACGTTTGGCTAGGCATTTTTCAACAATATGGCAGCAACTCGGGGGAGACGTTCTTGACGTTCAGAGCTACGAAGCTAAACAAGCCGATTACTCCCTCCCTATTAAAAACCTTTTACAAATAAACGACAGCATTCAGCGCTTTAAACAACTGCGTCAACGGCTAAATTTAAATATCCAATTTGAAGAAAGGCGTCGCCATGATGCCGACTTTATTTTCTTATTAGCCGCACCTCGTGAAGGACGATTAATAAAACCGCAATTACGTTTTCATCGGGCTTTAAATGTGCCTGTTTTTAGCACCTCAAAAATTTACGACGGCGAACTCAACACCGTCGCCAACCGTGACCTAGATGGTACTTTTTTCTGCGATATGCCTTGGCTCATCGAAACCACTGATGGAGGCGCTGAGCAACAGAAGAATTCATTCAACTTATGGCCTAATACACGCGGGCTGCACCGGCGCTTAACGACATTTGGTTATGATGCATATCAACTGATTCCTCATTTAGAGCGCTTAAAGTCCAATGACTTTGCCCGCCTCAAAGGCAAAACAGGCATTCTTTCAATGCAAAACAATACTATTCACCGTCAGTTGAGTTGTGGTTACTTCAAACGTGGTGCCATCAAATCATTAGGTCTAGCACCGGACCTGGAACGAACCACTCATATGCAGCTAAATGATCCTAAACCGTTAACGACCCAACCTGTTAATACGTCACCTCTTTAATGAGTCCGTCTGATAATATCGGCCAGCACAGTGAAGATTTAGCGTTAAGGTTTCTGCGTCAAGAAGGCCTAACACTGGTTCAACGCAATTATCGTAGCCGCTTAGGTGAAATCGACCTCGTTATGAAAGATCAAGAGGATATCGTCTTTGTTGAGGTACGCTATCGTTCCTCAACGAAATTTGGTGGCGCCTTATACTCGGTAGATCGCCGTAAGCAATCTAAACTCATAAAATGCGCTCAACACTATATTGCTAATATAGCGCACCACGCAGGGTTTCGTTTTGATGTGATAGCAATTTCTCCCGCCTCTGGCCGGCATGATATACAATGGATCACCAACGCTTTCGACGAGTTTTAACATGAGTTTACAAGAGAGAATCTATCAACATTTCAGCGATAGCATTCAAACAAAACATGATGCCTTGGAGTGTCTTCCTGATTCTATTGAGCTGGCTGCTCAAACGATTGTGCAAAGCCTACTCAATAATGGCAAAGTGCTAACATGCGGTAACGGAGGGTCTGCCGGTGATGCGCAACACTTCTCATCTGAAATGCTCAATCGCTTTGAGCGTGAACGACCCAGCTTACCGGCCATTGCACTTAGCACCGACACATCAACCATTACCTCTATTGCTAATGATTATGCCTATAACGAAATTTTCTCTAAACAAATTCGTGCTCTCGGTCAAGCTGGCGATATTTTATTAGCCTACACAACCAGCGGGAACTCTGGCAACGTTGTGGCTGCAATTAATGCTGCGCACGACCGAGACATGCTAGTGATTGTTGCCAGCGGTAAAGATGGCGGTAATATCTCAGCCAATTCATTACTGAATGATAGTGATATTGAACTAAGGGTCCCCTCTAATTCAACCGCGCGCATTCAGGAAGTACACTTAGTGATTACGCACTGTTTATGTGACTTGATCGACTTTCAATTATTCGGATAAACGTAATGCCTTTTAAAATAGCTTTCACCCTACTCACCCTACTAACAATTTCAACCTTATCAGGATGTGCTGCCGTCGCTGTAGGAACGGTCGCCACCACAGGTGTCGCCGTTGTACACGATAGACGAACTACAGGCACCATTATCGAAGACCAAAGCATTGAAATAAAAGCACTCAAAACCTTATATGGTGTTGATAAAATTCGTATTAATACTCACGTTAATGCGACCAGCTACAATAGTATTTTATTACTAACGGGCGAAGCACCCACCGAGAGTCTACGCAATGATATTTCAAACCGCCTGCGCCAAATTCCAAAAGTTCGTAAAGTACACAACGAAATTTTAATAGCCGCTCCTAGCTCATTAGTATCACGCAGTAGCGACAGCCTTATTACCAGTAAAGCCAAAGTCGCCTTATTTAAGCTTAATTCTATAAAAGGCTTTGACCCAACACGCGTTAAAATCGTTTCAGAAAATGGTGTTGTTTATTTACTAGGTCTTTTAAGACAAAGTGAAATAGCACCTGTCGTAGATACTGTTCGTCGTGTGGGAGGTGTGCAGCGCGTTGTTAAGTTATTTGAAGTCATTGACTAATGCACCACCAGCAAGCGGATTTCTTACAGCAGTTAAAAAAAATATATAACGACAAGTCTCTATTTTTGGATCCCGCTGATTGCTGGAGTTATGGCTATGACAATAGCCGCCGGCACAATGAACCGCTGGCCGTTGTTTTTCCCTCATCACACCAACAGATCGCTGAAACCGTAGCATTATGCAACACCCACCTGATAGCTATTACTGCTCGAGGAAGTGGAACCGGCACCACCGGCGCGAGCGTTCCAGCCAATAACGCCATTATTCTATCCACTGAAAAAATGGATAGCATTGTCAAAGTTGACCCAGATAACCGCTTAATGATTGTTGAACCGGGCGCTACTAACCAAGCTATTCAACAAGCAGCGGCTGAACACGGTTTCTTCTGGCCACCCGACCCAACCAGCGCTGCTATTTGCACTGTCGGCGGCAATCTCGCCTACAATTCAGCCGGGCCTAGAGCGGTTAAATATGGCACACCTCGTGAAAACACCTTAGGACTCACCTGCGTAACTGGAAATGGTGAAAGCCTTAAAACAGGTGCTTTTACCAGTAAAAGCGTCGTTGGTTATGATTTAACACGTTTGATTATTGGTTCCGAAGGCACCTTGGCCATTATCACTCAAGCTACGTTAAAACTCACCCCATTAGCAGAGGCTAAGCGCACCCTGCAAGCTACTTATTGCTCTGTAGAAGCGGCAGCTGAAGCGGTTGCCAACATCATGGCACAGCCTGTTACACCCTGTGCACTCGAATTTATGGATGGCACTGCCATATCACTGGTTAAGGATAACAACAATCTAAACTTGCCCATCGAGGCTCAAGCTTTATTAATGATTGAGGTAGACGGCGATCAATTTGGCTTAGATGCCATCGCAAAAAAACTTGCTGATAGCGCAAGCGTAGATGGCCTTATCGACATTCATATAGCGAAAACAACTGAACAAATTAAACAACTTTGGGCGGCACGAAAAGCGCTTTCGCCCTCACTACGAAAAATAGCTCCCAAAAAAATAAATGAGGATGTTGTTGTTCCCGTTAGCCATATTCCTAAACTCATACACGGTCTAGAAGCATTATCTAAGCAGTATCAAATACCTATCGTAAACTTTGGGCATGCTGGAAATGGCAATATCCACGTCAATCTTTTAGTCCAACTAGAGCAACTAGAAGTAGCTAAAGCATGCTTAGCTGATGTATTTAAACTGGTAATATCACTCAATGGCAGCCTATCGGGTGAACATGGTATCGGGCTCGAAAAACGTGATTTTATAAATTTAGAACTAGATTCGACCGCTATTAACATCATGAAAAAAATTAAAGAGCAATTTGACCCGAACAATCTTTTAAACCCTGACAAAGTATTCCCAAGCTAATCATCAAAATGACTTGCCAAATAGGCAAGTAAGCCCTTATTCTTAGTCATCCAACCTTAACGGAGGCATAGACTAATTATGACAACTTATCAGCATATTCTTGTTGCACTAGACTTTGAAAAACAATCAACATTAGTTGCTAACAAAGCACGTCAACTGGCTTTACAAAATGAAGCTAAATTATCAGCCATCCATGTAATTGAACCACTCATAGAGTCCTCATATTTAGCCTTTGATGGTACTATCTCAACCGATTTAATGCCTATTCAAGAAGAGCTTGAGTCCTCTGCAAGCGCTCAGCTAATAAAGTTAGCCGCTGGTATTGATTTAGCTGAAGAAAATCAATTCATTAAGGTTGGCCGCCCCGCTGATACCATTCATCAACTCAGTGAACAGCTGTCGTGCGATCTCATTGTTATTGGTAGCCACGGGCGACATGGGTTGGGCTTATTGCTAGGTTCAACCGCAAATGCTGTGTTACATGGCGCAAAATGCGATGTGCTAGCAGTTAGAGTGAACGATTAGATTACGCTTCTAGGTTCACTCGCATAGATAAATCAACGGCTTGAATATTCTTTGTTAGGGCGCCCACCGAAATAAAATCCACCCCTGTTTTAGCAATATCTCTTATCGTTGATAGGTTAACATTGCCAGACGCTTCAAGTTTTGCAACCCCATTATTAAGAGCAACCGCTTCTTTTAACTGCTCTAGGCTAAAGTTATCCAATAATAAAATATCAGCCTTCGCGTCCAGTGCTTGCTTTACTTCGGCTATGTTTTCGACTTCTACTTCAACCTCAACCGTATTACTCACAATACGAGCAGCAGAGACTGCATTTTTAATCGAGCCCGCTGCCATAATATGATTTTCCTTGATTAAAATACCATCGTATAAACCCACTCGATGATTCATCGCGCCGCCACAGCGAACAGCATACTTTTGTGCTAAACGTAGCCCTGGTATTGTTTTACGTGTATCCAAAACTACCGTTGAAGTACCCTCTAGCGCTTTCGCAAACTGGCTTGCAAGTGATGCTGTTGCAGAAAGAGTTTGCAACATATTTAGCGCCGCACGTTCACCCGTTAACAATGCACGCGCTGATCCCGACAAATAACATAACACATCACCAGAAAATGCTTGCTGCCCCTCTTTATACTGCCACTCAATCTCGACGTTAGGATCGAGCTTTTTAAAGACCGCATTTACCCACGCTTGACCACAAACTAGCATGGCCTCACGTGTTACCACTGTTGCTTTGGCTGATTTTTCTTCTGGAATGACAAGCGCCGTTAAATCGCCACTACCAACATCTTCAGCAAGAAAGCGACGAACATCTTCGTCTATTATCTTAGGGTCCACCATGAAATACATTCACCTTAAAAGTAAAAAAGCCTCCCATTTGGAGGCCTCCTATTATCACACAATTTAAGACTGATAAGAACGTTATGCCAAACTGGGTTCTTCACCATTCGGTATCATTCTTTTTTTCATCCCTTCCAACACCCTTTCAACTAGCGGTGCTTTTTCTTGTCCGACTAACACCATTCGCTTTTGTCTTAGTTCATCAGCAAAATCGGCCATGCTAATATCCATTGCTTTAACACCACGCTCATTTACAAACAAGCACTGCATAGTAACGGCACTTTTCCACGATAATTTAGCTCTTAACGTAGCCCCTTCAGTACTTTTATACTCAACCCAATCACCCACTTCCATTTTATGGACTTTTTTACTAAATTTATCATCAGGCATTTGGGCAATATCACTTTCAAGTTCGTTTAACAAACCCTCTTCTAGACTAAGGCTTAACTCTTCATCAAAATCAACCACCTCAACTGTGGCCTCCAGAGGGATATCAGCTTCCCCCTTCTCCTTCATCAATATATGCCTATGCCAAGATTCAAGTTCTTTAAAAAATGGCGCTGACTCATAAAAATCATAAGAAATATCTTCCAACCCAAGCCTTATATCTTTCAACAGACGTGCTAAACCCTCAAGCATCTCCGCTCTTGCCTTGTCATCTGCCGGCTCAATAACACTGACGATCAAACGTTCTATCACATTAAGACATTCATCTGTTTCAGCGGGCTCTCTTTCACGTCTTAATAAAGCTAACACTAGAACATCCTTCCACGCATTATCCAGAAACGACTGAACAAATTCAGGAACAGGCTTTCCATTCAGCCTCAGCGCTATTTCATAGGCGGCTTGGCGCTTAGTTAACTCTAATTGCTCTGTACTTTTTGTTACTTTACGAGAACGCTCTTCAATCAGCTCTATTTGACGTTGCTGCTGCTCCATAAAGATATCGAACTCTTCAAAAAGCTCAGAAAACACCTCGACATCATCATCAAATTCCATCAAAACGCGTGCCACCATTTCTTCCATTTTTTCAAAAACAGCACTTTTAACTTGGTGACTCTCGTTACACGCACCTAAACCTGCTTGAGACAAAACATTCAAAAATTTTCTAGCGGGATGACTTTTCTTGGCAAAAAACTCCTTATCCATCATTGCGACCTTTAAAACAGGAATCTGAAGTTGAGCTATCATCGCTCTGACCACATCGGGGAGCTGTCGATCTTGCAATATTACATCAAAAAACATTGCAACAACATCAATGAGGGTATCATCCTGCTCAGTATAGGGTTGACGCTGCCCATCCACTTGAAGTTTTTCGCCAATTTTCGAACGAATACTCAGTCCTACATCAGCGCCAGCCGCAACATCTGTTTTTTGAATACTGGTAAGCGTTGAAAGCAGTTCACCCGTGGCTAATTGCTCTCCTGAAACCAGCAAACCATCTGACATCATTTGCTCACCACTTGAAGCACGATAGGCTTTTGCCATACCTTGCAAAGAACCATACAAAGCAGGTTCGATAGCAGCTCCTTGCATACCTGATCCTTGCATACCTGATCCCTGCGCTCCCATCATTGGTCCCGTATTCACGTCGTTGGAAAACTGCTGGTGCTGTGCTGCTTGATACTGATATTCGGGTGTTTGTGGAATAAAAGTATTTCCACTCAACACTTCGCTACTTTTCTTTATGGGGATTTTAGGAATAACACCCGCATTAATAAATAACTGATTAATTTCATCCAGCAAGTCACCTAAATCACTTAATACAACATCGCAAAAGCACTGATACAGTACATCCAACATTTTTTTTGAAAATAGTTCAAGCTGCATCAGATCAGCATATGTATTCAATAGCACCGAAGGTCCAAAAGGGTTACTACTCTCCTTTAAAAAGTCAATCTCAGCGATAGATTCAAGGCGAATTATTAACGCATGTAGCTGCTTACTAACTTTTTTTTCACACGTTGAAATATGTGCTTCCAGCAGGAGTTTATTTTCCACCTCACCAACTGGCAAAAGTGATAGCTCTTCTAGCTCATCAGCAAAGGCTAACGAAAAAGGGATGCCCTTCTTTTGGCAACCGATCTCTTCAAGGAAATCTAGGATGTTCCGAGATAGAGCTTCGATAATTGTGGTTGATAACCGCTGTTTCATATCCTTAAGCGCTTCAACCTCGCTTAATGCTTCGCTTGAATAATAAGAGTTTTCTACATCACATATCACTTCCTCTGCCTTAACAAAATGCGCAGGTACTCGTTTACGTAGGTAAGCATCGAGGAGCGTTAAAGAAGAGTGGAGCAGTTTTTTCTTATCCATTACCATGTTATTGACTGCCTTATGAATTGGGACAACCTTTGATCGAGCACTTTTCATATATTAAAAGTAATCCTACTACATTATTAATTCGTATTTGAAGTATAGTTGGCTCACAGTAAAATCTGTGAACCAACACACAGATTCAAAAATTTGGGTATTTTCAAATGAAAAAAAACACGTACGGCATTCAAAATGGTTTACTGAACCGTAGCTTATTTAAAGCCTCTCCAAACAGAAGCGTTCGCCCAAAGCTTAATGATATTCGACTGATTGTCATACATAATATTAGCCTACCGCCAGAGCAATTTAACAACCACCACATTGATGATTTTTTTCTCAATCAGCTAGACCCAAATGCACACCCCTATTTTGAAAAAATATGCCACTTGCAAGTATCAGCGCATTTGTTAATACGCCGCGATGGAACTATTACTCAATTTGTACCTTTTGATGAACGGGCTTGGCATGCTGGCGTATCAACCTTTAATGGCACAGAAAACTGCAATGATTTTTCAATTGGTATTGAACTAGAAGGAACCGACCAACTGGCCTATACCGATGAACAGTACTTAGCGTTAAGCCGCTGCTGTCGTAGTTTGATAAAAAAATACCCTCTAATCACAACAGATAATATTGTTGGGCATAGTGATATAGCACCCGGACGCAAAACTGACCCCGGCGAAAGCTTCGATTGGGAAAAGTTCAGAACCCTACTTTGAATCGTTTTCCGGCTGCTTACGAAAAATATCAAGTAACATCATCATAACGCCCACGGAAATAGCACAATCAGCAATATTAAATACTGGCCAATTCCATGATTGATAGTAAACATCAATAAAATCGATGACATAAGAATAGGCAATTCGGTCAATCAAGTTTCCGACCGCACCACCTAAAATTAACGATAAGGTCACCGCCAGCCAACGTTCGGTTGGTTTTAACCTACTTAACCAAACCGTTAGAACTATTGTCGCTAGCAACGCAATAGCAACAAAAAACCAGCGCTGCCAACCACCTGCCGTACTTAAAAAGCTAAATGCCGCGCCCGTATTATGCACGTATGTCAAGTTCACTGACGGCAATAATGAAATAGACTCGTATAAGCTAAAATTACTGACAACCCAAAGTTTGCTGGCCTGATCCAGCCCTACTACCAGCAATGAAAGCCAAAGCCATTTCATCATCGTTGTATTTAGGCAAATTGCCTAACTTCTCCTGGGCCATCTACATTATCTTCACAACGGCCACACAGTTCTGGGTGTGTAGCAGACTGCCCCACATCATGCCGATGGTGCCAACAACGTACACATTTCTCATGCTCACTAGCTACTACTTCAATAAATAAACACTCATTTTCTGTACTGTTGGCTTGTTCAGGTTTTTCCGACAAGGGTTTAACCTGCGCATACGATGTAATTAAGATAAACCTAAGCTCATCTTGTAGTTGACTGAGTTTCTCAAAAAGCTCCCCTTCACAATATAAAGTTACTTCAGCATCTAATGCCGAGCCAATAACACCCGACACCCGAACACGTTCGAGCTCTTTACTCACAAGATCTCGGACATCAATAACTGGCTGCCACAATGCTAGCTCAGCTGCATCTTTAACGGTTGACTCAGGGAAGCCTTCGTAAGCTGTTGTTAAAAAGACCGACTCTTCACGTTTACCTGGCATTGCCAGCCATATTTCTTCAGCGGTATAGCTCAAGATCGGGGCAATCCAGCGAACAAAGGCTTCTGCTATATGGAACATAGCCGTTTGAGAAGAGCGTCTAGCTAAGCTCTTTTCTTTCAACGTATATTGTCGATCTTTAATAACATCAAGATAAAAGCTACCCATATCAACGGAACAAAAGTGATGGATTTTCTGATGAACTTGTAGAAATTGATAAGCATCATAATGGTTTAATACTTCCGCTTGAGTCTGCTTTGTTTTTTCAATCGCCCAACGGTCTAGAGGCAGCATCTCATCAAACGCAACGATATCGTCAACCGGGTCGAAGCCATCTAAATTAGATAATAAATAACGCGCCGTATTTCTTAAACGACGGTAAACGTCAGATGCCCGTTTAAGGATTTCATCTGATACCGTCATTTCACCGGTGTAATCATTCGCCGACACCCAAAGACGTAATACGTCCGCGCCCAGTGACTTGATCACTTTTTGTGGCGCCACGACATTGCCCTTGGATTTTGACATTTTCATCCCCTTAGCATCAACGGTAAAACCGTGGGTAAGAACAGAATCAAATGGCGCACAATCATTCATTGCAACCGAGGTTAATAAGGAAGATTGAAACCAACCGCGGTGTTGGTCTGAGCCTTCAAGATACATAGCCGCCGGAAAGGGCAATTCTTCACGCCTTTCTAACACACACGAATGAGTCACTCCTGAATCAAACCAAACATCCAAAATATCATTAATTTTAGTGTAGTCACTTGCCTGATCACCCAGTAAATCGACAGAATCCAGTTCAAACCAGGCTTCGATACCTGATTTTTCAATTAAGCATGCGACCTGTTCAATCAATTGAGCGGTATTAGGGTGCAATTCACCGGTTTCTTTGTGTACAAATAAAGCAATCGGCACACCCCAGTTACGCTGACGCGAAATACACCAGTCAGGGCGACCTTCAACCATACTCTCAATACGCGCCTCACCCCACTCAGGCACCCAATTAACGCGTTTAATTTCTGCTAAGGCCTTCTCACGTAGGTTATTTTTATCCATTGAGATAA
>OJDD01000316.1_pt1 | contig 14125 bp, 15 predicted proteins | sample 1592591 | NCBI WGS metagenome assembly OJDD01 (sample SAMN05416809, study PRJEB24817) | seawater metagenome | isolation source: Sea water | place: Canada:Atlantic | collected 2013-07 | reverse complement strand
CTTGAATCTACAGTAGCCTTTTTTAGAATTTCTTTCTCCATCTCAATACGCTTTATGCGTTTCTCAAGCTCACGTATCTTTCTTTGGTCGGGGGTTAAGGGCGTTGCGCTGCCGCCAATACCTTTGCGCTCATTCCTTAGCTGTCTCACCCATTTATCCAGCGTTGATTTCCCAACGCCCATAGCCTCAGCTGCGTCTTTAACGATATAGCCTTGATCAACTACTAACTGGGCTGCTTCAAGTCTAAACTCCGGGCTAAATGTTGGTCGTCTTCCTGTTGTCATGTGCTCACCTTTATTTCATGAGATGAATAATATCACCTCTAATTAGGTGGCCAATTTAACTATGCCACTACAAACACTAAAAGAGAGGAAGATAGCTAGGCTCCGGGGGCGGTTCATCCCCACGCATGTGGGGAACACATCTGACTGATTCTCCATTACCATATCAATATCGGTTCATCCCCACGCATGTGGGGAACACCCACGTGATCCAGAATGTAACATAATCCACACCGGTTCATCCCCACGCATGTGGGGAACACATTGGCTACCAGCAGAGGGATGGTTTTGTTGTCGGTTCATCCCCACGCATGTGGGGAACACTACTAAATGAGTATCTGTTTGCGCCGACCCATCGGTTCATCCCCACGCATGTGGGGAACACTGCTTTTTCAGCTCATCTTTATAGATTGAGTGCGGTTCATCCCCACGCATGTGGGGAACACATGGACACAAGCTGGCCCATTTCCCTCTCAAACGGTTCATCCCCACGCATGTGGGGAACACTTTTTTCAACAATGCTCATGGCGGCTATAAACCGGTTCATCCCCACGCATGTGGGGAACACTCGTTTGGATTCATTGCGACCATATCGCCCGCCGGTTCATCCCCACGCATGTGGGGAACACTGAATAGAGTGATGACCCACCGCTGACGTTTGCGGTTCATCCCCACGCATGTGGGGAACACAGAATCATCCCAAATACAGTGACGTGTCTAATCGGTTCATCCCCACGCATGTGGGGAACACCTCGGTCTAATGTGTACTATCTAATAAATAGACGGTTCATCCCCACGCATGTGGGGAACACAATACCTTCAATGGGGTTATCGTAGTCGATCACGGTTCATCCCCACGCATGTGGGGAACACAATACGCAGTAGAGGGCAGCCGGGTAATCAAGCGGTTCATCCCCACGCATGTGGGGAACACAATGCTCACGTTACAGTAAACAAGCAATCATTCGGTTCATCCCCACGCATGTGGGGAACACATCACTAGTTCTATCTAGGTGATCCTGTATCTCGGTTCATCCCCACGCATGTGGGGAACACCAACACCCGATCCAGTGGTGGATTCATAATGCCGGTTCATCCCCACGCATGTGGGGAACACAATACAACTTCTACGGTGCTATTGTCCACTTGCGGTTCATCCCCACGCATGTGGGGAACACAGTCTACTAAAACAGCTGAAGAGATAGCATCACGGTTCATCCCCACGCATGTGGGGAACACGCTCAGACAAGTAAGTAGATGTTGGCGCAGGACGGTTCATCCCCACGCATGTGGGGAACACGTTATCGCCATCGCGCAGGGATACATATTCCGCGGTTCATCCCCACGCATGTGGGGAACACGTTAGTAATAGTATTTTTTTCATCATTAAGCCCGGTTCATCCCCACGCATGTGGGGAACACTTTTTCAAGAGTCTCGTCCAACGTTCGACACTCGGTTCATCCCCACGCATGTGGGGAACACGCACATGAAGTAATATTAACGCTCAAAATAAACGGTTCATCCCCACGCATGTGGGGAACACTGTTTCCTGAGTTGTCGGCCCGTTATCACTTGCCGGTTCATCCCCACGCATGTGGGGAACACTTTACCCATCTGTTAGCACCTCATGTTGATTACGGTTCATCCCCACGCATGTGGGGAACACTTTCGGATTCATTTCCGATATAGTGGAGGCCGCGGTTCATCCCCACGCATGTGGGGAACACCCGTTGTCAAACATAACAGCAACGTGAGAATACGGTTCATCCCCACGCATGTGGGGAACACGGTAAGCGATCACGAAGTTCGTATGTCATCCCTCGGTTCATCCCCACGCATGTGGGGAACACTCTTATTATACATAATTGATTTACCAAGTAATTTTCGAGTAGTTACTTGCTACCAAACAATAAGGTTAAATTTATACTATTTTGTTAAAGATCACTTTCATCATCTACCGGTAAAAATGAAACCATTCTTAACCCATCTAAATCGACAGGAATTCGTCTGTTTTCACCTAATGTTTGAAAGTCAAAACCTGACTCTGTATTTGTTGCCCATGCCATAACAATATTTCCATCCGCTTGTTGTTGCCGACATTGCTGCCAGATAATTTCTCGCACTCGCTGCGATAAGTCACCGACATAAACACCAGCTCGAATTTGTAACAACCAAATCGCAAGTCTCCCTCTCAATCTAGGTGGTATTGCTTCTGTCACAACAACTGTCATGGCCATAATTTAATCACTTCGATGCCCTGCATCACCAATGCTTTCTGCCAAAGGAATTGCTGGTGTCACTGATTCTTTGGGTGGCTTAGGCGGGGAAATTTCACCTGCTGAAAGAACCTCTTCAATCAATGGAATAATTCTTTTCAGTATTTTTTGCTCTCGAAATATATCGCGACAAGCAAGCCTTACTTGTTTATCCGGTGCGTAAGGGTTTTTTGATGCTATTTGAAAAGCTAATGGAATAACCGAATCAAATTTATAAATATCTGCTATATCATATACAAATGACAGTGGTTTTCCGGTGTGTATAAACCCAACAGCAGGCGCATAACCTGCAGCCAATACAGCTGCTTCAGTTATTCCATAGAGACATGATGTAGCAGCGCTTATACATTGGTTAATTACATCGCCTGCCTCCCAATCTTTCGGATCATAGCGCCTGCCATGCCACTCCACACCATATTGCTTAGCTAATATTTTGTAGCTGCTACGCACACGAGCCCCTTCAATACCACGTAACTGGTCAACACTTCTGCGTTGTGGCGGCTCCTCTCCAAATCGTAAAGCATACATTTTGCGGACTACTTTCAACCTTAAACTATCGTCCAGAGCTAGTTTCGCTTGATACAATAATCGATCAGACCTCGCACCACCCGGTTGACCTGATGCATATAAGCGAACACCCGCCTCGCCGACCCACACCAAAAGAGTGCCAACTTGTGCTGCTAACCTAACGGCTGCATGAGAAACCCTTGTGCCTGGCTCAAGCATAATACAAGCAATACTACCTACGGGGATATGGGTTCGAATGCCCGTTTTATCAATCAAAACAAATGCACCATCTTTTACGTCCACCTGACCATATTCAAGAAATATCATCGAGATGCGATCTTTCATAGGTATTGGTTTTAATGGGGTAAAGGTCATAATTTAAGAAATAATTAAAATCATTTTTCTAATTCCAATGTTCTTAGTACTTTTTCACCCTTTACCAACGCTTTGAACAAAGGCAAATCAGCATGGTATTTACGTATTAACGCTTGATAAATATTTCTAGCTTCTGCTTTTAGTATTCCTAACGCTTCTTTTCGTAAAACCCTGGCATCTTTACGATCAACATCTAATAATAGCTCCTGTACAATTTTTTGAGCATTGGATATATATTGCTGCACCGCTGTATTTTTTATACCTGAAATAAAGTTTTTATCATATCCAGCACCAAACATTTTATTCAGTGCCTGAACTAATTTGTCCTTTACATCTAACCCAGTGTCAATGACCTGCGTAACCCTCTCCAGATTACTGTCCCAATGTTCTGGCATTGCATAAAGATCATAAACCCTACCAGTTATAGAGGCTTGATCGGCTATATTTCCGCCAATTAATAGATTCACCTTACCCATAGCAATTTTTTGATATTGACTAACAATTAATGCTGGTGTTGATGAACTCTTATCAGTTCCCTGGCTGATCACATAAGATGAAAAATTTTGCCAGCTGTGCCAATGCTGATCTCGTGCACACACAGGGAAAGTTCCTTCTTCTTTCTGTGTAACAGGTGTGTAGGGGTGTGGCCACCATTGCGCATTACCATCACGCCCTTTTTTAGTTGAGCCATAACTCCCTGTATATTTCAGGCGTAAAAAGTCTTTAATTGATTGATTAGAATGATGGCCACAAACATCACAAAGACACGATTCATCTAGCACTGGAAAATCAATATGATAAGCCAGCGCAAATAAACCACGTTCCAAACCTATTTGATGAGCATAATAAATATCCCCTTGCATAGGCTCTTGCCACATCAGTTTATTATTAGGTTTTTTGATTTCTCTTGCATTATTAAAGAAATCCACAGCCACTGTATTGGCTAAAATTGTTGTTGTTACATCTTTACCTGCGATTAACGTTGAAATTGTCCCTCCACCACGAATACCAGTAGCACCCGAAGCTCCAAAGCAATCCCCTTTAATATTCATATGAAGATTATAATTAAGCACATGCGTACAATCAGGACACACTACTCCCACATAAACAGTTTCTGAAAACAACCCTGACGCATTTGTAGTTCCACTACTTTCTATTCCAGAAATAAGCTTAGAAATAATGGCATTATGAGTTTTACCCTTATTGGGCATAGCCGAACGCATAAAGCACCCTTCATCAAACCACTGTAAATCAATTTTGCTTAATGCAAGATCATATTGCTCTGCCGTTAAACCATTCTTCAGATAGCCTTTTAATTCATCTAAAGTCGGCTTTAATACCACGGTGCTTAATGAGCCTAATAACTGCAACATGGCCAACTGAATTTCATCAAACGCATATTGCAGTTGATAATCAGTATCAGAGGTCAGAAGCGTCTTTAAAGAAACCTTTCCAGATGTGGTCGAAATAAAATCATCTATTAATAAATTCATCCTTTATCTCCACGACTGGCACATACATAGACCATGCGTATGGCATTTTTTCTCGCTACATTGGTGGTTAAGTCACGCACCTGAAGCGTTGCAATCTCGTTCTCTCCTGAAATATCACTAAAAATCTGACCATTATTTGCCAATGACTTTAGTGCGTTAGCGGGGTTGTCATTAGATACAACCGTTTCAAATAATGGTCGCGTTAAAGGGCAGGATTTACGCCCTTGAAACAGCATAAAAACAGGTGCTTTAATTTTAGTCTGCAATAACTCAATAATTTCGTCATCGCCGGTTAGCGCAAACGAGTGCTCGCTATCACACCAGTATTCCCTATAAGTGGGTTTCGTACCTTTTTGAATTTTCCCCATTGGACTACGAAAATTCTGCACCGTATGATAATCCACAATTTTCTGCCCAGTATTATGCACTTGTACTGCTATCTTTAGCTGATTAGATAATAGATACAAGTTTTCATGCTGGTCGCGAGTAATCCCTAAAGCTGCACCCAACAAACCAATTATCGCTGACCGTGTTGGAAAGTAGTTAACTCTACGATGCACGTCAAAGGTTTGTAAGCCATAGGCCGACATGCCTTCCGTTTTTAGAATTAAGGTTTTCATACCTTACCCTTAATTAAAATTAATTTCGCTAAGCTTGTTAACTAACTGGACTTTCTCACTGACAGCTGAATTAGTCATATCAAAGACGATTGCTTTAGATTCAAGTTCATAACCTGATACTAATTTCTCATAATGAGAAATTAAACTGTTAATCGATTCTTCCATAACATCACTTTTATTTTTAATAGCATTTCTAAAGGCATTTGCTAAAGATAAAGGCTGATCTGACTGAGTGACCATAACAAAATCAGCATGATTATGAGCGGCAAATGTTTTTTGCTTAGCCGATGGGGAAACTTGGGCGAAACAGCGGACTACTGTGTTAATAATGTCGCTTAACTCTTGTTTAGGTTTTTGGACATTTTCTGCAAGCAAGTCCAGATTAATAGAGGCGTAACGATAAAACACACCTGAACTAAACTCTGTCGTTCCGATATGCCCCGAACCTTGCTCCGCTAAATCATCACAAGCGGTAAACCAATCCACTTCTATATCTGAATTATGAGTCGTCAAACTATGCGCGACGCTCATAGCCGCCTCGACATTACGTACTGGGCAACTGGCATCCATTCTTCCTGATAAGGCAACATCAATAGTTGGAATGTGAGGGATGCTTTTTAATGCCTTTAGCTCAACCCCCTCTTCCACCATACTAATAGCTTCCTTAATAGCACCCAGCGCATAAGGCTGAACTGCGTCAAATACACGTTTAGTTTCACCCGACTCTTTATTTTTTTCTTTTTTAACTTTTGAACCAAGGTTTAACAGTACTTCTTCAATTAATTTTGCATCAGTACCAGGCAGCTTCTTCACACATAAGTCCAATAGCTCATCGAATTTATTGGTACGAATTGAAACTTCGTCAACCGTCTTACGATATATGTCACTCTGCCGTATTGCTCTCTTTAAACATTGACTAGAAATACGGCTACGGGTCGTGCCGCCAAAAATAGCTGTTTTTTGCAAACCGGAATCATCGCGGTTCATCATTGATGAAGGGTGAGAAATCAATGTGTGGATATTAATAAATGTGCTCATATATCTATTCCTTGAAATGAATTAATCTTGTTCGGCTAAAATAAAATCTTTTAATAAATTACGTCGCGCGTTATCGCCCCAGTATTGTGCTAGCTTGCCAACACTGTTTAAATTAAGTTGTTTACATCGTATCAATTGACGTTTGAGATATTCGACACCATTTTCACCGCTACGACTGATTTGGATAATATGCTGTTCTTTAACGCCTGCATGAATCAATGCCTCAACCACTGTACGTGCTTGCTCTTCATCATTTGCTATATCTACCCCCACTAGCAAAAACAATATTCGCAATGTTTGCCGACTGTCTTGCAAACCGGTCATTTTTAGCACGCGAAAATAAGCGGGAGCATCAGCCAACTTTTCTAGATTGCAACGTTTTAATTCTGATTGATCCCCTTTTCCTAACCTACTGTAGGCTTCATAAATTTTTTGATACATAAGCTTTCCTTTTATCGTGTTCTAGCAAGTGATAGCAGCCCTGCACCAGCATGTTTTTTACGACCAACGCCCATCACAACCGAGTTCTGAATCGTATCGGCGTTGGTTATTTGCAATATGCCTTCAAAAGTTACAAAACGGGATTTATAACTTTTTCGACTATTCACTAATGCATAATCCATTGAGGTCACTGTGACATTTGCCCCCGTTAATTTACGCTGCAACCACTGAATTTGTTCTGCTTGATCATGAATTTCAATCACATTCCTAGATTGACTTAATCGTTTGGTTGGATGCGCAACAAGTCTAAATTTACAATAATCACCATTCGCTAAGTTCAATTGAAAGACTTTACTTTGGAGTACTTCTGCCTTATCAGTGCTTTTAGGTTCAGTTGATGATTGCAATATTGCTACAATTTGCCCCTTATTGTGGCTTTCCACTCGAAACAAATGATCACGTTTTCTTTCAGGCGTATTGGGGAACAAACTCCAAATTGCCTGATGTTGCTCATAACTATCAGTGGTTTTTAAAACCACCTGCGAGATATACATTCATTTAACTCCTTTTATTCGTTTCTGCACGTCTTGTTGTAGTCGTTCATCAAACACACCTAATTCACTGTAAAAAACATCCAACCCTACTATTGCTTTTAGGCAATAATAATCATCGTCTTTTTTTCCTTTTGCCAGTTTTCGGGATAAAGATACGGTGCTTTTTTCCCTGTCTTGTTGTTCGGCATATTCGCCGCCATGCCATAACCCCCCTTTGGACTTAAATAGAACAACGGCCTGAGATAGCTCACCGTCTCGGGTTAATAAGGCTGAACGGGGATCAACATCATTCATGGGTCGTGAATGTTGATTACTGATCATTTTGGCAGAATAATAACTACCCTGTTGTTCATTATTAAATTTTTCAACAATTTCTTCCAATACAGCAGGCTCATCACTATAGCTTTCCTCGCTGTGAATTAGATTGATTGCCATTCGATAACAATCAGGAAAAACAAGTTGCGGATGCGCTTGTAAATATTTGTGAGTTCGGTATAAAACTCGAATATTTTTATAAACATAGCCGCTACCAGCATAAGCAGTTGAGAAGCTAGCCTCTACTTGTAATAATTCAGGGCATAAGGTAATAAATAACGGCTCTTTAATCACATTGGAACGCGGGAATAGTTCAGCATTTTCATCTGTACGAGCGTGCCGCCACAAACGCCCCATACGTTGCATTAGGAACTCAATCGGAGCAATTTGACTCACCAACACATCAAAATCTAAATCCAGCGATTGCTCTATCACTTGTGTAGCAATCAATAACCTGCCGTTACGCGAAGCACCTTTACCGTATTTATTTAAAACATCCTTTTCGATGCGTAGGCGATCTTCTATTGTGTACCGCGCGTGAAACAAATCGATTTCAATATCAGTTGCCTCAGTCAGCATAGAGTAAATTAATTGAGCATCGTGTACGGTGTTACAAATCACACCGACCATTGCACCCACTTCTGCCCAATCAATTAATTGCTGACATTGCTTTTTGCCGGGTATTTGACCAGGACTGATCCAGACTTTATTTTGTATCACTTTTTCTTCGGGCGATTCCTTTACTTCATAGCTCGTTGTTTGCCCCTGTAAATCAACATGTGTAATTAATGGGTATGCATGACTAGTTACTTCGCCTTGATAACTATCAAGTAACTGCCTTTTCAGATGAACTGGTAACGTAGCTGATAACAAAATAACACTTGAGTAGGCTTCATGCTGTCCTTTTAATACTTTTTCAATAAGCCCATACATATAAGCATCAAAGCCGTGAATTTCATCCAGAATTAAAACCGATTTTCGCGTGCCAAAGGAACGAACAAACTGATGCTTAATGCCTAGAACGCCCATCAAAATCTGGTCAACAGTGGCGACTGACATAGATCCTAAAAACGCACGCTTGCTAGATTGATGCAAAAAACCATTTTCATCAGGAATCAGATATTTAGCCTTACTATGCGCTAAAGTCACTGTGTTATCAGGAAATAATTTTCTAGCCGCATCACCTATACGAGCAAACAAACCATTAGCCGTTGCCTGTGTTGGCAACCCGAATACAACACCATCCGCCAAGCCGTTTTGTATTAACGCTGAAGCATAGGCTAAGGCAAATTCTGTTTTACCTGACCCTGTGTCCGACTCAACAATCGTTAAGCCTGCTTCAATGGGTAAATCGGCTAGTAAACACTGAATGCCTCTCGGTTTATATTCAGGAAATAAATAATCAAAACCTGCCCCTTGAATAAGCGCTAACATACCGGTTTCTTGTAATGCTTTTTCGGCTCGGGGTAATGCATCATGGTAGTAGCGCTCCAGGTCAACCGTTTGATCCTGCGTAAAATTAGTGATGGATGACCCCACCCAATCAGAAACGCTACATAATCCAGCTAACATGCTTATTTCATTTACTTGCGGAATCTCATGCAGATTAAACCAGTCCAAACAAAATCTTATCCATTGCTGTCGAGCTTGCCTGTCCATCTCTATTAGTTCTTCATCAGCATCTGGTTCGATAAAGCGAATCGATTCATCACAAAACCCATGATGGCCTGCAACCGCTTTCATATTGTCAGAATCACAGACCTCTTCTGAAAAATAATAATAACCGTATGAGCCGTGCTGATAGGCCTCATCATCTACCTCATAGTCATTACCCTGCAGTTTAATACGCAGTTCAGGAACAAAATTCTGAAACCGCGCATCAAACTTGCCTAAGTCATGCATTGCAATAAAAAACAACACAATAGATTTTGATTGCGCTTCGCCCAACCCCGTTTGATGAGAAATTTGTTTTAAAAGTACAGCGGACTTTTGTAGCCACATATCCGCCACTGCCACCACATCCAAGCAATGATACGGCAACAAATGGTAGGCTATTTTCACACCCTCATTAGCTTTTGCCTTGCCCCAATATTTATAATAAAGAGCATCTTGATCATCCATTTATAACTGTCCTTGTATCCAATGGTCTAACTTTTATCCCTGTTATATCTCTAATTATGATTTACGTGGCATATTTTTCATAGTCATCACCAATAAGTTTTGACTTACTTGATCCAACGACCACGCATTCTTTATGTCGTTATTTATTTGAGCTGAAAACTGCATTTATCTTGCTTTTACGCTGCTCAATTAACGCGACTATTTTTTTAATTTGATCATTCTCGCCATGTTGTTGCTGGCACTCAGATGCCAGTTCAACTGATATTGTCGATAGTGCATGCGCCATGTCTACACACCTTTGTTTGACGAGCTTGAATTTGATGCCTGTGTCTTTTGAAAGTTGTTCCCAACGTCGTGCAATAATCCAATCAGGCCTGTCTTCCCCGCCTATTTTCATGGCCATTTTTTGAGCCAAATTAGGGTAGATGGCTGTGCTCATCAGGTCATAAAAGGGGGCTAATAGAGGCCCTGCTGAGGTGAGCATGAGTGAAATATTTTTTCCGTGAGCATCGGCGTTGCCAATTAAGACATTGAAAACAACCCAATTAAGTAATTCGTTTAAATCTTTGGTTGGCTGAATACTGTGGTTTCGTACTAAGTCAAAACATGCTTTTAGGCTTGGGCCGCCTTCTTTTTCATATTTATTAATAGGGGGAATAGCCATTGCCTGACAAAAATCTTCTTGTGACAGCCGTATTAACTCACCCTGTTCATTACGAATACGGTCATAACGTGTAATGAGATATAACGGCACTGCTTTATGTAGAATTTGTGTTTCGGGGACATTTAAGCCAATTCTTTTAGCCAACTGCATACAGAAATATTCATTTTCGACTGTATTAGGGTAATGATTTATGGGCGGTTTTAAAATATGGCTACTCGCCGCTATTCCCATTGGTATGCTAATCTCATGACCATTGTAAAAAACGGGTAGTTTATTTTGCGCACCTGCCAGCGATAACCTAATATTTTGCTCACCGGCCATCATCGGCTGTGTTGGCAACTCTGCGATTAATTGATTTAACGCATCATCATTAAGTTTTTTATAATCACGTTGTGTTGGGATACCTGTTCCTTCAGGGATCAAACTCACAGCACCTGCACACTCCCCCCCAATGGCTTCTAATAGGGCAAAATCATTATGTTCAGATAGGCCCAAGCTTTTTGCGACTAAGTGCCTTATTTCTGCTTCAGGTAGTAAATTAGAAAAAAACGGTTGAGCAAGTGCATGACGATAAGGTTCCGTTCGTACGGGTAAGCTTAGCGATAATGGCTGTGACTCATGATCTGCCACCCACTCGGAATGATATTTAAAAACAAAGCGTCGCTCATCATCTAAGTATAATATCCCTACACGTTCCGCTGATAAATACACATCAAGCACTTGGCTCATGATGGCCCACCTGACGCATCAATGGCGGTGTCCGAGTGTGTCCAACCTCGTGGCTGAACAGCCATTTCCAAGCCCAAGCTATTAAGTACTTGTAAAACTTTACCCAGTTCAATCGTTGCTTTACCATTTTCCAAATCAGAAATAAACCGCACACCCACACCACATAACGACGCAAATTCAACTTGTGTTGCGCCTTGTCGTTTCCGTTGCTGTCGCACGACATCACCCAATGCTTGTGCGTTTAATATTTTCCCGTTCGGTAACGTTTTCATTTTTTATAAGACCCTTGCTAATAAATATGCCCGTTCGGGAAATATACATAACAAACCGATCAGATACAACACCAATACTCCCGTTAGGGAATATTTAATCTAATGCTTCTATTGTCTTAATAGAAAAGCCTATGATAAGTTATTCAAAATCCTAAAAACCACAAGGGTGTTGCGCTATATTCACGAATATGATCAGAAAAATACTAAATCTAATAACTCGCAAGAAGGAGAAACCCAGCGCCTCGAAGCAGCCATTAGAACGCAAGGGGAAACCGTTGCCCTACAGAGTGGGAAGCATAACACTTCACCTGGAAGGCGGGACTCTACACACTTTACCGAGGCCATCGCAAAAGGATTCGGAATCAGATTAAATTGAATGACCAATGGCACAAAACAAAACCCTGATTGTTTGAAACATAAGCTAGCGCAACACTTGCATTTGCTGGGTGCTTTCAGCCAAGGCTTAAGCTGCAAGACATACTCAAAACAAGATGTTGTCAACTGGGCTGAATAAGCCCTTATCTGAGAACAATAAAAAAGACCCTGATTTTACTCAGGGAATAGCCCGAGGTTCAGAGTCTTTAAAGTCATCATTACCTGACAACTTGAATATCACGATACTCTCAATAAATGATGAGATCAACCACAATGAAACCAGCCTATCACCTGCTACAGTAAAAATTCAGACACACCTGAAACAAAGAAGCCCTAGACAATGCTAGGGCTTTTGCCACAATTGGAGTCCAATACAAGCGAGCCCTCAGCGCGAAGCTCGTGGGCCTTCTAAAGCAAGCCGCCACAATGAGGAACAATCCCTCGGTGAGCGAAAGGCTCGTGGTCAGGGCTTAAAAATCAAGTTACTCTTTCAAGGTTGACATTGTCAAAAAAACGCAACCTTGACGCTTTCACGAACCTTACTTCTATAACTTGGCTTACTCTCACCCCTTGCCTATTTATAGCCTATTTCACGGAGTTCGTATTAAAGTTTTTTTTCGCCATCCTTTTTTAAAGCCATTTTGAATCGAACGCTTTTTGCCTTCTACAGTTCTCGGGCCGGTGGACAAACCGCCATGTAATTTGCACCGACCATTTGAATAAATAGCTTTAATCTTACAAGGCTGACCTGTTGCTTTTGTCTTAGCTCCACAACATAGGTCAATTAAATTTTCTGGTACTAGGATGTCTTTCGGTGAACCTTGATTGCTATAACCATCATCACACCCTTGCTTAAACGCATCGTTGCTTTGTTTGCAGTAAGCTTTAAATCCCTTTCGTTTATTATCCATCTAATTAATTCCGTGGGGTACAGGTAGGGTCGTCTCATGGGGTTTGTTAATTAACTTAAAAAGTTCATTGCTAACATTAACCGTTCAATAAATTAAACCTAGTACATGGTAATAGTAGGTGTGGTGTAGATTTGACACCCGTGCTTTTTGTAAGTCGTTGATTTTTCATCTTAGCGGTATCACTTTCGACACTCGTGGTTCTTGATGCCGCTTTAGGGGTGTTACTTTTAATACCTGTGGCTTAGTTACAGGTGTCAATAATAGACCGGTGGAGTTAATTTGTACTGGGGCTATTTCCCAGTCATTCGTCGGCGATTTACCTTTAAATGGCAACCAAGTCAGCCGCCATGTTCTAGCTTTACTACACGTTCGACTATTGAATAACGACTCATTTATCATGACAATAAACCCATTGTTCCTAAGTTCATCAAATACCTTCATTGCCTTTTTTCGGCAACAAGGGATTTTCTCCTGCGCCTCCCTAACGCCATAAGCGACCGGCTCATCATTTCGCCAATGTAGTTGCATAAGGTCAATTAGCGCCTTTGCATGTGGCGATAGGGACGAGTAGGCAGATGACTCAACCATACCCCTTCTTTTAACAAGGACACCGCCTCTTTTATCAAAAGGGAGTGCGTTCTTTTTCCCACTCATTTTTCTGCGTCGCCTAGTTCATCCAGTCTCTTTAAATACGCATACCCTCCAGCTAGTTCATCGTCAGAAAAGCAAAAAAGACCATCAGGGTTTAAGCCTGTTTCAGGGTATTTAGCCGTAAGCATTTGAACCCTTACCAATAAATCTTGCCGCCATAAAAGATAAGACATATTATTTAACTGTTGCATGCGTGATTCCTTTCATCTTCATCGCTGGCTGAAGCTTTTACTGTCATTGATCTCACTGAATACAGAGAACAGGTCAAACTGGTGCAATTTTCAACCTGAAAACGCCAAGAACCGTCACCTATAGGGTCATATATACAGGAGCAACACATTGCATCTATGCGCCCTCTTAATTTGCCCTTTTTAAGTAAACGTGAAATGGTCTTGCTCTTTATGTCGGCATGATTAATGTTCGTCATTATTCTTCCTCTTATTTATAAAATCACTGTAGTTTCTTAATGAAAGTACTGAAGAACCTGAACATCACCCGCAT
>OJDD01000308.1_pt1 | contig 14400 bp, 20 predicted proteins | sample 1592591 | NCBI WGS metagenome assembly OJDD01 (sample SAMN05416809, study PRJEB24817) | seawater metagenome | isolation source: Sea water | place: Canada:Atlantic | collected 2013-07 | reverse complement strand
GCGGTCGTATGCCGGCGATTCTGATCCGCCCCTTTGAGGCGGCCTGCGGCATCGACCTGGTGACCCGCTACATCGGGCATTCCGCCAACAAGATGCTGATCGAGATCCCGACTGGCAGGAAGGTGACCTCGACTGACCTGAACGAGCTGCAATCCTCCTTTGCCGGCGCGGTGAGTCTGCTGGTCGAGTTCTATGAGCGGAAGAGCGGTTCTGATGAGGCCCTGGCGGCTTTGACCGGCCTTCTGGAGGACGTGGCCTGGCACCGCAAGAACGTTCAGGAGCACCTGCAACCAGGGCTGGAACTGGAGGTGACATCGTGAGCTTCAAGATGACGCATACCGAACGCGAGCTGTCCGATGTGGGCTATGAGATCGGTGCCCTTTCTGAGTCTAACGCCCATTGGTTCTCAGGCCTGGCTGACCTGGTTGAGTCCACCGGCAAGGCCGTGGACGAACTGACCATCGGCGAGTTGCGGTCACTGATCAAGCAGCGGACTGATACCTATAACCGCATCTATGCCCGCATCGAAGGACGGGAGGTAGCGCCATGCCAGATGTAACGCGATTTGAAGCGGAGAAACTGAGGGCCTTTCGGGCTGTTCAAGCCGCTGTTCAGCACCTTTCGGCTTCGGATGTGGTGGATGTTTTGACCCAACAGCTTCGAGAGGTGGCGGGAGCCATGCAGGAAGGCGCGCCGAACTTGGCACTGACAGTGCTGAGGGACCGAACTCCTGGCCGAGGGTCGAGTATCGAACAAGACGCCGAGCTTGAGGCTTTTATTTTGCGGCAGTCTCCCAGCCTTACCTACGAAGGGCTCCGGGAGGCGTGCGTCAACGAGTTTGGTGAGAGACGTGCTCCAAGCAGGGGGGCGATCCATCGCTATATCCAGAAATTGAAGTACGGCACCAGGGGAGATCGAAAGTGAGCAAATCAGTAGCAACCACCCCTAACCGCGTTGTCGGAACCATCAACGCGGTCATGGAGATCGGCTTTGATGGCTGCTCCATCGACGAGATCGCCAAGCACGCTGGCATCACTTACCACTCAGCGCGTCGCGCCCTTGAAGCTTTGGAAGCCTCCGGGTGGGTGGAAGAGTTGAAGCAATCAGGTAGCAATCAAAGGCTCTGGCGGCCCGGTGACAAGGTCTTGGGCATCCCCTTCGCATACCGCCGCCACTGCCTGAGCAAAGTCCATTCGATTGAAAACAAGTACACCAAATTGACCGGCGAGAGGTTGGATGATGAGCACTGAAGTAATTACTGAGGTTCAGGAGTTCAAGCAAGGCCTTGAGATCAAGAAGTTGGACGCTCAACAGGAAGCGGATGAACACGCGGCTGCTTTGACTCGCGATGAACACCTGGAAGCCAGGGACTTCATGAATCGGATGATGGGCCATGTCGAAATGACGAGGGCCTTCGCAGATTTCGCCAACGTTCAGAGTTTAGTAAAGCTGGCAGAAATCAAAAAAGACAAGCTGTATAAGTCACTTAAGGGCGTCAAAGCCTACGACCGGGACGGAAAGATAATCGCCAACGTTGGGACTTGGGACGGCTTTTGCCGGGCTATAGGCATGTCTTCCTCAAAAGTTGACCAGGATATCCAGAACTTGAACACCTTCGGCGAGGAGGCGCTGGATCGCCTAAACCAGTTGGGCATCGGATATCGGAATATGCGTCGCCTGCGCCAGATTCCAGAAGAGGATCGCATCGCGATTATTGAGGGCGAGCAGATTGAGGTGGGTGACAAGGAACAGATCGTTGATCTGATAGAGCAGATGTCTGCCAAGCACGCCCGAGAGAAGAAAGAACTGAGCGACAAGGTCGAAAACCTGGAGTCCGAACGCCAGGTAGATCAACGTCTCCTGGCGGATAAAGAAACAAAGCTCAATGAGCTGGAGCGCGAGTTGCGCCGGGACCTGACGCCGGATCAGGCCGCGAAGAAGCGGGCAGAGCGCGATGAGCTTCTGAAGTCCGAGCTCACCGACAAGTCCCTCTCCAGTATCTCAATCCTCAACGAACTGGCCCTGGTGGTCGAGAAGATCCTGGACCTGGAAGACCGCACTGACCACTTGGAAGAGAGTCTGTATGCCGAACTGCGCGGTGTGTTCCGCCATGCTCTTCTGCTGGGCCGTCAGTACGACATCCTTCCGGAGCAGTTGCTGGGTATCCCGGTGCCAGATCTGGCGGACTTTGACCGCGTGATTGAGGGAGACGCCGTGTGATGGATTTGGAGGCCCATACCACGCAGTACCTGCTCAATGTCGGGGCCAGGCTTGAGGGCGCGGGCCACGGCGAGCGCGGTGAGCTGATCAGACAGGCAGCCAAAACCCTCAACTACTCGCAACACTGGGTCTGGGAGCGCCTCAAGGACCTCGGATTCGTGAAACCCCGTAAGCAGCGCAGTGACCGTGGCCAGTCCAGTGTTACTCGTGAGCAGTGCATCCGGATCAGTAACCTGGTCATGCAGGCCAGCCGTGACAACGGCAAGCAGCTGATGAGCCTGAAACAGGCGGTAGAGATTGCCTGTGCCAATGGCCTGATCGGTTCCGACGTGTCTGAGAGCACAGTCTCGCGGGAGATGCGCCGCCATCGGGTTCACCCAGAGCAGATGAGTAAGCCCAGGCCGCACACCGAGGTGCGCAGTCTGCACCCTAATCACGTCTGGCAGTTCGATGTCTCAGTGTGCGTTCTGTACTACCTGCCGAAGACGGAAGGCCTGAAGGTGATGCCCCGTGACGAGTTCTACAAGAACAAGTTGGAGAACGTCTACCGGATCAAGAATGACCGCGTGTTGCGCTACCTGGTAACGGATCACAACAGCGGTGCCTTCTACGTCGAGTACTTCAACACCCCGGGTGAGAATGCTGAGACGTTGGTCCAGTTCCTGCTCAATGCCTTCAGCAAGCGCGAGGGTGACCCCTTGCATGGGGTCCCCTTCATGCTGATCTGGGACGCCGGTACGGCCAACCAGTCGCACCTGGTCAAGGGCATGCTGGACCGCCTACAGGTGGATCATCGCACTCATGAGGTTGGCTCACCCCGTGCCAAAGGCCAGGTCGAGCGCACACATAACCTGGTGGAGTGCGAGTTTGAGAGCCGCCTGTCCATGTACCGGATCGACACCATAGAGCAGTTGAACGAGAAGGCACAGCTGTGGGGGCAAATGTTCAACGGTACCCGGAATCATCGCCGCCATGGTCACACCCGGTATGGGCTTTGGCAGAAAATCCGCCCTGAGCAATTGCGGATCTGCCCGCCACGCGAGCTGTGTCGGTCGCTGCTTCAGAAGGCCCGACCGATGACGCGCAAGGTGGCAGGAGATCTGACCATCTCTTACGCGATCACGGGCATTGGATCACACACCTACTCGGTGGAGTGCATTCCGGACGTGTGCATCGGAGACCAGGTCCAGGTGACCTACAACCCTTACCAGGCACCAACTGTCACCGTGATCCACGAGAACCTGGACGGCGAGAAGATCCACTATGACCTGAAGCCGATAGAGCGTGATGAGGCTGGCTTCAAGACGGGCTCTCCGGTGTATGGCGAGGACCATGCAACGGTGCGTGACACGCCCGTTGATGGGCTCAGAAAGCAGATGAACCGCGAGGCCTACGGCGTGGAGACAGACCAGGCTGTGAAGGAAGCCCGCAAGGCTCGTAAGCCAGCCTTTGATGGCCAGATTGATCCCTTCGCCGACGTGGCTGCCGCCACGGTGCCAGAGTTTATTCAGCGCAAAGGCCAGGCGCTGGAGCTCCAACAGCCTAAGCGGGCGGTAGAAAGCCGTCTGCCCTACGTGAAGGCCGTTCCCATCATTCGGGACAGCATTGGCCTGGAGGCTGGTAGCAACGCTGCCAAGCAGCTGACGCGGGAGTTCAAACGCCGTTACCCGGAGGGCATCACAGATGAGGAATTATCGGAGTTTACCGGGCAAATGGCCCAACTGTTCGGAGTGGCGGCAGAGCCGCTGCTAGGAGAAGTTGGCAAGTGACACCACCGGTGCCACCTGCCAGCCGGAGACCACCATCTACCGGCACCCTTGAGAAAGCAACCACAAGGAAATTGAAATGTTAGCACAAGACACTTTGAAACACTTCCATATGTTCCGTGACCCGTTCATTGACGACGTGCGCAGCGCCGAGGATGTCTTTATGACCAATGAGTACCGCTATGTTCTGGCCTCTATGCGCCATGCCGCACAGGCACAGGGCATCGTCGCTGTGGTCGCCGATTCCGGGGCCGGAAAGACCACCATGCGCCGCATGCTGATGGATGAGCTGCGCCGGGACGGCAATACTACCGTCATCATGCCGTCCATCATCGACAAGACCCGCATAACTGCCGCTGGGCTCTGTGAAGCCATCATTGGCGATATCAGCGGTGAGAACCCCAAGCGGTCCCTGGAGGCGAAGGCGCGGCAGGTTGAGCGCCTTCTGCGGGATGCCTCTCGCTCTGGCCAGAAGCACGTCATGGTTATCGAGGAGGCCCACGATCTGACCATCCCGACGCTGCGCTACCTCAAGCGGTTCTGGGAGCTGGAGGATGGCTTTACCAAGCTGCTGGGTATTGTGCTTATCGGTCAGACAGAGCTGGGCCTGAAGCTCCAGGAGCACCGCAACAGCCAGGCACGAGAACTGATCCGTCGCTGCATCACCGTAGACCTGCGTCCGCTGGATGACGATCTGGAGGGGTATCTCAACTACAAGCTGGAACGGGTGGGGGCCTCCCTGGCCAAGGTCATCGAACCTGAGGCCATCGAGGCCATCCGGCAGCGGCTGCGCCGGAAGGATAAGGGCCAGGTTGTCAGCGACCTTTACCCGCTGGTCATCAATAACCTGGTAGTGAAGGCGCTGAATGCTGCCGCCGAATTCGGTGACGATCGTGTCACCCGCGAAATCATCAAGCACGTTTAACCCTGGGGGGAAAGTAAAAATGGGAATGCACGCAGAACAGTTAACATCAGAAGCGAGGAAGAAGCTGAACGATTCTATGGCCAATATCGTCGGGGATGTCAGCCATGCATCCAGAGCTGTCGTTGCGCTTTCGGAGATGATGCAGGAATATAGCGTCTTCAAGAACTGGAGTAGCGATGCCATCAACCATATTGAGTGTGGCATGTGGCTCTGCGCAGAGCTTGGCAGCCACCAGCAAATGCTGCTTGAGCGCCTCGAAACCACGCTACTCAAGTGCGAGCACTCAGGAGCGCCTGAGAGCCTCCTGGCGGACTCTCCGTCTTTCAGCGACTCACTGAGCCTTGCCGCTCACTCAGTCGCGCCAGCGGCTTCCTGAGGGCGCTCAGGCGCAAATTCGAGAAACAATGCGGCTCACCTTCAGGGTGGGCCGTTTATCCCTTCCCCAGTCGACGTATTAGACCCCTGAAGTCCTTCCTGTCCTTTGATTTCTCCATTCGTGTTTTCCTAGTGAAACAGTTCAGGGGAGGCACGGCCACATCGGCAATCCGCTCCTGAAACCATCGCCGCAAGCGACCAGAAAATTACAGTTGGAGCACAACTTATGTATCCCCCAGTTACCCCTGAAGAGCTAAATGTAGCCTATCGTGCCGGCCTCACCGAACAGGATTACGCCAAGTGTTTGCAGAAGTACGCCCGAGAGACCGGGACCAGTGTTGAATCACTCAAGGGATTGAATCGCGAAGACCTGGAAGCGGCTCGTCAAATGGGAACCGACTTTGGAGACCTCCAGAAGGCCAAGTTGGAAGGTGTCGCCGAAGATGTCATCAGAAGAACTTGGGATGGAGGTGAGGACTGATGCCACTGGAGAGGCACGAGTCGACCCATGGCCGGAATGATGAAGTGGCCACTTGGGATTCTGACGACCTTCCAGAGTCCCTTCAGGAAATGAGTGACGTTATCGGCCTTGAAGCGGTCCAGAAATTTGTGAGTGTGTACGGCGGCACCCGTCTGATAGTCCCCCTGAAAATGCCGGATGACCACCCACTGGCGGAACTGCTCGGCATCAAGACGGCCTGCAAGCTGTCTGAGCATTACGCCCAAGAGCGCTTGGATGTGCCACGGGCAGACGCCGCCAGCAAACGTGCCCGTAATCGTCTAATGAAAGCCGAACACCGCGCCGGTGAGTCGGTGCGCCAGTTGGCGTTCCGATACCGCCTCACCGAGCGCCGGATTTGGGAAATCCTGGCTGAGGAGTCACCTGATGCGCCCAAATGACAAATCCAAGCGCGCGGCCCTCACCCTGAGTGACGTGCTTGAAGATGTGCTTAAGGAAACGTCAACACGCAAGTCCGAGCACACCACTTCCGATAGCCTGATGAAGGCCTACCGACGATTCATGTTCTGGGACCATGAGATCTTGGAATTAGCGGGTGACGACTTCGCCCTTTTGGTCAAAGAATCACCGGAGACATCTATTCGCCTGGTGGATGCTTTTGGCGGGTGGCGCTTGTGGATTCCAGCGAGTCTTTCAGAGGATACATACTTACAGAAGGCGCTTAATGCGGCTGATGCCCAAATCGTGACGGGGCTTTTTCAGAATAGTTTCCTCGACGTTCCGAAACTTTCGCCTCTCAGACGCGCCATCTATCAAAGGCGAGCTATCGTCACTCTTCGCGAAGAGGGGTGGACGCGGGGGCAGCTGGCGCACGCCTTTAAACTTTCTCGCAAACAGGTTAACTGGATTCTGTACAACCGTGACCGGAGGCTGGCTCTCACCTTGCGCATGAACAGGGTGACAGTCCAGGCGGATTGCCGCTCAGACAACACTACCCACCCCAGGGAAACCGGGTCCAACAAGTGAGCTTTTAGGCCCCGTAATAAGGGTTTAAGGCAGGAGTAATTGCTTATGAAAATCACAGGCAACGTAACGATTCGGGAAGACGGTGAAGAACTGTTGACCGATGGCAAGGGCACACTCAATCCAGGCGGGTACGAGCGGGAAGCCATGATGGGAGGCCGAGGCGTTAACGGCTACAAGCAGACGCCAGTGGCACCAAGTGTGCAGTGCACGGTCCACCATACCAACAGAACCGACTTGATCAGACTCGCCGGTATTACCGACGGCACGCTGCTCTTTGAGACCGATACCGGCCAGTCTTGGATGCTTCGTGGAGCGTTCGTGACTGAGCCACCCGAATTGGACGTCGGCGCAGGCACCTGTGTACTGAACTTTTCCGGCTACGGCCTTGACCGCGTTTAATCACGCAGAAGGAACATTGGAATGACTGAAGTAACAACCATCACGCTGAAAACCCCGATCACATTTCAAGCTGACAAGTTTGACGGTGGCGGTGAAAAAACCATCTCCTCCGTAGACGTGCCGCAGCGGATCAAGGCTAAGCACCTGCGTGCCATGGATGCGCAAAAAGGCGAAGTTGGCAAGGCTCTGGCCTTGATCCAGGCCGTAACCGGGCTGCCGCAAGCGGCAGTCGATGAAATGGACTCGGACGATGTAGAAAGCATCAGCGAGGCTCTCGGCGGCCCTTTGTCGGAGCGCCCGGGGATTGGGCAGACGTCCTCGGACTAATCGCCTGGGTTTTCCACTTCCCACCCAGCGAGCTCTGGGAGATGGATATTCAGGATCTGCATTTTTGGCTACAACGCGCCAAGAAACTGGAGCGGAGCAAGAACAATGGCTGACATGAAAGCCTCGGTAGTACTTGGTTTGGTTGACCGAATTACTAAACCGATCCGACGAATCAGTCGTCAATTCAGCGCTTTGGCGCGTCAACGGTCATTTCAGCAGCTTAGAGAGGCCGTGACCGGTGTTGGTCGAAGTTTCCAGGCCACGCTCGAAAGCGCTGGAAAGCTAATCCGTAGGTTGGCATTGATAGGCGGTTCCGCCGCCGCCGCAACCTATGGGCTTGAGCGCTTTATCTCGGGAGTAACCAATACCGCTGACAGTGCGGTCAAGACCGCTGATCGTCTCGGCCTTCCGGTTCAGAAGCTCCAGGAATGGCAATACGCAGCCCAGTTGTCAGGTTTGGAAACCAACACTTTTAACATGGCGCTGCAACGCTTTACCCGGCGAGCGGCCGAAGCGGCCAACGGCACTGGTGAAGCCGAAGGGGCGCTCAAGTTTCTGGGGCTTCAGCTACGTGACAGTGATGGCCGGATGCGATCCACCACGGAGTTGCTGCCTGAAGTCGCCGACAAGATCGCTGCCCTGGAAGATCCCGCAATGCGTGTTCGAGTGGCCTTCAAACTCTTCGACAGCGAAGGCGTGGCCATGATCAACATGCTGAAAGGGGGTAGTAGTGCCCTCGCTGCCATGGAGGCTCAGGCTCGCTCGTCGGGGGCGGTGATGACAGAGGAGATGGCGCGCGGTGCAGAAGATTATACCGACCAAATGACCCATTTCCGTCAGAGTGTGTTTGGTCTGCGGGTTGCGATCGTGCAGAACCTCCTGCCTGCCGTCACAGAATGGATATCGAAGATCAATGAGATGGTACGCGGCAACCGCGAGCTGATATCAGGCCGTGTGGTGGAATGGCTGAAAGGATTCTGGGAGGGCCTCAAATCGGTTGGCAGCGTCATTAAGTGGGTTGCTGACCTGGTTGGAGGCTGGAGGAATTTGCTTGCTGGGTTGTCGGCGCTGGTTGCAGGTAAGTTGTTGCTGTCGATTGGAATGCTGATAGTGAGCCTTTTGAACGTGGGAAGGATTCTTACAGTATCCGTGATCAAGCTGGTCCCCATAGTAATCACCGCTGTCGCTTCTCTGGCAAAGGGTTTCGTGGCGCTTGCAGCCCGCGCCATACCAATGGCTATTGGCGGGATACGGGCACTTTCAGTGGCTTTGCTCACAACGCCTGTCGGCTGGATTATTACCGCAGTGAGCGCCATTGCCGGAGCTGCCTACCTCATTTATGAGAACTGGGGCCAGGTATCAGCATTCTTCTCAGATCTTTGGAAAGGCGTTAAGGCTTGGTTTAGCCAGGGCCTGGAAGGCATAGCCCGAGATCTTCTGGCATGGAGTCCAGGTGCACTTATTCTCAAGGGTATTGATAAAGTCTTTGAGGCTTTTGGCGCGAGGCCACTCAGTGAAATTGGTTCAGAGTGGATCGGCGGGTTGTGGCAAGGCATGGAAACCCAGCTGTCTGCTCTCACGGCGTGGCTTGACGGCAAGCTCAGCGCGTTAACCCAGTGGCTTCCTGACTGGGCCAAGAATGGGCTGGGCATTGAATCAAGCGGGCGGGCACCAGCACTCGGTTCGCCAGCGCTTTCCGAAAATCAGAGCTTGCCGATGTCTGCCGGTGGTCGCACTGAAGTCGGTGGCGTCATGAGGATCGAAATCGACAGTAGCGGACGTCCAGCTGTCAGGGAGCTTACGAAGAACGGGCCAATGGACTTGGATGTAGATCTTGGCTTGTCGGGTCTCATGCCATGATGAGAACGGCGCTCTGGGAGCAAGGAACAAATTTATATCAGGTTTCCCATAGTGGGAAAGGTGCCGAAGGTTAACGGCATCGGGCAAGTGGCGAGGTTGGGTTTGCTTTTGGTGGCGCCACTTGCCCACCTTTATTAACGCGAGAATGGAGGCATTGAAATGAAGTGCGACAAAATTTCAGGCTCACAAAAGGGCTCACCCACAGAGTGGGAGCAAGGATTTCGTGCCGGTAAAAAGGTTGCCGAGAAGAAAATGTTATGGGTTGTTTACGCTGTAGCGCTGCTCAGCCCGTTTGCCGCAATGACCGGGAGGGCACTTTCCCGCCTTTACCTATGAATAGCTATTTCTCTATAACAGCTGAAGCAAAAAGACTGCATTTTCCGCAAACCCCATTAGGTACACTGCAAAAAGCCTAAATCCATTTATCGTGCCGCATAGCCTGATTTATCGTGCGCGCCTACAATCAAAGGACAAGCCCGGGTGGCGCTCCATAGCTTTGTCTAAAAGCTTGAACCCTAAAGCCCTCGCGGACCAGGCCGGAACAGCGTCCGAAAAGAAGACCCACAGGTGAGCACCAGCGCCTGACCGAGAGACTTCTACAAGACAAGGGATGCGTGTATCCCAACAGGCCTGGGCCAGCGCACGAACGTCTGCCCTCCACTCCTCCTTATCAAAATCTACCGCCAATAGATAACAGGAACTGTCCGGCAACAAAGGATATAACCCAGCCACATGCCTGCCGGACAGGTGGTCATACACCGCATTGAAATCCAAAGGCTTAAACTTTTTGTGCGGACACTCCCCGCACTTGATCCGGGGCTTCTGGCAAATAATTGGTTTCCACTCATTCTCACAGGCGACAGCATATCCGGAGCGGCCTCCGGACCCCTGCCAGCGAACCGCATAGACATCCTGTCTGCCGCGAAAAAGCGTCCGGAACAATTCGGCTTTTTGATTAGGGGTCAGCTGCGGGTCTGCGGAACGCTGCGCAGTGGCATGAAGCTCACTCCTCCGGGAAAGAAGGAAAGCCTTTTCCTTCTCAAGCTCGGATAACTTCTCTGCAATGGCCGCGAGCTCTTCTTCTATTCGGATACGTGTCTCCTACCCAGTGCAACCGGCCCATTCAGTAATAGTAACCTGGCGACTTTGGCTCAGGGCTATCCAGAGCTGCTTAACCCCAAGGCCGAATCCAGCTTGCGGAGTATGAAGATGACCAATACGGACCACTAACTACCCTGCACCTGACACTGTCATTCCGGAAACACCACTGGTCGTTACCAATGTAACCAACTAATCTGACGCCATAGATCATTGAACCATTAACGAGACTAAAACACGACATGCCTTTCACTCCAATCCATATGGGACCTGGAATAGCTCTGAAGTCGCTACTTCAAGGGAGCTTCAGCTTGATGGTTTTTGGCTGGGCTCAAATTGTGATGGATCTCCAGCCGCTGCTTGTTCTGATCACGGGCGAAGGCAACCTTCATGGTTTTTCCCACACCTACATTGGCGCCTTGTTGCTGGCAATGTTATCAGCGCTTTCCGGCAAATATCTCTCAGAAATGGGACTTTATTTTCTGGGCCTTAACCGAGATTGGAAAATCGTAATCGGATGGCCAGTTGCATTCCTCTCAGCATTCATCGGAACCTTCAGCCACGTTCTTCTGGACAGTATTATGCACGCCGACGTCCAGCCCTTCTTCCCGATCAACACCGATAATGCGCTACTCGGCCTGATCACAATTGAGGCATTGCACAAAGTCTGTCTGTACAGTGGACTTGCAGGCGGTACCGTTTATTTCGCCTTACACCTCTGGCGGCGATCATACAGATGAATGTTTCATTGGAAACTGTATGCCCTATCACAAGACGCACTGAAACAGGCACCGTAAGGCGATGCGTCCCCCTGCCCTCAACTGACGAGGAATTTGGAATTATCCCAACAAAGCCCGAGTACCGTTTGAACAATCATAGAGCTCCATCCTCTCTATGATTCTTGACATAGGCTAAAACCTATATAGACTAAAACCTATATTACAGGTGTCCGATGTGGGAAATTGAAACAACCGACACGTTCGATAAGTGGTTCAAAGATCTCAGTGACACAGATCGAGAGAACGTGCTTGCAACGATATTGGTACTGAAAGAAAAGGGACCCTTGTTGTCTCGTCCCCATGCAGACAGTGTTTATGGATCGATTCATAGCAACATGAAAGAGCTGCGTGTTCAGAGCAAAGGACGCCCGATCCGTGCCTTCTTTGCGTTTGATCCAACGCGAACGGGCATCATCCTCTGCGCCGGAGAGAAGACTGGCAAAGAGAAAAGGTTCTATGAAGAGATGATTCCAGTTGCCGACCGGGAATTTTCTATGCACCTGGATCAACTCAAGAGAGGTAAATGAAATGGCTAATTCTCTGGACAAACTTTTGGCAACTGAAAAGCCAGAGGTTGTAGAGCGCGCAAAAATCAAGGCCGATGAGATTCTTCTGGAAATCCGCCTGACCGAAGTCCGCACGTTATTGGAAAAAACACAGAACGATATGGCCAGAGCCCTGGGCGTAACTCAGCCAACGATTGCTGGCATGGAGAAATTTGGGAAAGACCTCAGGCTGTCTTCTGTAAAGCGGTATGTAGAGGGCGCCGGCGCAAAGGTTAGACTGGACATAGAGCTTCCGGACGGCACACATCACGCGATACCCCTCTGACGAGAGCGGAGCTGGTATGCACAAACGGTGATGGAGTCTTGAAGGCGGAGAACTCAGCTAACATTCATGTCGCCTTCTCACCTTTCACCATAATCCCAGATTATGCACAATCGGATTCTAGCCGTTTCCAAAGAAACAAGTCGGGCATTCAAAGCAGACCTTCGTCACAGTGCCAACTACCCTGCCAAAGTGGGCAAAGCTGTACGTTATTAATATTAAATGAATGAATTAGCCAAATTAGACTCTAGCTTCAGTCGGCGGAATCAGTGTCCCGCAATGCCTCTGCTTCCTCCCGGGTAACCCATTTCAGCTGAAGCCGATCACCATTGACATAGAGTACGCCCTGCCGGGCATTAACTTGGTTATGCTTAGCCCGATAAATCATCAGCGTGTCGAGCAGCCCCATGAGGTAGATCTTGAACTCACTCTTCATCAGTTCTTCCGCTTCGTCAGAGTCCTCAAATCGCCACGATGCAACGTCCAGCCTATTGTCATCCGCGTCGCTGAGGAAAATCACCTTGCCCTTCGCTATGTTATTGGTCAGGCATTGGTCGGCAAGCTGATCTAGTCTAGCCTGGTCGAATTTGGGATCGTAGCTCATTGAGATGCTCCTTCAAAATCGATTGGCGCAAATACCATTGCCAATTTTTTCAGGAGTTTCCTTTGTGGGCTACTCTCGAAGTTCGCCAGATTCATGATTCCGGCCTTTTCGAGAGGTTGCATTTGGGAGCGTGCATGTTCGAAGCGGCTTTTCAGTCTATTGGTCAGTGGATTTACCCCCTTTTCTGAGAGGATCTCATCAAGCCTGTGTTCACTTTCAGGCAAAAAAATACAACCAACATGCAGGTTTTCTGTTCCGTAATAAAGCATTAGCACCACCTGACCCTCGAAATCGCCATCATTCACAAGGAAGTAAGATCCGCGATTTGTAGTTCGCCCCTCGGTAAAAAAGTTGGCAGTCCTTTTGTAAATGAGACTGGCCGATTTCCTCTTAAATGCATTACTTAAAAAGGGTTCGAGCAACTCCGAGTTCTCCAGTCCAATCCGCAATAGCATTCCATCCTCAAGTTCCGACTCGAAGGTACCGATCAGTTTTTCGGTCATGGCCTCATGGAGCCATTCTTCGTGGGCCTTGAGAAGCTCCTCGGCCATCTCAATCGCCTTTTGATGGTAGCTGCCGCCGGCATGCTGGTTCTGCTCTAAATGCTCTTTTAGGCTTTTCACGTTGCTCGAATACTCCTTGGTGGCACGTTTCACAACATTTCTGTAGTCACGGATGGCCCAGAGAACGTTTTCCGCCCGATGAACGTCTTCCACAATCTTTTCACAGGCATCGAGCCAATCATGAATAGCGCCCCCGCGACGATAGGTTAGGTTTTGGTATACCGCCCATTGAGGTGGACCCAATCAGTTGGACAGCCTGATGGTGCAGTTAAGCTCTGATCCGGTTGTATTCCCGGCTCAAGCTGCCAGGGTCATGGGTTGCTCGTAGTACACCTCATCTGGTGTTTGGTAATCAAATGTTTGATGGTATCGGGTCTGGTTGTAGTGCCGGAAGTACCGGTTGAGCGCCTGCTTCAAGTGGTGTCCGTCCTCGAAGGCGGTGAGGTAGACACACTCATATTTGACGCTACGCCAGAGACGCTCCACGAAGATGTTGTCATGGTAGCAGCCTTTGCCGTCCATGCTGATCCGGATGCCATGCGCTTTGAGAACACCTGTGAAGGCATCACTGGTGAACTGGGCACCCTGATCAGTATTGAAGATTTCCGGCGTTCCGTGGCGTTGTAGAGCCTCTTCCAGTGCATCAACGCAGAAGTCGGTGTCCATGGTATTGGAGACCCGCCAGGACAACACCTTGCGGCTGTACCAGTCGATGATGGCGACCAGATACATGAAGCCCCGGGCCAGCGGTACATAACTGATATCCGTTGCCCACACCTGATTGGGGCGGTCGACCTTCAGGCCCTTGAGCAGGTACGGATACACTTTGTGCCCGTCACCCGGAATACTGATTCTGGGCTGCGGATACACGGCCTGAATGCCCATGGTGCGCATCAGGCGTTGAACCCGCTTTCGGTTTATCCGGTGGCCCTGGCGCTCTAGATGGACCCGCATCTTTCGAGACCCGTAGTACGGTGTTTCCAGATGCTGCTGGTCGATCATATACATCAGATTCAGATCCTCCTGACATTGCTCGCGAGGGACGTAGTACACCGATGAACGGCTCAGCTTTAGCAGCTCACATTGGCGTACAAGGCTGATTTGGGGATGACCTCGCTCGATCATCGCCAACCGGCGTTGACGGCTTACTGATCGAGCTTGCGCGACAAA
>OJDD01000302.1_pt1 | contig 14509 bp, 8 predicted proteins | sample 1592591 | NCBI WGS metagenome assembly OJDD01 (sample SAMN05416809, study PRJEB24817) | seawater metagenome | isolation source: Sea water | place: Canada:Atlantic | collected 2013-07 | reverse complement strand
ATCATTTGATAAGGGCGCTTCTTGTGTTGTCGACATGTGTCGTTCTCCTTGCAACTTGCCGGCTTTGGAATGTAAGTGATTGAAATTATTGATAGGCAAGTATCGTGAGTTAATACATTCTCTCTAACAACATAGTCGCTATCGCCCCAAAATGAAAAGAATGCGCCGGAATCATCCGTTTCGCCATACGAACCATCTTTCACCCAACTAATATTGAATGAATGCTCAAAAATGCCTAGAGTATAAGTTCCTGAAACAGACCGCCGGAGGCCCCTAATGATCAAATTCTATTTCCACCCCAGACCCAACCCGATAAAAGTAGCCCTGTATCTTGAAGAAACAGGCACGCCTTATGAGTTGGTTCCCGTCGATACCCTCAAGGGCGAGCAACACAGCCCCGAGTACAGGGCTATTAACCCAAACGGCAAAACCCCCGCGATCGAGGATGGTGGCGTACGGGTTTTCGATTCCAACGCCATTTTGCTCTACCTGTCTGAGAAGAGTGGGAAACTGGGCGGAGCGCCCGAAGATCGGGCAGAGCTGTTGTCATGGATGATGTTTTTGGCCTCTGGCCTGGGACCCTATTCTGGTCAGTCAGTGCATTTCCAACATGCCGCACCAGAACAGATACCCTATGCCGTCAACCGCTATCAGCGCGAAGCACAGCGTCACTATGAGGTGCTTGATACGCATCTGGCTGATCGCACGTATCTGGTTGGCGAAGAATTCAGCATTGCGGATATCGCCGCCTGGGGCTGGGTTGATAAAGCTGGGGTCGTGCTCGGAAATCCGGAGCTGGCCGGCTTCCCGAACCTGAAGCGGTGGTTTGACAGCGTCAACAGTCGTCCGGCAGTCGCACGTGCCAGGGCTGTCGGCCAGGACGTTCCGTTTCAAACCGAAATGGATGAGGCCGCACGCCGGGCACTTTACCCGCAAAACTACCCTGAGCAGGCGTGAAATGATTGATCTTCATTACTGGCCAACCCCCAATGGCCATAAAATTACGATCTTTCTCGAAGAAGCGGGGCTTGAATACGATATCCACCCGGTGGATATCAGTGCTGGCGATCAATTCAAGCCATCGTTTCTAGCGATTTCACCCAATAACCGGATGCCGGCGATCGTTGATCATGCGCCGGCCACCGGCGAAGGGTCGCTTTCCGTTTTCGAGTCGGGAGCCATTCTGCTGTACCTGGCAGAAAAAACAGGCCGCTTTCTGCCTACGGATCCTCGGGGCCGTATCACCGTCATACAGTGGCTAATGTGGCAGATGGGTGGGCTTGGCCCGATGGCGGGACAGAACCACCACTTCGTAAAGTACGCGCCGGAAGAGGTTCCTTATGCCATTCAACGTTACGTGAATGAGACCAATCGGCTTTACGGCGTGCTTAACCAACGGTTGGATGGACGCGATTGGGTTGCGGATGACTACTCGATTGCGGACATGGCGATTTATCCATGGATCCTGCCGCATGAGTCGCAAAAGCAGAATCTGGATGATTTTCCGAATCTAAAGCGTTGGTTCAATGCCATGCAGAAGCGACCGGCTGTTGTCAGAGCTTATGAAAAGGGTGCACCGTGGTCCAGTCGGCCGGCCGTCACGGAGGAGGGTAAAAAAGTGCTATTTGGCCAGGCAGCCAGTCGGAAGGAATAGGGGGCGCACCCAGTTTCCCACCAACGACTGGAGGAGGGCGTGCATACGACTTGGCCAGCTTCGAGCTTATAGGATAAGATCGTTGTTGGTCGCTAAGTCTGAATGACTCAAGTTATCCGCAGTGTCCAGGGAAAGACAGGAGTGCCAAAGGAGGTGACTTGTAACTATGGACATTCTTGATGATGAAGTGCTCAAGCGTTTAGCAACTGACACATCAAGAGGCAGGTTTCCTGTCCTGATTGCAGCATTTTTAAAAGAGATCGAGAAGTGCACTGAACAGTTGAATGCTGCGGTTAGTGAACGGGACGAAGGGAAAGTTCGTGAAATCGCCCATGTTCTGAAGAGTGTTTCAGGGACATTTGGTGCCACGCGCCTTTATGAGTCATCAACGCGTATCGAACAGGCTGCGATTGAAGAAAAGGCTTGTCACAATTTGGCTTTGATAGATCACCATTCGAAAACGGTGGGTGATACTGTATTGGCGTTCACTGAATTGAATTCTAAAAGCTGAATGTATTTGGTTTATCAACAAATAGCTGCTATCGCCTTTCTCTCCTGAAATTTCCTCAACCCTAATACCCCGGTTTTATTAGACCTATCGTTTCGCATTTTGAAATACAGCGACCATTTTGATTTGCAAAATGCAATTCAAAATGCAATCCGGCCTCAAAACCCCTCCGAAATTTCATAAGCCTTTGTATTTCCTTTGAAAACTATTTTGGCCCTCTTTTTGCAATTCGCAATCAATTGTGTGTGCCAATATGAGGGCTCTGCGAATGGCGCTTTCTTTTACTAGAACAAACTTGAATTCCGAAGTTGTCGAAAAGGCGCTCGTTGCGAATGGCGATACTATCTCCATGTCTGAGCCCGGGACAGTCAAACTTTATTCCAATCCCGGTGATGTTCAAAGCGCTTTAAGAGAAGGTTCCGATTTAATTCTTTCCGTGGATGGCCACGAGATCGTGCTGAAAGATTTTTATCTATCCGAAGTCAACATCCTTCAACTGAGCGATGACAATCTCGGAATGATCTGGGATACCGCCGTGTACCCAACCGAGAGCTCAGGGTTCGTTCCAATGGACTTCATCCCTGTGACCGGTGACGGCGCGGCCGGAGCTTTAGTGGCCGGTTCGACTGGGGCTGCAGGATTTGGCAGTGTCGCGCTCGGAACGTTAGCAGGCGTTGCCGGGTTGGCTAGCCTTGGATTGGCTGCATCCAGTTTTAATAGTGATAGTTCTCCGAGCAGTCGCGCCCGCTCTAATCCTGAACCTGAACAGCCTTCCCGACCTGCAACGACGGCCACGCCGATTCTCGACAGCTTCTCTGATACAGGAAGTGAGGGGGATGGTCTGACCAGCAACTCACAACCTACGCTAAGAGGGGTAGGGGCAACGTCGGGTGATACTGTTACTCTTTACGACACCGATGGCACTACCGGTATAGGTACGTCAATCGTTGCTGTGAACGGTACATGGTCGGTAACACCGGACGCGCCTTTGACGGAAGGTTCTCACAGCCTATCCGTCACCATGACGGACGCGGCCGGCAACGAAAGTGATCCATCGGCTACTTTGTCGCTGGTCATCGACACTACGGCACCGGATGCTCCATCAACTCCTGTTCTTGACTCAAGCTCCGATTCTGGAACTGAGGGCGACAACATCACCAACGACACCCGGCCGGCCATCACTGGATCTGGCGCAACTCCGGGTGACGCAGTCACGTTGTACGATACCGATGGCACGTCTGTGCTTGGTACCGCCATGGTAGCAGGCGACGGCACCTGGTCGGTCACTCCGGATGCGCCATTGAGCGAAGGCTCGCATGATCTATCAGTGACGATGACGGACGGCGCTGGCAACCAAGGTCTGCCATCGCCGGCTCTAAGGCTGGTGATTGATACCAATGCACCGGGCACCTCAACACCGGTTCTGGAAGCCGACTCGGATACAGGTGTCAAAGGTGACAACGTGACCAGTGAGGCCCAGCCGGTGCTAAGCGGCTCCGGAGCAACCGCCGGCGAGACGGTCACACTTTATGACACGGATGGGATGACCGTGCTGGGAACTGCAACCATAGCGGTTGATGGTACCTGGTCAGTTACACCCGATGCTCCCTTATCCGAGGGAGCTCACGATCTGTCGGTGAGCATGACTGACGAGGCTGGTATTGAAGGGGTAGCTTCAGCGCCTTTGACGGTAGTGATTGACACAACCGCACCGGATGCCCCAGGCAATGCGCCTGTACTGGATTCAGCCTCCGACTCTGGTGTGCAAGGCGACAACATTACTAACGATACTCAGCCAGCTATCACAGGGTCGGGCGGAAATCCGGGCGAGACGGCCACGCTATACGGTACCGATGGAACCACTATTCTGGGAATAGGAACGGTAGCTGCCAATGGCACCTGGTCGGTCACTCCAGATGCACCATTGTCCGAAGGCTCTCACGACCTTTCCGTCACGATGACGGATGCAGCCGGTAACGAGAGTGATCCGTCTTCTGCACTGACATTGGTAGTCGATACGACAGCGCCGGATGCACCCTCGGCTCCAATTCTGGATTCTGCATCAGACTCTGGCATTCAAGGCGATGACATCACCAACGACACACAGCCAGAAGTTACCGGCACTGGGGCAACTCCTGGTGACACGGTCACGCTCTACGATACCGACGGCACCACCGTTCTCGGAACCGGAACGGTAGCTGCCAATGGCACCTGGTCGGTCACTCCAGACGCACCATTGTCCGAAGGCTCCCACGATCTGTCCGTCACCATGACGGATGCCGCGGGTAATGAAAGTGATCCGTCCGCTGCATTGTCACTGGACATTGATACTACGGCACCTAACGCGCCAGCGGCTCCGATTCTGGACTCGGGGTCCGATTCCGGAACTCAGGGTGATAACACCACCAATAACACTCAACCGGCTGTTACAGGCACCGGTGCAACCCGGGGTGACACGGTCACACTCTACGATACCGATGGCACCACCGTTCTGGGAGCTGGAACGGTAGCGGCCAACGGCACCTGGTCGATCATTCCAGATGCACCCTTGTCAGAAGGTTCACATGATGTGTCTGTCACCATGACGGATGCCGCAGGTAACGAAAGTGGTCTGTCCACTGCACTGACATTGGTAGTCGATACGACAGCGCCGGATGCACCGTCGGCTCCTGTTCTGGATTCAGGCTCCGATTCCGGAACTCAGGGTGACAACACCACCAATGACACTCAGCCGGCTATTACTGGCTCAGGTGCAACACCAGGCGACGCTGTTACGCTTTACGACACCGACGGCACAACGGTCCTTGGTACCACTACGGTTGCCGGTGACGGCTCCTGGTCAGTGACTCCTAATGCGCCTTTATCCGAAGGCTCTCACGACCTTTCCGTCACCATGACAGATCCAGCCGGTAACGAGAGTGATCCGTCCGCTGCCCTGACATTGGCGATTGATACTATAGCGCCGGATGCTCCATCGGCTCCTGTTCTGGATTCAGGGTCCGACTCAGGAACTCAGGGCGATGACATCACCAACATCACCCATCCAGCTATCAGTGGCTCAGGTGCAGCACCGGGTGACACGGTCACGCTCTACGACACCGACGGCACCACCGTTCTGGGAACTGGAACGGTAGCGGTCGACGGCACCTGGTCGGTCACTCCAGACGCACCGTTGTCCGAAGGCCCCCATAGCCTGTCGGTGACCGTGACTGACTCCGCTGAAAACGAAAGCGCGGCATCAGTCGCGTTGACCGTGACCATTGACACCACAGGTCCCTCTATCACAGAGAGTGTGTCCTCGGTTTCCGAGGAGGGCCTAACCGGTGGTGCAGCGGACACCAATGGTTCTCCGACCGACAGCACCGATGCTACCTCTGCCAGCGGTACCATGGAGTTCAGTGATGCCTCAACAATTACGGAGGTAGCCGTAACCGGCCCGACCGGTATAGCGGCAGCAGGGGAGACCGTCAACTGGACAGGTTCGTTTGATGGTAATGCCTACACACTAACCGGAGCGACGATCAGCGCAGGGACGATCGCGACGTTAACCGTTAATACGGCTGGCGAATATAGCTTCGCACTGGCTCAGTCACTCGACCATCCAGAGCAATTCATTGAAGCCATACTATCCCTCGAGTTTACTGTAGAAGCGACCGATTCAGCGGGTAACGTGAACAGCACGGGTGCTCTGTTCGTCAATGTTGAGGACGACATGCCGGTAGCCGCAGAGTCTGTCGTTCATGACGTAGTGGCAACCAACACGCCCATTAGCGGCTCGTTTGTGGATACGTTCGGTGCCGATGGAGGGCACCTGTCGTCGGTGACTGTTGACGGTTACACCTTTGAATACGACTCTGATGCGAACTCAGTGTCTGCGTATGGTTCATCGGATACCGTTTCAGAGTTCTCTGAAGCTGACTTCAATGCCGGCTCCGGTGAACTGACCGTCACGACACTGAAAGGCGAGACGCTCCTCATCAACGTCAACGACGGAACCTACCAATACAACCATACGGGCGTGGCTCAATTACCGGAAGAGACGCCGGTCGCGCCAGTAGTGTCTCTCGGGGATACCAACAGCTTGTTGGGGCTGGTCGGCGTTGGGGCTTTGGGAGTGGTTAATTTCGCGGAAAGTCAGGAATTTTCGGCGGTAGATGACAATAGCGATATCAACTCGGTAACCATTACCTACACAGCCATAAGTGTCAGTGTCGGAGGTGGGTTTAACGTTGTCGGCGCCCAGGATATGGCGAGCGAGTTGGGCATAAGCTTCACATTGGATGACCTGGGTGTGCTTGACCTTACTGGCTCCATCACGGTGACAGCCGACGATGGCGGAACTATAAGCAATCTTGCGCTGAACGAATTTCTGGGCGCAATATATCTTGACTCCGGCGTTCTGTCTCTGGGAATTGGAACCAGTCTGACCATCGCAGCGTCGGACAGCGCCGGGAATACGGACAGCTTTACCCGAAGCGACCTGGCGGATCTTGGACTCATGCAGACCGACGCCCCTGATTATCTCGTTGTAGGGGACAGTGGTGATAATGCGTTGAACGGCACTGGAAACGCCGACCGGCTGTACGGTTATCAAGGCAATGATTCACTGACGGGACTCGGCGGCAGCGACATTCTTCGGGGTGGTGACGGTAACGACACCCTTGACGGCGGGGCTGGTAACGACATCCTGATTGGCGGTGCAGGTAACGACACGTTGTCAGGTGGCGATGGCCTCGACGTGTTCCGTTGGGAGTCCGGCGACGAATCGTTGCCTGCCTCACCCCAAACAGACACAATTTCCGACTTTACGTTTGCCCCCGTATCAGCGGGCGGCGACACCCTGGATCTGGCCGACCTTCTTCAAGGGGAAGGCCGCATTGGAATGGATCCGGGCAATCTGGCCAATTACCTTCACTTTGAGTGGAACGCATCCGCAACGACCATTTCGGTGAGTACAACGGGTGGATTCCTTGGCGGTTTCGACGCTGCGCAGGTTGACCAGGTGATCGTCCTGACCGGCGTCGATCTGACGCAGGGTTCAATCTCTGACCAGGACATTATCGCCGACCTGATCGGGCAGGGCGCACTCCTCGTCGATGAGGCGACCGCTGATACCGATCTCCTCGGTGGCGTGACAAGCGTTACTGGCATTATCACCGACGGTGACGGGGACTCCAGTGCCAGCTCGGTTGGGTTCGACAGTACCGGAACTCCATCGCCAACGTCGCCGATGGCCAATCTCGCGGCGCCAGTGGTCCAGGCCGATACCTCGGCACTGCTGGGAATCGCCGGAATTGACGCACTTGGTCTGATCAATCTGAACAGCCAGGATCTCACGGCTGCCGACTCCGACGGAAATCTTCGTTCAGTCGTCGTCGATTACCAACCCATCTTGAGTGTTAACCTCGATGCGCAGACCCTAACAGCGTCCACGCAACTGGCCGCCGAACTAGGCCTTCAGTTCACTATCGAGAACGATCCTGGTGTACTGGGATTGGTTGCGCCGTCATCCCGGTTAACGATCACGGCCATTGATGATGGTGATATCGATAATCTTGCGATCAACGAGTTTCTGGCAACGGTACAGTTTGATAATGGGCAAAGCCTGCTCGGTCTCAATCTCGAAGCGCAGGCAGCTTTGCTCGACGCGACACTGATCACTGCCATTGACGCCGGTGGCCTTAGTGCTTCTGAATCTCTTGGGCAACTGACGAATGTCGCGGTTCTAAGCTCGTTGCTGGGGAACGAGGACGTGATGGAAGGCGACGGTTTGGGCAACGTGCTGAATGGGGACGCCAGTCACGAAAGGCTATATGGCTTTGATGGTGATGATGTCATTGACGGTTCCGCTGGCGACGATCTTATTCGGGGCGGGGCTGGAAACGACACCCTGATCGGCGGAGACGGTAACGATACCCTGATTGATGGCAACGGGCAGGACAGCTTCAGCGGCGGAGCCGGAGATGACCTGATGTCTGTGTCCAGTGATCAGTTCGATTCCATTGATGGCGGTGAAGGGTTCGACGTACTCGTTCTCGACGATGGGATCGATATCGATTTTTCATCATTTGGCTTGGGGAGCGTCAGCAACATCGAACAGATCCATCTGGGTAATGATGATAGCGGAACGACTCTGACACTCACGGAAGAAGCTCTCGTTGCCATGACGGAGGCGGACAATGAGCTGATGGTCATCGGCGATGGGAACGACACTGTCGACCTCTCGGGCGCGACCCTTGAAGCCGCCAATCAGGTCATCAATGGCGCGACCTATGATGTCTTTAACTTTGGTTCTGGCACGCTGCTTGCAGATACGGACGTCAATGTAATCATTTGATGGCGTATCCATGTTTAAACGATGCATTTTTCTGGTTGCTGGCATTGCTGTTGCGTTTGCAATGCCGGCTCACTCACTGTCCCTGGAGGAGGCGGTCACCCTTGCGGTTGAACGTGCTCCTGAATTGCAGGTTGATGAAGCCAGAATCGCGGAGCAATCGGTTGCTATCTCTATCGAGAAAGATGGCTGGTTGCCCGCACTGAAAGGCACGTCAGAAATTGGGACCAGCAACAACGTCCGAAATGAGTTGAGGTTGTCGCAAACTGTCTATGACTGGGGCAAGACCAGAGCCAAGGTCAATCGGGAAGAATCGAGCAAACAGCAACTGGTCTACAGTGCAAAAACCAACCGGGAAATACTGGTCCTTGAGATTGTAGAGCTGTACCTGGATTGGCTTGGTGCGAACGCCCGAATGACGGCCAGTGACGATGAAGTTTCGCGCCTGAAGAATCTGGTCGCCTTAACGAGACGCCGCGTTGGAGCCGTCGTGGACAGGGTAGAACTGACGCGTGCTGAAACAGCACTCGCCCGTGCACGGGAACGCCGGGTCATTGCCCAGGGAGACTTTCTTGAAGCGCTGGGATCACTTGAACAGCGCATAGGGCGACGACTGATTGAGCGAGATATAAAACGCTTCCCCAATTGGCACCGCTGGTTTTCTGCAATACCCCATCACCAACTTCAGGACTGGGTAAAGGCGGCTCCTGCCATCAAGAGCGCAAAAGCGTCCGTTAACACGGCGGAAGCAAAGCTGGAGGTTTCCAAAACCGAACGCATACCCAGCTTGAGCCTGGAGTTTGTGGCAGAGCGTGTCGAAGACAGTTTTGGTCATCGAACGGATAATCGTGTTGCTCTTAGAGTCGAAACGCCGCTGTTCCAGGGTCTGTCATCCTGGCGCCGACCACGCTCTGCTGAAATGGCGGTCTCTGCGGCGAAGTTCGAACAGGAGCAGCTCGAGCAAAGAATGTTACGAGAGCTGAGATCGTCGTTGACGCTGATCCGGGTGTTGGGTGACAGGGTGCCAGCCATACAGGCACAACTGGAAGCCTCCGAAGTGACGCTCGACCTTTACCTCAAACAGTTTCTGGTAGGTCGCCGTGAGATCGCCGATCTTATTGGCGCTGAAAACGAGCGAATGGACGCATTGATCTCAAAAATTGAAGTGGAGGTCGAGCAGGCGAGACTTGGCGCAGCAATTGCTTCAGAGCTAGGGCAGTTAGAAGACCGGTTACTCGATCGATTGCCCGTTGCGAAACCTGAGGGAGCCTGACGCCCGTGCACAATTCACAGGATTGCTTGAGAAAGGCCATTTCGCTGTTGTGCCAGCACCTGGGGAAACAGGTTTCCCTGAAAAGGCTGGACCGCCTTGATGACGAAAACCTCGCGCTTGAACAACGCGTAGAAACGATGATGATGGCCGAAGGGTTTGAAGTCACAACCCGAAGAATGGCGATTGAACAACTGGCGTCGTGTCGTTTACCGCTGCTGGTCCGCCTTGTCGACGGTAGTTGGCACTTGCTGGTCGAAGTTAGGGATTCCCATTTTGCTCTCATGCGCACAGATGAGGGCGGCGACAACCTCAAGGAAGTTGATAGGAAAACGTTTCGGTCGGAATTCGATGGCGCCACTATCATCGCAACACCGGCATTTCGTACCACTGAATGGGTCGGTTCGTTTGCCCAGAAAGAGCAGATAAGCTGGTTCTGGAGCCCGCTCGCCGGTTTTTGGCGCGTATTCGCCGATGTGGGTGTTGCCTCCCTGGTTGCCAACGCGTTGGCGATAGCCATTGCCCTCTTCGCCATGCAGGTCTATGACCGGGTTATTCCAACCACCGCCCACGACACGCTCTGGGTTCTGGCGACCGGTGTGCTTCTGGCCATTGCCATGGAGATGGTCATCCGGCTGATTCGACTGTCCCTGCTCGAAGGCGTAGGGCGAACACTGGATCGAACGCTCGGGCGCAAACTGTTTGATCAATCCATCCATCTACGCTTGGAAAGCAGGCCTGCAACGCCCGGTGTGCTGGCTACGCAAATCCGGGAGTTTGAGTCGGTAAGGGAGTTCTTTACCTCCGCTTCTGCTGCATTGGTCAGTGATTTACCGTTTGTCGTGCTGTTTCTGGTAGTGATCTCGTTTCTGGGTGGGGCCATTGTCTGGGTTCCGGTCGTCGCATTGGTGCTACTGCTGGGCCCGGCATTGCTGTGTCAGCCACTACTGTCCCGCTTGTCGAAGGAAGGACTTCAGGAAAGTGCTCTCAAAAACAGCTTGTTACTCGAGTCTTTTGAAGGGGTGGAGTCCGTGAAGGCGGCAAGCGGAGAGAAACGGTTGTCTGGTATATGGGGGGACTTGCACGATCGCCTGTCTCACACCACCTATCGCCTTAGGCGAATCAGCCAGATCCTTGTCCAGTGGACAGGAACCGTCCAACAGCTGACCTATGTGGGTGTTGTTGTGGTCGGTGCCTACCTTATTGCAGCGGGTGACCTTACCGTCGGTGCACTCGTTGCCTGTACGATCCTTGTGTCCAGAACTGTTGCGCCGCTCGGGCAGGCGAGTGCGATGCTGTCCCGATGGCAGCATGTTAAGGCAGCACTGCAAGGCCTGGATTCACTGATGAGTGCGCCGACTGAGCGCCCGCAAGGCCGCCAGTTTGTTGAGCGCCCAGTGATGGCGGGCGCTTATCGATGTGAAGGGGTGCGTTGGAAGCAGTCTGAAGACGGTGCGGAGATCGTCAACATTGATGCCCTGACAATAGACAGTGGTCAACGGCTGGCTCTTCTCGGCGCCAGTGGCGCCGGTAAGTCGTCCCTGCTCAGATTACTGGCCGGGCTCGTGTCACCGACCCAGGGCCAGATTCTGGTCGACGACACCAATCTTGACCATATCGATCCTTTGGACCGATCCGCGAACATTGGTTATTTACCCCAGGACGTAACGCTGTTCAACGGAACGCTCAGGGATAACCTCAACCCCGGGCTTCACCCGCACACCGACGCTCAATTGACGTCACTGGTGGAGGACCTTGGGCTTGGCTCCTTCCTGAAAAAGCTGCCTTTGGGGCTCGACACTCTGATTCAGGGAAATCGATCCGTGTCCGGGGGGCAGCGGCAATTGATTGGCTTGGCCCGAGTTGTCGTTCAAAACCCGGCCATTGTGCTGATGGACGAACCAACGTCTTCTCTGGACCAGCAGACTGAGCAATGTGTTCTGAAATTCCTGAAACCCTGGCTGGAAAAACGAACCCTGGTTGTTGCGACCCACAAGCGGTCCCTGCTGGAGCTGGCAGACCGGGTAGTGGTTATCCAGGGTGGCAGCGTTGTGATGGATGGCCCTCGGGATAGCCTGACGGTAAAAGTAGCTTCCGAAGCATCGAAGTAAGGAATAACGATGAGTCATCTTGATTTTGACACTGCCAGCCGCTTCAAGAGATCCCGCTCCGTCCTGTGGGCGTGCTTTCTGTGCCTCGGAGTATTTGTCGCCTGGGCGTCTTGGGCGGAAGTGGACGAAATGACGAAAGGGGAAGGGCGCATCATTCCCTCAGGCCGCCTTCAGGCTATTCAAAGCCTGGAAGGAGGCATCCTCCGGGAACTCTACGTCAGTGAAGGCGATGTTGTTGAGAAAGGCCAGGTGCTTCTGAAACTGGACGATACCCGGTTTCGGTCGTCGTATATGGAAACCCGGGAACAGGTAAATACCCTGAAGGCAGCCATCGCCCGCCTCGAGGCAGAGGTCACCGGGGCGAAAGAAGTCAGTTTCCCCGATACCCCGGCGATTCCTGAGAGCCTGATCAACGCTGAACGCAAACTGTTCAATGCCCGGCAGGCAAAACTTGAAGAGACGTTGAGTTCACTGAAGCGTCGCAGTGCCATTGTTGATCGACAACGGCAGCTCCTCAAACCCTTGCTGAAGGATCAGGCTGTCAGTGAAATGGAGTATCTAAACCTTGAAAGCGAAGTAGCCTCACTTGAGGGGGAATATCTGGATGTCTCTCGCAAATACTCTGAAGAGGCTTATGGAGAGCTCGCCAGTAAACGAGGGGAGCTCGGCCGGATCCAGCAAGTGCTGTTGCAACGGGAAGACCAACTAAAACGGACAGACTTGTTGTCACCAGTCAGGGGGAAGGTCAACAACATTTCCGTCACGAGCGAAAGCGGCGTCGTACAACCAGGTGAACTGATCATGGATATTCTGCCGCTTGACGACAGTTTGTTGGTGGAAACAAGGATAGAGCCACGTGACGTCGCCTTTATCGCTCAGGGAATGCCCGCAGTCGTTAAACTGACGGCATACGACTACACCGTGTACGGGTCATTGACTGGACAAGTGCTTAAAGTCGGCGCCGACTCGACCGAAGAACAATCTGCGAGAGGCAAAGAGGTATACTACAAGGTACTGGTACAGACAGACGCGAGCAGTCTGAGCCACCGGGGGAAAACGCTGCCAATGAAACCAGGAATGGTGGCGCAGGTGGAAATCAAAACAGATAAGAGAACGGTACTGTCTTACCTTCTTCGTCCTGTGCTGAAAGCGAGGCTCAACTGATTTGCCGTGTCGGCTTGCATTCTGATTTGCATATTGCAAAAAAAGGCAGTGAAACTGCATTTTGCAAATCCTCACTGTTTTATTGTCGCTGGGCTTGTCGAGACGAGCAGCACGGTGATCGTTAAGTTGTCCTCCTCACATACTGACTTATTGGTTACACTGGTTCTACGCATCAAGTAAAAGTCGAAGAGAACGCAATGGGCGCTGAGAAGCAACGTATCCAACCAGAGTTCGAATGGGTAGATCAGCGGGGAGACGAGTCGATCCGATATCTGGATCACGGTTACCCAAGCCCACTTGTGCGCTGGCACTATCACGAGGAATATGAACTCCACCTGATCACCGAGACCTCCGGAAAGGTTTTCGTGGGTGATTATATTGGCAATTTCGCCCCCAATAGCCTGATCCTTGTGGGGCCCAACCTTCCTCACAACTGGATCAGTCAGCTAGAGAAGGGGGAGCATGTTGAGCTTCGTGACCGCGTCATCAATTTTTCCCACGATCTGATTACCGCCTCTGAATCAGTGTTTCCTGAAACGCGCGCCCTGGCTCCGTTCTGGCAGCGTGCTCAATACGGCATTGAGTTCCGGAATCGCGAGGGAATTGATAAAGCGATAGGGTTGTTTGAAGAAGTTGCCACTTCGAACGGCTTTCGACGCTTGACCCGTTTCTGGGCAATGGTTGAGATCCTGGCGGCGATGGATGACTATCGTGTGCTGTCCTCGTCGACTTACCTTCCTATTACCGATGAAAAAATCCTCAATCGACTTAACCAGGCCCTGAATCATATTTTCGAGCATTATCGGGCCAGCATTTCTCTGGAAGAGGTTGCGGCGCATGTGAACATGAGCCCAACCTATTTCTCCAAGTTCTTCAAGAAGGCTACTGGCCATCGATTCATAGAGTTTGTCAATACGCTTCGGGTCAACAAGGCCTGTGAGCGTCTGGCCCATAGCAATGACCCGATTACGGAAATCTGCTTTCAGGTTGGCTTCAACAACATCGCTAATTTCAATCGCCGTTTTTACGACGTGAAGAGCATGACGCCGTCTGAATATCGAAGAACCTCCATGGACGCATTGTATCAGCGCTAATTTGCGCGCCCCGTATTTTTACCCTGCTCTGTCAATCTTCTTTTCTCCCCATAATGATACTTTCTGGTGACCGATCTCCATTTTTATTAGCCCTTGTTTTATCTGAAAAAATCGCCTAAGCCTTTGCGTGCTGCAGCTTTGAGCCTGGCGAGCGGGGCCAGCCTCCTTACAAGCGACAGCAAAAAAGTATAGAAAAATGACAGGGTATGTATTTGTTCAGGTGTGGCATTGAGCGTGTAATAGTCTCCACTGATGCACTTCACTGACGTGCGATGTACACGTCAGATCAAAGTGCCAGGAATGCTCCAGATGATCTGCGCATTCTGAACGACCTACTCCAAAAACAAACAGAGGTTGGAACATGAACAACAAAC
>OJDD01000301.1_pt1 | contig 14541 bp, 13 predicted proteins | sample 1592591 | NCBI WGS metagenome assembly OJDD01 (sample SAMN05416809, study PRJEB24817) | seawater metagenome | isolation source: Sea water | place: Canada:Atlantic | collected 2013-07 | reverse complement strand
CGAGATAGCGTAGCGTCTCGTGGGCTCGGAGATGTGTATAAGAGACAGATTTTATGCGGGCCCATCTGCACCATATAGCCGGTAATCTGCACATTCGGCGCGATCGCCTTGATCGCTTCGCGCGCAAGGCCACCCGCCGCCACACGCGACGCGGTTTCACGTGCCGAGGACCGCCCGCCCCCGCGATAATCGCGGATGCCGTATTTCTGGAAATAGGTGATGTCGGCGTGACCGGGGCGGAACTTGTCCTTGATGTCGCCGTAATCTTTCGACCGCTGGTCGGTGTTCTCGATCATCAGCTGGATCGGTGTGCCGGTGGTGACGCCTTCGAACACGCCTGACAGGATCCGCACCTCGTCCGCTTCGCGGCGCTGCGTGGTGTATTTGTTCTGGCCGGGTTTGCGCTTGTCCATCCAGTGCTGGATCATCTCTTCGGTGATCGTCACACCGGGGGGGCAGCCGTCCACCGTGGCCCCCAAAGCAGGCCCGTGGCTTTCGCCCCAGGTGGTCACGCGGAAAAGATGGCCAAAGCTGTTGATCGACATGGGCGGTGCTCCTTTGGCGGTGATCCTTAACGGGGGCTGCACCATGCCTCAAGGGGTTTCACCTTGCGCGCGGGCGACAGGCGTTCTACCGATAAGACACCTCGGGGGGCCTGACAGGCTGAGATGTGCGCGCACGGACCCGTTGAACCTGAACCGGTTAACACCGGCGGAGGGAAGGTCTGGATACACCTCCAACGCTTTCTGACGCCGCATTTTGGAGGATGCCATGAAGTATCTTACACTTGCTGCCACCACGCTTTTCGCCACGCAAGCATGGGCCGACATGCCCGAACTGGTGGTCTATACCTACGACAGCTTTGTCGCCGAATGGGGCCCCGGCCCGGTGATCGAAGCGGCCTTCGAGGCCGAATGCGCTTGCGATCTGAAATTCGTCGGCATGGGCGATGGCGCGGCGCTGCTGGCGCGGCTCAAGCTGGAAGGCGCGCGGTCTGACGCCGATCTGGTGCTGGGGCTTGATACCAGCCTGATCGCGGCGGCCAAGGAGACAGGGTTGTTCGCGCCCGCCACAGTGAACGCGGATTATGACCTGCCGGTCACATGGGAAGACGACAGCTTTGCCCCCTATGACTGGGGCTATTTCGCCTTTGTCCATAACGCTGATCTGACCCCGCCCGCGAATTTCCGCGCTCTGGCCGACAGTGACCTCAAGATCGTGATCCAGGACCCGCGGTCCTCTACCCCCGGTCTGGGCCTGCTGATGTGGGTCAAGGACGCTTATGGCGACGAGGCCCCTGCGATCTGGGAAGGTCTGGCGGATAACGTCGTGACCGTGACCAAGGGCTGGTCCGAAGCCTACGGCCTGTTTCTTGAGGGCGAGGCCGACATGGTGCTGAGCTATACCACGTCCCCCGCCTATCACCTGATCGCCGAAGAGGACGCGACCAAAGCCGCCGCCGCCTTTGACGAAGGCCATTACATGCAGATCGAAGTGGTCGGCAAACTGGCGGGCACCGACCAGCCCGGGCTGGCCGATCAATTCATGCAGTTCATGGTATCGGACGCGGCGCAATCGGTGCTGCCCACGACCAATTGGATGTACCCCGCCGTTACGCCCCAAGGCGGGCTGCCCGAAGGCTTTGAACAGTTGATCGAACCGGGTAAGGCGCTGCTGATCCCGAACGATGACGTGCCCGCCCTGCGCGAGGAAGCATTGGCCGAATGGCTCTCCGCGCTGTCGCAATAAGCACGAAAACCGGCATCAGCGCCGCCATTCTGGTTGCGGCGCTGATCCTTGCTGCGGTGGGGGCGGTGCTGTGGCGGGCCGAGTTCGGCAGCGGGCTTGGCCCGGCCGATTGGTCCGCGATCCGGTTTACCGTGTTACAGGCCGCGCTTTCCGCCCTGCTGTCTACCGTGCTGGCAATCCCTGTCGCCCGCGCCTTGGCGCGACGGCGCTTTGTGGGGCGCGGGTTGCTGGTCACGCTGCTGGGGGCACCGTTCATCCTGCCGGTGATTGTCGCCGTGCTGGGGGTGCTTGCGGTCTTTGGCCGCGCGGGCTGGCTCAATACGGCGCTGGCGGCGGTCGGATTGCCCGGCATCACGATCTACGGGCTACACGGTGTGGTGCTGGCGCATGTCTTCTTTAACCTCCCGCTGGCCACGCGGCTGTTGTTGCAGGCGTGGCAGACCGTGCCCGCAGAACGGTTCCGGCTGGCCGCACAGCTTGGCCTGACCCCGCGCGCGGTATTCCGCAGCATCGAGCTTCCCCTCCTGCGGCAAATCCTGCCCGGCACCGCAGCGTTGATCTTTGTGATCTGCCTGACCAGCTTTGCCGTCGCGCTGACCCTCGGCGGCGGCCCCCGCGCCACGACGATCGAGCTTGCGATCTATCAGGCGTTCCGTTTCGACTTTGACCTAAACCGTGCTGCACTGCTGTCGCTGGTGCAGCTTGGCCTTGCCGGCAGCACCGGCGCGCTGGCGCTTTGGATCATCCCCGCGATCAGTCTGGGTGGCGGGCAGGACCGACCCCTGCACCGCTGGGACGCGCGCGGCGGGTTGCAACGGGGGATCGATGCGCTGTTCATCACGCTGGCGGCGGGGTTTCTTCTGTTGCCCCTGACCTCGGTCCTGCTGCGCGGGGTGATCGGCCTGCCGCAAATGCCCGCCAGCGTGTGGCAGGCGGCGGGCACCTCACTCATCGTGGCGCTGATCAGCGTGGTGGTATTGCTGGCCTTGGCACTGCCCCTTGCCGGATGGATCGCGACCCGCGCCCGCGGCGGGGTAGAGGCCGTGGGCCTCTTGGGTCTTGCGGCCTCTCCGCTGATGATCGGCACCGGCTGGTTCATTCTGATCAACCCTGTCGCCAGCCCCTTTGCGCTGGCCCTACCCGTCACGGCGCTGGTCAATGCGCTGATGGCCCTGCCCTTTGCCCTGCGTATTCTGGTGCCCCGCCTGCGTGACACGGTGCAGATCTATGGCCGACAGGCGCAGATGCTGGGGCTGACCGGCTGGCCGCTTTGGCGCTGGCTGATCCTGCCACGCTTGCGCCCGCAGATCGGCTTTGCCGCGGGGCTGACCGGTGCCCTGTCGATGGGGGATCTGGGGGTCATCGCCTTGTTCGCCGACCCCGACAGTGCCACTCTGCCACTGCAGATGTACCGGTTGATGGGGGCCTACCGGATGGAGGCCGCGGCCGGTGCGGCCCTGATCCTGCTGGCGCTGTCACTTGGGATTTTCTGGATATTCGACAAGGGAGGGCGCTGGCATGCTGACGCTTGAGACCGCACAGATCACCCAAGGCAGCTTTACCCTGCACGCCGACCTGACCCTTGCGCCCGCGCAGACCTATGCGGTGATCGGCCCCTCGGGTGCGGGGAAATCCACCCTGCTGGGGGCGCTTTGCGGGTTCATTCCGCTCAGGTCCGGCAGGCTGCTGTGGCAGGGCGAAGACATCACCCAAGCCGCCCCCGGTGTGCGGCCCATGACAATGCTTTTTCAGGACAACAACCTCTTTCCCCATCTCAGCGTGATGCAGAATGTGGGGCTGGGGCTGCGCCCCGACCTGCGGCTCGGCACCGCGGACCAAACCCGTGTACACGAGGCGCTCGATCGCGTCGGGCTGCAGGGGATGGCTGCCCGCAAACCTGCCGAGCTTTCCGGCGGGCAGCAAAGCCGTGTGGCCCTTGCACGGGTGCTGGTACAAGCCCGCCCGCTTGTCCTGCTCGACGAACCCTTTGCCGCACTTGGCCCCGCCCTGCGCAACGACATGCTGGATCTGGTGGCCGCCCTCGCCGCAGAGACCAAAGCCGCGTTGATCATGGTCACCCATGCCCCCGAGGACGTGCGCCGCATCGCGGATCAGGTGATCTTTGTCGAAGGTGGCACCGCGCATCCGCCGCAGCCTGCCGCAGCGCTGATGGACAACCCGCCCGACGCGCTGCGCGCCTATCTGGGGTAGTCAGAAAATGACGGCGTAAAAGGTCAGCGATGTCAGCAGGATCGTCAGATACCCCAGCAGCACATAAAGCCCGTCGCGGGTGAACAGACCAAAGGCGAACAGCGCCACCGTTCCGCCCCCGAAGGACGACGCGAAGGGCACGAATTCAAGCAAGGGCCAACCCACAGGCAGGATCACGCAGGTCACCAACGTCAGCAGACGCATTGGGCCTGTCGTCAGAAACTGGAGCCTTTTGCCCGAGTGGCGATCAAAAAACGCCGCGGGCTTGCGCAGCCACCGCACGCAGAACAGCAACCGGGATGACTTGACCTCGCGGCGCAGCAGGAACTGCGGCAACCACAGACGTTTGCGCCCATAGACCGCCTGCGCCGACAGCACGATGATCACCATCGCCATGAAACTGGACACACCAAAGACACCGGACAGCGGCGACACCAACAGCAGCGCGGCCAGCAGAATGAAAGGGAGCAGGGACCGCTCTCCGAATTCGTTCAGCACATCGTTGATCGTGACCGTCTCGCGGCTGGCCGCTTGTTCCATCCCGTCCAGCAGATGGGTGAGGCTACGCTCCTCGATATTGTGCATATACCCCCCAAAGGTCAGCTGTCTTGTGCAAGCAATGCCGCCAGCCCGGCCCGATAGGTGGGGAACTGCGGTGCCCAGCCTAACGCCTGCTTGATACGGTCGTTCCGAACCTTCTTGCTTTCCGCGTAAAAGCTGCGGGCCATGGGGGTCATATCGGCCTGATCAAAGGGGATCGCGGGGGGCACGGGCAGGCCAAGCAGCGCTGCCGCGTGGGCGATCACGTCTTGCGGCGGCGCGGGGTCATCGTCGCACAGATTATAGACCGCGCCCGGGTCGGGCCGCTGCAAGGACAGCTCAAGCGCTTGGGCAATATCCTCGACATGGATGCGAGAGAAGACCTGCCCCTGCTTGATGATCCGCCGCGCCGTTCCGGCCCGCACCTTGGCAAAGGGGCCGCGTCCGGGGCCATAGATCCCTGCAAGGCGAAAGATATGCAGCGGCAGATCGGGGATCGCCTGCCACCGTGCCTCTGCCGTGACACGGGCGCGCCCGCGCTTGGTCGATGGTGTCAGCGGCGTGTCCTCGTCCACCCAATCGCCGTCGTGGTCACCGTAAACCCCTGTTGTCGACAGGTAGCCGACCCACCGCAGATCGGGCGCGGCGCGAATGACCGCATCCTCGACCGCATTCAAAACCGGATCGCCTGCGCTGTCCGGTCCGGCCGAGACGAGCACATTGGGAAACTGCGCGATCAACGCCCCCAGATCGGCCCCCGGCCAGACGACGGGTTCAACGCCTGTGTCCGCGATGGCATCTGCCTTGTCGGGGCTGCGCGTGGTGCCGACGATGCGCCAGCCCTGCGGCACCAGCCGTGCGGCAAGGGCGCGCGCGCTAAAGCCATGCCCGATCGACAGCAGCGTTTTCTCCATGAGGCGTCCTTTCTATGTGGTGGGGGTCCGGGGCAAGGCGATCCGCTGCCCCTCGGGGACCAATGCATTCATCTGCGCGATATGTTCCGGCAGGCATTTGCTCAGGAAGTCATAGGTCTCGACCACATGTGCCCGCGCCGCCGGCCCCAGATGCGCATAGGCCGCCGGATTGCCCAGCACATCCGCCACCTGATCGCCCAGCGCGTCGGGATCGAAGAAATCGCACAGCAGACCGGTTTCGCCGTGGGTAATCGCCTCGCGCACGGGGGCCACGTCAGAGCCGACAATCGTCGCGCCCATCGCCATCGCCTCGAGCAGGGACCACGACAGCACAAATGGCATCGTCAGATAAAGATGGCAGCGGCTGATCTGAATAACCCTCTGGTAATCCTCGTAGGACAGCTTGCCCAGAAAATGCACCCGCGACCAATCGACGTGCTTGCCCACCTCTGCCTCCATCTCGGCGCGCAGACCCCCGGGGTGTTTGCTTTTGCCGCCATAAGAGGTGTCGTTGCCCCCTACCACCAACACCCGCGCATCGGGGCGTTGTTTCAGAATGCGTGGCAATGCGCGCATGAACACATGAAAGCCCCGCGTGCGTTCAAGGTTGCGCGACACAAAGGTCAGCACCTCGTCATCCTTGGTCAGCGCGCGATCCATCCGCCCCAGCTTGAGCGTCACCGCCGGATCGGGGCGCAGCTGGTCTGTGCGTATCCCGTCGTGACAGACATAGAGCTTGCGGTGAAAGCTTTGCGGAAAACGGTTACGCTGCCAGTAGGTCGGGCTGAGCCCGATATCGACGGTTTCGATATTGGCCAGCGGCACGGCATTCCGCGCGTGTAGCAGAAAGGGGGTATTCTCGGTCACGGGGTCTTCGGGGTCGAACCCCACAGGGCCGCCGGTATCGCTGTAGTAATACTCGAAGAAGCCGATGATCGGGACATCGGGCCAGATCTGCTTGAAAAACGTCAGCTCCCCCCAACCCACATGCCCCACCACGATATCGGGTTTGAACCCTTCGCGGGTCTCGATCTGTTTGGCCGCGCGGGCGGCCCCCAAGCCGTTGCCGGTCGATTCCTCCCAGTTCTTTGACAGCCCATAGGCAGTCTCTGCCGGTCTGTGATGCGCCTTGTAGACCCGTGTCTCGACGCCATCAAAACGGGGCGGATTTTTGCGTTGCGTCAGGAAATAGATCTGGTGTGTGCGTTGATCGGCCAGCCATTGCACCAGCTCGCGGTATTGGCCGGGCATATTCTGGTGCACAAACATGATCTTCATGGGGTCGCCTTATGTCCTGTCGGTTGCAGACAGTTAGCCCAGTCGGCACGGACAGTGCAAACGCCACGGCGCTGGACGGCTCTGGCTTGAACCTCGGGCGATCTTCGTGTCAACGTCAGGTATGAAAGAACACACATTCCCCTCGTGGCCCGATGTGGCCGATCAACTGGTCGCTGTTGCGGCAGGACGCAGCGCTGCGGATACGATTATCACCGGCGGTATCTGGGTCAACGTGCACACGCGCGAAACCCTGCCGGACCATGATATCGCGATCAAGGCGGGGCGCATTGCCTTTGTCGGGCCGGACGCCAGCCATTGCAAAGGCGACACGACCAAGGTGATCGGGGCAAAGGGCCGCTATATGATCCCCGGCCTGTGTGACGGGCATATGCACATCGAAAGCGGTATGCTGACACCGGCGGAATTTGCCCGCGCTGTGATCCCCCATGGCACCACGTCGATGTTCACCGACCCGCATGAGATCGCCAATGTGCTGGGGCTGGAAGGCGTGCGCATGATGCATGACGAAGCCCTGATGCAGCCGGTGAACATCTTCGCCCAGATGCCGTCCTGTGCGCCCTCTGCCCCCGGTCTGGAAACCACCGGCTTTGAAATCACGGCAGAGGATGTCGCCGAGGCCATGCACTGGCCCGGTATCATCGGTCTGGGCGAGATGATGAACTTCCCCGGTGTGACCGCGGGCGACCCCAAGATGCTGGCCGAGATTGCCGCAACGCAACGCGCGGGCAAGACCGTAGGCGGGCACTATGCCTCCCCCGATCTGGGGCCCGCCTTTGCGGCCTATGTGGCGGGCGGCCCTGCGGATGATCACGAGGGCACCTGCGAGGCGGATGCCATTGCGCGGATGCGTCAGGGGATGCGGTCGATGATCCGGCTGGGGTCCGCGTGGTATGACGTTGAAACCCAGATCACCGCGATCACCGAAAAAGGCTTGGATTCGCGCAACATGATCCTGTGCACCGATGACTGCCATTCCGGCACCTTGGTGAATGACGGTCATATGAACCGCGTGGTGCGCCATGCCATCGACTGCGGCTGCGATCCTTTGGTCGCGCTGCAAATGGCGACGATCAACACCGCGACCCACTTTGGGCTGGAACGCGAGATCGGATCGCTGACGCCCGGGCGGCGGGCCGATGTGATCCTGACCTCTGACCTCGAAACGCTCCCCATCGAGACGGTGATCGCGCGGGGGCAGATCGTGGCAGAGGATGGCGCGTGTCTGGTAGACTGCCCGCATTACGATTGGCCGCCCCATGCGCGGCAGACCGTCAACATGGGCAAAGCCCTTGGCGCGGATGATTTCCAGATCACCGCACCTGCGGGGGCCAATGCCGTCACCGCCAATGTCATCGGCGTGGTCGAGAATCAGGCCCCCACCCGCGCGCTGAAATTCGAGCTGCCGGTGACCGAAGGCCGCGTGCAGTCCACGGGCGAAGTGTGCCAGATCGCGCTGGTCGAACGGCACCGCGGCACCGGCACTGTCGTCAACGCGCTGGTCTCGGGCTTTGGCTATCAGGGGCCGATGGCGATGGCGTCCACCGTGGCGCATGACAGTCACCACATGATCGTGGTGGGCACCGATACCAAGCATATGGCGATGGCCGCGAACCGTCTGCGCGAGGTCGGCGGCGGGATCACCATCTTCAAGGACGGGGCAGAGCTGGCCATGGTCGAACTGCCGATCGCCGGCCTGATGTCCGACAACCCCGCCTCCGACGTCGCCGCCAAGACCGAAGCCATGATGCAGGCAATGCGCGACTGTGGCTGCACGCTGAACAACGCCTATATGCAGCATTCACTGCTTGCGCTTGTTGTCATTCCCGAATTGCGCATCTCTGACCTCGGCTTGGTCGATGTGCGCAGTTTTGAATTTATTCCTTTGTTAGAGCCTGTTTCATGACCAGAATCCTGACCCCAGACGCCCGCCCCGCCGAACAGTTCACCGATGCCGCTGCCGCCGTTGCACGGCTGATTGAGCTATACAGCCAAGCGACAGGCTTCCTGAGCGCGCATTTCCAGAAGGCGATGGACAGCGCCGCCCCGGAAACGCGGATCAGGGCCTTCTACCCCGAGATCCGGTTTACCACCTCCAGCTATGCGCAGGTGGATTCACGGCTGTCGTTCGGCCATGTGTCGTCCCCCGGCACCTTCTCGGCCACGATCACGCGGCCAGAATTGTTCAAACATTACCTGACACAACAAATCCGTCTGCTGATCGAAAACCACGGCCAGCCCGTGACCATCGCGGTATCCGACACGCCGATCCCCGTGCATTTCGCGGTCAGCAATGACGACAGCGTGACGATCCCGCAGGAAGGTGCCGCGGATTTCACCCTGCGCGATGTGTTTGACGTGCCGGACCTGAGCACAACCAATGACGACATCGTTAACGGCACCTATCTGCCGCTGGACAACGTACGCCCGCTGGCCCCCTTCACCGCGCAGCGCGTCGATTATTCGCTGGCACGGCTGACGCATTACACCGCGACCGATCCCGAACATTTCCAAAGCCACGTGCTGTTCACCAACTACCAGTTCTACGTCACCGAGTTCGAGGAATACGCCCGCGCTATGTTGCGTGACCCCGATAGCGGCTACACGTCCTTCGTCTCTACCGGCAATGTCGAGATTTCGGACGGCGACGCGCCGCTGCCTGCGTCGGTCAAGACTCCGCAGATGCCGACCTACCACCTCAAGCGCGCGAACGGGTCCGGGATCACGCTGGTCAACATCGGCGTCGGCCCGTCCAACGCGAAAACCGCGACCGACCACATCGCCGTGCTGCGGCCCCATGCTTGGCTGATGGTCGGCCACTGTGCCGGTTTGCGCAACACACAGGCGCTTGGGGATTTCGTGCTGGCGCATGGCTATCTGCGCGAGGATCACGTGCTGGACGACGACCTGCCGGTCTGGGTTCCGATCCCCGCGCTGGCCGAGATCCAGATCGCGCTGGAGGACGCCGTTGAACAGGTCACCCAGCTTGAAGGCTACGAGTTGAAGCGGATCATGCGCACGGGCACCGTTGCCACCATCGACAACCGCAACTGGGAATTGCGCGATCAATCCGGTCCGGTGCAACGGCTCAGCCAGTCGCGCGCCGTGGCGCTGGATATGGAAAGCGCAACGATTGCGGCCAACGGCTACCGCTTCCGTGTGCCCTACGGCACGCTTCTATGCGTCTCGGACAAACCCCTGCATGGTGAATTGAAGCTGCCCGGTATGGCGTCTGATTTCTACAAAACGCAGGTCGCACGACACTTGATGATCGGTATTCGCGCGATGGAACAGCTGCGCGATATGCCGCTAGAGCGGTTGCATAGCCGAAAATTGCGCTCGTTTGACGAAACTGCCTTTCTCTAAAGGCCGAAATCGGCTGAAAATAGCATGTTTTCGCGGTTTCTTGCGACCTATTCGTTGTGTTCAGCCACAACATACCGTTACATTCTGCGCGTGAGGCCCTAATCCGGGCGGACGAAGGAGAAAAACAAGATGGCAACTAAACCAATGACAAAAACCCAGCTCGTCGCGGCTTTGGCTGAGGAAATGGGCGAAGACAAGAAAACAGCAAGCGCGGCACTGGACGCGGTTTGCGCGTTGATCACCAAAGAAGTCTCCGGCGGTGGCGCTGTGACACTTCCCGGCATTGGCAAAATCTACTGCCGCGAACGCCCCGAGCGTATGGTGCGCAACCCTGCCACCGGCGAACAGTTCAAGAAAGACGCGGACAAGGTTGTTAAGATGACCATCGCGAAAGCGCTGAAAGACAGCGTTAACGAATAAGACTGATCACAGTCTGTTCTGACAAAGGGTCGCCCACGGGCGGCCCTTTGCGTTTGGCGCAGGTCTGCGTTGCGCTGAATGCGCTTGCCCCTGTCGGACAACTGCGGAAGTCTCCGCCCACTGGAAAACCTGAAAGGCCCCCTCATGGATATACGTGCAATTCTCATGGGGCTGGCCTTCGCCGTAATGTGGTCCTCTGCCTTTACGTCGGCGCGGATTATCGTCGCGGATGCGTCCCCCTTGATGGCTTTGTCGGCGCGGTATCTGATCTCTGGCCTGATCGGCGTGGGGGTCGCGCTGGCGCTTGGGCAGACGTGGCGGCTGACGCGCGCGCAATGGCGGGCAACGATCATTTTCGGCGTGCTGCAAAACGCGGTCTATCTGGGGATGAACTTTGTCGCGATGCAGACCGTACAGGCGTCACTGGCGGCGATCATCGCCTCGACCATGCCGTTGCTGGTCGGTCTGGCGACATGGCTGTTTCTGGGTGAAAAGCTCAAGCCGTTGGGCATTGCAGGGCTGATCGCCGGTGTGATCGGCGTGGCCATCATTATGGGTGCAAGGATCAGCGGCGGCGTCGATCTGACGGGGTTGGTGCTATGCGGCGTCGGCGTGGTCGCGCTCTCTGCGGCGACCCTGCTGGTGCGCGGTGCGACCTCTGGCGGGAACTTCCTGATGGTGGTGGGCTTGCAGATGCTTGTCGGCTGCGTGGCGCTGTCGATTGCGACCTTGCTGTTCGAGACGCCGCACATCAGCCCAAGCTGGCCGCTGGCGCTGGCGTTCCTTTATACCTGTCTGGTGCCGGGGCTGCTGGCGACGGTGGTCTGGTTCTGGCTGGTCAACCGTATCGGAGCCACCCGCGCCGCGACCTTCCATTTCCTCAACCCGTTTTTCGGGGTGGCGATTGCCTGGCTGTTGCTGGGCGAACCGCTGGGGGTTCAGGATATCATCGGCGTCGCCGTGATTGCCTTGGGTATTCTTGCAGTTCAGGTCTCGCGGCAGCGCCGGGCCTGACCTGCAAGCCAAGGGGTTGGGCGATAGGCAAGCGGTCACAGATCGGTGCGTCGGTGCATTACCCCTTTGAAAAACCCGCGCAGGCCCCATTTAATGTATCAAACCGCAAAGGAGCCTCGCATGCCGACCTATGAAAAGACCGACGCCGCCATTAACGCTCTGTCCCCCGAAGAATTCCGTGTCACCCAGCAGAACGGCACCGAACGGCCGGGCACGGGCAAGCTGCTCGATAACAAAGAGCCGGGCATCTACGTAGACATCGTCTCTGGCGAGCCGCTGTTCGCGTCCTCGGACAAATACGAATCCGGCTGCGGCTGGCCAAGCTTTACCAAACCCATCGAACCGGCCCATGTCGCCGAACTGCGTGACGCGTCGCTGGGGATGATCCGCACCGAAGTGCGCAGCGCCCATGGGGACAGCCATCTGGGCCACGTCTTCCCCGACGGTCCCGCGGATCGTGGCGGGCTGCGCTATTGCATCAATTCCGCCTCGTTGCGCTTTATTCATCGTGACGACATGCAAGACGCAGGCTATGGCGATTATATCAACCAAGTGGAGGATGTAGCATGAGCGAACAACGCGCAGTACTGGCCGGAGGATGCTTTTGGGGCATGCAGGACCTGATCCGCAAACGCGAGGGGGTTCTATCGACCCGCGTGGGCTATTCGGGCGGCGATGTGCCCAATGCCACCTACCGCGATCACGGCACCCATGCCGAGGCGATCGAGGTGATGTTTGACGACGACGTGATCAGCTATCGTGATCTGCTGGAACTGTTCTTCCAGATCCACGACCCGACAACGCTGAACCGTCAGGGCAATGACCGCGGGCTGAGCTATCGTTCGGCGATCTACTATGTCGACGAGGACCAGAAAGCCACCGCGCTGGACACGATTGCCGATGTAGAGGCATCGGGCATCTGGCCGGGAAAAGTCGTGACCGAGGTAGAACCCGTCAGCGATTTCTGGGAAGCAGAGCCCGAGCATCAGGATTATCTGGAGCGTATTCCAAACGGCTATACCTGCCATTTCCCGCGCCCCGATTGGGTCCTGCCCAAACGCGCGGCAGCAGAATAAACGCAAAACGGCGCAGCCCCTCGGGTTTGCGCCGTTTTCTTTTGTGCAGCGTCAGGCCGATGCGACCCTTGGCCTGCCTGTCGCCTCGACGGTCAGCAGCGCTTCGATAAAGACCTTGCGGCTTTCGACCTCTGCGTGGCGGATGTCGCGTTGCACGTCGATCTGCACATCGACCACCCCCGCCGCCCGCGCCGCCGCCTCTGCCTTGTCGCGCAGGGTTGTCTCAAGCGTGCCCAGCGCCTGTGTCTGATCCGTGAAATCCTGCGGCCCGCCGGCCAGATACACCCTGAACCGCCCCTCTGCGGGCGAGGTCACCGTGCCGCTTTCCCGCATGGTCACACGCCCGACGACCGCACCGATGGCATTGGCCACTGCGGCGTGTTCGGGCAGGATCATCTTCGTGCCAAGCCGTTCCCCCACCGCCGGATAATAGGCCGCGGCAGAGGCCCCCAGCCCGATCACCGGCAGGTTCAACGCCGCCTCGATCCGCACAAGCCCCGCGTGCCCGCGCAACCCGCGCTGCAAAAGCTCGTGGCGGGCCAGCGTTTCGGGTTCTGTATCAAAGGCGGGCTCTTCTTCCGCCAGCGCCGCTTCCAGCATGGTCAGCGCGGTCTGTTCGGTCAGTTGATCCACAATGATCTGCGCCATAGCGGCAGGGTCAGGGGCCAGCATCTGCCCCGCGCCTGTGCGTCGCCGTCCAAACAACCGCAGCGCCTTGCCTGCGGCCTCGGCGTCCCAGGCCGCGACCCGCTCCAGCACATGGCTTGCGTCCGATGGCGTAACGCCGGCCAGCTGGACCAAGCCACGCTCTACCAGACGTTTCAGCGCGCCTGTCTCTATGCGTGCGCGCAGGACGTCGGCCATCGGGTGCAGCCCGTCACCAATACGGTCCAGCAGCATTTGTTCACGCGCCGAGATCCCCTCGCGCGGTTGACCTGCCACGGCACGCACAAAGCGTGCGTCATATTCGCCGGGGGTGGTGCTGCGCAGCTGCGCATCAAGCGCGGCATGAACCACCTCGGGTGCCTCCGTCGCGATGAGGGCAATGGGCAAGACCCGCTTGGGCCCCAGCGTCACGCCGCCCTGCAAGCCTTCGGTCAGGAAATGCACCTCGCTGTCGCCCCCCAGACCAGTGGTGCGCATGGCAACGGCCTCTACCATCGTGCGGTAGCTGCCGACGCGGGCCCCTGCGGGGTCGATCGCGGGCCGGCCATCGCGTAACAGGGCTACATCCGTGGTGGTGCCGCCAATATCACTGACCAACGCATGTGCCGCGCCGGTCATCCACCGCGCGCCGACAATCGAGGCCGCAGGCCCGCTGAGGATCGTTTCAATCGGTCGCGCACGCGCTTGTGCCGCAGAGATCAGCGCCCCATCGCCGCGCACAACCATCAACGGGGCCGTCACACCGATGTCAGTCAGCACATCCTCGGCGCGGCCAATCAACCTGTCTATCATCCCGATGAGCCGCGCATTCAGCACCGCCGTTAGCGCCCGTTTCGGCCCGTTGAGCTTGGCCGACAGTTGATGTGAGGCCGACACAGGCCGGCCCGTCACCTGCGCCACCAACGCAGCAACCCGCTGTTCGTGAATAGGGTTGCGCGTGGCAAACTGGCTGGCGACCGCGAACCCGCTGACCTGCGATTTTTGCGCGGTCAGAAACGCGACCAGCGCGTCTTCATCCAGCGGGGAAAGCTCTGCGCCTGCGTGGTCATGTCCGCCGCCCAAGATCAGATAGGGGTCACCGTTCAGCGCCTCTGCCAGTCCGTGCGCCTGAAGGTCACGTTCTTTGAAACCGACATAGATCAGCGCCACGCGCCCGCCCTGCCCTTCGACCAATGCATTAGTTGCCAGCGTGGTGGACAGCGACGCCATCGCCACCTGACCCGCTGAAACATCAGCAGCCTCCAACACGTGGCTGTCTCTTATACACATCTGACGCTGCCGACGACTCC
>OJDD01000299.1_pt1 | contig 14580 bp, 10 predicted proteins | sample 1592591 | NCBI WGS metagenome assembly OJDD01 (sample SAMN05416809, study PRJEB24817) | seawater metagenome | isolation source: Sea water | place: Canada:Atlantic | collected 2013-07 | reverse complement strand
GAAAATAACTCCTTAACTAACGGCTTTTACTGTCCTAATGAGCGGAACCGCTTCACACAAGCTTTTCTTTTCATACACTATTACAAAGATTTGATAACTTTGAGCTTATCCTATAATTCCAATATCAATAGTTGGCGGTTATTTTCACTCATTAATTTGGTTACTTATATTTATGCTAGAAGAATCTATTGGATATCTAATTTAGACATGAACTCACACCATTTAAATCACAAATCATTATTTAGATTTAATTTCTGTAGGAAAAGAATCTAATGTAAAAGGGCCTTCTGTCAATTTTGCCTTTATGCCTTCCTTGGTGCGCCCTTGGGCAAAATACAATTTATGTTCAGGGTAATACTCTGCAAGAGAAAAGTTGACTTTTCGCCCTCTATCGAATGCAAAAATAGGCTCAGAGCTATTAAATGTTGGGTCGTTAAGAATAAATGCACTACCGAAATCACTTTCAGAGGCTTTTTTTATGAATACAATACTGTTTTGAAGGTTGTTTGAATTGGTTAAATCTCGGAAATCACTATGATAATCTCGGAACTCGTAGTACCGAGTGACACTACGCCATGGAATAAATGCGATTACCGTAATCACACATAGAACAGTAAAAATGGTTGCAACTTTGGGAGCAACAAGAGAATTGTTGAGGTTTGAAGCAAGCACCGTGACTAATGTATTGAGTCCACCAACACTGATAACCACAAGAGGAAAAAAGATAATAAACCAATAACGAGGGCCAATATAAAAGCCACCGCTAAACCAATATAAACTATAACAAGTAACTAATACTGCAACAACCGTCAACATATACTTCTCAAAGACCCGCCAAGTGCCCCAAATTATATGTATAAAAACCAGGCATAGCGAACCAATACCCCAACCCAAAAGGTCCGAGTTCAGCATGTAGCTATTGTGCTGTAAATTAACTATTGATTCAAAAAGACTGTGCCCTTTATAGAGATCTAATTGACCCCATACTGAAGGGGGGCCAATATTTGAGCCAAAACCTAGCCGATTTGCACCAGGGTACCAAGCATCATTAATGTAGTAATTCATAGTGCTCAGTAGTGGATCACCTGTAATATGCCAGTTATAAGGAAAAATTAGCGCACCAATTATAATACAGCCCATCACATAGGCAGTTATTAGCACTAGCCCTTTATGTCTGTTAAGCATATGTAGACTCCATAAACCTGTCAGCACACCAACAATTACACCATCAAGCTGACGAGTAAGGAATATAATTCCAGCACATAATCCCGCTATAAAGGCCAAGAGAATAGATTTCTTTACTTTTGATTGATAAATGCAAAGCCAAGTAGCTAACATTAAAGTTAAGGTAATTGTATGATTCATCAAAGATGCCGAGATAGCTAGAAACCATGGCGATACTGCCATAAATAATATAGCAATATTGGCTGTTGACCTATTGCATGTTCGTATAAGTAAGGCATGGGCAAACAAAACTGAAGCGCCTGCCAATAGGGGGTTAACTAACCATGCTCCGTCAACTAAAATACCTAATGCTAAAAATAGTGGCCAACCAGGAGGTGTCATTGAAAACCATCGTCCATCAATAACGTGTAGTAAATAGAACTCGAAAGACTCTGGAACAACTGGAGCTGGAACAGTTAACATGCCTTTGAGTAGATGCTTAGCTTGGAAGAGGTAGGCCACTTCGTCCTCAACATGAGGCAGTCGCTCGAAAGCATAGAAGCACATTAAAGCTGAAGCAATAAAAGTCCAGGTAGCCACAATATAAGGTAGTAACTTATCCAGTCGCCGCGTTTGATTAAGCAAACCATCTATACTTAGTTGGCTTGAGATTTTGTTAACTAAGGTTATTAAAGGTTTTTCCGGAAGAGTTATCGCTACAACAATAAGGTTGATAAAATTAAGAAAAAAGGAAAAAGTGCTATATAAACTCTGTTTTATAAATGACAGCATATCTTTGTTACCAATATGAGGCATAGCTGATATCGATATAACAAATATAAGCACTAAAAATAAAAATAGTTTCCCGTAGCCAAAGGTTAGCAAATTGCTTTTAAGTTGGAGTCGAACTTTATCTTTGGTAAGTATGATTACACAGGCAATAGATTGGATAATTAAAATTAACAAACATAACAAGTTAAATTTGCTTGATGTATTTAATATTATTAGTTGAAACCATTTTGGCTCTGTGAAAGCTAATTGTGATGAAATGCTTAGTAGCAATAATGCAATAAAAACTCCGCTTTGTTGCCAACTTGTGGCATAACTTATTGCAACAAGAATTAAGCTTGATGAAAGCATAATAAGCCACCAAATCTTCAAACCACTGAAATGTATATCCAGAAAGCTATAAAAATTAGGCGCCAAAATAATCACAAGAATGAAAATTGATAAGCATGTGCATAAGAACTTCAAAAAAACAGAAATTATTATGTTTCGGTGGTTAGAGAGAGGAAAACTCATAAAAAATATGGCTTAGCCACTTGATATATTTAAGAATCTATCGCGGTACTAAAGTAGGGGGTAACTACTAACAAAATAAGACAATAATTTTCATCATTTAAAAGTGATTATAATATAAATTGTATGCACGATAGCTCGTATAAGTCTATTGCCTAATCTTTTAGTATATCTATGATATATAACATTGGAATACAGACAGGGTAAATACACATACATCCTTATAATGACTTAGTTCATCTTACTACCTTTGATAAGCTCAATAGTATTACTTCACCTCATAAGTATTTTACAATACAACGATACCTAAAAGATTTTTTGTTATCAAACAATTAATTAGCTCATAAAGCTCATTCGTTTTAATAGATTATTAGAGAAAATAAAATGAATTGCTTTGGTTATCATTCTTCATTCATGTAGAGTATCTTACGTTAATGCACTTAGGTTTATAAGGCTCTAAAAAATCTTAAATACAAGCTCCTACTAGGAATTCTAATAATGTCGACATTGAACTCCATATCATCATACGTAGAGTCGAATATTAAGAGGATAAGTAGACATTCAATTTTTTGGATCCTCACTATTTATATCTTAAGTGCGCTTATACTCCTTGCTTTCGGTGAATCTGTTAATAGAGCTGTTGTGCTTTATGATGAAACATTGCCAGTTTCTCCATATTTCATTCCAAGTGAAGCGCTACTACTTTACATCATTTTACCTTTAACAGTAATTTCCTCTCTTTTCATATTAATCTTCCCTGGACTTGGGTTTATATTGTGTAGAGGCGGCGCCGAGAATCTAGTTGACTGGGTTATTCGTAGCTTCGGTGCTACATTTGTCTTACATTTTATTATCCTCTCTTTAGTAAAAATGGCATCACTTTATGTTTTGCTTAATGATCATTTTCTTGAAGTAGAATTACTCATCGGCTTTGTAACCTTATCGCTTTTATACTTAAGGTTTCGCGCTAATGTAGAAATACAATGGCCTATTTTTGATAAAACTGAGCGATACCGGATTGTTTGGTTATTATCAATTACTTATCTATTGATTGTATTGTTGCTACCAATGATACTTTGGGCAGATATGACAGGAGACGGTATAGAAATTTTGGAGGCAGGTCGCAGCCTGTTAGAAAACATAACGCCACGTTTCCCCAACGGTTTAATGGGGCTTGGAACTGGTTTAGTTTCTACATCCTATCCCATTAGTTGGTTTGTAATGTTTTTTGGTTCAATTGAAGCGTCTGCACGCCTTCCAATTGTCTTGTTATTTCCCATCATGGTCTGCTCTATGATTGGAATAATTGAATTGAATACAGCTAGACGCCTGAAATTTTCTGAATTAAATGTGATTGTTTTGACACTTTCTGCGTACATTCTAACTATGGGGTATAGTGCTAGCTATAACCCTTATAGTGCAGATTTATCTGCTCAACTTACTCAAGAAACATTCACAATACTTTGCATGTTAAGTGGGGCATACTCACTCTGGTCAAAACGATTTGGGACCTTTTTATTATTCATGCTTCTTGCTTATTTGGCACGACCAACAGGCTTGCTCTTTATCGGGTTACTTGGCATATTTAGTTTCATACATTTAACCAAAAAAAGGTTTCGGACACTAATACAAACAGGTGTAGCAATTACATTATGTCTGGTTACTCTAGTTTTATATGAGTTTATTTACATCCCTTTTATTAACGAGGAGGGTGTAACAAGTTACCCGTCTAGTTCCTTAGCTAATCGAATTCGTTACCTCACTTTATTTGATTTTTCACGACTTCTTTACATCATTATTCCTTCTGGCATTCTCCCTGCTTTTGCTTTACTAGCTTATCGTTGGCAAGATCCCATAGGCAGAACGTTATCAGGGTTATCAATAATATACTTCCTATTCTTTTTCCCATTAGCAACTATCTCAATTCATTTTTTTGCACCTGCGATGATTTTTCCAATCGTAGTTTTTTGGCGATTGGTTCTTGTACAACATTCAGTAAATAACCAAACCCTCCTGAAGCAGCAACAAAAAATAATTAAACAAGAATGGATTACAATAACATCCACTTTATTTGCATCCTTTGCGATATGGCTATCGTTACCACAAAGTTTTGATATTTATCGATCAGCTAGAGAAATCGGCAAAAAAATGGAGTATCGGATTACTGATTTTAGCGGAAATAACCTTAGTAATTACCAATTATCGTTAAATAAAATCATATCACTTTACGATTTCTTTGCTCCCGGTTGGAATATCAAAGACCCAAGTATAGAACTTGTGGTCTCTCCTCTAGCTTTAATGTATTACTCTCAAGATAGGTTTAAAACACAGGTCCCTATCAATTACGTTATACAGTTCAAATCAGACCCTAAACCATTTGGTTTTAATTTAATATCTAATAGCGAAACACATGCAAGTTATGTTCGGGACTATGAGATATGGGCAAGTGACCGCTATCAATACACTCCTACCAACTATCGTTCATCTATTTATGATTTATCGCGAGAGGCACAATTTGCTCATATAGGAATCCCAAAAGGAAATTACACTATCGATTTAAAGAAATTACTAACAAAGTTGAAATTTTATTAAAAGATTTTAAATAATCTTAGTTGTAAACTATCGTGACATCAAATAATTTTATTTTTTGATCTAGGTGATTCAGAGCGTGCTTACTAGTGCGTCAGGGTGATTACTATTAACATGGGCCGATATAAAATGGTTTTTTGATTAACGATGTATTAGTATTTACTATAAATTTTGCATCTAAATATCAATGATGTAATCGTTCTCGAAAGCCTTTTTATAACAGTGAAAGCAAAGTTAAAAGTCATTTCGTATAAATACAGCGGTTGAATTTTTTCATGAGAAATTAATTAAAAACACAAAGGCATAGGAAGCTGTTCGAATTGAAGAAAACATCACAACATGTTCCAAGACAAGCAAAGTATTACGATCTCTATGGAGCTTATAAAGAAAAAAATGTTGTTATACTCGGAGCTTCTGGGTTTATAGGCCGCTGGTTAGCAAGAGCGCTTAGTAAAAATGGAGCACATGTTTTTTTATTTGTACGTGATAAGTTAGCTGCCAATATTATTTTTGATCAATATGAAATCAATGGAATAATCTTTGAACATGATTTGGTCGCAAATGAGGCTTCTTTAAAGGATCTTTTCCAAACAATTTCACCTGATCTTGTTTTCAATCTTGCTGGATATGGCGTTGACCCCAACCAACGTGACAAAGTTACTGCCTATAAGGTTAATGCTGGTCTTATTGAAACAATTTGTCATGCAATAAGTGAAACAAAAAGCGACACATGGAACGGACAAAATATTGTTCATGTTGGTTCTGCGCTTGAATATGGAAAGGATGCAGGTAATTTATCTGAGTCACTAACTTATACACCTACAACAATATACGGCGAGTCTAAACTATTAGGCACTCAACAGTTGACTCGGTCTTGTGTTAAGCATGGGCTCAAAGGCGTCACGGTTAGACTTTTTTCTGTTTATGGACCAGGTGAGCACAATAGTCGACTGTTACCTTCTCTTATAAATGCAACTAAAGGTCAACTATTGTCATTGACTAAAGGAACACAAAAACGTGACTTTACCTACATTGATGACGTTGTCGAAGGTCTCCTAAGAATAGGATCAGTGAATAAACCAGAAATATTTATGAAAGGACCAATTATTAATCTAGCGACTGGGCATTTAAACTCTGTTAGAAATTTTGTGGAAACTGCAGCTAATGTATTGGATATTGACACAAAATATTTAAAATTTGGAGATATCCCTATGCGCAGCGAAGAGATGCAACATTTACCTGTATCTATTCACTTGCTACGGCAACACCTACATTGGTCACCTGTAATAAGTATTAGTGAAGGGATTTGTCGCTGCTCTAAATTTCTTAAATCAATCGAGTAACATCATTCATTTATTAATTTGATTAGCTGTTACTTTAAATAATTATATTTAGTTAAAAAAGGGGAAAAATTTGATACATACAAAACGTAAAGCTTGTAGAGGTTGTAATCAGACAACAAATTTGCATCGATTCCTTCAATTAGGGAACCAGCCTTTGGCCAATGCATTTTTAAAAGGCCCTGAGTACTTTTCAACTGAAAAAAAGTACCCATTAGATGTATATTTTTGTGAGACCTGCTCATTGGTTCAACTGCTCGATGTAATTGACCCATCAGTCTTGTTTAGTAATTACATTTACGTTACAGGCACTTCAGAAACAATAGCCGAGCATAATAAAAATTATGCTAATACAGTTATCAGACAGATGGATATTAAAGATGGGCTCGTTATCGAAGTAGCGTCTAATGATGGCAGTCTGCTCAAATGCTTCCAAGCACAAGGCGTGAAAACATTAGGTATAGAACCAGCATCTAATATAGCCAAAATTGCAAATGAAGCTGGGATAGAAACAATTAATGATTTCTTTAATTATAATACCTCTCAATCTGTTCGGGAGACTCATGGAGCTGCAGATATAGTTATTGGTAACAATGTCATGGCCCATGTTGATGAAACTCAAGACTTTTTACGTGGGGCTAAGCATTTACTAAAACCGAACGGATTAACAATTATCGAGGTGCCTTATTTAGGAGAGTTTATCGAGAGACTTGAATATGACACGGTTTATCATGAACACCTTTGTTATTTTTCTATTACGGCTTTGATTACGCTTTGTGATGCCGTGGGTTTAGTTATTAGACGTATTGATCATGTTCCTGTACATGGGGGATCTATTCGTGTTTATGCTGGCCCTATTGAGTACTATAAAAATCATTCAAAAAGCGTTATGGAAGAAGTCGCTGAAGAAGAAAGAGCAGGCTTGACACAACTTAAACGATATAGTGATTTTGCAAAAGATGTAGAAATCAATAAAAAACAATTATTAGATTTGTTGAATAAATTAATACGGCAAGGCAAATCCATTGCTGCATATGCGGCTCCTGCAAAAGGCAATACTCTATTAAATTATTGTGGAATCGACAGTAGCTTAATACCTTATACAGTGGATAAAAATTCCTTAAAGCTGAACCTCTATACGCCAGGTATGCACCTACCTGTTTTACCAGTTGAAACTATATTAGAGCAGCAACCGGATTATGTATTAATATTGGCTTGGAATTTTGCAGATGAAATTATCAAACAACAAAATGAGTATAAATCACGAGGAGGGCAGTTTATTATTCCTTTGCCTACACCTACGATAATTTAAACAAGGAAGTATTTATGAAAACTATAATATTAGCAGGTGGGTTAGGTACTCGACTTGCTGAAGAAACGGGCATTAGACCAAAGCCAATGGTGGAAATTGGTGGGCGACCAATTATTTGGCATATCATGAATATTTATGCATCGCAAGGATATGGGGAGTTTCTAGTTGCCAGTGGATATAAAGGTGAAATGATTAAAGAATATTTTGCTAATTTTTTTATTCATAACAGTGATTTTTTTGTAGACCAACGTACTGGATCTCGAAAAATCATTGGTAATAATAGTACTCAGTGGGTTACTGGAATTATTGATACAGGGCAAAAAAGTATGACTGGAGGTAGAATATTGAGGCTAAAAGAGTTAATCGGTAATGAAACTTTTATGGTCACATATGGTGATGGCTTATGCGACATAAACATTGATAAATTATTAAAATTTCATCGTTCTCATGGAAAAGCAGCAACAGTAACCGCAGTACATCCTCCATCACGTTTTGGCGCCATGCACTTAGATGCTGATAAAGTAAGCGAGTTTTCAGAAAAACCACAAGAAGGTTGGATAAATGGCGGTTTTTTTGTTTTTGAACCCACCATATTTGATCTGCTACAGGACGATACTACTATCTTAGAAAGAGAGCCATTGGAGAAGTTAACATCACAAAATGAACTAATGGCTTATCGACATACTGGTTTTTGGCAACCAATGGACACACTTCGTGAAAAACAAATTTTAGAGGACTTCTGGGCTACAGGGTCTCCTCCTTGGGAAAGAATAAAATGAATTTTTGGAATAATCGTAATGTATTTGTAACAGGTGCTTCTGGTCTATTAGGCTCATCAATGGTTAATAAGCTACTTTCACAAGGAGCTAATGTAACTTGTCTAGTAAGAGACTGGGTTCACGGCAGCAAATTATTAGAAGATAATAATTTGTTACGCTGTAACGTTGTTAGAGGAGAGTTAACCGATTTTGATTTACTACTAAGAAGTATGAATGAGTACGAAATTAATACGGTCTTTCATTTAGGTGCACAGACAATTGTCGGGACGGCTTCACGCTCACCTCTATCGACTTTTGAAGCTAACATCAAGGGAACTTGGAATTTATTGGAAGCCTGTAGACAACTACCTACATTAATTGAACGCGTACTAGTTGCATCAAGCGATAAAGCATATGGTTCTCATACAAATTTACCCTATACCGAAGATACTCCCCTAATTGGTCGTTTTCCATATGATGTGTCTAAATCGTGTACAGATTTGATATCTATGTCCTATTTTTACACCTACAAAACACCAATCACAGTGACACGATGTGGGAACCTTTTTGGGCCAGGTGATTTAAACTTTAACCGTCTTATTCCAGGAACGATTAAATCAGCACTGAATAATGAACCCCCACTTATTCGTAGTGATGGAATGTTTATTAGGGATTATTTCTATATTGAAGATGCTGTAAAAGCATATTTAACATTAGCAGAACATATGCTCGAAGCCCCAATTGTTGGACAAGATTTTAATTTTGGAACTGAAACACCATTGTCTGTTGTTGAATTAGTAACTCGTATTCTAGAGTCCATGAATAAAACTGAACTAGTTCCAAAAATATTAAACCAGGCAAGTCATGAAATTCGTAAACAGTACTTAGACTGTAGCAAAGCAAAAACTCTACTAAACTGGCAGCCAACATATACTTTTGATGAGGGCATAAAAAGCACAATTGCTTGGTATACGGCCTTTATTGAAAAAGAAAACGCATTGAAAAGTAACGATTGAACTGCGTAGGAACTATTCACTATATTATAATCAAAGTTAATTTAGCTTGAAGCCTAAGATGCTTTTTACTCTTATCCGATTAGTCATTGCAATTGCAATGGTATTATACCTTATGCAGATGGGAGTTATTGACTGGACCTCTTTATCTGGTCTGATAATCGCTTGGCCCTATACTTTATTGGCTGTTATTTTATTTTTTGTTGCGACAATACTTCAAGCCTTACGTCTACAAATACTTATTAATGCACATCAAATGAGCCTTTCATATATGGCTGCAGTTAAGCTTACTTTAATAGGCTTGTTTTTTAGTACTTATTTGCCAGGTGCTACAGGAGGTGATCTGATTAAAATATATTATGCCAGTAAAGAAAACCCTGGTAGTAAAGCTGAGGTTATAACTATTTTATTTTTAGATCGATTTATGGGGCTATTTTCATTATTAACTTTACCAGTATTCTTAGCTCCTTTTTTTATTGATTTGATTCGCTCTCAAGAAATTTTACAAGCTTTACTCATTCTATCACTGTCAATTTCAAGCAGTATTGTGTTGATTACTTTTATTGCAGCTAAGTTTGAATTAGCCGATAGCAAATTAATATATTGGTTAAATAATAAAGTCCGTTATGGGCACCTTTTATCACGAGCATTGCATACTATTCATTACTATAAACGTAGTTTAGGGCCTCTGTTAAAAGCATTAGCAATTTCTTATTTTTTACAGCTCTTAATGGTCGGCGTTTCATTTTCTATTGCAGAAGCAACTAATATATTTGGAGCTGATCTTAAAATGTTATTTCTTATTCCCATGGGTTATATGGCAAATTCGTTTCCACTTACGCCCGGTGGCTTGGGAATTGGTGAAGCTGCAATGGAAAGCTTATTTTTACTAGGGGGATTAACAGGGGGAGCGGAGACTCTACTTGGTTGGCGACTAATTATGATTCTTGTTGGACTCTTAGGGTTGGTCTATTACCTTAAAGGAAGCAAAAAATTTTTCTCTACCCCGTAAGTTAAATTAAATAATTTTATTTCAAGCTAGGTTATCGTGTGGTGCTTCAGTATAAACCATATAAATGACTTTACATTTTACTATCCTTAGAATGGCTTTGCTTTACTAGTTTAAACCTAGATTTTTTCCAGTAGCTCAACGAAGGTGAAAATCTAAAAATAAGTATGTATTTAAGAAACTCAAGACAAGTAGCTGCTCTTACATGACTAAGTCCATTACCTCGCATTCTGGCAAAAACATTGAGTTCTAATATATGCACATTCAGATAATGAGCTTTAATCATCAATTCCATATCAAGTAACCAATTAGTTGATTGGAGGTCCATTAACTCAAGCAATTTTGCAGGCAAAATTTTAGGTGAACCATTTATATCAATCGACTCAAGACTTGGCCAAAGAGATCTTACAAACAAATTGAATATGGATGAAATTGCCTTTCGAGTCAAACCGTCCATACGGAACCGACGACGGACTTTTCCTACAACATTTCCATCACTGGACAATACTGCCTCAAATAACCTTAGAACATCTTCTGCATCTACTTGACCATCAGCAGGAATCATTCCTACCCAAGGAGCACGTGCAACCTTAATCCCTTCTAAAATACCATTACCATACCCATTATTAACATCCACTCTAAGAGGTGTAATAGCTGGATATTCTTCAGCAAGCTCTTGAATAATATCACCCGTTAAATCACTAGATCCATTATCCACAGCTATTAATTCAAGTTGATAGTTAGAGTTATTAAATGAGGATACCAATTTTTCAAGTGTATAACGTAATATTTCTTCTTCATTGTAACAAGGCATCACCATTGAAAGATCAGGAGCGGTGTTTTGTTTGTTTTGCATTATTATTCCTTTTAAATGGGAATCATTAGAAAGTTAGGCCAACGAAGGTTGTCAAAGTAAAATACTATTATATTTATTTCGTTAACCTTCAGTATCAACCTATTCATTGTCTTATTCCATGATTATTATTTTATCTTGGTAGAAAATTTTTGATTAGCTTTATAGACTTCACATAACTATATCAATCAGTTAAACAGTCACGTTAAAATCAAAATCACATTAAATCTCATGCTCTAATGCTGACGCAACGTAGTCGTTTCCTTTCTCTATAGCGGCTTGGCGTATAATTTTAAAATACTCTTTAAGTACAATTTGTTCACTCCAATGTGCTTCAAAACCAGACCTTGCCGATTTAGCCATATCATGTCGATACGCTGGGTTTTCTTGAAATTTATGCATTGCACCCAGGAGTTCATTTTTGTCAGAATATAACATTCCACCACCACTTTGCTTAACAATTTCAACAAAAGGTCCTATATTTCTTGCAATAACGGGAGTCCCTTCTTTAAAGGATTCAATAAGGATGATACCGAAGGTTTCATAGCATACTGAGGGCACTATTAATGCTATAGCTGACTTATAATACTTTGAAAGGTCTTCTGAGGCTATTCGCCCAAGAAACTTTACATTAGGAATCTTGGAAGCCTGTTGTTGGAGTTCAACTTCATATTCCCCATTCCCCAATATTAATAAGTCAGCCTTGGGATAATTATCAAAAACTGGGATGACATCATCGAGACCTTTAATCTTCTCTAGTCTGCCAACAAACAGAAAATAAGGCCTTTCATGCGGTGAAAAATTACTTTCTTGTACAGTTTTTTTTGTTTCCGGAATAAAGTAGGGTATTACTTGCATTTTTTTAGGAAAACCAAATTCTTTATGTTTTTTACGGCTAAACTCACTTTTCGCAATAAATGTATCGATATGGCTAAGTTTTTCAGAGAGGAAGTTCTGATATCGCCATAACTGAGGCGGGCGTCTATAATTGATACTGCAACGCAGGCATTGCCTGCTATCACAAAGCTCTCGATTATGCCTCCACAATACATGAGTAGGGCAAACCAGCCAGTGTTCATGAGCCTCATAAACTTTTATTCCATCTCCAAAAGATAAAAGGGCAGGCCCTCCGATTAGAGAAATGTTGTGGAACCATACAATGTCAAAAGCACCAGGTTTTAAAATCTTTTCTAACTGCTTACGATGGATTACTGGACGCCCAAGTTGCTGTGTAAGTAGATTTGAAATAAAACCAATATTACTTTTTAGCCCAATAACCGTAATATTATCAGGATGAGTAATATCTACAGGTTTTACATTCGACAACGTTGAGAATGCGTCAACATCATGAATAACTGTAATCTGGTGACCTAGTTTCGCAATAGCTGTTGCTAGTCGCTGTATACCAATTGCGTCACCTCCAAAACTATAAGGAGGATAAAAGGTGGTTAACATAGCAATTTTGAGTTTTTTCATAGTGATGACGCGCTATTTTTATTCTTTATACATAAAGTATATTTTTAAAAGCTGTTCGATTTTTCACGTAACAATATAAGTGATTTGAATAATTCCCGAACTTCAGTACGCATGGTAGCCCAGAGCACAATACAATAAGTGGAGAGCCCAACTAATACTGAACTAGCAAGTAAGGTGAATGTGGAAAAATTTGCTCCCATCAATTGTTGCCAAGCAACTGTTATAAAAGTCATTATGATCGCATTAATTAAAGGTAGAACTAATACCTTTAAGTACTGAAGCAGACTTCTATCAGCATAATTACTTACAATAATAAAACGAAATGGCCACATAATATAATATCGAGCAGCAAATGCGATAGCAACACCCATAATCCCATAATCAACGAACGTTATTATCAATAATATACCAAGTAATGCCTCAGCAAATGATAAGTAAAAAAGTGCACTAACTTTTCCTAAGGCCAAACAATACGCTTGCTGTATTCTTTCTATTGATAAGTATATACCCACAAAACAAAGAATTTTGTGGGCAGTTATAGCGCCTACCCATTCATCACCAAAAAGAAGTTCGACCAATGGTGCACTAACCACTACCATACCTAGAAAGCTAGGGAAGCTTACTAGAGCCGAAATTTTGGTTATCTTAGCCAATAAATCACCTGCCGCCTCGCTAGCCCTATCTAAATGAGCAAATGCTGGCTGTGCAACATACTGGATAGGTGTAATTAAAAGAAAAGACAGTACCTCAACAATGCGCCATGCAATAGTAAATTGGCCAAGCATGCCAGGTCCAAGGTAGGCACCGATGACAACCATCGGTGTATTTATAGATATTAATTCAGTAATTCTAAGGCCCACTATTTGGCCACTAAAGCTGAGAACATCGTGGAAATGTTTCTTTTTAGCTCGCCACTTTGGGGTCCAGGGGTTTGCTGTCCAAACAAGGGCATTATTAACGAATACTTTCACAACGTGTTGTACAATAAAACACCATACACCGTAATCCATAAACGCTAAAATCACGCCTACTATACCTCCTGTAACAATACCTACAGTTGCCCTAACTGCCAGAACACGAAACTCTAGTTTACGCTTAAGAAGAGCAACAGGAACACCCGATAATCCAATAAACAAAACAGTTGGAGACGCCCAAGTCAAATAATCAGCAACCCTTGGTTCTGAATATATTTGAGCAATTTGATCTGCTAAAAGAATTAATAAGGCTACTAAAACAACTGAAAGCAAAGCGAGTAAATAGAAAATCGCATCAAGATGGCCACCTTCTAAATTTTTCTGCTGTACAATGGTTTCTGTGAGAGTTTGTCGAACAAGAAATTCAGAAAAAACTACGAACACCATAGCCATCGTCGCTAAGCCAAAGGCTTCAGCCCCAAGTATTCGAGCCAAAAGAATAAATACCAAGAAGTTAATTATTTGCTCAGACCAGTTTCCGGCAAACATCCACGTTACCCCGACCAACAAACGCTGTTTTATAATCACAAAAGTTCTACTACGCATTGTTGATCAATCAAAATAATATAGTCCATTAGTTAACTGTACTCCCTCACTATTATTATTTTATTCCATTAAATACCGGTAGATTTTTCACATAGGCACATTTGTCATGCTATTTAAAAATATTTAAATGCTAATGTATATTTCAAGTTTGCGTAGTGCCAATTAATTACTTCCTTTATAAATACTTAACGTAAGAAGTGGTTCCACTAATTAGGACAACCTGCTTAGGAGTTATTTTCCCAGTTAA
>OJDD01000296.1_pt1 | contig 14712 bp, 10 predicted proteins | sample 1592591 | NCBI WGS metagenome assembly OJDD01 (sample SAMN05416809, study PRJEB24817) | seawater metagenome | isolation source: Sea water | place: Canada:Atlantic | collected 2013-07 | reverse complement strand
ATGCGGGTGATGTTCAGGTTCTTCAGTACTTTCATTAAGAAACTACAGTGATTTTGTAAAAAGGAGGAAGAATAATGACGAACATTAATTATGCTGACGTAAAGAGTAAGACTGTTTCACGTTTGCTTAAAAAGGGCAAATTAAGGGGGCGAATAGATGCGAAGTGTTGTGAATGTATCTATGACCCTATAGGAGGTGGTTCTTGGCGTTTTCAGGTTGAAAATTGCACCAGCTTGACCTGTCCGCTATACAACGTTAGAGCAATGACAATAAAAGGCGAAGTAATAAGCAAAGAAAAAGCCCCAGCCAGCGACCAAACCGAAAGGAGCTTATCTAATGCCGTTTAATAATACCGACATATTGATGAAGCCGCAAACGCGGCTAATTCATCCAAAAAACAGCCGTCTAAGAGTGGGTGAAACACCCTTATTTTCATCCCTAAGATTGTACCCCTGTTTTTATTGTTTGAAATCTTCCACAGCCCGTGCCGCACAAGGAGCAAAGGGTAAGCAAGAATTAGAAATTAGGGCGGTATTGTATAATATCTATTTCTTATCCTGCTCTTTATTAACTGCCAAAGTACAAGGAAGTGACGGCAGTTCAAACAAGCCATTAAGCGCGTGATTAAGTCGAGTTGTATTAACCTCAACAACCAACAGCTAGACATTAACGTGACAGCTAAGCAAGGATGCTATGTGGAAATACTGGAGCAAACTAAAAGCCAGTTAGACGCGATGTTGTCACACCATAGCCGCGTTATTGTTATTAGGCTAGATTTACACGTCAATCACTATGAAGATAAAAACACCCTACTATCAAAGTTCATCCGCAAATTAAGAAAGCGGTTATGCCGTCAATATGACTTAAAGCGCGTGGGCTTCATTTGGGTGCGGGAAATAGAGAAGGCTAAACAACAGCATTACCACCTAGCGATAATGTTAAACGCCAACAAGGTAAGCCACCCGGCAAACGTTTATAGCTTGATTGATGATATATGGATGGGATGGGGTCAACCTAAACCCTTTCGGCCTGAATACGGTTACTACAAATTGACTCGCACCGATACGGAAACCTACCAAGAAGCATTCATGCGACTTAGCTACATGGCTAAGCAGAGAGGTAAAGGCTACAAAGCAAAGCAGGCTAACGACTTTTCGGCCAGCCGCCTAAAGCCACCATAGGGGCTTCAATCTCTCATTACTCCTTTTAAGTGTTCAGAAATAGACGTTATATAAGCCAAAATAGCTAAGTCAGGCATTTTGAATACCTTGAACGGTTAATGTTAACAAAGGGCTTTTTAACTTATGAAGCAAACCCCATGAAAGCCCCATGATTACCCCCATTATGGAATTAAGTAAATGGACAATAAACGAAAGCGCTTTAAGGCGTACAACAAACAAAGGGAAGAAGCGTTTAAGCAATGGTGTGATGATGGTTATAAGAGTCAATATCCGCCAAGATATACTCCAATGCCTGATGACCTAAAAGACCTACGCTGTGAGGCTAGAACAAAAGCGACAGGCCAGCCTTGTAAGATTAAAGCTATTTATTCAAATGGTCGGTGTAAATTACATGGTGGTTTATCCACCGGGCCGAGAACGGTAGACGGTAAAAAACACTCAGCTCAAAATGGCTTTAAGAAAGGCTGGCGTAAATGAACCCCATGAAAGGTTAACTAATGTTAAGTTTTTTGCAGGAGTCAGCTATGTCTTCGAGAGGGTTTTCATAGCAGTACGCGCGCGAGGGCTAACTAGCCCACATTGGCATTGGAGCATATAAACAAACCCCATGAAGAGGGTAAGATTAGGGGTAGGTAACTGTCAAAGTTGAACCTGCTTGGAAACTGTAAATAACCTTGTGTAACGCCAGTTAATTGAGCCTTGGCTATGGAACCTCTCAACGAATGCAATGATAGCGCTAATTCACGTTTCAACCAGTCATGGCTTTGCTTTTCGTCGTGGGTAATGAGTCCTTGCTTGACTGCATTTACTCCGTGCGAATAATATGAAGAAATGATCAACTCCATTATTTTATTAATCACCTTAGCACTGTTTATAGGCTACTTTTTAGGCCGTAACAAAGTAAAGAATGCTAGGCAGTTAAAGCGTTACCACTCAATGCCAGTTAACCCTAATGTTGAGAAAGATACAGAACCAGACTCTCTATCTGAACGGTTTTATTGTATACATCGAGGTAAGGGTAAAAGCTGCATCAGTGGTTACTTGCCTGAAGAATCAAAGAAATAAAATATTCGCTGCTATACACGTTGATATAGTGAATCAGAGAGTTGCTGCCACTGCTACAACGCTGCAAAGATCTATGAAGACATGGGCAATTATAGACTCAGGTGCTAAATAGGTTAAACCCTTGGTATTGGGCGTATTCAGTTGGTTGTTCATAAGTGGCTGTCGAGGCAAAAGGGATTAAATATAAAACTTTCATGAAATTGATTAAAGAATAATCCAACTCATTTCTTATGTCTGGCTGAGCGTAAAACTTCAGTCAGTAATTTAAGGATGGTCATGATGATGATTATGGTTTTAAATGGTATGCCTTTGGATTATAGATTTTGATTGATTGTTTTTGGTAAAAAGGAATTTTAATGATGAATGGAATGACACAGTACCATGCTAAATATTTTGCTTGGGAACTGACACGTCGTCGACGTGGTGGAGATGTAGACCGAATATCTCAATCGTTATTTGATGCCAGTGTTGATCTCAATCCTCACCAGATTGATGCAGCATTATTTGCACTAAATAACCCCTTAGCCAAAGGGGTGTTACTCGCAGATGAGGTTGGTTTAGGGAAAACCATCGAAGCAGCATTAGTGTTGTGTCAATACTGGGCCGAGCGTCGTCGAAGATTACTTGTTATTTGTCCTGCTGCACTACGTAAACAGTGGGCGTTGGAGTTGGCAGAGAAATTCCATTTACCGACTCAAGTGTTAGATTCAAAAACAGTAAAAAATTTAAAAAAAAGTGGGATCTATAACCCCTTAGATCAAAACACTATTTCCATCATTTCATACAACTTCGCTGTCACTATGGAAAAGGAGCTTAGAGCAATCCCGTGGGATTTAGTTGTCATTGATGAAGCACATAAATTACGTAATGCGCATAGAGAAAGTCATCAAACTGGTCAGAGTATCAAAAAATCGTTAGCTGGGTCTCGTAAGCTATTACTAACAGCTACACCGCTACAAAACTCTTTGATTGAACTGTATGGTTTATCGACAATCATCGATGAACATCTTTTTGGTGATGCTGTGAGTTTCCGTTCCTTATATATGAAAGGAGAAGGAGATGCGGCATCACTTAGGCAAAGATTAGCTGAGTTTACAAAACGTACATTAAGGCGAAATGTACTTGAATATATTAAATACACACAGCGTAAACCAATCACAATACCTTTTGAACCGAGTCCCGAGGAACAGCGGCTCTATGATCTTGTGTCAGGTTACTTACAACGTGAAGAGTCATATGGTTTCCCAGCAAGGCACAGGCATCTAATTGGCTTGGTCCTGCGTAAATTGTTGGCTTCTTCAACACCGGCAGTAACAGCGACATTAGAAGCGATATTAGATCGCCTCAAAAAGTTAGAACAAGAGCAAACGATAGAAGATGATTGGTTCGATAAGCTGGTCAACGAAGCTGAGTTAGATGAAGAAGAACTTGAAGGTGAAATTGATGAAGCAGAATCTACTGCTGCCATTGACATTGATAAAGTCAAACTACGTGGTGAAATAGCTGAATTAGAACAATATCTAATTCTTGCTCATAGTATTAATGAAGATGAAAAGTCTCACGCCTTATTAAAAGCACTGAATGTTGGTTTTGATAATATGGCTGAAATGGGCGCACCACGTAAAGTAGTTATATTTACAGAATCACGGCGCACACAAGATTATTTATCCAGATTTCTCGAAAACCACAGTCATGCAGGTAAGGTCGTTACTTTCAGTGGCACTAATAATAATGCTCAGCTAACAGGTATTTATCAGCGTTGGTTAAAAGACAATGTCGGCGGTGACCGTATTACTGGCAGTCCAGCCGTTGATCGTCGAACAGCGATCATTGATCACTTTAGAGACCGTGGTGAAATATTGATTGCAACTGAAGCTGCGGCTGAGGGTGTCAACCTTCAATTTTGTTCCCTAGTTATAAACTATGACCTGCCATGGAATCCTCAGAGAGTGGAACAGCGCATAGGTCGTTGTCATCGATATGGTCAGAAATTTGATGTTGTTGTTATTAATTTCCTGAATAAGCAGAACCAAGCAGATCGACGTGTTTTAGAGTTGTTATCAGACAAATTTCACCTGTTTGATGGTGTGTTTGGCGCATCAGATGAAATTTTAGGAAGAATAGAATCAGGTGTTGATTTTGAACGCCGTATTGCAGCTATTTACGATACCTGCCGAACACCACACGAAATTGAGCATGCTTTCCAAATTTTACAAAATGAAATGGGTGAAAGCATCGAACAGAAAATGCGAGAGACAGAAGAAAAACTGCTGGAGCATTTTGATGGTGAAATTCATGATCTGTTAAAAATACAGCGACAAAGGGCTGAGATAACTTTAGATCGTATTTCACGATTATTTTGGCTGTTAACATCGTTTATTCTAAAAGACAAAGCCGTTTTTAATAATGAGCAGCTTTCTTTTGACCTAAAAAAAGCACCCAATGAAGATATACACATAGGGAATTATTCACTAATACGTAAAGGTGAGGATATTCCAGAGTATGCTCATCTCTATCGTTTAAGCCATCCATTGGGTGAATACGTTATAGATACAGGGCGACGTATAGACACACCTGTGTCGGAAGTTAGGTTTAACTTAACTCAAAATGACGTAAAAATATCTGTATTAGAAAATTTAAGTAGTAAGTCAGGCTGGCTTGAACTTAATTTATTGGAACTACACAGTTTTGAAGTTGAAGAACATCTTGTTTTTAGTGCGTTGACCGACGATGAGCAGATCCTTGATCATGAGGCGTGTGAGCGATTATTTTCACTTTCAGCTACGAGCAACAATAGGGCTGAGATTGAAGCACCAGGAAAACTAAAAGAAATCGTAAATCGTAAATCGTCATATCAGCATAACGCTTAATCAAGCATTAGAAGAAAATGATCAATATTTCCAGCGTGAGCGAGATAAGCTTGAACAATGGGCTGAAGATCAAATTTATTCAAGTGAGCAGGTATTAGTTGATACAAAAGATAAGATACGAGATTGTAAGCGCCGTAGTCGCCTTGCCGAGACAATGGAGGAACAAGAGCATCTCCTGAAGGAACTGAGGGCATTAGAGCGTCAGCAACGTCGTCAGAGACAAGATATCTTTGATGTTGAAGATGAGATAGAAGCTAAACGTGACCAACTAATAGAAGCGTTGGAAAAACGATTAAAGCAGAAAACAATCATTCATCCATTGTTTAAAATACGATGGGTTTTAGGTTAAATATTCCCTATCGGGAATATTATCGTTGTGTTTGGCCAGTTTGCTGTGTATATTTACCGAACGGGAATATTTCTTGGAAAAGGTCTCTAAAAAATGAAAACGTTACCGAGCGGGAAAATATTAAACACTAAATCATTGGGTGATGTCATTCGTCAGCAACGAAAATCACAAGGTGCGACACAAGTTGAGTTTGCGTCGTTATGTGGCGTCGGTGTGCGATTTATTTCTGATTTGGAAAATGGTAAACCAACGGTTGAAATGGGTAAAGTCCTACAAGTGCTTAATAGTTTAGGCTTGGAATTAGCTATTCAGCCACGAGGCTGGACACACTCAGACTTCACTATTGAAACATCAGGTAAATCATCGTGAGCCAAGTACTTGATGTGTATTTATCAACAGAACGTGTAGGAAAACTATACTTAGATGATGAGCGACGTTTTGTATTTGAATATCATGCTGATTGGGTGGCAGCACATAAGTCACAGCCGTTATCGTTAAGTTTGCCCGTACGTGTTGAACCATACCATGATGCACGTGCCCAACCGTTTTTTGCTAATTTACTGCCCGAAGCAGAAATAAGGCACCTCATAGCGAAAAGCTTAGGCTTGTCAGAAAAGAATGATTTTGCGCTATTAGAAGCTATTGGGGGAGAGTGTGCGGGTGCTGTGAGTTTGTTTCTCGAAGGAACAGTACTTCCAACGCATAAGGGTTATAAAAAACTTAATGATAATGCATTAAACCAATTGATTGCTGATTTGCCGGTACAGCCAATGATGGTGGGTGAACAAGGTATAAGGTTATCGCTTGCAGGCGCACAAAATAAACTGCCCGTTTTTTACGATGGTAATACGGTCAACATACCAAGGGGAGTGGCGGCAAGTAGTCATATTTTAAAACCGCCAATGCCGCATTATCCTAATACAGTCGAGAATGAGTATTTCTGTATGCAATTGGCTGATAAAATAAATTTAAATGTGCCTGAAACGCAGCTTTTACATAAAGCAGTGCCGTTATATCTCGTCACACGTTATGACCGTATTCGTGATGAGCATGGTGATTTAATACGCTTGCCCCAAGAAGACTTTTGTCAGGCAATGGCAATTCCTCCTAATAACAAGTATGAAAAAGAAGGTGGGCCAAGCCTAAAGGCGTGTTTTGAATTAGTACGAAATCATAGCATTCAACCTGCCAAGGATTTACCAGAATTATTGAATTGGGTGATATTCAATGTCTTGATTGGCAATGCAGATGCTCACGGCAAAAATGTTTCATTAATGCTGACGCCAGCAGGACCGAAGTTAGCATCATTTTATGACCTTATGAGTACAGCGATTTATCCCAACCTTGCTCAAAAAATGGCAATGAAAATTGGTGGTGAAGATCGTCCTGACTGGATAATTGCAAGACGGTGGGAACAGTTTTCAAAAGATATTGGCATAAATCTAAAATTGGTTCGACATAGATGTATAACAATGGCTGATGAATTGTCTTATCAAGCAGTTAGTTTGGAATCTGAATTTCAGAAACAGCATGGCGAAAATGATCAGATTAAAAAAATAGTGGCGCTGATAGAGCAACGAAAAAGGAAGCTCAACACCATCTTCGGTTCAAGTAAATAACTAAAAAATAATGGAAGTAAGGCATGGCTATCAAAAACAGCAAACTCACTAAATTCACAAGCTTATTGAAGGAGCTTTTTCAGCTCAATCAACCTGAGCTGGATTTTGGTATTTATCGCATCATGCATGCTCGAAAAGACGATATAAATCGTTTTATTGAGCAAGACTTACCAAAGGTTGTAAACACTGCATTTAGTGATTTTGAATCACAAGATAAGGTGGTAGTACAACAAGAATTGGTAAAAGCAAAAAAAGCAGCTGAAGATGCAGGGTTTGATGCATCACAATCTCCAAAAGTACGGGAATTAGAAGCGCAATACTCACAATCAGTCGATACAGATCGTGAAGAAGGTGAAGTATATGATGCGTTACTGACTTTCTTTAGCCGTTATTACGACGAAGGTGATTTTATTTCTCGTCGTGTTTATAAAGAGGGCACCTATGCCATACCTTATAGCGGCGAAGAAGTCACACTACATTGGGCAAACAAAGATCAGTATTACATCAAATCATCAGAATCATTACGAGACTTTTGTTTTCGCTTAAAGTCCGAGCAGCCAGAAAATCCAATGCGAGTTCATTTCCGTGTAGTTGATGCAGAAGCAGGCGCACAAAATAACAATAAAGAAGCCGATGATGCCAAACGTGTCTTTATCTTGGATCAAGAGAATCCGTGGGAAATTAAAGATAACGAGCTGAATATTTATTTCTATTACCGTGCGTCAAATCTTGATGATTGGACTGACGATGCATTAGAGAAGGCAACAGCGGCAGCTAAGAAAAAGCCCCCCACCTTAGATCACTTAAAGCAAATTGCCGAACAACACATACTTAGTTTAAATGGGGGCGTACCTGATGAGTGGAGAGAGTTATTAGAAGTAAAGTATAAAAAAACAGATGGTGAACTGGCTGACTATAGCGTGTTAATGAGTCAGCTAAATTTATACACCAAGAAAAATACCTTTGATTATTTCATTCATAAAAACTTAGGTGAATTCCTAACTCGCGAACTTGATTTTTATATCAAAAATGAATTATTTCGCTGGGAAGATATCAGCAATATGAAGAGCAACCCTGCTCGGCTTGCACCACTATTATCAAAAATAGAAGTTATTAGAACCATTGGTGAAAAAATAATTACCTTCCTTGCCCAATTGGAGGACTTTCAAAAGAAACTCTGGCTAAAAAAGAAATTTGTTACCGAAACTAACTACTGCATCACCTTAGATAGACTTGCGGAAGAATCAGATTTATTAGCAGAAATTATTGTGAATGAGGCTCAACGGCAACAATGGCAAAACTTGGTTGATCTTGACTTAAAACAGCTTGATAAGGATATTGAAGCGGGAGATTGGATAGCACAAGACAAGTATCGCTATTTGATGGTTGATACGGGGTTATTTGATGAGTTATTTAAAGCACGAGTATTGGCACAGATTGATGGACTTGATGAGCAGTGTGATGGATTACTTATTCATAGTGATAATTTCCAAGCAATGAATCTCATACAAAAGTACAAAGGGCAAGTGAAGTGTGTGTACTTTGATCCACCATACAATACTGGGGATGATGGTTTTGCATATAAAGATAATTATCAATCATCATCTTGGGCCTCAATGATGAATCAAGTTGTTTGTACGCTGTATGATTTTTTAGATGAAAAAGGTTCTTTATTCGCTAATTGTGATGAAAATGAGTTTTTAAATTTTGGCCATATTCTATTATCTCTGTTTGGTAAAGATAATCATGTTGAGACTATAACGTGGAATAAACGAGTCCCTAAAAATGATAAAGGGATAGGTAATATTCACGAATATATATATTTGTTTGCTAAAAACCAAAAGTTACGCAGATCAGAAGATCTCGGATTTATAATGCGTAAAGGCGGGATTGAAGAGATATATGATCTATTGTATAAAGAAAAATCAAAGGGATCGGACCTGACAACGGCACAAAAGGCTTTGAAGAAATTTTATAAAAAACAGGGCTTTGACCGCGGAATTACCTTGTATTGTGAGCTTGACCCTAATTATGAAGTATTTGGTAAAATTAATATGTCTTGGCCGAACGCAAGAACACAAGGTCCGAGATATGAAGTTATTAATCCAGCTACTGGCAAGCCTTCACCCATCCCTGATAGAGGATGGAGGTGGAAAGAGTCAACTTTTAGGTTAGCTGAATCAAATGGACCTATGTACGAATTGCCAGATGGAAGCATTCTAAAAGGAAGGATTTGGTATTCTCCAAAGGAATCTATCCAACCGAGCTCAATTACATATCTTAAAGATGTTGAGTCATTCTTACTTAGATCCATATTAAGCATAAAAAGTGATGGAAGCATTCAGTTAGAAAACCTTGGATTAGGTGGACTTGTTGATTATCCGAAGCCTGTGAAGTTGGCAGAGAGAGTTTTTTATTCATCTCAGGAAGAAGATGGTATTTTCCTTGATTGCTTTGCTGGTTCTGGAACAGCTGCACATGGTCTTATTTCTCTTAATAGGGAGTATCCAGGAAAGAGAAAATATATACTAATCGAGATGGGAGGTTATTTTGATACAGTTTTAAAGCCACGAATTCAAAAAGTAGCCTATTCTCAAGAATGGTATGGTGGTAAGCCAGTAGCTAATAAAAATGGCAGTTTTAATGGTATTTCACATTGTTTTAAATATCTTCGACTTGAAAGTTATGAAGATACCTTAGCCAATCTACAGTTAAAGCGTACCCCCGTTCAAAATGACCTTTTATCATCGAATAGTGCTGATGAGCAATCAGCCCGTGAATCTTATTTATTAAACTATATGCTTAATGTTGAGACACAGGGTTCTGCCTCACTACTTGATATCAGTAAGTTTATTGATCCGACGGCTTATCAATTAAAAGTACGTAATCCTACAGGTGATGAAACTAAGCTGATTAATGTGGATTTGCTGGAAACCTTTAATTGGTTGTTGGGTTTAACGGTTGAACATATCAATGCACCTATCTATTTTACTGCTGAGTTATCACAAGCTGATCATGGTCGTTGGCAAGCTGATGTTAAACGCCAAGCTGATGGGAAATGGTGGTTTAGAACGGTTGCAGGCACGAACCGAAAAGGGCAGAAGATTTTAATTGTTTGGCGTAATTTACCATCTGTTATAGCTAATGAAGCTAATGGATTGGTGATGGATAATGCTGTGTTAGATGCCGTGTTAATCGACAAACTCAGTGTGCGAATGACTGAAAGCCAAGATGATGAATTTGATGTGCTATATGTGAATGGTGATCACAATATAACCATTCCTAAAAACCGCCAAGGTGGCTTGATGGAATCTCGCGTGAAATTGATTGAAGAAGACTTCCATCGTTTGATGTTTAGTAGCATAGAGCATTGATATGGCTAAACGTAGAACAAGAAGAAGGAATAACACCTTGCCATTTAGTGCCCAATTAATTGTTGCTCAGTGGTTATTTGCCAAGGTTGGTTTCGAATCAACCAATGGTCGATTTTTAATGGATAATCGAGATGTGCCGTTAATTGAAGCACTGCGTGATCGTTATCAATTAAAAGGCGATACGACACTTCGTAATAGTGAAGGTGAGCATGCCATTGTGTCGCGCTTATTGGCTGAAGCGGATGGTTTGCCTGGTATCTCTGATGATGAATTGCGTGAATATGATCGGAATATCAAGCATCTTACTGAAAAGCTAAATGACGGTAGAGCGATTGCAGGTGAACAAGCGATTGAGTGGAAATATTTTCAATACTTAATGTTGCTGTTTACGGAAGTTTATCTTGATTGGCTATTTCAAAAGCCTGAAGCCTTGAGAGATGAATTGAATAGTCATATCGAAAAATGGAATTTAGCACATGAGGATGAAACACCACTCACGCTATTAGATACGAAATACATGCCGTGGCTTGAGTTAAACAAGGTGGCGTATTGGAGTGCGACGGGTTCAGGTAAAACGCTGATCATGCATGCCAATATTTTGCAGTATCAATATTATCTTGAGCGGTATGGTAATAAAAAGGATTTAGGTAGAATTATCCTGCTTACACCCAATGAAGGGTTAACCCGCCAACATATTCAAGAGCTGGCGATTGCAGGGATTGAGGCGGCACCTTTTACTAAAAATCAGGGTTCATTGTTTGATAAGGCTGTAATCGTTATCGACATCAATAAATTTCGAGATGAAGGTAAGGATAAAACGGTCTCTACAGCATCATTTGGCAATAATAATTTAGTATTGGTAGATGAGGGACATAGAGGAACATCTTCTGGTGGTGATGGAACGTTTTTAAGACACAGAAATGCTTTATGTGAAAAAGGTTTTTCTTTTGAATATTCTGCTACGTTTGCTCAAGCAGCCATGAAGAGTGACGCTATTCGTCAACAATATTCTAAAGCCATCTTATTTGATTATTCTTACCGTCATTTTTATGCAGATGGCTATGGCAAGCAATCTCAAATTTTGAACCTGCAAAGTAGTTTAGATGATAGTGAACAATATAAATATTTGGTTGCTTCGTTATTAAGTTTTTATCAGCAAAGGCGAGTGTTTGACGACAAGCAAGCCTTATGGAAAACATTCAATATTGAACCACCGTTATGGATCTTTGTTAGCAGTAGAGTTACTGCCAAAGGGATAAAGGGAGAAGAATCTGACAGTATTCAAGTTTTGAAGTTTATAGATAATGTCCTCAATAAACGCGAAGCTACAATTACCGCTATACGTAGATTACTTGAAGAAGGTTTAGTTGCCAGTGGTGGCACAAACCTTTTGCATGGGCGATTTGATTATTTAAAGGGGCTAACCGAAACGGCTGATGCTATTTACGATGATATGTTGGATAGAGTATTTCATACCACGGGTGGTCGATTGTACATAGAAAATATCTCTGGTGCGGCTGGTGAAATAGCATTACGTGGTGGTGTTGCAGATACACCATTTGGTGTTATTAACGTGGGTGACGATACTAAGTTGGTTAAGCTGTGTGAACAACATGGACTTGAAGTGCAAGAAGCTCGCTTTAGCGGATCACTGTTTAGTGATATTAATAAGCCAAATTCAAAAGTGAATCTATTAGTAGGTTCGCGTAAATTCACTGAAGGTTGGAGCAGTTGGCGTGTATCTAATATGACGCTGATGAACATTGGTAGTAGTGAAGGTGCTCAAATTATCCAGTTGTTTGGTCGTGGTGTACGTCTTAAAGGCTGGAATGAAACTTTAAAACGCTCTGCTGAAGTCGTTATGCAGTTACCAGAAGGCATAGAACGTCCTAAAGAAATTTCTGTATTAGAAACATTGAATATCTTTGGTGTAAAAGCGGACTACATAGCCCAATTCCGTAAAGAACTTGAAGCTGAAGAAATTTTGGTTAATGAAGGCTTGCAGGAATATCGCTTGCCATTAAAACCTATGTCGCCAATGCCAGGTACGATTGGTTTAATCAGGTTGCAAGAAATGGTTGAAGGCCGATCGATTGGTAAACAAGGCAGTGCCTTTAGTAATTTAGCGGAACAAGTTTTTTTATTATCCCCTAACAAATTAACGGGTAGCGAAAGGGCATACTTTATTGATCCAGTAAAAGTAACACTGGATTGGTATCCAAAGTTGAAAGGTTTTGCTGCTGATGGTCTGGGGCAGATACAGGTAAACCGTAACACGGATAAGCTGTCAAAACTTCATTTAGCAATGCTTGATACTGATAGATTATATTTTGAGTTATTACAATTTAAGAGAGATAAACGCTGGGCAAGTCTGACCTTAAGCCGTGATGAAATACCACAAATTTTAGCAAATACAAATTGGTACACATTACATGTACCGAAAGAAGCGCTATCTATTCATGCATTGAACGGCGTTAAAGTTTGGCATGATATTGCAATCAGTTTGCTTAAAAAATATTGTGAAGTTTTCTATGGCTTAAGACGCAGGCAATGGGAAGCAGATAAGCTTGAGTATAGGCCCTTAAAAGATGATAAACGGATTTTACCTTGTGTTAGCAAAGAGACACCCGATGGTAGTTATATTGTAACGGTTGATCTTGGTCGCCATGAGGCGCTGATTAAACAGCTGGACAACTTACAAGAGAAAGTTAAAAACAATAAAGCGAGCGAATGGGCTGGAACAGCAACTAATGGCTTAGAATTTGTTTGGTGTGAAAGGCACCTTTACCAGCCTTTGATCGCTCAACATGATAAAGAGATTGAAGTATCCCCAGTGCCGTTAAATAAAGGTGAACAACAGTTTGTATCAGACATTCAAAAGGCAATAGAAAATGATGTTATGGCGAGTTATGACACATATCTATTGCGTAATGAAAGCAAGGGAGATGGTGTCGGTTTCTTTGTAGATGGCGGATTTTATCCTGATTTTATTCTTTGGCTAGTCAAAGAAGATCAACAGAAAATCATCTTCATCGATCCGAAAGGCTTACGTAATTTAGGTATTAATGACCCAAAGATTCGATTTTATAAAACGATTAAAGATATTGAGTCAGACTTGCATGACAAAAATCCAGCCTATAAAAATATTGAGATGCATGCCTTTTTAGTTTCAAACACTAACTCATCTGTCTTGGAAAGCCTGTGGTCAATTGATGATTTTAAAATCAGCAAAGAAGAAATGGATGCTCGGAATATATTATTTCCAGTCGAAGATTCAGAAAGCTATATAAAGAAACTGATTGATAAAGTGGAACTATGAAATATAGTCCTGATGTTGCTGTAATCCGAATTGTTCGTTAATAGATAATATTGATAAAACTGGAGAGTATTAGAATCGAATCAGTTGCCAAATGATTAACAAGGATTAGTCAATTCAGAGTGGTTGCAAAACTACAGTAAAAACTACAGTGGTTTATTCTATTTCATACGCTTTCATACTTCTTTACAATCCGGCTAACTTCAGTTACTCTTTGTTTTATAAGGAGTTATAAGTTGTATGCAGTTTTTAGAATTAGTCTAAGACGAACTTTTAATGCGATGGTCGCGCGTTCGAATCGCGCACGACCCACCATCCTAATCAAAAAAAGCCGACATAATCGTCGGCTTTTTTGTGCTCGTAGGTTGGGGACGCTGCTTAAACTCAACACGCCAACCAGACACATTGTGATCCAGTATTCTTTGACTGGATCTCCAGCATTTTAGATTTGATGCGCGGCTTTGTACGAGACCAAAATATTACTGTTTACCGATTACCGATAGTTCAACGAGGTAGTTTGATAGCACTTTATCTTGGGCTGTTTCTTTTTTTGCTACCGCTGTTATTTTATCTGGGTTTGTAACACGTATATGGAAAAGGCGCAGATGCTCTGCAGTATTTAACTTAGCTTGATCCTTTACGTTATTTTTAATTATGATCAGATCTGTTTTTATGGAAGGAGTAGAACTTGCATTGTTATGGACAAAGTATTGGCCAATGCTGGTTATCGCCTTACTTTCACTGATTACAGCACGGTGGTTAGTTAAATATCAAAAGTATTAAGTAGACCTTATTAAATCGTTATATTCTCTTTACATTAGTGTGGAAATGGATATTTAATTGATTATAAAGGCAAGGAGTCATTATGGAACATAGAGACCCTAGTAAAAGTGTTAACACGTTAGACCGTATTATTCACGCTGCTGAAGGAAAAATAA